>ERZ825670.1865-NODE-1865-length-21609-cov-5.805280_pt1 | contig 21609 bp, 21 predicted proteins | sample MGYA00519929_ERZ825670 | MGnify/ENA primary metagenome ERZ825670 (study PRJEB31778, sample SAMEA3449207) | human gut metagenome | biome: human gut; feature: human-associated habitat; material: faeces | place: United Kingdom | collected 2010/2012 ...
CGCACAGCCCAAGGAAACTTAACCTTGTTGTATAGGAAAATTTTTCTAAGATAGGAAAACATTCCTATCTTTTTTTTGCAAGAATTGCATGTATATTTTTGTTCTCTTTTCAGATACTAATACTAGAAGTTTTTTTAAAAAACTTATTAATTCAATATTAGGAGGTTCAGTATGACAAAGAAACTTGCAATTCTTTTTGCTATCATTGCTTCTATTGTACTTTCCATAGCAATTCCTTCCTTTGCTGCTGAAGGGATGGTAGAAAATGCTGCTGAAGGTGCCCGTAATATCGTTGGGGGTGCAGAAAATGCAGTAGAAGACGGAGTTAAGGGCGCTGCTGAAGGTGTTCGTAGTGGTCTTAACACTGCTGGTGAAGCTGCTAAAAATACAGCCGATAGCGTAAAAAATACTATGACCGGTAATCACAATAGAAGTGGTGTAGCAACAACAAATAATAATGGTAACTACACAGCAACTAGAACATCTGCTAATGCTACTTTTATGGGAATGACAGGAACCATGTGGACATGGCTTGTAATGGGAATTACTGGTATTGCTATTGTTGCTTTAATTTGGTATTATGGTTCTTCTAGAGAAAATAACATATCTACTGCAAGCAACAATCATGATGATAACAGGTTCTAACCTAAAAAGCACTTTGAATTACTTAAGAGTCAAAGTGCCTTTTCTTTTAAAAACCTTTTCATTACTTATGCTTCGTGATATAATAGAAAAAAACAAGGAGATAAGGAAAATGTCTAACATAATTGCTAAAAATCCTACTGCTATGCACAATTATTTTATTGAAGACCATATAGAAGCTGGAATTGTGCTCTCTGGTACAGAAATTAAGTCTATTCGTGCTGGAAAGGTAAATATAAAAGATAGTTATGTAAGTATTATTAAAGGAGAATGTACCATACATGGTATGCATATTAGCCCTTATGAGCATGGGAACATTTTTAATAAAGCCTGTAGTTAATAATTTTATCGTGCCAGGCAATATGAAGGGGCTTATCATTGCTGTGTGCGGAATGGGTGTCATGTATGCGTGCGGTGCGCTCTCAACGCTTGGCTACAACAGGCTTATGGTGCATACTTCCCAGAAGGTAGTAAGCGAGATTCGAATGGACCTTTTTAAGCACACACAGAAGCTTCCGTTAAAATATTTTGATAATAATACACATGGTGAGATTATGAGTCATTTCACTAATGATGTTGATACGGTTCAGGAAGCAATGAACAATAGTTTTGCCATGGTAATACAGAGCTTTCTTACACTTTTTGGAACTATAACTATGATGCTGGTATTAAGTGTAAGGCTGACTATTATTGTTGTTGTTTTTCTTATTCTTATGTTCATCTTTATCAAATACAATGGTAAACGCAGCAAGAAATATTATCACAGACAGCAGAAGGAGCTTGGCAATATCAACGGTTTTGTTCAAGAAATGATGGCAGGTCAGAAGGTTGAAAAAGTATTTAACCATGAGCAGAAGAATTTTGAAAAATTCTGTGAGATGAATGAGAGCTTTAGAAAGGAATCGACTAATGCACTTGCATATTCAGGCATGCTTATCCCGGTAATTGTAAGTCTGTCATATTTCAATTATGCGCTTTCTGCCTGCGTTGGAGGCATATTTGTAATAAAAGGAATCATGGACCTTGGCAGCATATCTGCATATCTTGTGTATGTAAGACAGAGTGCCATGCCATTAAACCAGTTCACACAGCAGGTTAATTTCATACTTTCAGCGCTTTCGGGAGCTGAGAGAATATTTGACATGATGGATGAGGCAGAGGAGCCTGACGAAGGGAAAGTAACTTTGTGCAATGTCATTAAAAATGCGGATAATACCCTTACAGAAACTTCTGATAAGACAGGATTTTTTGCATGGAAGCTGCCGGCAGGGGAGCTTATTGAGCTTAAGGGTGATGTAAGATTTAATGATGTTGTGTTCGGATATGTGCCTGAAAAGAGGGTACTTAACAAGATTTCGTTGTTTGCAAAGCCAGGACAGAAGATAGCATTTGTTGGTTCGACAGGAGCGGGAAAGACTACTATTGTTAATCTTATAAACAGATTTTACGATATCCAGTCAGGTACGATTACTTATGACGGCATTGATGTAATGAATATTGAGAAAGACGACCTGAGGCGTTCACTTGCAATGGTAATTCAGGATACACATTTGTTCACAGGAACTATTGCAGATAATATAAGATATGGAAAGCTTGATGCAACTGACGAGGAAATCAGGGAAGCAGCTAAGATTGCCAATGCTGATTCATTTATAACAAGACTTCCGCGGGGGTATGACACGATGCTTACTGCTGATGGCAGCAATCTTTCGCAGGGACAGAGACAGCTTCTTGCTATCGCGAGAGCAGCGATTGCCAAGCCGCCGGTGCTTATTCTAGATGAGGCGACAAGCTCGATTGATACACGAACTGAGCGGCTTATTGAGAATGGCATGGACGCAATAATGGAGGGAAGAACAGTATTTGTTATCGCTCACAGACTTTCGACAGTAAGAAATTCTAATGCCATAATGGTTCTTGAAAAGGGCGAGGTAATCGAGCGAGGCAGTCACGATGAACTGCTTGAGCAGAAGGGCAGATATTATCAGTTGTATACAGGACAGTTTGAGCTTGAGTAAGAGAAAGGAATAAAATATGGACAAGAAAACAAAGAATGTATTTTTTGATATAGAAATGTTAAGAAGAAGACTGATAAGACCATATTTTATAGAGCTTGGGCTTACAGTTGGCCAGGGGCAGCCAGGAATTCTTAAGGAATTAAGAGAACATGGGATTATGAATCAGAAAGAGCTGGCGGATGCTTGCCTTATGGATGTAACTACGATGTCAAGAACATTAGACAGAATGGAAAAGGATGGTCTGTTAAAGAGAGAAAATAATCCGGTAAGCAGAAGGTCGTGGAATGTGTTACTTACTGATTATGGCAGCCAGAAGGCTGATGAAGTTATCAGGATATTTAACAGAATCGATAATGTTATATATAATGGATTCAGTGAAGAAGAGGTGCAGACACTATCTGTTATGGCAGGCAAAGTTGAGAAAAACCTCTGGGAGGCAATTAAGAATGAAGAGCAGAAATAAACTTATTATCAGATGGGTGTTTTATCTTCTGGGATTACTGATACTTGCACTTGGAATTATGCTTAATACGAAAGCTAATCTTGGTGTTTCACCAATAATTTCAGTGCCATATTCGATATCTCATATCATAGGATTTAACTTCGCCAATATGACGATGATTGTATATTTTATCTTTGTTTTGATTGAGATGATAATGCATACTGTGTGGTATCTTACAGACAGAAAAGAAGCTAAGTATCTTGGAATGTATATTATAAGAGATGCCTTACAGATACCGGTAAGTATAGTATTTACCCGCTTCTTGAATGTGTTCTCAGCACTTATTCCATCTGTACATAACAACATTGTATTACAGATTGTAGTATTGCTGCTTGCTGTATTATTGACAGGAATAGGAGCAGCAATGTCACTGAATATGAGAATTATACCTAATCCGGGAGATGGAATTGTACAGGCAATAAGTGATACTACAAGGCTTAAAGGCAGAACCGGCAAGGGTGTGGGCTTCTGCAAGAATTGTTTTGATATATTCAATGTCTGCACAACATTTTTAATAGGACTCTTTACTGGACATATACTTCTTGGTCTTGGACTTGGAACAATTCTTTCGATGATTGGCGTTGGTCGTGTAATTGCAGTGTTTAACAAGCTGTTCAAGGAGCGCATGAAAGCTGTTGCTTTTGATTATGTGGAAGAGTAAGAGACTTGAATTGCAGGTTGAAAACCTACTGGATAGAGATGAATTAGGAGATTAGTAGGTCAATTGGCTGTGAGATGTATGGCATGTAAGGTCTGGAAACCTACTAGATAGAATGATATCTGAAATTTAGTAGGTGTTTTGGAGATGAAATCTGTCTTTGAACAATAGAATAATTATAAAAAGACCTACTATATTCGATGAGAACATCAAGTTGGTAGGTCTTTTAAGTAAAATTCATATGTATTTGTAAGAATTAAACCTACACAATTAAATACCATGAAGCTTTTGGTAGGTTTTGTCACTTATCCAGAGACAGTGAAATGTATCATCCCAAAAAAATGTAAACAGTCAACATTTCATTCAATAAGAATATGATTACAGACTTACCTTCTTATCAAGAAGCACAGCACTTCCGAATGTGCATGCAACCACCATTAATAACTGGAATATGGTAGCTGGAAGGCTTGACATTAATGCCTGGGATAAGCTGTCTGGATTCTTATAAAGTTCAGGCAACAAAGAAGAAATCTTAATTGTTGCATATGCAAGGACACAGAATAGTACAACTGATATAAGTCCTTTAATCTTCTTGTTCTGCAAGGCAGTTGAAGATAGTGTTATGGCAAAGTATGCAAGTGATATAAGGAAGAAGAAAGCTATAAGGAATGATATTATTCCAGCTACAATATTAATAATTATATTGACAACATCAATACCCATAATCTTTAACATTTCTGAGAAATTCTTGAGTGCGTCAGCCAGGTCACCAAAGACACCAGCCATCATGAATATATCAAGAACTCCAAAGCCGATGAATATTGCTGAAATTCCTATTCCAATAATCAGTGTATAGAGCAGCTTTGATGTAATTATGCTAAGAGATGAATTAGGTGTCATGAATATCAGGTAACTGCTTTTGCTTGAAAGTTCTCTATAATATGTTACAACTCCAAATATAAATACAATAAAATAACTTACAGAGGCAGCTATTATTAAAAGTCCTCCGAAAAGGCTTGTATAGTTAAGATTTTCAGTCAGGCAGAAAAACATAAACAGAGCCTGAAGTACACAGATAATACCTGCCACGATTCCTATACCGAGAAGATTCTTTCTCAATTCGTATTTTGTTAATTTTAACATTGAAGATTCCCCCTTTTAATATGCATAAATGCGTTTGTACTGGTCAACGATTGACATGCCCGAAGCTGTTCGTAAATTTTCAGCATCTCCCTGTGAAACAATCACACCGTCTTTGATAAATACTGCGTAGTCAATAACAGCTTCAAGCTCATCAACAAGGTGGCTCGACATGATGATAATCTTATCAGGTGAAGCCTTGCTGATTACCGCATTGATAACCTGCTCTCTTGCAACAATATCAACACCGTTAAGTGGTTCATCAAGCATAATAACAGATGCATTTCTTGAAAGATTAACAGCAAGCTTAAGCTTAGCCATCATTCCTGATGACATCTTGCTGGCTTTCATGTCAGGCGTAAGCTTCATCTCATTAAGATAGTTGTAGTACTGGTCAAGTGAGAAATCCTCAAAGAAATCAGCATAATACTTTCCAATATCAGCACAGCTCATATAGTTATAAAAATAACTTTCAGTAGGCATATAAGCTATGTGTTTCTTAGTTTCTACTCCTATTGGAACACCTGAAAGAGTGATGTCCCCGGAAGTGGGTTTTACCAGACCTGCTATCATCTTCATTAAAGTTGTTTTACCGCTTCCGTTAGAGCCGAGCAGAGCGTATATTCTGCCAGGAATGAAGTCGATGGAAACACCATTAACGGCAGTCATCTTCATATACTTTTTAGTAACATTTTTACATTGCAGCATAATTAAATCCCTCCATATTTTATTCGTGATAATTCTTAATGAGATTAATAATCTCATCTTTAGAAAAACCAAGGCTTGTCATTCCGGAAACGAAAGTCTCAATCATTTCACTGGAAAGTTCTGCCTTTAATGTATCAATCAGATGCACATCCTCTGATACAAATGTGCCAAGACCTCTTTTGGTATAGCACAGACCACACTGTTCAAGTTCATTGTATATTCTTGCAGCAGTGTTAGGATTGACCGTGTACTGTACGGCAAGTTCCCTGGTTGATGGAAGCTTGTCGCCAAGCTTAATCTCACCGGTAAGAATTCTTTTTTTAATATCATCGATTACCTGAAGATAAATTGGTATATTAGCCTTATAGTCCATAATCCCTCCTCCTGTAATAGGTAATGTGCACATGACGCGTACCTGTGCACTAGCACAATAGTACACTATAACAATATAACTGTCAACAGGAATAATAAAAATAGTAAAATTTTTAAAAATGGTGTATGATAACTTAGAAAAAATGTAGAAGGAATACAGTATTTATGACGGTTCAGCAGGCATATAAAATATTTGATGTCAGATCAGATATTACTAAGATGGAATTGAAGAAGCGGTACAGACGGCTTATGCATATGGTGCATCCGGATGCTGTGCTAAACAGAGATAAATCAAACAAAGAAAATGTATATAGATACAGTGCATATGAAATTAATGAAGCATATACTGTTCTTTTCAATCAGACTGGGCAGGAATCATTGAAGAGTAACTATAAATATGATTATAAATATTCCGAATATGATGAGAAATATTATGGCACTGATCAGGAAAGTGAAGAATATGATTTTACAGCTCCAGAGAATGAACATGCCTTTTGCCAACGCAATGTGTATCATTATGCTGAAGATTACAATGGCAACAACATTGGAAGATTTAAGGTTGCACGAGGCAGATATATGTGGATGCCAGATGAGGATTTTAAGTTGTTTCTGCGCAGTATATATGAATGTAGTGAGGAACTTCTTAACAGAATTGATGAAGAAACAGGAAGAGTGCATGATTCAGAATACAAAATCATATATCAGGCAGAACTTGCATATCTGTTAGCACAGCAGTTTACTGCAACATCAGATACATTGGGAAATATTCTTACATCAATTGATGATGCTGCAAATGTATTTTATGTCGGAGCAATGCTTGAAATGTCACCTGAATCTGGATTTATCAAAGCTGGAATGAAGCTGTTTCCGGCAGGAATAAAAAAGCATAGACTGTATTTAATGACTCGTTCGGGAAAAGAAGCGGGATACATATCATTTAAAGATGACAGATTATATTATGTGCTTATTCCGATACTTGAGCAGAAGCGTGCAATGGTAAAGATAGAAGTATCTTCGAAGCAGGACAGACATAATACAATGGGAGAGAAGAAATATAAGAACATTGATTTGTGGGTTAAAATCGGAAATGATGCAACATTTCCTGAAAATATTAATATGAGAATTGAAGATTTGCTTAACAGCTACCATGAAAGCAAGTAAAAGTGGTAAGAAAAGCGGTCATATCAGAACATAATCTGATGTGACCGCCTTTATCATTTAATTCTTAGACTGTGCGTCAGTGCTGTTGTCCTGACTGTCTGACTTGGCTCTGTCAAGCCACACACCAAGTCCACAGGCAGCAACAGCAAGAACAATGACGATACCGACTGTTATATTACCTAACATATTATTATTCATCCTTTCAAACTTAGTCAAACATAGATATTCCGAAACGAAGCTTTCTGTAAAATTTATATACAATGGTCCCGAAAATACCTACAGTTATTCCAACGGTGGATGCAACAGATACACCTCCACCCAGAATAATACCGATTATCATTAAAATATTCATATTTATTGCCTCTTCATATAGTTGTTTAATATTATTAATAATATACATAAATAATGTATTACCAGAAAATGTTCTGATTTAATGATAATCTGTTATTTTTTGCCGTCAGTCTGATGGATATAATTAAGAGTGACAGTAGTGCTGCATGTGATAGAATCATGCATTACGCTTGTCGATTTGAAATAGATACTGATACCGATAGCTGCACACAGACCGCAAAGTAAGAATTGGAATATGCGTAATACATTGCGTGAACTGCTTCTGTCTGCTGTAAGATTGGTGATTGATGTTCTCACAAGCCCGAGCATTTCAGTTGTACATGGCATGGTATCACTGAGAGAAGGCTCAGGTGTAGCGAATACCTTAGCTTCTGATACAGAAAAAGAGTCCACTTCAGGAACAGATACATTGGCTCTGTCAAGGCACATGCCAACAAGGAAGAAAGTTATTATAAATATGCAGCTTAACAGTCTTTTAAAGCTCTTTTTCATAAGAACATCTCCTTTCCAAAGTGAATCTCATCTGCTTTACTATATCATATTCAGCAGAGGGAATAAAGAGAAAATATATGTGAAAATGTATATTTTACAATGTTTGACAATCCAATGTGAAATAGGTAAAATACATATAAATATATGCATTTTGGGACATGAAAATGCATCGTGAATCAGGAGGAATTTAATATGGCATGTTTTATAGTACCAGGTACTGAAGCTATCGTTACAACAGCGATAACTAAGATTGTTGAAAAGAAAGAGAAGAAGGAAATATGTTCGTGCGAGACAGAAGGAGCTGTAGAAGCAGTTAAGGAAGAAAAGGTGCTTCCATTTTCAAGAAAGCTAAGATGGCTTAATAATATGCTTTGGGGAGGAACAGCTTTACTTGCATTCGAGCATGTATGGCATGGAGAAGTTACTCCTTTCTTTCCATTCTTAACAGCAGCAGGTAATGCTCAGGATGCTGTGCAGATGCTTAAAGAGATGGCAACTGCCGGTGTTGGCATGGCAGTGGTTGTTACAGCTGTGTGGGTCGGCATGGTAGCAATAGCTTCCGGAGTAGAAAAGAAAGCAGCTAAGGAAGCAGAAGTTAAAGGATTGGAGAGATAATTATGACATTACTTATAGCTGTATTCGCAGCGGTTATAACTACTATTATATGGTATACTAATGACAAGCGTTCGCAGTTAAAACTTGGAACACTTGCGCTTATGTACTGGGGTGCATCACTTATGTGGATGGTAGATGCAGTTGTGGAATATATTGAACTGGGGGCAGAGTATTTTACTCCGGCATCATCAGATATGCTTAATGACGCATTTTTGGGTTTATCAGTGGTAGCTTTCGGACTTATCATATGGATTGTTATACTTATGGTTAAAGATCCGCTTGGAGTAGTACGCAAGACTGTACTTAATAAGTAAAGAAGATTGTTGGGATATGGATTTTAAGAGAAAAGAACTTGCTAAAAATGCTAAGAAGAACTTAAAAAAACATTACTGGCTGTTAGTAGCAGTCTGCCTTTTTGCGGCTTTCATTGGCTCTGAATTTACAGAGACAATGGAAGCCTTTAAAAGTTTAGGAACAGTTAACAATGAAATTCAGGGTGCAGCATCGGTTGAAGCAAATGTTGATACTGTCGCTAACAGTTCGGTTGTAAGTTCTGTGGTTCAGGCAATGGGCGCAGTAATCACGGGTGACGATGATTTTGGAAGGACGCAGTCTGATGCGAAGGTTTCAGAGGCCAAAGACAATTCAACCAAGGTATTGGGCAGAACAAGAGGAGTATTTGCATCTTTAGTTAATGCTATAACATCAGGTGGAATTGTATTTACATTTGTGGATTCACTATCATCAGTCATAAGTTCAAGAAGAGCAGTAGTGCTTATACTTCTTATAGCGGCACTTATGGTATATGTGTTTATAACATTTTTTATCAAGAAAACTTATCTTGTTATATCAAGAAGAATAGTGCTTGAAACGCGCACATATGATGCTGTTCCACCTGGAAAGTTCATGTTTCTTCTCCGGGTAAAAAGATGGATGAAGGCATCGTGGGTGCTTATTGTCAATAATGTATATGAAATATTATGGTCACTTACAATTGTGGGTATATTTGTGAAGCATTTTTCGTACATGCTGGTGCCATACATTATCGCGGAGAATCCTGATATGAAGGCAAATGAGGCTATAACCTTATCAAGAAAGATGATGAAAGGCTACAAATGGAGGGCATTTCTGTATGGATTATCATTCATTGGCTGGACAGTGATTGGAATGGCAACGTTAGGAGTTGTAGGAGTGCTGTTTGTGAATCCTTATAAAGCTGCATTTTATGCAGAATTCTATGCAAATGTAAGAGCAGTATATCTTGAAAAAGAACCGGAGGCGGTTCAGTGGCTTAATGATTCATATCTGTATGAAAGACCATCAGAAGAGCAGCTTAAAAATGTATATGCAGATGTATTTAAACTTATAGATAGTCCACAGCCACAGATTGATTTTGATGATTACCACAATTCGAGAATAAGAAGATTGAAGAAATTAAGAGTATTTTTAGCCAACACATTTGGCATAATACTTATTAACAGCAAGGCAGAGCTGGAATTTGAAGAAAAAAAGAAGGAAATGCTTCGTATGAGTAAGAATAAAGCAGAAGCAGTTGGAAAAGCCTATCCTGCCCGCCTTTTCAATCTTAAGGAACACAGAGTTGACCTTGAAAATACAGTGTATATGCGTAATTATTCAATACCATCGCTTATACTGATATTCTTTTCATTATGTTTTGTGGGATGGATATGGGAGGTTACGCTTCATCTGATATCGTCACATACATTTGTAAACAGAGGTGTTCTTCATGGACCATGGCTTCCTATATATGGTTCAGGTGGGATACTCATACTGATATGTCTTAAAAAATTAAGAAATAAGCCTGTTGTGGAATTCTTTGCATCAGTAGTTTTATGCGGATTTGTTGAATATTTTACATCGCTGTATCTGGAAATCAGCTGCGGAAGAAGATGGTGGAATTATAACGGGTATTTTCTTAACCTTAATGGAAGAATATGTGCGGAAGGTCTTTTAGTATTTGGACTTGGCGGAGTTGCAATTGTATATATTATTGCACCGCTTCTTGATAATTTCTTCAGAAAGATTAAACTGAGGGTTGTTGGTGCAGTGTGTGCGGCATTGATAGTTGCATTTGTTGTGGATATGGTATATTCCAAAAAGAATCCTAATACGGGTAAAGGAATATCAACATTTAATGATAATACACCAGAATATATGCTGGCAGAAATGTATCAGGGGGCAGAGGACAGGTATGAGGATAGAATATCTTTTAATCAGAAATTTTAAATCAATCAGAGAACTTGAGATTAATGATATTGAAGATGTACTGATTCTTGTTGGCAGAAATAATGCAGGAAAGAGTGTGGTTCTTGACGCAATAAGAGCGGTTACCGGGGATTATGAAGTTTCATTAAGAGATTTCAATGATAACGAAGGTAATATAAGCATTACAGTTCGCATCAGTATTGAAGATGAGGATCTGGCTGTATTGTATCAGAAGGGACAGGTCAGTTCTTTTAAGCATTATGACTTGTGGTATAAGGATTTTTGCAATAAACTTCCATCGTTAAAGGATGGTATTCTTGAATTTGAATATGTATATAGCCGTGATGGTAAGATTAAGTACAGGGACGGAGTTAAGAAGAACAATATTTATATAAAAACAGTCCTTCCGAGAATATTCTATGTTGACCACGAGAGACGTAAGTCATCAATTCAGGAAGATCTTATCATGCTGCAGGGTGGAACGGAATATGCAGACCTTAAAGATAACGTGTGTATATTTGATAAGCATAAGATGTGTAATCAGTGCTTTAATTGCATAGGAATTATTAACCGCAAGAAACCGGAACAGTTATCTTTATTAGAAACAGCGAGACTTATGCAGTATAAGCTGTTTAATTTTAATCTTGCTAATTTTGAGAACAAACTTAATGAAAAATTTAAGAACAATGGTGGCATTGGAGAAAGAATTCATTATCAGATTACATTTGATGCAGAAAAACTCATGCATGTTGATACAATTGTTCACAATGAAATGCGTGACACTGATGGGGATGTCAATGACCTTTCTGATGGACTGAACAGTATCTACATCCTGTCACTGCTTGAAACCTATGCGGAATATGGAAGTACTGTGCCATACATTATTCTGATTGAAGATCCGGAAATATATCTTCATCCTCAGTTACAGAAGATAGCAAGTGAAATTCTGTACAAGCTTTCAAGAAAGAATCAGGTTATATTCTGCACGCATTCACCGCAGATGTTATTTAACTTTACTACAAGACAGATTCGTCAGGTGATTAACGATAGAGATAATAATACAGTTGCTACTCCGGAGGCGGATATTGATGATATATTAGATGATCTTGGGTATGCTGCTAATGACCTTATGAATGTGAGCTTTGTATTTATAGTGGAAGGAAAACAGGACAGAAGCCGTCTGCCGCTACTTCTGGAGAAATATTATTCAGAAGTTATAGATGAGAATGGCAATCTCAATCGTATAGCGATAATTGCAACTAACAGTTGTACAAACATCAAGACTTATGCCAATCTGAAATATATAAATACATTATATCTTAAGGATGAGTTCCTTATGATAAGAGATGGAGATGGTAAGGATGCTGACCGTTTAAGAGACCAGCTTACCAATTACTATAAGCAGCGTGCAAAGCAGGATTATGGCAATCTGCCAAGAGTAACAGACCGTAATGTGCTTATATTAAAATATTATTCATTTGAGAATTATTTTCTTGACCCTGAGATAATGACTAAAATAGGCGTCGTAAAAAGTGTAGACCAGTTCTATGATATATTATATGCCAAATATAAAGAATACCTGTACCGCCTTGTCAGCACTAAGAATATGTTAGAAAAACTGAACATAACAATTGAGACAAGACAGGACATCATAGACAACATGGAGAATATCAGAAAATATGTCAGAGGACATAACCTGTATGACATATTCTATGGACGTTACAAGGGCGAGAAAGAAAATGCAATTCTAAAAGCATACATAGACGCAGCTCCAAGGGAGAATTTTGATGATATATTCGATGCAATTGATAATTTTGTGTACTTTAATAATCGTAGGAATGATTAAATTGGGTTATGGGCATGAGGGCGTACAACCGCCGAGGTACTTCTATATATGCATATCCTAATGAATTGCCGTATATGAAGTGAATAACAGCCGTGGCGTCTGTATATATGATATGTTCGATTTATTCCGAATCGTGTGTGAGTTAATGCCGTTATCTATAAAAGTTCAGTGCTGGAAATCTCGTTCAAGCGAAGCGCGTTTGATTTCCAGCACTGTAATAAACTCTATAGATGGCAGCATTTACTCACACTAGATGCAGGAATCCATGAGAACATGTCATATATACAGATGCCACGGCGTCATGCACACTTATGAATACCAATATTTAGTTGGATGACTTCTTAATTAAATCAGAATACCAATAAGCGGAATCTTTAGGAATTCTCTGTTGTGTTTCATAGTCTACGAATACTAACCCAAATCTTGGGTCGTAGCCGCTGTGCCATTCGAAATTATCTGTGAATGACCAGTGGAAGTAGCCGAGTATTGGAACACCGGCTTTGTAGGCTTTCTCAAGCTCTGTGAGATATCTTGTCAGAAAGTCGATACGGTTGCTGTCGTGGACTTTGCCATCAAGACTTATGATATCGTTGCAGGCAAGTCCATCCTCAAATATATATATTGGAAGATTATATCTTTCATACAGATATCTTATACCATAATTCATAACACCGGGAGTTACAGGCCAGCCAAGAGCTGTTCGTGGACTGCCTGGTTTTTTGTTAATATGGCCGGCTGCATTTATTTCATGTCCGTTATATACATTTATGCCAAGATAGTCAATTGGCTGATGTATCAGTTCAATATCGCCATCTTTTACGAATGGCAGTTCTTCATAATGTCCGATTTTTTCAAGATCAGGTTCAAGATGTAATTCTGTACCAGCAATGTCAGGATATCTGCCAAGGCATGTCATGTCACAGAATATAGTGTGGTTAAATGTCATGTTGCCTTTAACAATATTGAAACATTCAGCTCTTGCAGCATCAATGTCTTCGTCACATTCACTTGCAGGAAAACACAAGTCGCCAGTGCTGGAAAAACCGGTTTTTACAGGCTGTTTTGCAACGGCACGCATCTTAGTGACAGCAAGACCATGAGCGAGTGCAAGATGGTGGATTACAGACAGGACAGATACTGTGTCAAGCTTCTTGCCAGGAGCATGAAGTCCAAGCATGTATCCGAGTCCGGATATAATCTGTGGTTCATTGATGGTAGCAATATTAGTTACACGGTCTGAAAAATGTTTACATATGAATTCAGCGTAATCAGCAAATACGAAAGCTGTCTCACGGTTGAGCCATCCACCTTTATCTTCAAGTGCCTGAGGTAAATCCCAGTGATAAATCGTTATGAATGGTTTGATATTATTTTCAAGGCATAAGTTTACAATCTTATCATAGAAATCAAGTCCGGCTTTGTTGTAGCGGATATTGCCGTCAGAATCCTTAACAATTCCATCAGGAAATATTCGTGACCATGAAATTGAAAAGCGGTATGCCTGAATACCAAGATTTTTCATAAGTGCAATATCCTCGCGATAGCGGTGATAGTGGTCACATGCTTTATTGCCATTCTCATCATGTGCAATATTACCCGGTTTATTAGAGAATGTGTCCCAGATAGAAAGACCTTTGCCATCTTCGGTAAAGGCTCCCTCTATCTGATAGGAACTAGAGGCGGTACCCCATAAAAAGTTCTTATCAAACATAATAATTCCTTTCTTTATAGTTGTCAGATGTTAACAGTTACATTATATACTTTAGTGTCTTTATTATATGGAACAGTGTTGCCACTGATTTCACTGCCATTGACAATAAGAGAAGAAACTCTTTCGTGCTTCTCATTGCTGATAGTAATGTTATATACAGCATCTCTGAATTTTCTTGTAATTGTCAGATTCTTAATGGAATCAGGCAGACAAGGGTCAATGGTGAGTCCTTCAAATGAAGCTCTTACACCAAGTATATATTGAGATATACTTGTAAATGTCCATGCAGCGGTGCCTGTAAGCCAGCTGTTTTTGGCTTCACCAAAGCTTGCGGCATCTTTGCCGGCAATCATCTGTGAATATACATAAGGTTCAGTCCTGTGTATCTCACTTATCTCTTCAAGATATGCCGGACATATTTTCTTGTATGTTTCGAATGCTCTGTTTTTATCATCAATAACGGTTTCAGCAATAGATACCCAAGGATTATTATGACAGAATATTCCAGCATTTTCTTTGTATCCAGGCGGATAAGAAGATACCTCGCCGAGTTCAAGATGATATGACCTGTAAGCTGGTTGTAAAATCATAATTCCGTACTTTGTATCAAGAATTTTTTCTACTGAATCCATAGCTTTCTGTGCGAGTCCTTCTTTGACACCTATACCTGCCATAACACAGAAGCCCTGTGGCTCAATGTATATCTGTCCATCTTCACATTCATGTGAACCAACCTTACGGCTTTCGGCATCATATGCACGAAGGAACCATTCACCATCCCAGCCTGCATCAAGAACAGTTTTATACATGTCATCAACATGGGAACGTACAGCATTTTCTTCCTCTGAAAGACCTACTATGTGGCATATGTCTGCATATTCATTGCCATATTTTACATACATTCCAGCGATAAATACCGATTCAGCAACAGGTCCTTCTGATGGTCCGGTAGTCTGGAAAGATTCACCCGGAGCAGAAGAGAAGCAGTTTAAGTTGAGACAGTCATTCCAGTCAGCTCTTCCGATAAGTGGCAGCTTATGCGGTCCAAGATGAGTAGTTGTATAATTGAAGGACCTTCTTAAATGTTCCATAAGTGGCTGTGCCTTACTTGTATCGCAGTCAAATGCTACCTTTTCATCAAGAATGCTGAAATCGCCTGTTTCTTTAAGATATGCAGCTGTTCCTGCAATAAGCCAGAGAGGATCATCGTTAAAGCCTGAACCAATATCAGAATTACCTTTCTTAGTTAATGGCTGATACTGGTGATAAGCACTTCCATCTTCAAATTGAGTAGCAGCAATATCAAGAATTCTCTGTCTTGCTGAATCAGGAATAAGATGTACGAAGCCAAGTAAATCCTGGCAGGAATCTCTAAATCCCATACCACGTCCGGTTCCAGACTCATAATAGGAAGCAGATCTTGACATGTTAAATGTTACCATGCACTGATACTGATTCCATATATTAACCATACGGCAGAGCTTCTTGTCTTCTGTGTCAACAATATAAGACGAGAGAAGATGAGTCCAGTAATCTTTTAAAGCAGCAAGAGCTGTATCAAATTTTGCCGGAGTGTTGTATTTTTCAAGAAGGGCATATGCAGGTTCTTTGTTAATGATTCCGAATGATTCCCACTTCTTATCATCAGGGTTCTCTGCATATCCTATAATGAATACATATTCTTTTTCCTCGCCCGGCTCAAGGTTAATATCGATTCTGAAAGATCCAACAGGTGACCATCCGCTTGCAATAGAATTATAAGATATACCTTCTTTAACAGCTTTAGGCATTGCAGGACTTCCGTATGTACCGATGAAACTTTCTCTGCTTGTATCGAAACCGTTGGCAGCAGTGCTGACGGCATGAACAGCATAATGGTTACGCCGCTCACGGTATTCTGTCTTGTGATATATTGCTGACATGGCAGCGGTGCCAATATTAATCTCTGGCTGAACTTCAACTTCGCCTGTGCTGAAGTTACGCTGGAAGTTGTTGCAGTCATCAACTGCATTCCATAAACAGAATTCTATATAAGAATATACAGATAAATGTTTAACAGAATTTCCTGTGTTCTTAATAGTAAGTTTATCAAGTTCACAATTATCTCCAATAGGAACGAGAGCAGTCTGTGTAGCTTTAATGTCATTCTTAGATGAAGAAATCACTGTATATCCAAGTCCGTGACGACATGTATAATCCTCAACTGGTGTCTGGGATGGCTGCCATCCAGGATTCCATATGGTATCCTCATCTTTAATATAAATGTAGTGGCCGTTGTTATCTAAAGGAGAATTATTATAGCGATATCTTGTGAGTCGGAGCAGCTTGGCATCCTTATAGAAACAGTATCCTCCGCCGGTATTGCTCTTAAGACTGAAAAAATTCTCGCAGCCTAAGTAATTAATCCATGGCAATGGAGTTTCTGGTGTGGTTATGACATATTCTTTATTGATGTCATCAAAAAAACCGAATTGCATATTATACCTCCTGTACACATATAATTTATAGAAAACGATTAAGTGCATTAAGGTACAAGTTCTAATATTGATTTTATAGTAATAAGTATATTTTAAGGCTTGGATTAAATCAATGATTATTTTGAATTTGAATAAGAATTGGTAGAAATGCACAAAAAATACGATGATATATAGAAAAATAAGTAAAATTTACAAAAGTACTTGCATTTATATCTGATATGAGTTATAGTAAAGCTACGAAAACGATTAAGTAATGCATGAAAGGAATGAATCTATGGTATCTATGAAAGATGTTGCTGTAGAATGTGGAGTTTCAATTGCTACAGTAAGTAAAGCTCTCAATGACCATAGTGACATCAGTGAAGAGACACGCAGGAAAGTTAAAGAGGCAGCTAACAGACTTGGATATTATCCGAATTCAGCAGCCAGAGCACTTAAGACGAACCGTTCATATAACATAGGAGTTCTTCTTAATAATGGTCTTGCACATGAGTATTTTGCCGAGGTTCTTGAGAGTTTTAAGAATGAAGCAGAGAAGAAGGGGTATGATATTACATTTGTAAGCAATCACTCTAAGAAGATGACTTTCTACGAACACTGTTTATACAGGAATTTTGATGGCGTGCTTGTAGCTTGTGAGGATTTCAGCAATCCTGAAATCTATGAAATGGTTAACGGGAGATTACCAGTTGTGACCATCGACTACATTTTCAATGGCAGTACATCGGTCAATTCTAACAACGTGAAAGGGATGAGTGAATTAGTACGTTACGCGTACAGCAGGGGACACAGAAAGATAGCTTATATTTATGGAAACGTTGAATCAGAGGTTACGAAAGAACGTCTGGCAGCCTTTTATAAGACAATGGGTGAATTAGGGGTAGAAGTTCCAGATGAATACATTAAAGAATCAACCTATCTTGATTCGATAAAAGCTGAGAAGCTTACATATGAGCTGTTAAAATTAAAGGAACCGCCAACATGTATTTTTTATCCAGATGATTTATCTGTTGTTGGAGGCAAGAATGCTATTAAGAATATGAAATTGCATAGTCCGAAGAATGTGTCTGTTGCAGGTTACGATGGAACAAGATTCTCGCAGATGTTAAATCCTAAGATTACAACAATTCGTCAGAACACCAGGGAGATCGGCAGGATTGCCGCAGATGAGCTTATAAGTGCTATAGAGAATCCCAGGGCAACGATAGTAAAGAGGGTTGTTGTAGATGCGGAACTAATCGAAGGGGAAACAATTAAAAGAATAGGAAACTAAAGGTGTCGTCTAAGATTTATGGAGGGTTTTTTATGAAAAAGAGATTATTAAGTCTGGCACTTGGTACAATGATGGTGCTTTCCACATTAGCAGGTTGTGGATCAAAGGATGGTGGTTCGGCAGCAGTTAATACTAAGCCTGAGGAACAGGGTAAGGTACTTAACATTTACTGCTGGAACGATGAGTTTAAGAGCAGATTTGAAGGATATTATAAGAATGTTCCTTCAGATGTTAAGGTAAACTGGGTAATTACTCCTAACGAAAACAACGCTTATCAGAATGCTCTTGATGCTGCATTATTAAAGCAGAAGGATGCAGCAGCAGATGATAAGATTGATATGTTCCTTATCGAAGCTGATTATGCTTTAAAGTATGTTAACAGTGATTACACACTTGATGTAAAAGATGTAGGTCTTACAGATGATGATCTTAAGGACATGTATCAGTACACAAAGGATATCGCAACTGACAGCAAAGGAAAACTTAAGGCTACAACATGGCAGGCAACTCCAGGACTCTTTGCTTACAGACGTTCTATTGCTAAGGATGTTCTTGGAACAGATGATCCGGATAAGGTTCAGGAAGCACTTTCAACTTGGGATAAGTTTGATAAGGTAGCTGAACAGGCTGCTGCTAAGGGTTACAAGATGCTTTCAGGTTATGATGATTCATACAGAGTATTCTCTAATAATGTATCAGCTCCTTGGGTTGATTCTAATAACAAGATTGTTATTGATGATAACATTATGAAGTGGGTTGATCAGACTAAGAAATATACAGATAAGGGCTATAATAATAAGTCATCTCTTTGGGATTCAACATGGGCAGCAGATCAGGGACCTTCTGGTAAGGTATTCGGATTCTTCTACTCAACATGGGGAATTAACTTTACACTTTTAGGTAACTCACTTGCTACACCTGTTAAGGAAGGTGGTAAGGAAGAAGTTGGCAACGGTATCTACGGCGACTATGCAGTATGTGAAGGTCCACAGAGCTACTACTGGGGTGGTACATGGATCTGTGCAGCAGCAGGAACAGATAACGCTAACATTGTAAAAGATGTTATGAAGACACTTTGCTGTGATAAGGCTACAATGAAGAAGATTACAGAAGATACTCAGGATTACACTAATACAGCATCAGGTATGAATGAAATCGCTAGCAGTAACTTCAAGTCAGATTTCCTTGGCGGTCAGAATCATATCAAGTTATTTGCTAAGTCAGCTCCTAAGATCAGCATGAAGAATATTTCTTCTTATGACCAGGGCCTTAACGAAGAATTCCAGAAGGCTATGAAGGATTACTTCGATGGCAATGTAACTAAGGATAAGGCTCTTGATAACTTCTATAAAGCAGCTATTGAGAAATATCCAAACCTTTCAAAGTAATTAGTAATTGCTAGTCATTAAGGCACAGTCATTATAATAAGTATGTTATATGGCTGTGCCTTTTTATATGGCAGGAATGGAGATATGTATGAATAAAAAGAAGAAAAGGTTTGTAAGCTATGCAAAATGGGGATACATATTTCTTATACCGTTCTTTGCAGTATATATTGTGTTTTCATTAATACCACTGATATCTACATTTTATAATAGTTTTTTTGAGAACTATATGGTTGGGCTTATGCAGGTCGGACCTAAGTTCGTTGGATTTGACAATTACAAGGCCATACTGTTTAACGGTGATACATTGCTCTATCTGAAGAATACAATGATAATGTGGCTGATGGGATTTATTCCACAGATTCTTATATCATTGCTTCTGGCGTCATGGTTTACAGATCTTAGATTAAGATTAAAATGTACAGGATTTTTCAAAACTATAATCTATATGCCTAATTTGATTATGGCATCTGCATTTGCCATGTTATTCTACGCAATATTTGCAGATCAGGGACCAATCAATAACATGCTTAACAGTATGGGATTGCCTACATATAGATTCCTTGCAGAGGTAGCAGGAGCAAGAGGACTGATTGCTCTTATGAACTTCCTTATGTGGTTTGGTAATACAACAATAATTCTTATGGCTGCCATTATGGGCGTTGATCCTTGCCTTTTTGAAGCAGCAAGAATTGATGGTGCTAATTCAAGACAGATATTTGGAAAGATTACACTTCCACTTATTAAGCCTATTCTGGCATACACACTTATTACATCATTAATCGGTGGTATCCAGATGTTCGATGTTCCTCAGATACTTACTAATGGTAATGGTAATCCGGATAGAACAAGTATGACGGTTATTATGTATCTTAATAAGCATCTTTATAGTAAGAATTATGGTATGGCAGGTGCGCTTTCAGTTATTCTGTTTATTGTAACAGCAGTACTTAGTATAGTTGTATTTAATTATATAACAAAGGATATGGAAGCGGCGGGAATAAGAAAAGCTAAGAAGAAAAAAGCAAAGGAGGCGAAGTAATATGAATAATTCAGGTAAAGCCTCTGCAAGTGCCGATATTAAAGGTACTAATGCTGGAGTGAAAGACAGGATAATACTTACAACGGAGAGAGTGTTATGTTATATTGTACTTATTCTTATAACATTCTTGTGCCTTTTCTCGTTCTATGTACTTATTATTAATACAACAAGATCACACCCTGATATCCAGAAGGGATTCTCATTTCTTCCGGGAAAGTCATTTATGGTAAATATGAAGAATGTTCTGGCTAATGAGAATATTCCGGTTATTAAGGGTATGTTTAACAGTTTGTTTGTTGCTGCATGCTCAGCAGTTCTGTCGGTGTATTTCTCAGCACTCACAGCATTTGCTATTCATGCATATGACTTTAAATTAAAGAAGTTTGCATTTACATTCATTCTTCTTGTAATGATGGTGCCAACACAGGTGTCAGCACTTGGATTTGTTAAGTTGATCGGAGACTGGAAACTTCTGAATTCATATATACCTCTTATTGTTCCTTCAATCGCAGCGCCTGTAGTATTCTTCTTCATTAAGCAGTATATGGACAGTGTACTTCCAATGGAACTTATAGAGGCGGCAAGAATTGATGGCGCAAGAGAGTTTAGAATATTTAACCAGATTGTTCTGCCTCTTATGAAGCCAGCTCTGGCTGTTCAGTTGATATTTACTTTCGTATCATCATGGAATAATTATTTTATACCTTCACTCCTTATTAACAAGGCAAGTAAGAAAACACTTCCTTTGTTAATAGCACAGCTTCGTAGTGCAGATTTCCTGAAGTTTGATATGGGTCAGGTATATATGATGATAGCATTTGCTATTGTTCCGGTAATTATAGTATATATCTGTCTTTCAAAGTTCATTGTAAGAGGTGTTACACTTGGTGGTGTTAAAGGTTAGATATGCTTTTAGATTAAAAAGAACCGCCCTGATTGATATGCCCCCTGTCAAGTAGACAGGTTAAATATCTAAAATGAAGTGTTGCT
>ERZ825670.1867-NODE-1867-length-21606-cov-5.927846_pt1 | contig 21606 bp, 18 predicted proteins | sample MGYA00519929_ERZ825670 | MGnify/ENA primary metagenome ERZ825670 (study PRJEB31778, sample SAMEA3449207) | human gut metagenome | biome: human gut; feature: human-associated habitat; material: faeces | place: United Kingdom | collected 2010/2012 ...
CTTTTCAATATTTTATTTTCAATCTTCTTGTGACATATCTATTTTAAACCTATATGAATTGCTCTATTTTTTAGGATGCTTATTCCTACTAGTATTAATAAAATTATTATTGTGATTAATAAAGTAATAGTTTTAGTTCAATATTTTTTGATAATTTTGTTTTTACAAAAATCACAAAAAACTCTAATTCACTTATTAGAGTTTTCTTGTAATTTATTTAAAACTTATTGCTGTATCACTACCAAAATTAACTGTTTGTGTTCTTACCTTGTTCATACCATTAGAGTCTTTTATTGTTAGAGTTACATCCATTGAACCTTTTCCTGTAATTGACGCCGATTTATTTGTTGTATTTTTATCAACACCTGAATCTGACCATAATGTTTTTCCTCCTGATGTTATCTCTATACTTACTGTTTTTACTACATTTTCAGTTGATGTATTGTTTGTTGAATTTGTTGCACTGCTACTTTCTGTATACCCTCCTGTTATTGATTTTACATCTATACTTACAGATATTGTTTTACTTGCTTCAAAACTATTTACTGTTATTGTTATCGCTGAGCCTTTGTCTACTATTTTTCCAGAATCTAAACTTTGTTTTAATACAACTCCTGTTTCCTTTGAACTATCTTCTGCATTTGTTATTGTTACTGTTAATCCAGCATCTTCTAGTTCTTTTTTTGCTTCATCTTGTTTCTTTCCAACTATATATGGAACTGTTGATTTTTCTGTTCCTGTACTTACATGAATTTTTACTGTATCACCAGCGTTTGCTTCTGAATTTGCTTCTGTTTCTTGGCTTATTACATAACCTTCTTCTACTTTTTTGCTAGTTTCTTCAACTACTTCTGCTTTTAATTTAGCATCTTCTAAAGCTTTTATTGCTTCATCTTCTTTCATTCCAGCAACTTTTGGTACTTTTGTTTTTTCTGTTCCTTTGCTTATTACAACTTTAACTTGACTGCCTTCTTTTACATTGTTATATTTTTCTGTATAAGTAGGGTCTTGGCTTATTACATGTCCTTGTTCTACTTCTGTATTATATTCTTCTGCTGATACTTCAAATTTTAATTTTGCTGATTCTACTTTTTGTTTTGCTTCTTCTTGTGATAAACCAACAACATTTGGTAATTGTACTTCTTTTGGGTTTGTTACATTTAATACTAATGTTGTTCCTCCAAATGCTAAGAAGAATAAAATTATAATTCCTAAAAATACACTTAATTTTGGATGTGTTTTTATAAATGTTATAAATTTGTTTTCTTTTTTACCATTTGATTTTTTTTGTCTTTCATACATATTTGTTGATATTTTTTGTGTTCTTGCAGTTTCATCATAGTCTACTTCTTCTACAAAGTCTCCTGATGGATTTTTTAGTGCCATTCTTAAATCTTGTAACATTTCTGTAGCTGTTTGATATCTAAGCATTGGGTCTTTTTTTAATGCTTTTAAAATTATTTTATTAACAGCTTCTGGTAAATTTTTATTCTCTTCTATTGGTGGTACAGGGTCTTCTTGCATATGTTTTAATGCAACTGATACAGGTGTATCTGCATCAAATGGAACTTTTCCTGTTACCATTTCGTACATTACTACTCCAAGAGAATATAAGTCTGATTTTGCATCTGTATAACCACCTCTTGCGTGTTCTGGTGAGAAATAGTGAACTGAGCCAATTGTTGTTCCAAATGCTGTTATTGTTGAATTTGATACAGCTTTTGCTATTCCAAAGTCTGTTACTTTTGCTATTCCATCTTCTGTTATTATTATGTTGTGTGGTTTTATATCTCTATGTATAATGTTGTTTTTATGAGCCATTTCTAATGCAGAAGCTATTTGTATTGCTACATTTACTGACCATTTCCAAGGAAGTGGTCCTCTTTCTTCTACTATTATTTCTTTTAGTGTTTTTCCTTGGATTAATTCCATAACTATATAGTATACTCCGTTATCTACTCCTACATCATATATTGAAACTATATTAGGATGTGTTAATCTTGCTGCTGATTGTGCTTCTGTTTCAAATCTTCTAATAAATTCTTCATCTGTTGTAAATTCATCCCTAAGTATTTTTACAGCTACATATCTTTTTAAAACTAGATCTGTTGCTCTATATACTGTTGCCATTCCTCCATTTCCGATTTTATTGATAATTTCGTATCTGCCCCCTAATACTTTACCTTCTAAATTCATATTTAATCTCTCCCTTTCGCTTTTCTTATTATTTTATAATAAGAATTTTTATACGTAGACCGCTATATATTTTTTATTATAACTACTGTTACATTATCTTTTCCGCCATTTTCGTTTGCAATTCTTACTAATTCTTTTGGTGCTTGTTCTATGTTTTTGCTTGCTTCTTGGTATATTATTTCTGTTTTTACCATATTGGTTAATCCATCTGAGCACATAACTAAAATATCATCTTTTAGAAATCCTTTTACCATTACATCTGGTTCTACAAATGCATTGCATCCTAAGGCTCTTGTTAACATATTTTTTTGTGGATGAACTTCTGCTTGTTCTTTTGTAATTTTTCCTTCTTTTACTAATTTTTGCACATAGCTATGGTCTTGTGTTAATTTTCTTATGAATTCTTTTCTTATTCTATAAATTCTACTATCTCCTATATGTCCTATATATACTTTATTATTATATATTAGACATATTTCTAAAGTAGTACCCATTCCATATAGTTCTGGTTTTTGTTGAGATTTTTCATAAACTACCATATTTGCATATTCCATACTACTACCTAATAGTTGAATTATGCTGTCTCTATCTTTTTCTATTTCTTTAAAATTATTTTCTATATAATTTTTTGCTGTTTCAACAGCTATTTTACTTGCTATTTCTCCTCCATTGTAGCCACCCATTCCATCTGCTAATATGTATAGTTGGACTTCATCTAATGAATTTGAAATATAGTAATAATCTTGATTCATTTCTCTGACTTTTCCCACATCAGATTTTGCATAAGCTTTTATCATCTTTTCACCTCTGTTCATTTATGGTTTAGCTTATTTATATTTTTACAATTTATTTTATATCATAAGTTTGTATTTTTTGCAATATATTTGATTGATTTTTGTATATCACTTGTATTTTTTTATTTGTTGAAGTATACTTACTTTACAATATAAATAATAAAATTTTAAGGAGGTTTTTATATGTCAACACCACATAATTCAGCTCAAAAAGGAGAAATTGCAAAAACTGTTATAATGCCTGGAGATCCTCTAAGAGCAAAATATATAGTAGAAAATTTTTTTGATGATTACAAATTAGTTAATGAAGTAAGAGGTATATATACATATACTGGAAATTATAAAGGAAAAGAAATTTCTGTAATGGCTTCTGGAATGGGAATGCCTAGTATGGGAATTTATAGTTATGAATTATTTAAATTTTACGATGTGGAAAATATTATTAGAATTGGCTCTTGTGGAGCTTATTTACCAGATTTAAAACTATTTGATATTATTCTTAGTGATAATGTATTTTCTGAAAGCAACTATGCTTTTACCTTAAACAATGATGATTGCCACATTATAAATTCTAACAAAGAATTAAATTCTGTTATTGAAAATACTGCTGAAAATAACAATATAAAACTATTTAAAGGAAATACTGTATGTACTGATTGTTTTGATGTTTACATGACAGATGTTAACAAATTTTTATCAAGAGTTCCTGATAACTTCAATCCAATCTCTGCAGAAATGGAAGCTTTTTCATTATTCTATAATGCAAAACTTTTAAATAAAAAAGCCTCTTGCCTAATGAGTGTAGTAGACTCAAAATACATCACAGAAATTGCAACACCAGAAGAAAGACAAACAGGACTAAATACGATGATAAAACTAGCTTTAGACAGTGCTATCACATTATAAAATATGCTTTACTCATTAATACAGAGAAGCCCCAAAAAGAAGTAGTATATTGATATTGCAGTGATCCGTGGGCGACCGTTTTAGAAAATGTTCGAACGACAGTGAGTTACATTTTCTTAAATTTGGCAACGAAAATATCAATATACTACTTCTTTTTTGGGCGGTTCAATTAAAAATAGAACAAACCAATTATTTTTTAATCTGTAAAATCTTATACTTCATTATTCCAGCAGGAGCATTAACATCAACAGTTTGATTTTTCTTTGCTCCTAATAAAGCTGCACCTAAAGGTGATTCGTTTGAAATCTTATTTTCAGCTAAATCAACTTCTGTAGAACCAACTATTGTATATTCTACTTTTTCATCAAATTCTATATCTAGAACTTTAACAGTATTTCCAATTTGTACTGTATCTGTATCGATTTCTTTTTCATCTATTATTTTAGCATGTCTTATTTTGTTTTCTAATTCTGCTATTTTTACTTCATTTTCAGCTTGTGCTGTTTTTGCTTCATCATATTCTGAATTTTCTGATAAATCTCCAAATCCTAATGCTACTTTTATTCTATCTGCTATTTCTGCTCTTTTTTCTGTTTTTAAATAGTTTAATTCTTTATCTAAATTATCATATCCTTCTTGTGTTAGGATTACGTCTTTTTCTTCCATGTTATTTACCTCCATATTTTTAAGTATTGATATATATATTACGGCAGTTTTTTTATTTTGTCAAGCCGTTTTTTTACATTTTAATCTTTTAATAAGTCTTTTCCTTCTTTTAAATATTCATAACCAGAGAAAATTGTTGCTATTGTTTGTATTATCATCATTATTGTTACTATTGCATTTAATATTAATGCAAATCCTGTTAAATTACCTTTAAAGCATGCACCAAATGCATTTACATCTAAGAATGCTAGTATTATTGCTATCATTTGTGTTACTGTTTTTAATTTTCCCCAAACTGATGCTGCAACTACTTTTCCACCTTTTTCTACTGCAATTAGTCTGTAACCTGATACTATAAATTCTCTTGCTAAAACTATTACTGGTATCAAAGCTGGTAATTTTCCAAATTCTACAAGCATTATCATTGCTGCTAATACTAGTATTTTATCTGCTATTGGGTCTAGAAATTTTCCAAATGTTGTAACTTGATTTCTACTTCTCGCAATATAACCATCTAATTTATCTGTTATTGATGCTATAATAAATATCATATCTATTATTATATATGTTAATGGTATTCCTAATATTTCACTATTAATTTTCAAAAATGGTATTATAACCATTATTGGGACTAGTATCATTCTAAAAATTGTTAATTTATTTGCTAAGTTCATTTTTGTTTTTCTCCTTTATTTTAACATTTCTATTGCTTTTTGTAATTGTGTATCTTCAGATTCTGTTACATTTAATACATTTGTTACTGAGTCTGGTAATTTTACTTCTTCATCAGGAGCTATTCCTATTTTGTGTATTTTGTTTCTGTTTGGTGTTTGATATTCTTCTATTGTGACTTTTAGTCCACTTCCATCACTAAGTTTTAATATTTGTTGTATTACACCTTTTCCATAAGTTGTTGTTCCTACTGTTTTGGCTTTTCCTAAGTCTTTTAATGCTCCTGCAAGTATTTCTGAAGCACTTGCTGTATTTTCGTTTGTTAATATTATTATTGGCATATTTATAATTGGGTCTGTTTTTGCTTTTTTTACTGTTTCTTTATTGTTTTTATCTACTTCATATAGTAATACAGAGTCTTTGTCTGCTACATAATCTGCTATTTGTAATGCTTGGTCTACTATTCCACCACCATTGTTTCTTAAGTCTATAATTAATGATTTTATTCCTTGTTTGTTTAGTTCTTCAAATTTTGCTTTGAAGTCATCTGCTGTTGTTTCATCAAATGATGTGAAATTAATGTAACCTATATTATTTGAAAGTACTTTTCCTTCAACTTGATTTACTTTTACTTTTTCTCTTTTTAATTCGTATTTTTTTGTTTCTGTTCCTCTTAATACTTCTATTGTTACTGTTGTTCCTTCTTCACCTTTTATTTTATTAGATGCTATTGTCATTTCATCTGCACTATAATCTACTCCATCTACTGTTAATATTAGGTCTCCGGCTTGTATTCCAGCTTTTTCTGCTGGACTTCCTTTTATTGGTGCTAAAACTTGAATTTTTCCTTTTTCTGTGTTTTTTACCATATAAATTCCTATTCCTACGAAATTTCCCATTGTGTCACTTAGGTAATCTTCCATTTCATCTGCTGAAATATATTCAGTATATGGGTCTCCTAATCCTTCTATATAGCCTTTTATTGCTCCTTCTTTTAGTTTTTCTTCATCTACATCTCCTAAATAGTATTTGTCAATTATTTCTTTATATTTTTGTAATGTTCCTGCAATATCTTTACTGCTTGATGAACTTTTTGATGTTATTGATATTGGGTTGTTCACGAAGTACGTATATAATGATATTGATGTAACCATAAATGTTATAAATACTGCTATTGCTACAATCATTATAATTTTATAAATTTTATTTTTTCTTTCTTTGTCCATTTTTGTTTATATTAGCAAATGCTAATATAGCCTCCCTTCTTTTGATATGCCATAAATTTATTTTGAGCGGATTATCATCCGCTCGGTTTTACTTTTCTTTTTTAATTTATTCTTTTTAATTTTGATTATGATAATTCTTGTGCTTTTATTATGGTAAATAATTTGCAGGATTTACTCTATTGCTATAGTAACCAGGGTATGTTCTTACTTCAAAATGTAAATGTGGTCCTGTTGAATTTCCTGTGCTTCCAACTCTCATTATTTGTTGTCCTTGTTTTACTGTTTGTCCTTGTGAGACACTTATTGAACCAGCTTGTCCATGTGCATATAATGTAAATAAGTTGCTAGATGGATGATATATTATTATATAATTCCCATAACTTGTTGTTAAAGCCGCTGTTTTCATTACCACTCCATCAGCTACTGCATATATTGGCATTCCACTTACTCCACCTGCTCCAAAATCTACTGCTCCATGGTAACTTCCTGATGAGTAATACATTCCTGTTGTTATATAACTATTAACTGGTCTTATGAAACCTGCTGAACTTGTTCCACTGTTTGAACCTGAATTTGAATTAGATTTATTATTGTTTTTCTTTGCTTCTTCTGCAGCTTTTCTTGCAGCTTCTATTTGTGCTTGCATTGATCTTATTTCTTTATCTATTGCTTCATTATCTTTTTGTAATTCTGCAATTTGTTGTTGTAATTGTTGTTCTTCTGCAGATAATGCTGAAACTTTTGCATCTTTTTGAGCTTTTGCATCTTTTAATTGAACTGCAACACTTTCTTTGCTTGCTTTTGCTGTTGTTAATTCGTTCTTACTGTTTTCTATTTCTTTTTTAGCATTTTCTATTTCTTCTTTTTGTTTTTGTATTTCTTGTAACATTTCTGTATCATATTGTGTTACTTCTGATACTAAATAGTAATTTGATATAAAATCTGTTAGTCCTTCAGAACTTAATAATACATCTAAATATGATGTTTCTCCAGATTCATATACTGCAACTATTCTTTTTTCTAATGTATCTTGTTGTTCTTGATAATCATTTTCTGCTTGAGCAAGTTTTGTTTCTTGTTCTTTTATCTTAGCATTTGCATCACTTATTTGTGCATCTAATGAGGTTATCTGTCCTTGATAATCTGTTATTTGACTATTTAATTGTTCAACTTCTTTTAAGGTTTCATCTTTTATTTCTTTGACTTCTTCCTTTTTTTGTTCTGTTTCTTTTATTTTGTTATTATTTTCTTGTTGTTGACTTTTTTGGTTATTGATATCTGTTTGCGATACCGCCAAAGACATATTAAAACTTGCTAAAAGTACTGCTATTAATGTTGCTCCTAATACTTTTTTACATATTTTTTTCATATGTTCCTCCTAAATTTAATTTGTTGTATTTTGGTTTGTCGTATTTTGATTACTTGTGTTTTCTTCTCCTGGAACTAGTCCATTTGTTATATATGGAAGTGGATTTGTTGTTACACCATTTATTCTTACTTCGAAGTGTGCATGTGGTCCTGTTGAATAGCCTGTTGAACCAACTTTTAATATTGCATCTCCTCTTTTTACACTTTGACCTACTGTAACTAAAATTTCTGAGCCATGTGCATATAATGTTGAGATTCCTCCGCCGTGGTCTATTATTACCATATTTCCATATGCTGAATTCATTTCTGCCTTTACTACTATACCATCATTTGCTGATATAAAATTTGCTCCCATTGGTGCTGAAATATCGACACCTGTATGTAATTTATAAACTCCTGTTATTGGGTGTACCCTCATAGCATATTCTGATGTTATTTTTGTATAACCCGGAACCGGCCAAGCTAGTGTTCCACCTATGTAGTTACTGTCTATTCCATTTGCTACTAAGGCTATTATTTGTCTGTTTATTTCTTCATATTGTTTGTTATATTCATCTATTTGTTGTTGTGTTTCTTGTTCTTGGTCTGAAAGTCTTTCTAAAAAGCTTTCTCTTAATTTTTTTGTATTTTGCAAAGTTCTTGTTGTTTTTGTTTGACTTTCTACAATTACTGCTAATTCGTTTTTTTGATTTTCTAATTTTTGTTTTTCTGTATCTATTGTTTTTCTTTTTTCTTCTATATCTTGAAGCAATTCACTGTCATATTGTGCTATTTCTGATATTACGTAATAGCTTGATAGAAAATCTGATATACTGTTTGATTTTAGCAATAAGTCCAAATATTGGGTTTCTCCTGCCTCGTACATTGCTACCATTCTCTCTTCAAACAATTCTTTTTGATTTTCATACTTTTCTGTTACTACATTTAATTTTGTTTCTACTTCGTTTATAGAATTTTTTAGTTCTGTAATCTTACTTTCTTGTTCTTCTAATTCACTTTCTGATTTTGAAATTCTTTCATCTAATTTTTGAATTTGTTGCAAATTATCAGATATGTCTGTTTCTATTTCTGATAAATTTGCATTTGCCTCATTTAATTGCTTTTGTAATAATTCTTTTTGTGTTTGTAAATCTGTAGATGATGTAGTTGTATTTGAATTTCCTTCCTCATCTGTTCCTTTTACTATGTATGTAAATGTTGTTGTAAAGCAAATAAGTAAGATTAAAACAATACATAAATTTTTACGCATGTTTACTCCTTATACTTTTAAATATTTTCTCATTGAGATTACACTTCCTAAAGCTCCTATACCTATACCTAATAACATATATACAACTATTATTGATGAAAGCATATCTTTAAAGCTTACTAAGTTCATGTTCATCATTTGCATAAATTTTATATTTACTGCTTCTTGAGCTAAAATACTATATGCTCCACCTACTAGTATTATAGAAATTAAACTTGCAATTACTCCTATTATCATACCTTCTACAATAAATGGCCATCTTATGAAGTTATTTGTTGCTCCAACATATTTCATTATTGATATTTCTTTTCTTCTTGCATGTACTGTTAATTTTATTGTATTTGAAATTATGAATATTGATATAAAAATTAATAATAGTAATATTACTCCTGTTACAATTCTAATTCCATTTGCTAGATTTATTAATGTTGTTACTGTTTCATCACTACTTGTTATTTTCTTAATATTTCCTAAATCCCATATTTCATTTTGTACTTCTTTGCTTTTATTTAAGTCTGTTAATGTTACTACATATGATTCTGAAAATATTTTTACATTAAATCCATCTAGTACATTGTCTTTGTCTTTTAGTCTTTCTTTCATAATGTTTAGTGCATCTTCTTTTGTTTTACGTTCTGCTGTATTTACTCCGTTTAATGCTCTTATTTTTTCTCCAGTTTCTACAATTTCTTCTTCTGTTGCATCTGTATTTAAGAATACTTGAAATCCTTGTTCTGATTTTATTTGGTCTACAAAATGATTTATATTTTCTCCTAAAATTAGGAATATTCCAAATATTATCATTGTTGCACACATTATCATTAATGATGCTCCAGTTGATTTTTTGTTTTTGAATACGTTTCCGAATCCTTCCCCTATTAAATATCCAAATATATTATATTTCACAATCATAACCACCTTTTTTATCATCTCTTACTATAGTGCCTTTTTCTATGTGTATTACTCTTTTTTTCATTTTGTCAACTATGTCTTTTGCATGTGTTGCAACAACTACTGTTGTTCCTCTCATGTTTATTTCGTTTAATAAATTCATTATGTCCCATGCTGTGTCTGGGTCTAAGTTTCCTGTTGGTTCATCTGCTATTAGCATTGATGGGTTATTTACTAATGCTCTTGCTAATGCAACTCTTTGTTGTTCTCCTCCTGATAGTTCATTTGGATACATTTTTGCTTTTCCGCTTAGTCCTACTAATGATAATACCATTGGTACTTGTCTTCTTATGTGTCTTGGTGTTGCTCTTACTATGTACATTGCATATGCAACGTTGTCATATACTGTTTTGTCTGGTAGTAGTCTAAAGTCTTGGAATACTACTCCCATACTTCTTCTTAAATATGGTACCCTACTTTGTTTTAAAAATGTTGTGTCTTTACCATTTATTATTATGTTTCCAGATGTTGGTTCTTCTTCTTTTAGTATTAGTTTTATAAGTGTTGATTTTCCACTTCCTGATGTTCCTACTAAGAATGCAAATTCTCCTTTGTCTATTACGAAGTTTGCATTTTTTACGGCTTTTGTTCCTGTGTCATATGTTTTTGATACGTTTCTAAATTCTATCATTTTTTATTTTCTTCCTTTCGTGATTTTGCTCACTTTTTATTTTATTTTTGTAAATTATTCCATTTTATTTGATTATTTTTTCTCTTATAAATCATATCAATAATATGGTAATTTTGCAATAGTTTTCACAAAAAATTCACTAGAATTTTTTGACATTTTGGGAATAAAAAATAAACCCTCCTTATTAAACTTTTTTTGTCTAATAATTTGGGTTTATTTTATTTTTTTCTATTTTTGTTCTTTCTAATTAGATTCATTATCTTTTTGAATTGCTTCATCCAGGCTTGTACTTAAAAATTTAATACTTGCATAACCATCAGCAGATTTTCTTGTAGGTATTTCGCTACTATTTCCATCTAATAATTTTATATTAGTAAATTTTTTTCCTGAATAATGTATACTTTGTCCAGTATGAATTATATTATTTTCTGTTGATTCTTTAGAAATCGCATCACATCCTTCATATCCTGATACAAATGATGAACCACCTGCTCCTGCTTCACAGCCATCAGCATAATTACTTGTTGTACCTCCATAGTATCCACTACCTGAACCAGCAACACCATTAGAGTCTCCTGTTCCATATCCATTTTGACCTATACCAAACTTATATCCTGATGTTTGGGTTCCTGGTTTTGAACGTGCTCTATTTGTTAATCCACTTAAGCCTCCTCCGGCACCTCCTGATGTATTCCAAGAAGCACCTCCGGCCACCGTGCTGCAACCATTATTCTAGATTTTAAGCTTTTAAAATTGTCCCATTTACCTGAAACTAATCTAATATCTGTTGATCCTCCTCCTGCGCCTGCTGCATCGTCATCATAATGATCCTCTGTTCCAAGTCCTCCGCCATTATAACCATTTGTTGAATCTTTTCCAGCTACTGCATCAGTTCCATGTCCGCCTACATATACCCATAGTGTTTCTCCTTGGTTTAATTGGATTATTCCAGATGTATATCCTCCTTTTCCACCTTTTCCTCTAATAGTACCATTTCCTACTGCATATCCGCCATTAGCCCCAAAACATTCTATTTTATAATATCCTGTTTCTTTAATTTCATATTTAGAATATGAACCTGTATAATCAAACTCTCCTGTTGTGTTTGATGGTATTTCTGTTTTTGTATAATTTGTATATGTGCTAGAATAGCTATTATTTTCTATTTTTCCAACAGATATTGAACCTGTATATGCGCTGTTACTCCTACAGATGTTTTTGTCTTTCCATTTGCTGTTATTTCTCCATCATTTATATAATTTTCATTATAAAAGATATTGATTGAACCTCCTCCAGAATTTCCTCCTGGTTCTAGTGCACTTCCTCCAGAAGCTCCATTTGCTTCTATTGTTCCTTTGTTAGTAATGTTTTTAGAATACATTACTAACAAACCTCCTGTTCCATTTTCTCCTTTATTGGCATTTGGACCGTATGGATTTCCTCCTGGATTTCCAGCTCCACCTCCGGCTCCGGTTTTAGACGCATTACTACTCCATACCGCATCTCCACCTTTTCCTCCATTTGTTGATCCTTTTTTTGCTCCACTACTTAACCTGTTTCCTCCTCCTCCGGCTCCACCGGAATAAGATGTTCCTATTGCTCCTTCGCCTCCACCACCAGAACCTTTGGCTCCTTTTCCAGTTGCTCTATCTACTCCATTTCCTTCGCTTCCATCTTTTGGAACATATTCATAAGTATCATCTGAATTTTTCCATAAATATACATCTTGTCCTACTGCCTTCGCACCTCTGGCTGTCATACTTACAGTTCCATTATTATTTATTGTTCCTGTACAGTAAATTGTCATTCCTTTTGGTCCACCATATCCATTTTTACTTGTATATGCTGTTAATGTTGTTCCTTCATCTATTGTTAAATTCCCATTTACTTTCAATACTATCATATTTTTTGCGTACTCTGATGCTGTTGCTACATCTTCTTCTGTTCCGAATGTTGTATTGGTTTTTATATTCAAATTTCCATCAAATGAATATACTCTTAAATTATATTTTTCATCTTTTACTGTTAGGTTATATAATCCTGTATTAATTTCTTCATTTTTTAACACATCTAATATACTTTCAGCTTCATATGAATTTGTTGTTGAATTTGTATTTACACTATATTTTTTTGATATTGTTACTATATTTTTATTTGTTGGGTTCTCTATTTTTGCACTTATTGTTACTGTATTATCTTCATTAATTAAATTATTTGTCACTAAATCATAATCTACTAATCCTATTTTTCCTTGACCTTCTACCCAATTTCCATTTTTTCCTATTTGGTAATATATTTTGTACCCTTCCACATTATTTTGTTTTGCTATTTCTAAAACTTCATACCCATCTTCTTGATTTATTTTTGATATACTTATCCCATTGCTATTTATAAATTCATCATTTGCACAAACTGTTGATTCTTGTACATTTTCATTATCTGCTGTTTTTATTTTAAAAGTATAATTTTCATCTTTTGCCATATTGTAATCTATTGAAACTTGACTTTTGTTATTTGTTTCAAGTTTTGTTCCATCTGGATACTCTACATATTCAATTCCACTGCTATTATTTACTGTTACTAATGTTTTTATTTGGTCTTCATTACTATTATCATATACTTGATATGATATTAATGGCTGTTCTTCTGTTTCTTCATCTGCATTTTGTAATCTTCCATTAGTTATTTTTTCTATTATTTTAAAATTATTATTTAAAATTGCTAATATTATTATTGTAAAAATAATTATTAACATATATATAATTGTATTTTTATTTTTTAAAATTTTTTTCATAATTTAAAATCATCCTCCTTAAAATAACTAATAAATTTTAATTTTTTAAAATAATTTTTCTATATCATCTGCAGTAATTCCAAAATATTTCATTAATTCTTCCGCTTTTCCTGATTTTCCAAATGTATCTTTTATTCCTAATCTAATAAGTTTGCATGGATATTCATCTGTTAACACCTCAGATATTGCTGAACCTAGTCCTCCTATTATGTTATGGTCTTCTATTGAGATTATTTTTTTTGTTTCTTTTGCACATTTTATTATTGTTTCTTTGTCAATTGGTTTTATTGTATGAACATCTACAACTCTAATGTTTATTCCTTTTTGTTTTAAATTTTCTTGTGCTTTTATTGCTTCTGAAACTGTTACTCCTGTTGCAAATACTGTTCCATCTGTGCCTTCTCCTATTTGAACTGCTTTTCCTATTTCAAATTTTTGGTTTTCATTGTATATTATTGGTGTTGAAAGTCTTGCTAATCTTAAATATACTGGTCCATTTATTTTGCTTATTTCTTTTACTGCCCATTTTGTTTGTATATCATCTGAGGTTGATATAACTGTCATATTAGGAAGGGTTCTCATTAGTGATATATCTTCTATCATTTGATGTGTTGCTCCATCTTCTCCAACTGTTATTCCTGCATGTGTTGCACATATTTTTACATTTAATTTTGGATAACATACACTATTTCTAATTTGGTCATATGCTCTTCCTGCTGCAAATACTGCAAATGTGCTAACATATGGTATTTTTCCACATGTTGACATTCCTGCTGCTGTTGATACTAAATTTTGTTCTGCTATTCCCATGTCAAAAAATCTTTCTGGAAATTCTTTTGCAAATATGTTGGTTTTTGTTGCTGTTGATAAGTCTGCATCTAGTACTACAATATTAGGATTTTCTTTTCCTAATTCTGCTAATGCTTCTCCATAACTTTGTCTTGTTGCTTTTTTGTTGTTTATATCCATAATATAAAATCTCCTTTTCTACATAACACTCCCTATAATCCCTGCATCATTTCCAAGTGCTGCTGGTATTATTATTAATTCTTCCCTTTTATTAAATAAATATTGTTTTTTAATAATATTTTGTATTAATCTATCTAATAATACATCTGAAAAATAAACGAAACTTCCACCAATTCCTATTGCTTCTGGTTCGAATATATTTATTAAATTTGATATTCCTATACTTAAATATTCTATATATTCATCTATTACTTTGTTTATTTTTTCATCTTTAGGATTTTTTCTAATAATATCTAGTAATTCTTGTCCTCTTATTTTTTCATCTACGCCTAAGATTTGTCTTAAGTTTGTTTTTAAAGCTTTCATTGAAGCATATTTTTCAAAGCATCCTTGTTTTCCGCAATTGCATTTTATTCCATCTCTTTGAATTACCATATGTCCAAATTCACATCCAGGCAAATCACCTGTATCTAGTAATTTGTCATTGATTATAACTGCTCCACCTATTCCTGTTCCTAAAGTTAAAAATAAACTTCTTTTATAATCTTTTAAAGCTCCTATTGTATTTTCTGCAAGTGCTGCACATTTTGCATCATTTCTTATTTTTATTGGTAATTGAATTTCTTTCTTTAAATTTTCTACTAAGTTATATTCTTTTACTCCTAAATTTACTGATTTTAGTATTTGTTCTTTTTTTATTGTTCCTGGTACTGCTATTCCTATTTCCGTTATTTTGTATTTTGATGAAAATTCTTTTACATTTTTTATTATATAACTTTCGATTATGCTTTTTATATCTTTTTTGTCTTTGTTTAAAAGTCTTTTTTCTACTTTTTCTATAATGAAGTTTTTATTATCTATTACTCCTACTCCAATATGGCTTCCACCTAAGTCTATTCCTATTTTCATAATTACTCTCTTTCTTTTTATTATATATGTCTGTGAAGAACAAGTTCATAGGGAAAAAATAATAGGGAAAAAATGGACGTCCCTTTTTCCCCTTCTCTTTTTTCTTTTAACATTTCTATGCTAATCCTGCTGCTGAGAATAAGAATCCTCCCATATATGTTTGAATACATGGTGCAAGTACTACTAATACGAAGAATACTAAAACTACTCCTACTATTAAATAACTTACTTCTGGTAATGCTTTCATTACCTTTTCTAATATATTGTCTATGTCTATTTCCATATATTCTACTAATTTTTCCATCATTTCTGCTAAATCTGTTTGCATACCTATTTTTAGCATTTCTGTCATCATTGATTTTGTTAATCCTGATTTTTCAAATGGTTCTATCCATGAATCACCTATTAATATGTTGTTCATTGATGTTTCTACTATTGATAACATTACATAGTTTTGTACTACGTTTTTACTTACTTCTATTGCGTCTTGTATTCTCATTCCATTTTTTAGGTTTAATAACATAGCTTTCATTAATCTTGAGAAATCTAGAGCAAATATTAGTTGACCAAATATTGGCATTTTATATTTAAAGTAGTCAAAATTGTATTTTCCTTTTGGTGTGTTAATATAAAATATTATTCCTGCAACTATTGCTATTATTATTGCTGTTGGTATATACCAGTAGTGCATCAATCCATTTATTACTCCTTGAAACCATATTGTGGCTGCTGGTAATTTGTCTGTTGATCCCATTTCATCATATACATTTTGAATTGCTGGTATTGCTACTAATGTTCCTACAACTAACATTACTAATATTAATGAAAATTGTACTATATTTGGAACTAGTATTGATCTTATTTTTTTGTTTAGTGCATCTGATGTTTCTAAGTAGTTTACAGCTTGTTCCAAAGCATTTGTTAGTGAACCTGATAGTTCTCCTACTTTTATCATGTTTATATATAAGTATGGAAATGTGTCTGAGTAATATTCCATTGTTGTATACATATTTTCTCCGGCTTCTACGCCTGCTAAGATATCTTCTAGAATTCCTTTAAATGTTACATTTTCTGTACTTTCTATTATGGTTTTTAGAGCATGTATGTTATTAAAATTTGCTTTTTTTAGTAAATAAAAGTTTTGTGTGAATATTACTAAATCTCTATTGGTTATTTTTTCTGTTTTTGATAAGTACATACTTATTTTTTCTTTTGTTGTAGTTGTTTTCTTTGTGTTTATTTGTGTTGTATTTACATTTTGCATTATTTCTTCAATGTCTTTTATGTTTTTCTTTTTTGTCTTTTTCTTTCTTGAAGAATATGAAACTTGTTCTATTGTTATTGGCATTAGTTCATTGTCTTTTAATGCTCTTAATAAACTTTGTTTACTTGCAGCTTCTACTCTATTTCTTACTACTACTCCAGAACTAGTTACAGCTCTATATGTATATGTAGGCATCTTTGCACCTCCTTATTTCTAATTTCTGTTACTGTCTTTTCTTATTTTCATTTGCATTATTGTTCTATTTAATATTTCTAAGTTTTTTTCTTCTATTTGTGATTTTGCTTGGTCTAATGTTATTTTATCATTTACAAATAATTCTGCTATTGAATTTATTAATCCAATACTTCCTTTATCTGCACTACTTTGTATTGCATCTTCTATTTCTGATACACTTATTTTGTCTTTTCTTATTATTCCTGAAATTATATTGTCTACTACCATTACTTCTGGTACTAATACTAATTTTCCATCTCTTCCTCTTAAAAGTCTTTGTGATACAACTAGTTTTAATAATGATGAAAGTAGATATTTTATACTTGCTTGGTCTCTTACTTCATAGAAGTTTATCATTCTATCTATTGTTTCTGCACATGATTTTGTATGTAATGTTCCTATTACTAAATGTCCTGATTCTGCCATTTCTATTGCTGCTTCCATTGTTATTTTGTCTCTTATTTCTCCTATTACTAATATATCACAGTCTTCTCTTAGTGAGTTTTTAACACCATCACTAAATGTTAATGCATCTCCACCTTTTCCAACTTCTTTTTGTACTATTAATGATTTTTTTGAATGATGTTTGTATTCTACTGGATTTTCTAGTGTTAGTATTTTTTTGTTTTGTGTTTCATTGATTTCGTTTATTAATGCATTTAATGTTGTACTTTTACCAGAGTTTGTTTTTCCTGTTACTAGTATTAATCCTTGTTGTTGATATGTCATTCTTCTTATTATGTCTGGTAATCCTAATGATTCGTATGGTGGTAATGTGTTTTTTATAAGTCTTAAAGTACATAATGGTATATCATCTGATAATGATATATTTACTCTTAAACGAATTCCATTGTATTCATATGATGTGTCTAATTTTCTTGTTGTATTGAATAATTCGTCTTTATCTACATTTCCTCTTACTAGGAAATCATACATTTCGTTCATATCATCTACTGTTAGTACTTCCATTTCTTCTATTGGTACTAGCTCTCTTGCTATTCTAAGCATTGGTTTATTTCCACATATTAAATGCACGTCTGAGGCATCCTTTTCTATTGCTCTATCTAAGATTTTATCCATATTCATGGCGTTTTCCCCTTTCTTTTGTTTAATATATCAATAATTTTTTATTTACTTCTTCTAATGTTGTGTCTCCAGCTAGTACTTTTTTAATTCCATCCACTACTAGAGGTCTATAATTTTCTTCAATTGCTTTTTTTCTAATGTCTATTGTAGAAGCTCCTTTTACTATTAATTCTTTTATTTCTTCTGATATATTTAATATTTCGAAAAGTCCTATTCTTCCATAATAACCTAAGTCATTACATTTTTTGCAACCTACTGCTTCATATGTTTTTAATCCTGTAAAGTCAATTGTTTCTCCATATTTTTCTGCTATTTTTGTCATTATTTCTTTTTCTTCTTTTGTAAATTCTCTTTCTTTTCTACAGTTTGGACATAGTCTTCTTACTAATCTTTGTGATACTGATGTTGCTAATGTACTTGAAATATCATAGTCTGATACTCCCATTTTTCTCATTCTGTTTATTACTTCTATTGCATCTATTGTATGTATTGTAGATAAAACATAGTGTCCTGTTTGTCCAGCTTGTATTGCTATTTCTGCTGTTTCTTGGTCACGAATTTCTCCTACTAGAATTATGTCTGGGTCTTGTCTTAAAACTGTTCTTAATGCTCCTGAGAAAGTTGATTTATTTCCTATTTCTATTTGATTTAATCCATCTATTCTTATTTCAACAGGGTCTTCTATTGTTGTTATATTTATTTCTGGGCTATTTAAATAGTCTATAATACTATATAAGGTTGTTGTTTTACCTTCTCCTGTTGGTGCAGCAATTATTGTTATACTGTTTCTTTTGTTAAAGCTTTTTTTCAAATCTGCTTCTGTTCCTGGATAACCTAATTCAAAAATATTTCTAATATCTGTATCTTTTTTTAGTAATCTTAAAACGAATTTTTCTCCACATACATTTGGCTGAGAAGATACACGAATATTGTAATCATCATATAATAAGATTCTACCATCTTGTGCTTCTTGTTTTTCTTGATGCATATTTGATATTGCTTTTAATCTTCCTATTACTTGTTGTTGTTTTTCTTTTGGAATTGTTGAATCTGTAAATAATTCACCATCTATTCTATATCTAACTCTTACTTCATTCATAAGTGGTTCTATATGAATATCACTTGCTCTTTTTTCCATACCTTTTCTTATAATGCTATCAACTAATTCTACAATTGTTCCAGAAGCAGTTGGTTGAGCTATAGGTTTTACTACATCTGTGTCTAGAGCATCTAATATTTTATCTATATCTTTTTCAAAGGTTATGTATGGTTCCATTATTAAACCTTTATTTAATAACATAAGTTTTACTGTGTCCATTTTTGTTTTGTTGAAATTATCTGCAAAACATACTTTTATTTTTCCGTTTTCTACATCAAATGGTACACATTGATTTTTTCTAGCAATTTCTAATGGCATATAATCTGTTAATTTTACTTTTATTGTATTTCCTGTAAGTAAAATTCCGTCAGTTCCAACAATATCTCCTATTGTTTGAATTAATACTTGAGGATCACATACTTGTAATATGTGTAAAATGTCTCCTAATTTTGTATCAGAATGTTCTCTTTGATATTCTAAGGCTTTTTGTATGTCATTTTCTGTTACTATTCCTCTTTTTACTAATTCAACCCCTATAGGTTGTCTTCTTCTCATATCCATAGCTAATCTTCCTTTCTTTTGTTCTCTATTTCATTATACTATATAATTCTACTATTTTGTTGTTTTTTTGTCATTTACTATTATTTGCCATTTTTTATTGTATATGTCATCATATTTTTCCCTGTTTTATCTACTTTTCCTGATTTAAATTCTATGTTTATTATATAATTTGAGTCTTGATATTTATATGAAAATTCGCATCTTTCTACGTTGTCACATAGTTTGATTTTGTTTTTATATATTGATTTATTTTCTTCCATATATGTGTATTGATTTCCACTTGAGAAAATAATGTAATTGTTTTTACATTCTACAACTTTGTTATTGCTATTATTTATTTCTTCTGTAAAATAGCTTAAGAATTTTGTATATTGAGTAGTTGTATTATCATTAATCGCTGATGTATCTATATTTTTATAGAAAAATGTTGTCAAAGTTGATATTGATGCAACTACAATTACCATTCCAATAACATATATTATTAAAGAAGTTAATGTTACACCTTTATTATTTTTCATTAGATTACTCCTTTGTTACATATGTTGAAATTTGAACATTTTGTGTTCCTTTTCTATTCATATAAGAAATTTCAACTGTAATTTCTTTTACAATATTAGCTTGTTTAGTTTGGTCGTTTTTTATAAGTACATAATCTTTTATTGATATTTCTTTGTGATAACCTGTAAATTGGCCATTTTCATCATTTATATCTTCTTCTGAAATTATATCTTTTTGATTTATTCCTTTATCTTGATAACTTTCTAAATAACCTTCTGCTTTTATAATTTCAATTTCATCAACCGCATATGAAGTTGCTTGAGTCTTTTTTTCTATGTCTTTAGAATTTAAATTGATATTTGCTATTATGTTTGCAATTATAGCTATAAATATTGTGACTATTATTACAGATGCTACTATATCAATTCCTGAAATTCCTTTTTCACTTCTAAAATCCATATATAATTCCTTTCTGTTAATAATTTTGTAAAATTAAGTAAAGCGTACCTATTAACCATGTCATATTTGCAACTCCGTAGATAAAATCCAAAGCAAATATTTTCATTATTTAATTTTGTGTTTTTATATGATTTTTTTGAACTTAATTTTTTTATAATCAAGTATAATGCTATTGCTATTAATGTTACTATTACAGTGTTTATTGCAATATATTCTCCTGTAAAGATTGCCATTATAATTACCATTATTAATATTGATAATGTATAATTACTTTTGGCTTTTTTCTTTAATATTATTGTGTCAATAAGTAATAAAATTGCTAGAATTAGTAAATATATAACATATCTATATATACTAGTTCTGTCTATTATGTATAGATATACTATATAAATAATTGAAATAATAACTCCATACATTAATACAGGTTTGTTTATGTTTTTGAATTCTTTGTCTATACCTGCTATCAATATAATGAAAGTGAAATATAATACAAAGAAAGCATAGTCTATAATTTTTATTTTTTCTAAGCTATATATGTTTAAATTTAATAAAAATCCAAATAAAACAAATAGTAAGCCAGAAACTATTTCTACTATGAAATATCTTGGTCTTATTTTTTGTTTACAATATCTACATTTTGCTCCTAAAAATATATAACTAAATACTGGTATTAAATCTAAAAATCCTAATTTGTGATTACAATTTGGGCAATATGAATGTGTGTGTGTTATGTCTTGTCTTTTTGGAATTCTATATAATGCTAATGTGTAAAAACTTCCAAATGTTATTCCCATTGCAAATAAGATTATGTAAAAAAATATATTTAATATCTCCATTTATGCTCCCTCTTTTTATTTTTTTAAAATAGGCATATACATATTTTTTATGCATATGCCTTTTATAATTTTTACATTATTTTAAATATTTGTTAATTTCATTACTATATTCGTTTAATGTATTTGACTCATTTGCAGCTGCATTTTTTGTTTCATTTCCAGCTCTTTGAGCTTGTCCGAATAAGTTAGTTTGTTGTAATGTAGCTATTGATATACCAGCTAATATTAATAAAATAAT
>ERZ825670.1868-NODE-1868-length-21603-cov-6.031233_pt1 | contig 21603 bp, 22 predicted proteins | sample MGYA00519929_ERZ825670 | MGnify/ENA primary metagenome ERZ825670 (study PRJEB31778, sample SAMEA3449207) | human gut metagenome | biome: human gut; feature: human-associated habitat; material: faeces | place: United Kingdom | collected 2010/2012 ...
AATGAAATATATTATGATGATCCAGAAGAATATCTATCTATAGAAGAAAAAAAGTATCAAAAATCTTTAGAAGGAACAGGCGTTAGTAGAGAGGAGTACAATAAGCTTTTAAATAAGATAACAAAAATCAAAGGAGAGCTTTAAAACATTGAACTTAATGGATTTTTTAGGGAATTCATGTTAAAATACAGAAAGGTGTAAGGAGGATAAAAATGTTACAAGTTAGTAGAGATAGTAATTTGAAAATACCTAAAAAATTAGAAGATTTTAATGAAGCTGAAAACAGTATTGAGGATAAAATAGCAGTGAAGCAAGCTATTGCTACTGCTGAGAATAAAAGATTTAATAAAAAAGAAATTGAAGAAAGCGTAGAAAATGACAATGAATTAGAACAAGTGAATAAGTTGCCATTTAATGCAAATGATTTAATGGTTATAACAGTAGTAAAGAAACTAGCAGCTTATATAATTGCAGTTACAGAAAAATCTCCAAAAAAATTTAGAGGAGTATTTGTAAATAGAATGCAGAACTATTGTCTTGATACATTAGAATGCTTATTAGAAGCTAATTTTATTAGAATGGATGCAGTAGAAAAGAAAACAAAAAGAGAAGAATTACAAAAAGAGGCAATAGTAAAATTAAAATTACTAGGATATGTTTCTATGGTGGCAGAAAATACTGGATGCATATTAAAGAAACAGTACAAACAAATTTCTATTCAATTATCAGAAGCAATTAATTTAACAGTAGCATGGAAAAAGAGTGATGATGAAAGATGGAAAAAACGAAGTTAGGATTTTAGGCTGAAAGGCTTTTAATTAAGAGAAAAATTTATTTCGGTTTTTTCTTTGTAGCCCCATTCTCTATGACGCGCGCGTGGTTAACGATAATGGTAATAGAAATTACAACAATGTTAACAAACGCAATGGTGGGGCTCGCCCAGATTCACTTTTGATAAATCCTATAAAAGTGGATTTAAAATAAAGAATCAGAGAAATATATTTTAAGGAAAATATATCAGTATTTTAAAGTGAAGGAATTTTTCTCTTTTCTAACCGCTAAAGAAATAGTGCGGTGGAAGAATATGAACGCTTACACGAGCAACGAATAGATAATCTATTTTTTGCAAGTTTTAAGGAGCGTTCTTTTTTTAGGAGGAAATACAATATGGAATTAAAAGAAATTTTTACATTTGAAAATTTATATGATGCATATAAAGGTTGTAGAAAATCTAAACAACATAAAGGAGAAGTGATACGATTTGAAGCTAATTTATCAAGTAATATAAGTAACCTTATGAACGATATAATTTCAAAGAAATATAAATTAGGAAAGTATAAAGAATTTTTAATATATGAGCCAAAAGAAAGAGTTATAGAAGCATTGCCTTTTAGAGATAGAGTTGTTATAAAGTGTTTTTGTGATGTGGCATTAAGAGATAAAATTGATAGAAAACTAATATATGATAATGCAGCATGCAGAAAAGAAAAAGGAACAACATTTGCTATAAAACGATTAGAAAATTTTTTAAGAAATGAGTATAGAAAAGAACAAAACAATAAAATATTTTTTCTAAAATGTGATATAAGAAAGTATTTTCAAAGCATAGATCATGAAGTGTTATTAAATTTACTAAAAAAGGTTAATTTTTCAAGTGATGAGATGTGGATGATAGAAAAATTAGTAAAAGAACAGCCTAATAATGCAGATGTTGGCTTACCACTTGGAAATCAATCTAGTCAATGGTTTGCACTATTATATTTAAATGTAATCGATAGATATGTTAAAGAAGATTTAAGAGTAAAAGGGTATATTCGTTATATGGACGACATGATTTTAGTTCATAGAGATAAAAGTTATTTACAATATTCACTTTCAAAAATAAAGGAAAAATGTGAACATGAGTTAAAGCTATCACTAAATCAAAAAACACAAATAGGAATTGTAAAAAATGGAATAGATTTTTTAGGATATAGGCATATCTTAAATGAAGATGGTAGTATAACAAGAAAATTACGAGCTTCATCTAAGCAAAGATTAAAAAAACATTTGAAAACATTACACAAATTAAGAGAAAAAAATATTGTTGATGATGAATATGTTTATATTAGAAAAAATGCATTTTATAACCATATCAAAGACACAAAAGAAAGTCAAAAATTAAAAAATGAAACTTTTCCACAAAAATTGTAAAAAAATATGTAAAACTATTCCCAAAAAAAAGTTGTTATGATAGAATAAAAAAAGATAATGTATCTATGAAATTTATATAAAAATTCTATGGATATACAAAAATATAGGAGTAGTATAGATGAGTAATTTTACTTTTTTAACCGAAGAACAATATTTTGGAAGTGATAAATTAGATATATTAGGGAAAAGAGGAACAAAAGCAGCAATAACAGATTTCTCTATTCTTTTAGGCGCTTATGTTTCTGACAACAATCATATAGATAATGATAGTTCTTTGGAGGGAAGAACAGGATATTATTGGACAAAATCTGATGATGGAGATAATGACGCGCGCGTGGTTGACGATAATGGTAGTAGAAATTACGACGATGTTAGCCTACGCGATGGTGGGGCTCGCCCAGCTTTGCCGTTCTCATCAATCTCTAGTATCCCCACGAACGGAGAGAGTGGGAAAAGAGCAAGAGATGGAATTCTTGAAGTAGAGTATGGGTATTATCCACAAAAAGCAGCATCAAAAGATATGCAAGAAAGACTAGAAAGAGCATATAGAAGTGGTAGTATATCAAGAACAAGAAATAGCTATACAACAGATTCAAGAAAATATGATGCTTATGGCGAAAAATTTTTAGCAAAACAACATGAAGAATATGAATATAATGGTAAAAGATATGTAAGAGTTGAAGCAAATTCAGATTTTGGAGGAAATGCATTTACACTTTCAAATGGAGAACAATACAGAGATGGAGATAATGTATGGGTAGAAGTTTCCCCTGTAAAATGGTTAGTTGATGAAAGAGAAAAAGTTATGCTAACAGATAAATTGATATTCTCTGGAGTACAATTTAATCATACTAGAGATTACCATACCAAAGACTTTGATAAAACAGATATAAAAACATTTATGGATAGATACTTGTCTAGAGATTTAGAACAATCAAGAGGTACAATAACTTTAGGAGAACAAACAGAAGAAACAGAAGAATTTAAGCCAAGAAAATCTAGATTACAAAAATTAAATCCAGATAAAACAAAAACTGCTGATAGAAGTAGAATGACAGATACTGAAATAATACAAAATTGGATCGAAGCAGGAGAATCAGTATTATTAAGAGGACCATCTGGAATAGGAAAAACAGAAAGAATAAAAACATTATACCCAGACTTAATTTATATGAAATTAACAAATAACATGTTTCCAGAGAAAGTAGTAGGATCAGTAAATTTACAAACAGGACAAAGCATACCACCAGACTTTGCAAAAACAGCTATTATGCAAGGAGCAACAGAAGAAGAAAGAAAATTAGTTGAAGAAAATATACAAAATATATATGATGTAGCAGATACAGTATATGAAAGGTCAAAAGAAAGCGATAAAAAAGTTGTAATAATGTTAGATGAGCTTTTAAATGTAAAACCAGCAGTTCAAAGTTTAGTATATACATTAGTATTAAATAGAATGGTAGAGATAGGAAAAGGACTAAAACTACCAGACAATGTAGTAGTTGTAGCAACAGGAAACCAAAAAAAATATTCAAGTGTAGCAGAAGATTTAGCAGAGCCATTGGAAAAAAGATTTGACCATATCCTAGATATGGAGCCAAAAGTAGGAGAATGGATAACAGAATATGCAATTCCACAAAAAATACACCCATCAGTAATAGGATATATGTTATCAAAATACAACAATTCTGGAAAAAGCGAAGATATACAAGACATAGGATATTTTTACGAAGAGCCAGATGTAGGAGAAGAACATTTAGATAGAAATGGATGTAAGGGAAGAACAAACGATCCTCGTGGTTGGACATCAATTTCAAATACCTTATATAATTTTGAAAGAAATTTGGAACAAGGAAAATATGAGGGGAAAGATGTTGAAGATATAATACAAAGGTCAATAAGTTCAAAACTTAGAGAAGAATGGTCAGCAGAATTCTTTGATTTTTATAACCTTCCAACATTGACTCCAGAAGAAGTGACAAAAGGTATGGGAGAAGGATATACACAAGCAGACTTACCAAGAGATATAAGTGAGAGATTTGCATATATGACAGCATTGATAACAGCAGATGAATCACAAGTTGAAGCATGTAGAGAATTCATAAGAAAACATTGTGATCCAGAATATTTATCAATATATGATATATATTGGGCTGGAAATGATGAAAGAAAGATGGAGAAAATAAGTGAACTGCAAGAAATGTCTTTAGCATTACATACAGGAAAAGAAGCAAAAGGATATGCAGAAGATGGAATAGCTGCATATACAGATATAGGACAAATGTATAGTTCATATTTAACAAGAGATTCTAAAGAAGAGGTTAGGAGTGAAGAAAATGAGAGAAGCTGAATATAGTGAAGCAGCAGTTGAAGTATTAGACATACTAAATCATACAAATAAAGAAGATGTTGCAAGAATACCACAAAGTTTTATAAAGTTTTTAACTGATATTTCAAGCAAAAACTATAAATCTAAATTTAATCATGAACAGCCAATCAATGGTTTTAATTTAAGAAAACAAACGAAAGAACTTTTAGGCTTTATATATATTACATGGTGGTGTAATAAAGAAGAACATGAAAAATATAAAAATATAATACATGAAAATAATATGAAAAAAGAAAAAATAAAAGAAACATATAATGTAAATGATATTTTTAAAAACAAAAAAGAAAATAAAATAATTCAAAATGAAAATGTGATGGAAAAAAATATAGTAGAATATAAAAAAGAAAATATATTCAAAAAGTTTCTTAATAAAATATTGAGTTTTTTTAGTATTAAGAAAGGGGATAAAATTTAATATGATTAATAAAGAATTGATAGAATTACAAAAAGGATGCACAGCAACCTGTGTTGTAATACAAAATGAAGATTGTAAAGAATTAGATTCAAAAATTATTGTAAATGCTGATTCTAATGATAGTGAATTGCTTACAATTTTCAAAGAGAAAATTTCTAATAAAGAAGAACTTGATTATTTTATTATATCTGAAATAGACAAATTGAATGAAAGTTTACAAAATAAATATTATCAAATAGTTAAAGATAGAGAATTTTATGGATATAAATTACCAAAAGATATGATTATAGTTTTAACTGTTAAAGATAGAGAAGGATTAAAAAACATTTCAAAGGAGCTATATAATTTCTGTGTTATTACATTTTAAGTTACAGTAATAAGCATAAAAAATATAAGGGAGTAGTATATGAGTAATTTCACTTTTTTAACCGAAGAACAATGCTTTGGTAATGATAAATTAGATATATTAGAAAAAAGAGGAACACAGGCAGCGATAACAGATTTTTCTGTATTGCTTGGTGGATGGGTTTCTGATTATCATGTTGACAATGACAGTTCTTTAGAGGGAAGAACAGGTTGGTATTGGACAAAGTCAGATGTCGGAGATAATGCCGCGCGCGTGGTTTCCGTTGATGGTAGTAGGGGTTACGACTATGTTTACAAACGCCATGGTGGGGCTCGCCCAGCTTTACCGTTCTCATCAATCTCTAGTATCCCCACGAACGGAGAGAGTGGGAAAAGAGGAAGAGATGGTATTCTTGAAGTAGAATATGGGTATTATCCACAAAAAGCAGTATCAAAAGATATGCAAGCAAGATTAGAAAGAGAATATAAAAGTGGTAGACTTTCAAAAACAAGAAATAGTTATACAACAGATTCAACACGATACACTGAATATGATACAACATTTGAGCCACAAACTCATCAAGAATATCAATATAATGGAAAAAGATATGTAAGAGTTGAAGCTAATTCATGTTATGATGGAAATAACTTTACACTTTCAAATGGAGAACAATATAGAGATGGAGATAATGTATGGATAGAAGTTTCTCCAGTTAAGTGGATTGTAGATGAAAAATCTCGTATGATGATAACTGAAAAACTAATATTTGCAGGAGTTCAATTTAATAAGGAGAGTAATTATCATACAAGAGATTTTGATAAAACAGATATAAAAACATTTATGGATAGACATATGGCAAGAGATTTAGAACAGTCAAGAGGTACAATAACTTTAGGAGAACAAACAGAAGAAACAGAAGAATTTAAGCCAAGAAAATCTAGATTACAAAAATTAAATCCAGATAAAACAAAAACTGCTGATAGAAGTAGAATGACAGATACTGAAATAATACAAAATTGGATCGAAGCAGGAGAATCAGTATTATTAAGAGGACCATCTGGAATAGGAAAAACAGAAAGAATAAAAACATTATACCCAGACTTAATTTATATGAAATTAACAAATAACATGTTTCCAGAGAAAGTAGTAGGATCAGTAAATTTACAAACAGGACAAAGCATACCACCAGACTTTGCAAAAACAGCTATTATGCAAGGAGCAACAGAAGAAGAAAGAAAATTAGTTGAAGAAAATATACAAAATATATATGATGTAGCAGATACAGTATATGAAAGGTCAAAAGAAAGCGATAAAAAAGTTGTAATAATGTTAGATGAGCTTTTAAATGTAAAACCAGCAGTTCAAAGTTTAGTATATACATTAGTATTAAATAGAATGGTAGAGATAGGAAAAGGACTAAAACTACCAGACAATGTAGTAGTTGTAGCAACAGGAAACCAAAAAAAATATTCAAGTGTAGCAGAAGATTTAGCAGAGCCATTGGAAAAAAGATTTGACCATATCCTAGATATGGAGCCAAAAGTAGGAGAATGGATAACAGAATATGCAATTCCACAAAAAATACACCCATCAGTAATAGGATATATGTTATCAAAATACAACAATTCTGGAAAAAGCGAAGATATACAAGACATAGGATATTTTTACGAAGAGCCAGATGTAGGAGAAGAACATTTAGATAGAAATGGATGTAAGGGAAGAACAAACGATCCTCGTGGTTGGACATCAATTTCAAATACCTTATATAATTTTGAAAGAAATTTGGAACAAGGAAAATATGAGGGGAAAGATGTTGAAGATATAATACAAAGGTCAATAAGTTCAAAACTTAGAGAAGAATGGTCAGCAGAATTCTTTGATTTTTATAACCTTCCAACATTGACTCCAGAAGAAGTGACAAAAGGTATGGGAGAAGGATATACACAAGCAGACTTACCAAGAGATATAAGTGAGAGATTTGCATATATGACAGCATTGATAACAGCAGATGAATCACAAGTTGAAGCATGTAGAGAATTCATAAGAAAACATTGTGATCCAGAATATTTATCAATATATGATATATATTGGGCTGGAAATGATGAAAGAAAGATGGAGAAAATAAGTGAACTGCAAGAAATGTCTTTAGCATTACATACAGGAAAAGAAGCAAAAGGATATGCAGAAGATGGAATAGCTGCATATACAGATATAGGACAAATGTATAGTTCATATTTAACAAGAGATTCTAAAGAAGTTATGAATGAAGAACATGAAAGAGAATAATTAGCCATAAAAATTATGGTAGTTAATTTTAAGAGAGGAGAAACATATAAATGAGTGCTAATACAGATTTAATTTATGATGCAAAAAGGAAAATGCTAGCAAAATATCCTAGATTTGGTAGTGAAATAGCAGTAGCTAATATTGAATTTAAAGACAACTTGAAATATCATACAGCAGCAACTGATGGAAAAAATATATATGTTGATCCTAACTATTTTGCAGACTTAAGTGAAAATGATAGATTATTTACAATAGCACATGAAATAATGCATATAAAATTTATGCACATGTATAGATTAAAGGATAAAAGTGGAGTAAAAAGAGATCCAGAACTTTGGAATATAGCGACTGATGCTATTATAAATGCAAATTTAGAAAGAGATGGATTTACAATTAAAGAAGGATATGTAAATATGCCAGAAGCACTAGATTATTCAGCAGAGGAATTTTATCAAAAATTGTTACAAGAAAAAGAAAAGAAAGAACAAGAACAAAAAAATAATCAAAACCAAGAACAAGGAGATGAACAAGAACAAGATAATGAAAATTCGGAGCAAACTGAAAATCAAAATTCAGATGAAGGTAAAAGTCAAGGAGATGACCATAGTTTATGGGAAGAAGCATTTAAAGAACAGCAAAATTCTCAAAAGAAAGGACAAAGACAAGATGAAAATTCACAAAAACAAGAACAGGGACAAGAACAAGAGCAAACTGGAGAAGAACATACAAATATAGATTTTGATGAAAAAGGAGAATTTGAAGATAATAGAAAAGAAAAACGAGAAAAATTCAAATCTAGACGCGAAAAGACTGAAAAAGATATACGAAGTACCGATAAAGGAACAATAGAATTAGGGGATATAGGAAAAAGTAAAGAAGAAATTGATTGGAAACTTTTATTACGAAGAGAAGTAGAAAAAACAGAAACAATTTGGAGTCAAAGGCGTTCTATTGCAGAAAATAATTATGCATATAGATTAGAAGAAAATGATATAGAAGATGAAGCTGAAACAGAAGTTATGATTGATGTTTCTGGTTCAGTAGATTTAGAATTAGTAAAATCATTTCTAAGACAACTAAAACCATTATTAGAACAATCAAAACTAAGAGTAGGATGCTTTAATGAGCAATTTTGGGGACTTGTAGATATAAAAAATGTAAAAGACATAGATAATTTTACTATACCTAAAGGAGCTAGAGGACATTCAGCGTGGACAGAAGATTGGGATTTAGCAGTTAGATCATTTACTAAAAAGAGAGAAATAAACAAAATTGTTTTTACTGATGGCTATCCTTGTCCTGGAACTATGCCAAAGGAAGATCTAAAAAGAGAAAATATTATTTGGCTCGTTTATGGAAATAAAGATTTTGAACCTTGTTGTGGTAAAGTAATAAATATAACTGAAAAACAGTTAGAACAATTACATCAAATTGATAAAAGTAGTTCTATGGAGGATATAGATAGATAAAGAGTTAGAATCTTATTTGATTTTATAAAATAAAATTTTTTGTAGTGCTACTTATTATAGAGAAAATAAATAATATTATTGTATAGAAAAGGCTGACAAATGTTGGTCTTTTCTATATTTTATAGAAAAATTACATTTTTTTACATTTTTTTGAACATTTCGCATATTTCGACAAATTTTGCGATAAAAATGTGATAATATATATTTAATAGCAAAAGATAAATCCATCAATAAACTAAAGATGTCTTTAATACAGATTTAGGAGGGATAAGATGGATTTTTTATTATATATAAGAAAAAATATGAAGCATACAGTCCCTTTATAAAAAGGCAATTGTATGCTTTTTCTTATATACAATCAATTCCATTTAGACACTTTTCAGAGAAAATAAAAATTAAAAATTTTTAGCGTGGATAAAAATGTGTTATTTTGTTTTCTCATTTCTACGCAGAAAGAAGTGTGGATGTGAGAATTGTTTTATTTTGTATTGAAAAATTAATTATATATGTAAAAAATGAGGACAAGCATATGTTTGTCCTTTTTTTAGTCTTTATTATTAAATGCAGAGGACCTCCTCATGCTCAAAATTCAAAAATTTGAGTATGTAGGAGGTTTATTTATGTCTAATATTGAATTTGAAGATGATGTTGTATTTGCTAGATTTTTAAATTATATGCAAATAGCATTATTACATAGAAAACTTAATTATGAAAAACATAACGAATCTATTAAAAAGCAAGAGGAAAAATTAAATTATGTAGAATGGACAAAAATCCCAGATAAAACCGATAATAATCCATTTGAAAATTTAAAAAGAGATTATGATAATTTAAAAATTGCTATTGAAAAATTAACTCCAGAACAAAGATATGTAATTATAAATTAATATTTTAAAAATAAAACGCTTTCTAAAATAGCAAAAAAATTAAACTCAAATGTGAATGCAGTAAAACAACTTAAATTACGAGCAGTTTTAAGTTTAAGAAGATATATGGAGGAATAGATGTATGAAAAAAACAAAATTTTATGAATTATTAGTAAAAGCAAGACATGATGAAGCAACACTTGTTTTTGTTATAGATAAAATAATGCCAATGATTAATAAATATTCACAAGATAAAAATAAAGAAATAGATGAAGATTTAAAGAGCTTTTTAATTGAATATGCAATAAAAACTATAAAGGATGAAAATTTTGCAAATAAATTAGCAAAAGAAAAAAATTAAAAAAATTTTTAATTTGCCCATAACCTTTTCAATTTTCAGTTGCTGTTAATAGTAGGAAACAAAAAATTTCTACTTTTGATAGCACATTGAAAATTGAATATGGGTTCATTAAAAACGTTCTATTACTAGAGCTAGTTCAAATGAGGATGCAGAACCTCAAACTTAAATATAAGTTAGCCACTTATAAGGCGAAGATAGTAATAGTTATAATGATACACTTGCATAGCCTTAACTCATCGTATAGGGTGCAACTCGGCTGTTGGCGGAGTGGTGGGATTCCAGTGAATGATTTAGCTAGTCATTGTTAATGAAGTGAATAGAAAATGCAATTGATTTGAAGTTTAAATATAAAGTTGGAGGTATAAAAATGTTAGATAAAATTGCAATGATAACATTTTTGGTAGTATATATTATTTTTCTTATTACTACTATTTTTATGTATTTAGTAATAGTAGGATCAGCTAAATGCAAAACAGAAGAAGAAAGAAGATTAGAAGATGAAGAACAAATGAATTATTTAAGAAATTATAAGAATGGAGGTAAAACTAAAAATGAATAAATTACCTAGTACATTAACAAAAAATCAAGCTATTGCTTTTGCAGTAGTAGCTTTTAATAATTTTATAAATTCAGGAAGTACAAGTTGTTTTGATATTTCAACGATAGAAACTTTTTATACTGGAGCAATGGAGACTCATAATAAAAGTTTAGTTGTAGGATATTCAAAAGACTTAAAGGAAAGCCATCAAGAAAAAATGAAAATAAATATTGAAAAAATTTAGAATATAACAGATGCCGATATAGTTAATATATCGGTTTTTTGAATAAAAAAATTTTTTGTACATAGTTATTGAATATGAGGTGTTTATAAATGAAAAATGAAGATAAAAATACTTGTACAAAAGATAAGAAATGCAACGAAATAAACTTCTCTGTTGCCTTTAAAAAGGATGGAGATAGTTTCCAAAGTATTATGGAAAAAATTTTAATGAGTAAAATAACTAAAAATATACAAGAACCTTGATATTTGAGCGAAAGTACGTTATAAATATATCAAGGTGTTTATAATGGTTAGGAGGCTATTTTGAACATCGTAAAAGAAAATAATCAAGAATATAAGGCTGCAATTTATATTCGATTAAGTAAGGAAGATGGTGATAGAGAAGAAAGCGAGAGTGTTACAAATCAAAGAAAAATCTTAAAAGCATTTGCAAAAGAAAATAAATATAAAATTTATGATGAATATGTTGATGATGGATATACAGGAACAAATTTCAATAGACCAGATTTCAAAAGAATGATAAAAGATATTGAAAATAAAAAAATAAATATGGTAATTACAAAAAGTTTATCAAGACTTGGTAGGGATTACATAGAAACAGGAAGGTATATTGAAACTTACTTTCCAGAAAATGAAGTAAGATATATTGCAATATTAGATGATGTAGATACATTTTTAGATAGAAATTGCGATACAGTGGCATTTAAAAATATTATGAATGACTATTATGCAAAAGAAACTTCTAAAAATATTAAGAAAACCAAAAATAAAAAGAAGTTAGAAGGTTTTTATTATACATCTTATGCTCCTTTTGGATATAGAAAAGTTAGTAAATCAGGAAATCTCGAAATTGATGAAGTACAAGCAGAGATTGTAAAACGAATATATAACTTATTTCTTGAAGGCAAAGGAACATACCAAATAGTAACATTATTAACAAAAGAAGGTATAGAGCCTCCTGGATTACAAATGAAAATGACATGTGTTGTAAATAATATTACAAATACAACAGATAAGTGGAATCATAATACAGTTAGAAGAATTTTATCTAATCAAATATATATTGGAAATTGTGTCCAAAACAAAAATAAAAAGATTAGTTACAAAAGTAAAAAAATGATTTCATTACCAGAGGAGGAACATACAATAACTAAAAATCATCATAAAGCTATAATTTCAATTGAAAAATGGGAATTAGTACAAAAAATGCTTGGAGTACACAAAAACGCTAAAATTAGAGAAACTGATGTTATGTTCAAAGGTTTACTATATTGCTCTCATTGTAATAATAGGCTTTCTATTAGAACAAAAGTAGATCATAATAAATCAGGAGATGTAACAAGAAGATATATTTATTGTGGTACTGCTGCTAAAAAGATTTCTAATAAGCCTTGTTATACAAGATATATAAAATATGATACTTTTGAAGAACAGGCTCTTTCTAAAATTGCAGAAACATTAGAAATGTATATAAATTCAAATGCTTTTAAAAATGAAGATGCTTTGAAAAAAATACTTGAATCGCAAAGTAATAAGGGTAGTATTTTAAAAAAGATAGAAAAACTAAATAAAGATTTGGAAAAAGTTAACAAGAAAATAAGTACATTATATAATGATAAGCTAAATGGATTATTAGAGGAACAGGATTTTAAACTTTTTTCAGATGGTTTAGTTAATGAACGCCATAGAATTGAAAAAATCTTAAAAGAAACTGAATTAGAATTAGAAAGTTTTGAAGAAGATTCTACAAATAATAGAATAAAATCAGACATGCAAAAAGTTATAAAAAAATTATCTAAAAGTAAAGAATTCAATAAAGAAACCATTAATCAATTAGTTAATAGAATTGAAATAGATAAAGATAACAATGCAGTAATATATTTTAATTTCTATGAATTAAATTGTATTGGAGGACAAATAGAAGATGTCAAACAAGCAAGTAATTTATAATGTAGGAATGTATTTAAGGCTAAGTAAAGATGATGGCGATAATATTGAAAGTGAAAGTATAACTAACCAAAGAAAATTAATTAAAGACTATATTAATAAAAATGAAAATATGAAACTTTATGATGAATATGCTGATGATGGATATAGTGGAGCAAATTTTAATAGACCGGATTTTCAAAGATTACTAAAAGACATTGAAAGCAAGAAAATAAATATGGTTATAACTAAAAATTTGGCAAGATTAGGCAGAAACTATATTGATACAGGTAATTATATAGAAAAGTATTTTCCAGATCATAGAGTTAGATATATTGCACTATTAGATAATATTGATAATTTTAAAGAAAGTGTTAGCAATGATTTTGTTCCTATTAAATCAGTATTTAATGAAAAACATTGTAGAGATACATCTATTGCAGTAAAGAAAACTAAAAGAAGAAAAATGGAAGAAGGATTTTATGCTTGTAATACAGCACCTTTTGGCTATAAAAAGGATCCTGATATTCCTGGAAAATTGATAATAGATGAGGAAAGCAGTAAAACAGTAAAGAAAATTTTTGATTTAAAATTAAAAGGATATACTGCAAATGAAATTGTTAAATATTTAGATAAAAATAAATATATTACACCAGCTGAATATATGAAAATTAGAGGACAAGAACATATTGAAAATAAAAATTTATGGCGAAGAAGTACAGTAACTAGAATTTTATGTAATAAGGTTTATCTAGGACATTGTGTAAGAGGAAAGACACAAAACATTAGTTATAAATCTAAAGACAGAATTTTTGTTAAAAGAAATGACTTTATAATTACTAAAAATACTCATGAACCAATAATATCAGAGGAAGTATTTGAAAAAGTACATGATACTAAAAAATATGGAGCAGTAAAAGAGTATAATGAAACAAACTATCTTTTAAAAGACTTAATTTATTGTAAAAATTGTGGCAAAAAACTTATTTTTAAGAAAGTAAGAAAAAGAGTAGTTATCTATTGTAGAAATCATGATGAAAACCCTAAATTATGCAACAATAATTGCAAATTAGATTATTTTACAATTGAAAACAAAGTATTTGAATATATATCTAATATGTATAAGGAATATTTAAAAAATAATAGGGTAAAGGACAACCTTTATAAAAAATATACTGAAAATGTTATTAAAGTTTTAGAAGAAGATTTAAAACAATTAAATATATCTTTAGGACAGATAAACTTTAGAATAACATCTTTATATAATCAAAGATTGTCAGAGAAAATAAACGAAGATGATTACAAAAATAGATATAATACTCTTATCGAAAAAAGAAAAGATTTATCAGATAATATTGCTGATAAGGAAAAAGAAATTAAAAATGAAAAGAATAAATTAAATACTTTAAATGAAAAGAAATCGATTCTAAAGAAAATTGAAAGACTTGATAAAAAGGATTTTAAAAATGTAAATTTTGAAGAATTGATAGAAAAAATTGAAGTATTTAAAAAAGATATACATGTTAATTTTAACTTTGCAGAAGTAGGAAAATTCAAAGTTTAGTGTCTATATCGTACACTCTATGATTACAATGTACAAAAATAGCACAAATATTTTCCTACTCGCAATTGAATTTCATAAAATAAAAAATAAAAAAATTGAAAATAAAAATTTTCAATTTTAAAATTTATAATTTTTTGTGTCTTAATTGTACCTTACAATCATTTGCAGAAACAACACACATTGCTTTTAACATTTCATTAACAGTTAATGTTTCGGTTTCATTTAACCATATTTGAGAACCACCCATTGAACGGGCATTTTCACTACATGGTACTTTGTCTTCCAATTTAATTTGCCCAGAATCAAGTGATTCCATAATAAGTAAAATACTCATTACTTTTGTGACGCTTGCAGGACGTAAGCTTTCATGCATATTGTGTTCATACAGAATCTGACCGAGACTCTTGTTCAATTAAAATGGCACTTCCAGATTCTAATGATAGTGAACTGTTTGAATCTTGCTCTGTGGTAGTACTTGAACTTGTTGGAACTGTAATATCGTAATCATTTGACCAAATATATACATTTTCAGAAGCAATAACACTTGGATAAATAACAAACATAAATATAATAAAAAAACATAATAGTTTAAACAAGCATTTTTTTAAGTGCATAAAAAAACCTCCTAAATAAAATTATTAAATTTTATTCTAGGAAGTTTAGAATTATTCTAAGAAATTTTTACAATCTTTACTGTAACAGAATTTCCATCAGTACTCGTATATATTTTTATTTGATTTTGTGAATTATTTTTAAACTTTAAATCTAGAGAAGGAAATGCAATTGTTGCATCTTTTCCTTTTTCAATATATGGAACCTTTTTATCATGTTCATGGCGTTCTATAACTTCTAGTCCTTCGGACTTTAAAACAGCATTATATAAAGTAGAACTAACTTGGCAATTACCACCACCTAAACCTTTTGTTTTTTTTCCGTTAATAAGTATATCTGCTTCTTTGTATCCTGCTTCAACAGTTGTTTCACCTATGCTTTTTAAAAAGGAAAAAGTTGAGCCGCCATCTATTGTTAACTCATTTAGTTTAGAGCAAGTAAGCCTTATATTATTTTGTCTATTTTCATCTTTATCTATAATGCGCGTTGAAAAGTTAGCAAGTTCAGTTTCAATAGGCTCTTTTTCCATTTCTTTAGAAGACGTAATATTTTCATTACTAGACTCATTCACGTTACTGGTATTAACATTTTCATTATCGCCAGAATTAGTGTTAGATGTATTGCTGTTTGCAATTTCTTTATTTTGATTAGAAACATTGAATTCCGCACTTGTTCTATTAATTTCAGTGTTATTTTCACTATTTTCAATATTCTTATTGACATTATTACATCCAGATAAGACAAATAAAAATGAAAATAATAAAATTAAAATTATTAAATATCTTTTTTTCATATTAACCTCTAAAAATAAATTTTAATAATATTTTTTTCAAAAATAACATAAAATATACGTATAAACTTAATTAATTATAAATTTGTAACAAAAATCAATTATAGAATTCTGATAAAAATCAAGTTGACAAAACAGAAAAAAATAGTATAATAAATATATGGTTGTTTAATAAGGAGAATTATTATGGTAGCTAAAGTATGGAAAAAAATAGTATTATTTGTTTTTATAATAGCTTGTTTATTTAACATTGTAAATAAATTAGTAACAAAAGTACCACTTAAAGATGAACTTGAATCATCTGCAAAATATACATATGAGCATAGAAATGATAAATAAATAAAATTTTAAAAATAAAGTTTAATAAAGTATTGAAATATAATAAAGAATATGTTAAAATGGTAAACGGTAGTTTTATTTTCAGTAAGGAGAGGTGAATGCAAAATGAGAGAAGAAATACATCCAAATTATGGAGAAACAACAATTACATGTGCATGTGGAAATGTAATAACAACAAATTCAACAAAAAAAGATATGAAAGTTGATATTTGTTCAAAATGTCATCCATTCTGGACAGGTAATTTAAAAAGAGAAACAACAGGTGGTAGAGCAGATAGATTTAAGAAAAAATATGGTATTGCATAGTAAAAAAATTTTAAAGGAATTTAGGTTAGGATATAATCTAAGTTCTTTTTTTAAAAATATTGACAATATTAACATAAAGTGTTAATATATAATTTATAGTACAGTTGTACTTAAAAGAACATTGAAAATGAGATTTATATCTCGCCAGTATTATCAAAAAAGGAGAGTCAGTATGGCAACAACAGTATTTAAAAATCCAAGCTTAAGAGGAACATCGGTAGGAAAAATATTGGTTTTAACTTTGATGGAGGTTAGTTTGGAAGGCGATCGAATTATTGGAAGAAAATTTCAGGACTTTATCTTAAAGCAAGTAACAAAGGACAAGTTGTCTAAAATACGTGATGAGGGAATACCATCATTTGTTTTGAAACATGATGGAAAATTGTATTGGACCCAAATTCCTAAAAATACAAACCTTGTCGGAAGTACAATATTTGGAAAACACCAATGTGCGTCAACATTTTGTACGTGTGAAAAAATGTCGGCAGCATCAGAGGAAGAAGGAGGTTGCGAAAAAGTTCGGAAATTTGGAAAAGAAATTGAAATTCTTGATTTTATTGAACAAGGATACGAAACTTTTGGTACTAATTGCGATGCATGTGTTGTAGGTAAATGCAACAATTACAAAAAAGAAAGAGGTAGATAATATTGGAAAGACCAAAGCTAAAATTCACAAATGTGAAATAAGCTTTGGTTATTTTTTTGCATAAATAAATTTAAATCACTTGAAAAAAAGGCTATTTTATCATAAAATAGTATGGAAATTGGAGGAATAAAAGTGAATAAAATAGAAAAAATTAATGAATCAAACTATTTAGAAAAAGTAAATAAAATAAACGAAGGAAAAAATTTAAAATATTTTATATTAACAATGGGCTGTCAGCTAAACGAAAATGATTCAGAAAAAATATGTGGAATGATAGAAAAAATGGGATATAATAAAACTAATACATTAGAAGAAGCAGACTTAGTAGTATTTAATACATGCTGTGTAAGAGAAAATGCTGAAGATAAGTTATTTGGCAAACTTGGGGAGGTAAAAAAAATAAAAGAAAAGAGAGGAACTATTATAGCAATTGGTGGTTGCATGATGCAGGAAAAACATATACAAGAAAAGCTAAGAAAAAGTTATCCGTTCTTTGATTTGATTTTTGGAACACATACCCTACATAAATTTCCAGAAGATTTATATAAAGTCATTTTAGAAGAAAAAAGAATAGAAGATATTTTAGATATAGATGGTGAAGTAATTGAAGGATTACCAATAAAAAGAAACGATAAGATAAAGGCATCTGTAACAATAATGAATGGTTGCAACAACTTTTGTACATATTGTATCGTACCTTATGTTAGAGGAAGAGAAAGAAGCAGAGATCCAGAAGATATTATTAACGAAGTAAAACAATTAAGTGAAGAGGGCTACAAAGAAGTAACATTATTAGGACAAAATGTTAATTCATATAAAGGAAACGGAAATCTAGGAATCTACAAGTTTTCAGAACTTTTAAGAGAAATAAATAAAATAGAGAAGATTGAAAGAATACGTTTTGTTTCTCCACATCCGAAAGATTTTACAGACGATGTAATAGATGCAATTAGAGATTGCCAAAAAGTATGCAAGATTATTCATTTGCCACTACAATCTGGAAGTAGTAGAGTATTAAAAACAATGAATAGAAAATACACAAAAGAACAATATTTAAATTTAGTAGAAAAAATGAAAGCGAAAATTCCAGATGTTGAATTTTCAACAGATATTATAGTAGGTTTTCCAGGAGAAACACAAGCAGATTTTGAAGATACTTTAGATATTGTAAAAAAGGTCTGCTTTGAACAGGTATTTATGTTTATATACTCAAGAAGAGTTGGAACACCAGCAGATAAAATGGAAAATCAAGTTCCAGAAGAAATAAAACATGAAAGATTTAATAGATTAAAAGCACTAGTAGAAAGTCAAATAGAATTAAACAATAAAAAATACATTGGAACACAGCAAAATGTTTTAGTTGAAGGAAAGAGCAAGACAAATAGCAATATTTTAACAGGAAGAACTGATACAAATAAAGTTGTAAATTTTGAAGGAGAAGAAACTTTAATTGGAAACATTGTGAAAATGAATATAATATCAGAACATATGTGGTACTTAAAAGGGGAAATATGCAAATAGCAAGATGTGAGGAGGAATGAAGATGGCAGAATTTTCGCCAATGATGCAGCATTATTTAGATACAAAAAATAAATATAAAGATAGTATTTTATTTTATCGTTTAGGAGACTTTTATGAAATGTTTTTTGATGATGCAATAACAGTCTCAAGAGAACTTGAATTAACTTTAACAGGCAAAGATTGTGGACAAGAAGAAAGGGCACCAATGTGTGGAATTCCATATCATGCAGCAGACAATTATATTGCAAAATTAATTGGAAAAGGTTACAAAGTGGCAATTTGTGAGCAATTAGAAGATCCTAAACAAGCAAAGGGAATAGTAAAAAGAGATGTAATAAGAGTTGTAACGCCTGGAACTGTTATGGAATCAAATTTGCTAGAAGAAAAGAAAAACAACTACATAATGTCAATATTTAAAACAGGAATTTTCTTTGGAATTGCAATTTGTGATATATCAACAGGAGATTTTTATGCATCAGAAATTAAAGATACTAATAATTTTCTCAAACTATTAGATGAAATTTCTAGATTTTCACCTGCAGAAATAATTGCAAATGATATGATGACTTCTTCTTTGCAAGAGATAGCAAAAATAAAAGAAAGATTTGATTTATATATTTCAAAACAGGATGAATCGAATTTTATAGAAGAGTTTGATAATTTAGAGTTAAATTATGACTTTATAAGTGAAAAAAATGAAAAAATAAAAAACTTAAAAGAAAAAGCAGTAATGGTTTGTGCTATAAATGGACTTCTTAGGTATTTAAACGATACTCAAAAAACGAAACTTGATCATATTCATAGAATTAAAGTGTATGAAACAACTAAATATATGGCACTTGATGTAAATGCAAGAAGAAATTTAGAATTGATAGAAAAAATGCGAGATAAAACTAAAAAAGGAACTCTTCTTTGGGTGCTAGATAAAACATTAACTTCAATGGGAGGAAGATTACTTAGAAGATGGATAAATGACCCGTTGATAGATTCAAGTGAAATTAATAAAAGGCTAGAAGCGGTTAAAGAGCTAAAAGAAAATATTATACTAAAAGGTGAAATTATAGAGAATTTAAAAAAGATATATGATATAGAAAGATTAGCAGCTAAGATTTCATATGGAAGTGCGAATGGAAGAGATCTAATATCACTTAAAAACTCTGCAAAACAGTTACCAGAGATCAAGAAAATCTTATCAAATGTAAACTCAACATATTTAACTGGATTATATGAGGAGTTAGATATTTTACAAGATATTTATGAATTAATAGAGAAATCTATTGTAGATGAGCCACCAATTACAATAAAAGAAGGAGAATTAATAAAATTAGGCTATAATGAAGAAATAGATAAATTAAAAAAAGCAACAACAGAAGGAAAAACGTGGATTATCAATTTAGAATCAGAAGAAAAAGAAAAAACAGGAATAAAAGGTTTAAAAGTTGGATTTAATAAGGTGTTTGGGTATTTTATTGAAGTTACTAAATCAAATTTGCCTCAAGTGCCAGACAGATATATAAGAAAACAAACACTTACAAACTGTGAAAGATATGTTACTGAAGAACTCAAAAACCTTGAAAATCAGATCTTAGGAGCAGAAGAAAAAGTAGTAACATTAGAATATAATACTTTTGTTGAAATTAGAAGAAGAATTGAAGAGCAAATCCATAGGATTCAAAAATCAGCCAATATAATTGCAACTTTAGATGTAATATGTTCTCTAGCAACAGTTGCTGAAGAACAAAATTATGTTATGCCAATTGTAGATAATGGTGGAGAAATAGATATAAAAGATGGAAGACATCCTGTAATTGAAAAAATGTTGCAAGCTGGAAGCTTTGTTCAAAATGATACGTATTTAGATACACAAAATAATAGACTTGCAATAATAACAGGTCCTAATATGGCTGGAAAATCAACTTACATGAGACAGGTTGCTTTAATCACATTAATGGCTCAAATTGGAAGTTTCGTACCAGCAAGTTCTGCTAAAATTGGAGTGGTAGATAAAATCTTTACTAGAGTAGGTGCTTCAGATGACCTAAGTATGGGACAAAGTACTTTTATGGTAGAAATGATGGAAGTAGCAACAATACTAAAAAACGCAACTTCAAATAGTTTAGTAATACTTGACGAAATAGGAAGAGGAACTTCTACATATGACGGACTTTCTATTGCGTGGGCTGTTGCAGAATACATAGCAGACAAAGAAAGATGTGGAGCAAAAACACTATTTGCAACACATTATCATGAATTAACAGACTTGGAAAACAAATTAGAAGGAATAAAAAATTATTCTATAGCTGTTAAAGAAAAAGGAGAAGACATCATCTTTTTAAGAAAAATAGTAAATGGTGGAACAGATGAAAGTTATGGTGTTCATGTTGCGCGCTTAGCAGGAGTTCCAAAAGACGTAACTAAAAGAGCAAATGAGATATTACGTTCATTAGAAAGAAAAAATATCTTAAATGGAAAGCAAATAGAAAGCAAAAAGCAAGTTGAAGGACAATTAGATATGGGAAACTATAAATTAGCAGAACTTGCACAAGAGATAGACAAAATAGACTTAAATGTGTTAACACCAATAGATGCACTAAACACATTAGTTAAAATTAAAGAGAAAATGTCATAAGTAGCAATTGGGGACAGTCCCTAATTGCTACTTTTTCTCAATTTGGGACACTGCTATAAGATAGCGATTTATGGTAAAATTTGTCGAAAATTTCTTGAAAAAATTTACATAAAAATAATTGACTTATAAGTAAAAATAATGTAAAATAAAACAAGCTCGAAAGG
>ERZ825670.1877-NODE-1877-length-21561-cov-5.273691_pt1 | contig 21561 bp, 22 predicted proteins | sample MGYA00519929_ERZ825670 | MGnify/ENA primary metagenome ERZ825670 (study PRJEB31778, sample SAMEA3449207) | human gut metagenome | biome: human gut; feature: human-associated habitat; material: faeces | place: United Kingdom | collected 2010/2012 ...
AAGCTGCAGATGTTATTTTAACAGATGATAATTTTGCAACAATAGTATCAGCAGTTGAAGAGGGAAGACGTATATATGATAATATTCTAAAAGTAATACAATTTTTAATTTCATGTAATGTTGGAGAGGTTATAGTATTACTATTGGCTACATTATTTGCTCCAGCAATAGCTAGTTGGTTTGGCATATCTGATGTAACAATGATACAAGTTTTACTTCCAATTCATATATTATGGATAAACCTTGTAACAGATACATTTCCTGCATTGGCATTAGCATTTGATCCAGCGAATAAAGGTGTAATGAATAGAAAACCAATAAAAAAGGATGAGGGAATATTTACAAAAGGTAGAACTTTTAGAATTATATATCAAGGTGTAATGATTGGATTACTTACACTTATAGCATTTCTAATAGGATTAGCAACACCTGATGATAAATTACCAACTATGATATCATACGAGAACCAGGTAATATCAGCTGAAGAAATAGATAATTTGGACGAAGTATTAGCAAATGGCGGAGAATATATATCTAAAGAAGAAATTAAAATTGAGATTGGCCAAACTATGGTATTTATCGTATTAGCATTTTCTGAATTAGTTCATGTATTTAATATACGTGATAATAAAAATTCAATATTTAAAACAGGAATATTAGGCAATCCGATATTAATATGGGCTGTTCTTTTTTCAGCATTTTTAATGGTTATAATATTGACTGTCCCTGCTTTAAGACACGTGTTTAGTATACCAATTCTACCACTTGGAAACATGATAGAAGTTATGGCATTAGTGTTAGCACCAATAGCCATTGTTGAATTATTAAAATTATTTAAAGTAAATACAGTTGCAGGTGAATAAAAAAAATATAGCAACAAAAAACGAAAAGGCTAAATATGGCCTTTTTGTTTTTTTGTGGCAAATGTGTTGACATTTTCCTTAAAATATGATATACTAAATCACTAGATGAGTATATTAGTGTAAAAACATTCATACAGAGGGGAGAATTTAAATGAAGAAAGAAAATGTTATTGAATCTGCAAGGTTGTTATTTCATAAATATGGATTTAAAAAAGTTTCTATGGATGAAATAGCAAGAGAAGCTAATGTAACTAAAAAAACTATTTATTCTTATTTTTCTAGTAAAGAAGACTTATTAAAATATTTTATACAAGAAGAAATTGTTAATATGAAAAACATTGTAGAAGAAATAGATAATAAAAATTTGGATTTTTTTGAAACTGTAAATCAATCTATTTATAGTCTTTTAAAATATAGAAAAGATAAAGATTTTTTAAATATTATAACAAAAGAAGCAGAATGGCTTAAAAATCCTGTTATTATAAATAGTTTAGAATTAATTGATACACAGATACAAAATTATATAAAGACAAAACTAGAAAAAGCTAAAGAAAATGGTTACATTGATTATAAAAATGCAGATATTACTTCATTTTTAATATACAAAATGTATATTGCTTTAATGTTTGAATGGAATGAACACGAAAAAGAATTAGATGAACAAATGATAGCAAGTAGTATTTCTGAGATTTTAAAAAATGGTTTAAGAAAGGATGTTGATTAATTTATGAAAAAAGAAAAAATTTTAGAAGTTATAATTTTTGCGGTTGTTTTATTAATACCAATAATATACAGTTTTTTCTATCTAAAATCTTATTGGGACCCATATGGTGATTTGAAAGGATTAAAAATTGCTGTAGTTAATTTAGATGATGGCGAAAACAATGAAAATCAGGGAAATGAATTTTTAAAATCTTTGCAAGATGATGGAACTTTTGATATATGTCCTGTAACATTAGATGAGGCAAATGAAGGTATGCAAAATGGTAAGTATTATGCTACTATAACTATTCCTAGTAATTTTACTAAGAGTTTAAATAGTGCTTCAACAACAGATAAACAAATATCAACTATAACATATAGTCCAAATCAAGCATCAAACTATTTATCTTCTCAAATAATTAACAGTGCGGTAAAGACTATGGAGATTAATTTACAAGCAAAGGTTAGTGGTGCAATAGTAGGAAATTTATCTGATAATTTAAAAAGTGTGCCTGACAGTTTAGAAAAGATATCTGATGCATCAGGTCAATTATTAAATGGTTCAGAGACTTTGACTAATGGAATTAAGGAAGTTAATGATGGAACTACAACTTTAAACAATAGTTATACAGAATTTAATACTGGTGTAAATTCAGCATATGAAGGAAGTAAATCTTTAGAAAGTGGTCTTAATCAAGTAAGCTCTGGTGTTGATACATTAAACACAGGTTCTGATTCATTAAATAATGCGGTTTCTCAAATAAATTCTGGAGTTAACGATTTAGCTGCAAAAGGAGCTGATGGTGTTCAAGCATTATCAAATGGTATTACAGATATAAATAATGGGGCTGGGAACTTAAATATTAAATTATCTGCATATGCAGATGGAGCAACATCTCTAGCAAATGGAACAATAGGATATATAAATGGAACAAATTATTTATTAGGAAATGTAAATAAATATATTGATTCAGTTAATGAATCAAATACTCAAATTTCCGAGTTATTAACAGAACTATCTGAATTACAGAATAGCGAAGATGCTAATGTTCAAAAATTAGCGATAAAAGCTAAAAATATTATTGAAAGTAAAGAGATAGAATCATTAACAAAAAATGGAACAGGTATAAAAACATCTGAAACTGCATTGACTAAGATGGAGCCAACTATAATGGCTGGTGCTAACCAATTAATAGGTTTAGAAGGAGCTGTAAAAGCAGGTTCAAATGAGTTATATACTGGTACTCAACTATTAGCTAAAAAGTCTGAATCATTAGGACAGATTACATCAGGAATAACAAATTTACAATCTGCATTAGCACAAGTTCAAATAGGTACTAAATCATTGCAGTCTGGTGTAAGAAGTTTAAAAAATGGAACTACTAAATTGTTAGGTGGAAGTAATAGTTTAAAAAGTGGTTTAGAGAAATTAGACAGTAGTTCTATACAAGTAAAAACAGCTTTAAATAAATTATCTGCTGGAACAGATTCATTATATTCTGGAAGCACACAATTAACAGATGGTTTACAAGAATTTAATGATGAAATAAATAAAAATATTGAAACTACTAATAATGATTTAAAAAGCCTTTCAGGTATTGAAGAGTTTGCAGAAGACCCAGTAGAATTTAAGACAGAAGAATATGGAAAAGTTAATTCTTATGGTATAGCATTTACTCCACTATTCTTATGTATTGGTTTGTGGGTAGGAGCATTAATGTGTTATGTGGTATTGTATTATGATCAAAAGCATAGATTTGGAATTTTAGACCATAATAGTGAAAAGAAGTTTTTACAGAATATAATTTATATAGCAATAGGCGCAATTCAAGGAATAATAGTTGCAGCATTGTTAAAATTAGGTTTAGGATATGAAGTTCAAAATAGTGCATTATATTATTTTGCTAGTATCTTAATAGGTATTACATTTACAAGTATCATTCAATTCCTAATTAGAAACTTTGGAGATATTGGAAAATTTTTAGCACTAATAATTCTTGTTTTACAACTAGCAGCATCTGGAGGTACATTCCCAATAGAGACAATAGATAAAGGATTTCAATCAGTAACACCTTATTTGCCAATGACATATTCAATTAAATTATTGAGAGAAATTTTAGTTCCTACTGCTACAAATTTCAAGGGTAGTTATATTATGATTTTGATGTCTATAACTATTTGTACATTAGCAATAACATATGGTGTTGACATAGTTAAAAATAAAAAATTAAAAGAAAGAGGAGCCTAGAGGTTCCTTTTCTTTAATCTTTAAATCTATTTACAATCATCGTTTGAGTTTTTAGAAGTGTCTTTTTCGCATATTTCTGGTGGTTTTTTAAAACTTAAATACCAACTCATACCATTATTATTTTGATTAATGTAATCTAAACGTTCTTGTAATTGAGGATATGTCTTTGGGGATGGTATGATTACAGGTTGACCAGGCATCCAATTAGCTGGTGTAGAACCTTTAGAATAATCTGCCATTTGCAAAGCTTGAATGATTCTTAATATTTCTGGGATAAATCGGCCAATATTTAGAGGATATACAAGTATAACTCTGACAATTCCTTTATCATCAATGATAAATACATTTCTAACAGTTTCTGTTGTACTAATTTCATTAGAAATCATGCCATATTTTCTTGCTATTAAAGCATTTCTATCAGCTACTATTGGAAATGGTAAAACTATCCCTGTCATACAATAGATGTCATGCATCCATGCTAAGTGTGATGCATTGCTATCTATACTCAATCCTAATAAACATGTATTTAGTTTTTCAAAATATGAGTGTGCATTTGCAAATGCAATCATTTCAGTGGTACATACGGGGGTAAAATCGCCTGGATGAGAGAAGAACACTAACCATTTACCTTTATAATCATCAAGTTTAACAGGTCCATATGTAGTTTCTGCTGTAAAATCTGGGGCATGTTGACCAATCTTAACATTTCCGTTCATCATTAATTCGTAATCCATATAAAACTCCTTTCATTGTATTATATTTTATATAAATTTTTTGGTTACGTTATATTCAAATTTTATTGACTTCTTGAAATTAAATTATTATAATACTAAATATTAAGTTTATTCTAGGAGGAGATATTTTAATGGATTTTTTAGAACTTGCCAAAGCAAGGTATTCATGCAGAAGTTATACAGAGCAAAAGGTTGAAAGAGACAAAATAGATAAAATATTAGAAGCGGCTAGGGTTGCTCCAACAGCTGTAAATTATCAACCACAAAGAATATTAGTAATACAAGATGAAGAGAAATTATCCCAATTAAGTGAATGTACAAAATTTGGTTGGGGAGCTAAAACAATGTTTATTATTTGTTATGACAAAAATGTTTCATGGAAGAGCAAATTCGATAATCGAGATGAAGGAGTAGTGGATGCGAGCATAGTTGCAACACATATGATGTTTGAAATACAAGATTTAGGGTTAGGTACAACATGGATAGGATATTTTGATTCTCAAAAAGTAAGAGAGATATATAAAATTCCACAAAATTATGAAATTGTTGCATTGATGCCTGTTGGATATCCTGCTAAAGATTCTAAACCAAGTGAAGCACATTATAAAAGAAATAATATAGAAAATATGGTGTTTTGGGAAGAAATAAAATAGAGATTGACTGATTCAATGTTATAAGATAATGATTTTGATTTTTTATAAGAGAGACTTAAATATAAGCTTTTCATTACATTCCTCGGCTTATTACGAAATTTAAGAAATTCTAATTTGTTTTATGGGTCCTTTCCACTATCGTGAACTCTTACCATAAAACTACATAAGAATTTCTAAAATTTCTCCATGCACATTCGTCATTTCATTCAAAGCTTATATTTAAGTCTCTCTTTGAAAAAATAAAACATATCCTGTAACTATTTAATGGTTTATAAGACACAAATACTTGCCATTAGAGGGAAAATATTGTATAATATATAAGAACTAAGGGAGGATTTTATGGATAGAGTAAAAACATTTGCCAAATATGCTATTTGGTTAGTATTATTTTGGATATTATCGGATATTTTAATATATTATGGAATAAATTCAACATACAAAGCAATTACTCCTAAATGGGAGCAAACAAATCAAATTTCAGTAAATAATGCGGAAGCCACAAGAGTAAATGGAAGAATTAATGGAATTGTTACAAATTCTGAAGATAACAATTTAAGCGGAAAATATTTAAAAGTAGATTTATATTCTGAAAGAGGAAATTTGTTAGGAACAAATTATTTAGAGATAGGAAATTTAGATGCAAACAAAACAAAGGACTTTGAAACTTACTTTAAAATTCAAGATGTCAAATCTTATAATATAAGTGTTGTTGATGAAAAAGCCGAAAAGGTTCAAGAAGAATCATTTATGACAGAAGATATGACTAAATTGGGTGTCCTAGGATTATTAACATATATGATATTTTTTTAATTTGAGTGTAGTTTATCAATATCTACTTTACTTAAAGAATATGTTCAATATAAATATGCACACTTTAGAAAGAACTGCATATATATAAACAAGAGGTGATAAAATGGCATATTCAGAAAGGGAGCTATTAGCAAGAATTGTTCAATGTGAGGCAGGTGGAGAAGGAGACAATGGAATGAAAGCAGTTGCTTCAGTAGTAATGAATAGAGTAAATACACCAGTTGGGGAATACTCAAGGGTTTCTCAAGGGGGAGGTTTAAGAAATATTATATTTCAACAAGGACAATTTGATTGTGCAAGAGAAACAATAGGAGGTAGATATAATTCACAAAATATATATAATGTGAATCCAACATATGTACATTATGAAATTGCAGATTGGGCATTATCAGGAAATAGACTTAATGAAATAGGAGAATGTTTATGGTACTTAAATCCATTTAGACCATCATGTGGTTCAACTTTTCCTAGTAATGGTTCAGGAACATTGCATACACGCCTTGGAGAACATTGTTTTTATAGACCCACTTCTTTATATGCACAAACCTAAAAAAGAAAAGGAGTGGTCATGTTTATGGCGAATATGGAAGAAAATCAAGACAAAAGAGAAGAAAGAAAAGAGGAAAGAAATGTTAATATTAATCAAAATTCACCAGAAATATTAACAAATCCTATTTACACGCCAGCTTTTTTAAGAGAGCAAATAGGAAGGCTTATGAGAGTGGAATTTTTGATTGGAACAAATAATCTTACAGACAGGATAGGAATTCTTGAAGATGTTGGGGCAAGTTACATATTATTACGTTCTTTTGAAAATGATAGTTTAGTTTATTGTGATATCTATTCAATAAAATTCATAACAATTTCTACTACAGCATTTTATGGAACAACTATGAATAATGCCATGGGAGGAACAATGAATAACAATATGATGAATAATAGATATTATCAGGGAATTCCTAACTTTTAACTTTATATAACTCCCTATACAATGTATAGGGGGTAAATTTTGGAATTAGACATGAAAAATATTGTCTTTTTTTTATGAATATGATATATTGGATAAAAATGAAGGAGGGAGAAAAATGTCATTTATAGAAAGAATTAAAGAAAGAGCAAGAACTGAAATAAAAACAATAGTATTACCAGAAGCTACAGATTCAAGAATACTAGAAGCAGCTCAAATAGTAAAAAATGAAGGATATGCTAAAATAATATTAATTGGAGATGAAGAAAAAGTAAAAGAGATAGCCAATGATAAAGGTATAAATATAGAAAATATTCAAATAGTAAATCCACTAAAGGATAAAAAGACAGAAGAGTATGCTAAGGCACTTTATGAACTAAGAAAGTCAAAAGGAATGACAGAAGAACAAGCACATCAATTGATTCTGGATCCAGTTTATTTCGGAATGATGATGGTAAAATTAAATGAAGCAGATGGGCTTGTTTCAGGAGCAGCACACTCAACGTCAGATACACTTAGACCAGCTTTACAAATATTAAAAACAGCACCTGGAACTAAGTTAGTATCAGCATTTTTCATTATGGTAGTTCCAAATTGTGAATATGGTTCAAATGGAACATTTATATTTGCAGATAGTGGTTTAAATGAAGAGCCAGATTCAGATAAACTTTCAGAAATAGCTATATCATCAAGTAAAAGTTTCGAACAATTAATTGGAGAAAAAGCAAAAGTTGCTATGCTATCATATTCTACATATGGAAGTGCACATTCTGCTTCAACAGAAAAGATAATAGAAGCAACTAGATTAGTGAAAGAAAAAGCACCAGAATTGATGGTTGATGGAGAATTACAGCTAGATGCAGCTATAGTACCCGAAGTGGCAGAATTTAAAGCTAAAGGAAGTCCTTTAAAAGGAAGGGCAAATGTACTTATATTTCCAGATTTAAGTGCAGGAAATATTGGATATAAATTAGTACAAAGATTAGCAAAAGCAGAAGCTTATGGGCCACTTTGTCAAGGAATTGCAAAACCAGTTAATGACTTATCAAGAGGATGTAGCAGTCAAGATATTGCTGGAGTTGTTGCGATTACAGCAGTTCAAGCACAGCAAATTTAAATAAAAAGGCAAAAACGGAACCGACCCCAAATGTCCCAAGGGAAAAAAAGGAACCGACCCCAAATTGCCCAAAGGAGGAAAAATATGAAAATTCTTGTATTAAATTCAGGCAGTTCGTCATTAAAATATCAAGTTATAAATACAGAGACAGGAGAGATGCTTGTAAAAGGGCATTATGAGAGAATAGGACAATTAGGAGCTTTCTTAACACATAAGGTAAATGGAGAAAAACATAAGTTTGAACACCCTGCTAAAAATCATGAAGAGGCAGTACAATTTATTATGAGGAGATTAACAAGCGAAAATTATGGGATTTTTAAGAGTTTAGATGAATTAGAAGCAATAGGACATAGAGTAGTGCATGGAGGAGAAAAATTTAAAGAATCAGTTGTAATAACAGATGAAGTTATACAAGAGATAAAAAATAATGAAGAATTGGCACCATTACATAATCCATCTGCTATATTAGGAATAGAGGCGTGTAAGAAGGTTGTACCAGGAAAGCCAATGGTAGCTATTTTTGATACTTCATTCCATCAAACAATATCAAAAGAAAAATATATTTATGCAATTCCATATCAATATTATGAGAAATATGGGATAAGAAAATATGGATTTCATGGAACATCACATCAATATGTTGCAAACAGGGTTGCTAATCTAATGAAAAAAGATATTAAGGATTTAAAAATAGTAAATTGCCATTTGGGGCAAGGTGCAAGCATATGTGCAATTAAAGATGGAAAATCAGTAGAAACAAGTATGGGATTGACTCCACTTGGAGGAATACCAATGGGAACACGTTCAGGAGATTTAGATCCATCTGTTGTAACATATTTGATGAAAAAAGAAAAATTGGGGGCCAAAGAGTTAGAAAAACTTTTAAACAGAGAGTCTGGTGTATATGGAATATCAATGGTTTCTGTTGACTTTAGAGATATCGAAGCAGAAACATTGGCAGGAGGCAAACATGCCAAATTAGCACTAGATGCATATCATTATGCAGTTGCTGGGTATATTGCTAAATGTGCAGTTGCAATGGGCGGTATAGATGTACTTACATTTACAGCAGGTGTAGGAGAAAAATCGCCATACTCAAGAAGTGAGATATGTAAATTACTTGAAGTATTCGGTGTTGATATTAAAGGAAGTTTAAATAATGTTAAAGGAGAGGAAAGAGAAATTTCGTCCCTAGAATCAAAAGTTAGAGTATTTATCGTACCTACTAACGAAGAACTTATGATAGCAAAAGAAACTGAAAGAATAATAAAAAAATAAGTATGGAAAGGAAAAGAAGAAAATGAAAATATTAGTATTAAATTGTGGTAGTTCATCACTAAAATATCAATTAATAAATATGGAAACAGAAGAAGTTTTAGCTTCAGGAAAATATGAAAGAATAGGAGAGGATGAAGCGTTTATAACACATAAAGTAAATGGACAAAAAATTGAAATTAAGCACCCAGCCAAAACACATGAAGAAGCTGTTGACTTCACTTTAAAGCAATTAATAAATCCAGAATATAAAGTAATAGATAGCCTAGAAGAGATATCAGCAATAGGCCATAGATTAGTTCATGGAGGAGAGAAGATTAATAAATCTGTAGTAATTACAGATGATGTTGTTGAAGTTTTAAAAGAATGTATTGATTTAGCACCATTGCATAATCCTGCTGGAATAATAGGAATAGAAGCTTGCCAAAAAGTAATGCCAGGAAAACCAATGGTAGGAGTGTTTGATACAGCTTTCCATCAAACAATGCCAAAAGAAAGATATATATATCCTATACCATTTGAATATTATGAGAAATATGGAATAAGAAAATATGGATTTCATGGAACTTCACATATGTATGTATCACAAAGATTGGCGGAAATTGTAAAAAAAGATGCCAAGGATTTAAAAATCGTTACATGTCATCTAGGCCAAGGATCAAGTATATGTGCTGTTAAAGGAGGAGAATCTGTAGATACAAGTATGGGATTGACACCACTTGCTGGAATACCAATGGTAACACGTTCAGGAGATTTAGATCCATCTGTTGTTACATTTTTAATGAAAAAAGAAGGATGGACAGCAGAAGAGGTTGAAAATGTATTAAATAAGAAATCAGGAGTTCAAGGAATTTCAGGATTAGCTCCAGATTTTAGAGAAATTGAAGCAGCATCTTATACTGACAATGAAAGAGCATTTATAGCTATTGAAAAATTCAAATATGAAATTGCTTCATATATTGCAAAATATGCGGTTGCAATGAATGGAATAGATTACATAGTATTTACTGGAGGTGTTGGAGAAAACCAAATAAATATTAGAAAAGGAATTTGTGAAAAACTAGAATTCATGGGAGTTAAAATTGATGTAGATGCTAATAACATGAGGGGAGAAGAAAAAGAAATTTCTGCACCAGATTCTAAGATTAAAGTTTATGTTGTTCCAACAAATGAAGAGCTTATGATTGCGAAAGAAACTGCAAGATTAGTTTAGTTATCTAATAGGGTCGAATTTGTTCGACCCTAAAATTTTAAACTAAAAGAAACGGGGGAACTATGAATCCGAAACAAGAATATAAAAAATTAATAAATAGTTTTAAATATGCAATAGAAGGAATAATTTCTTCTTTTAGAACTGAAAGAAATATGAAAATACATGTGTTAGCAATGATTATTGTTATTATACTCGGCTTTGTTTTTAAGCTGGACAAGGTGGAATGGTGTTTTATAATTATAGCAATTATTTCTGTGATATCTGCTGAATTATTTAATACTGCAATAGAAACAGTTGTAGATATGGTAAGCCATGAAAGAAATCCTAAAGCAAAATTAGCTAAGGACATTGCGGCAGGTGCTGTTTTGGTTGTAGCAATGGGGGCTGCAATAATGGGAGTAATGATATTCGGACCTAAAATAATAAGTATTTTCAACAAGTAATTATTGAAAAACAACAAAAAAATATTGACAAAAAATAAAGAAAGTAATATAATGCTCATATCAAAGGAGAAAAGATATGGAAATTTTAGGAGAAAATGGAATAGGAAAAATTTTAAAAATATTTCTACAAATATGTTTTTGGGGAGGCATAGCAATATTGATTATATTACCATTTGAATTACAAATTGTAGGGTTGAAACTTAATGCAACAGCTTTTGTAATATACCCAAATGGAATAGTATTATTGGTAATTGTTCGACAATTTATAGGACAATTTGATTCTCTAAAAGATAGAAAACCGTTTTGTATGGAAAATGTTAAGAGATTAAAAACATCAGGTATTGCATCTTTAATAGAAACAGTACTTTGGACTGCTGACTTATTATATACGATATTTTTAGCTAAAAGTGAAGATGTGGTTATAGTATTAGTATTGGCATTTCTGATAATATTGTTTGCAGGAGTTTCAATAGCATTTTATATTCTAGCTGAATTAATCAAACAAGCAACAGAGTATAAAGAAGAAAATGAGTTGACTATATAAGGAGGCAATAATATGATTATCGTAAATTTAGATGTAATGATGGCAAAAAGAAAAATATCTTCACAAGAATTGGCAGAAAAAGTAGGAATAACACCTGCCAATTTATCAATTTTAAAAACAAATAAAGGAAGAGCGATTAGGTTTTCTACATTAGACAAAATTTGTGAAGTATTAGAATGTACTCCAGGAGATATATTAGGTTTTGAAAAGTCACTTAGTAGTCACATTACTGATGTAAAATAAAAATAAGGTGATAGTATGTTGAAGTTTATAAAAAGAATAATAATAGTAATAATACTCGTAATATTATTTGCAGGAACAATATTAACTTATAAAGGATATCAAATATATAAAGAGGCATTAAACAAAATAAGTGTAATTGATAAAGTTGTAGAAATAAAAAAAGAAAAAAATTATGCAGAATTAAAAGATTTACCAGAGTTTTATTTAGATGCAGTTATTGCAGTAGAAGATAGAAGATTTTATAGCCATGGTGCAATAGATCCTATTGCTATTACAAGAGCAGTTTTTGTTAATGTGAAATCACTTGAATTAAAAGAAGGAGGAAGCACAATTACACAGCAATTAGCTAAGAATATATATTTTACCCAAGAGAAGTCAGCTTTAAGAAAAGTTGCAGAAATGTTTATGGCACATGAAATTGAGAAAAATTGTGATAAAGATACAATTTTAGAATTATATTTAAACACAAGTTATTTTGGAGATGGATATTATTGTGTTAAAGAAGCTTGCAAAGGATATTTTGATAAAGAACCAATGAATATGAATAGAAATGAAGCTAGTATGTTGGCAGGGATTCCAAATGCTCCATCTGCATATTGTCCAACTAAGCATTTGGGATTAGCAAGACAGAGACAAGGACAAGTTTTAGATAAAATGGTTAAATATAAATTTATTTCTGAACAGGATAGAGCAAAAATTTTGAGTGAACCAAATGCAGTTGAGGAGAGACAAAAAGATAACGGAAAAGGATGAGATAGAGCTCATCCTTTAAATTTCAATTATTTTCATATTATATTTATCTTCAAAAACCTTCTTTTTAGTAATATATTCCTTAGTCTTAACACCCTTAACATCAATAACATCATAAGTATTATCAGAATTAAAAACAATAAAATCGGCTTTATATTTTAAACCAGGTGCTAACATAAATGTTGGTTGTAAACAAAAACCATTAATTTCTTTGGCTTGTAGTCGTAATTTTAGCTGGCAGTAATAATCAGCTTCTTTTTGACTATCAAAAGTATGACCATCAATAGAAGTTTTATTTGCTCTATATTTTGTTTTTTTAATTTTTGAATTAGTAAAGTTTTTATAATCATCAACACTCCAGTGTTCCATCTTTAGTCAAATCCTTTCGTAAAATTTATCTAAAACGAATTATATAATAAAAAAAATAAAAGTGCAACATCTTGCTATTTTTTTTATTTTCTAGTAAAATGAAAGAGAAATATAAATTATGTAATTTCGAAAGGAATACAATAAAAATGCAAAGAAAAGTAAATAAAAGAAGAGGAAAACGTAATACTATAAAAAGAACAGTCAGAAGTGTTCAAAATAATAAAATAAAAAAAAGAAAGCTAAATAAGAAAAAAGTTGCAGCAGTAATAGGATTGCTGTTAATGATTATTTTGCTAATAAGAAAAGGGACAAAACATAATAAGGCTGTAGAAGCAACTACAGAAATAAGCTCAGAAGATATTAATAACGCAGAAAAGATTCAAACAAGTACAGTTGTTGATAATAAAACATCAGGACAATTAGTAGATACGCAAAAAAATAAGATTGATGATTGGAAACTGATACTTGCTAATTATGAGAATTTGTTACCAGAAGATTTTAGTGTTAAAGTTTCGAACATAGATAAAACAAGACAATTTGATTCAAGAGCAATAGGAGAACTAAATGACATGATGAATGCCATGAAAAAAGATGGGATAACTAATGTGTGGATACAATCAGCTTATAGAAGTGTATCAAGACAAAAAGAATTATATGATAGTAGTGTGAAAAAATACTTACAACAAGGAAAAACAAAAGAAGAGGCAGAAAAGCTGACAGATGAATATATAAATAAACCTGGTTCAAGTGACCACAATTTAGGGCTGGCAGTAGACTTTAATTATGTTGATAATAAATTTGAGAAATTAGATGGTTTTAAATGGTTAAAAAAGAATGCAGAAGATTATGGATTTGTATTAAGATACCCAAAAGATAAAGAAGATATAACTAAAATAGCGTATGAGTCTTGGCATTGGAGATATGTTGGAGTAGAACATGCAAAAAAAATGAATGAATTAAATATGTGTTTAGAAGAATATGTTGAATATTTAAGCAAATAAAAGAATTTTAAAAAACTATTTATTAAAATTAAAAAATCTGTTATAATATTTTAAGTATAAAAAGTTAGAAATGAAGAAGGGAAAAATAAAAATGAAAATAGGAATAGTTGGATTACCAAATGTAGGAAAAAGTACAATGTTTAACAGTATAACAAAAGCAGGAGCAGAATGTGCAAACTATCCATTTTGTACAATAGAACCAAATGTAGGAGTTGTAGCTGTTCCAGACGAGAGAATAGATAAATTAGCTGAAATATACAAACCACAGAAGGTAACAAAAGCAATCGTAGAATTTGTAGATATTGCAGGGCTTGTAAAAGGAGCAAGTAAAGGAGAAGGACTTGGAAATAAATTTTTATCACATATACGTGAAGTTGATGCAATATGCCAAGTAGTAAGATGCTTTGAAGATTCAAATGTAATACATGTAGATGGAAATGTTAATCCATTAAGGGATATTGAAACAATAAACCTTGAATTAATATTTGCTGATATGGAGACATTAACAAAAAGATTAGATAAAGCTAAAAAGAATTTAAAAGCAGATAAGAAATATCAAACAGAAATTGATTTAATAGAAAAAATAAAATTAAATTTAGAAAAAGGAATTCCTGCTAGAGCGTTAGAATATAACGAAGATGAACAAGAAATGCTAAAAGACATGTTTTTATTAACTGCAAAACCAATAATCTATATTGCGAACATATCAGAAGAACAAATACAAAATGCTGAAAATGAAGAAATGGTAAAACAAGTAAGAGAATATGCATCAAAAGAGAAGGCAGAAGTAATACCATTATGTGTTAAAATTGAAGAGGAATTATCAGGGCTAGATGAGCAAGATAAAAAAGAGATGTTGGAAGCATTAGGATTGAAAGAATCTGGATTAGATAAATTAATAAAGAAAAGTTATGATTTACTAGGATTAATGTCATTTTTAACAGCAGGAGAGCCAGAAGTAAGAGCTTGGACAATAAAAAAAGGAACAAAAGCTCCAAAGGCAGCTGGAAAAATTCATTCAGATATAGAAAGAGGATTTATAAAAGCAGAAATAGTTTCATATGAGAATTTAGTAAGAGAAGGTTCAATGGTAGCTGCAAAAGAAAAAGGGTTAGTTCGTCAAGAAGGAAAAGAATACATAATGCAAGATGGAGATGTGGTACTATTCAAATTTAATGTTTAGAATAATTTTAACACCATAATTTAACGTAAAAAATGAAAATAATATAAAAAATATATAAAAAAGCTTGCATTTAATTAAAAAATGTAGTATAAATATATAGAAGGGATAAATACTATAGATAAAAAGGTTATAAGAAAGAGGTATGAAAATGAAGAAAGAGAAAATATTAAAAATGATAGTGGTATTGGTAACTGGAGTTATATTATTTACAATGTCAACAAATGTATTTGCTTTATCTGATTCTGATTCATCTGTTTTAGACGGATATTATGAAGACAAGACAAATCAATTAAATACTAATAAAATAGATTTAAGTGCAAATACCAACAATAATACTAACACCAATACAAACACAAATACGAACACAAACATTAACACTAACACTAATACAAATGTTAGCAACAATAATACAAATAATTATAATACAAATTTACCACAAGCAGGAGCTCCTGAAAGTACAATGATGGGAGTTGCAATAACTGTTTTAGCTATAACTGCTATATATGCCTATAAAAAAGTAAGAGAATATAAAAAAATATAAAAACAAGTAGGAGACGAAGTAAAATAAAGGTTTCTAACAGAGAAAATTAGTCAAAGGTTGAGAACTAATTTAAGAGAACATATTTGAAAAACTAACTCCTCAAGTTTCTAGTGAATAAGCTAGACGTGTAAGGTACGTTATAATCGAATTAAGTAAAAAATAGGATGGAACCGTGTAATGTAAACACTCCTATAAGTAGAAATGCTTATAGGAGTGTTTTTTTATATAGAAGGGGGAATTTTAAATGATAAAAGTAACATTAAAAGATGGAAAAGTTTTAGATGTAGAAAAAGGAAAAACAATACTAGAAGTAGCAAAACAAATAAGTGAAGGATTAGCTAGAATGGCAACATGTGGGGAAGTAAATGGAAAAGTAGAAGATTTAAGATATGAATTAAATGAAGACTGTTCATTAAATATATGTACATTTGAAAACAGTGAAGAGGGTAAAAAAGCATATTGGCATACAACAGCACATATAATGGCTCAAGCAATAAAAAGATTATTTCCAAATGTTCAATTAGCAATAGGACCAGCAATAGCAAATGGATTTTATTATGATTTTGATACAGAACATAGATTTTCAGAAGAAGACTTTGAAAAAATAGAACAAGAAATGAAAAAAATAATAAAAGAAGACTTACTACTTGAAAGGTTTGAACTTTCTAGGAAAGAATCAATTAAATTAATGAAAGAAGCCAAAGAAAGTTACAAAGTAGAATTAATAGAGGAATTGCCAGAGGGAGAAATAATTTCATTTTATAAACAGGGAGAATATGTTGACTTATGTGCAGGACCACATTTGATGAGTACAGGTAAAGTAAAAGCAATAAAATTATTATCTACATCAGGAGCTTATTGGAGAGGTGACGAAAAGAACAAAATGCTTCAAAGAATTTATGGAGTTTCATATCCAAAGGCAAGTCAATTAGAAGAATATTTAAAATTATTAGAAGAGGCTAAAGAAAGAGATCATAGAAAAATAGGAAAAGAACTTGAATTATTTATGACACATGAATTGGTTGGCTCAGGACTTCCAATGTATTTACCACATGGTGCAACAATAAGAAGAATATTAGAAAGATATATTCAAGATAAAGAAATTGAATTAGGATATGACCATGTATATACACCATGTCTTGCAAATGTGGAATTATATAAAACAAGTGGACATTGGGACCATTACAAAGATGATATGTTCCCTGCAATGAAAATGGATAATGAGGAAATGGTTTTAAGACCAATGAACTGTCCTCATCACATGTTAATATATAAGAGTAAAATGCGTTCTTACAGAGATTTGCCAATTAGAATTGGTGAGCTTGCAAATGATTTCAGATATGAAAATAGTGGAGCTGTTTGTGGGTTAGAAAGAGTAAGACAAATGTGCCAAAATGATGCACACTTATTCGTTAGGCCAGACCAAATAAAAGAAGAGGTTGGAAATGTATTAAAATTAATTAAAGAAGTATACCAAAAAGATTTCGGATTTTCTGCTGATTCATTTAAATATAGATTATCATTAAGAGATAAAAATAATAAAGAAAAATATATAGATAATGATGAAATGTGGGAAACAGCTGAGGCACAATTAAGAGCAATATTAAAAGATATGGATATTGACTTTTATGAAGCAGAAGGAGAAGCAGCATTTTATGGACCAAAGATTGATATTCAAATAAAAACAGCATTAAATCATGATATAACAATTCCAACTTGTCAATTAGATTTTGCATTGCCAGAAAGATTTGATTTGAACTTTATAGGAGAGGATAACAAAGAACATAGACCAGTAGTAATTCATAGAGCGATTTTGGGTTCTTCTGATAGATTTATATCATTCCTAATTGAAGAAACAAAAGGATTTTTCCCTGTATGGTTGTCTCCTATACAAGTAAAAATATTACCAATTACAGATAATCAAATTGAATATGCAAAAAAAATTGAGAGTGAATTAAAGAAACATAAAGTTAGAGTAGAATTAGATGAATCTAATGAAAAGATTGGATATAAAATTAGAAAAGCTCAACTTGAAAAAGTTCCATATATGTTAGTTCTTGGAGCAAAAGAACAAGAAGGAAATCTAGTCGCAGTTCGTTCTCGAAAAGACGGAGACCTTGGACAAATGAAAATAGATGAATTTGTTCAAAAAATTCAAAGAGAAATTGAAAATAAAGTTATAGAATAAAAGAAAGGAGCCTAGCTATACAGTTGTATAGTTAGGCTCAAATGAGTTGTATTAATTAAAAATTATAACAAGTCGTGTCTTTTTGCGAAATCCATTAAAAAGGATCTATAGGATTTGTTTTTGATATCAGTTAAACTGTTGCTATAATCATAAACTCTTCTTGAGAACATGAGTGTGCAGTTGTTAGCTGATTTTAGAGAGCACATTTTGTAATGCGCAAACGTAATGGCTGCTTCTCGAATTTCCCGATAGTCTTGTTCAATCTGCTTTTGCGTTCTTCTAGCCATAAAACATCTCCTTTAATTTTTACGGTTGTTTAACTTAAAATTATTGCTCCTTTCTTTTACTCAATATGAGATTTTTTTTATTTAATTAAAATATTTTCACATAAAATTCACAATTACATAGTAAAATAATAATATTTGAAAGAGAAAGGAAAAAAGTTATGTTACAATTAAAAGAAATAACCAAAAATTATTTGTCAGGAGATAATGAAGTAAAAGCTCTAAAAGGAATAGACTTAGAATTTAGAGAAAGTGAATTTGTTTCAATATTAGGGCAAAGTGGATGTGGAAAAACCACAATGTTAAACATAATAGGAGGACTAGATAGATATACATCAGGAGACTTAATAATTAATGGAAAATCAACAAAGCAATTTAAAGACAAAGATTGGGATACATATAGAAATCATTCAGTAGGATTTGTATTCCAAAGTTATAATTTAATACCACACCAAACAGTATTAGCCAATGTTGAATTAGCACTTACAATATCAGGAGTAGGAAAAGAAGAAAGAAGAAAAAGAGCAATAGAAGCATTAACAAAGGTTGGATTAGGTGACCAAATAAATAAAAAGCCAAATCAAATGTCTGGTGGGCAAATGCAAAGAGTTGCTATTGCGAGAGCGTTAGTAAATGACCCAGATATTTTACTTGCAGATGAGCCAACAGGAGCATTAGACTCTAAAACAAGTGAGCAGGTAATGGAAATATTAAAAGACATTTCAAAAGACAGACTAATAATAATGGTAACACACAACCCAGAATTAGCAGAAAAATATTCGTCAAGAATAATTAAATTATTAGATGGAAAAGTTACAGATGATTCAAATCCATTTACTGCAACAAAGAAAGATTTAGATAGGGCAAGAACTAAAAAACAAAAGTCAGGAAAAGCTTCAATGAAATTTGCAACAGCAGTACATTTGAGTTTAAACAATTTGATGACTAAAAAGGGAAGAACCTTTTTAACATCATTTGCTGGTTCAATAGGAATAATAGGAATTGCATTAATTCTTTCATTATCAAATGGAATGCAATCATATATAAATAAAGTAGAAGAGGATACACTATCATCATATCCAATAGAAATTCAAGAATCATCTATTGATATGACAAGTATGATGGAAGCAATGATGGGAAAAGATGATGGAGAAAAGCATGAGAATGACAAAATATATTCAAGAGCAATTATGGGAGATATGTTAGAAACTCTATCAAGTAAAGTTCAAACTAATAATTTGAAAGAATTTAAGAATTTTCTCGAAAATGGAGATAGTGACATCAAGAACTATATAAATGCGATTCAATACGGATATAATTTAGATTTAAATATTTACAAAGAAAAAAAAGATGGAAGTGCATATAAAGTAAATCCAAGTTCAGTCCTAGAAAAAATAGGGTTTGGAGATATGGTAAAAGCACAAGAACAATCAAGTTCAATAATATCATCAAGTAGTGCAATGATGACAGAAACAGATGTATGGACAGAAATGCTTGATAATAAGGACTTAATAAATTCGCAATATGATGTATTAGCAGGAAGAATGCCAGAAAAATATAATGAAGTTGTGTTAATAGCAGATAAGAATAACGAAGTAAGTGATTACACTTTATATTCATTAGGAATAAAAGATGTATCAGAGCTTGGAAATGCAATGGAAAAATTGAAAAATGGTGAAGAAATTAAAACAAATGATGATAAAAATAGTTATTCATATGATGAACTATTAAATTATAAATTTAAAGTATTATTAAATACAGATTACTATAAAAACGTAGGAAATGTATGGCAAGACATGACAAATGATGAAGAATATATGAAACAAATTGTAGATAAAGCAGAAGAAATTCAAATTGTAGGAATTATTAAGCCAAATGAGAATACAGTTGCATCATCTTCAGCAGGATTAATCGGATATAACAAAGAACTAAAAGAATATGTAATAAATACAGTTAATGATGCTGAAATTGTAAAAGAACAAAAAGATAATCCAGAGATAAATGTATTTACAGGAATAAAATTCCCTGAAAATACAAATGGAACATTTGATTATACACAATTATCAGATGAACAAAAAGCTTATATGGCAACACTTTCAGAAGCAGAACTTGCTCAATTAATGCAAACATACTCTAATAATGCATCAGCAACTTATGATAATAATTTAAGTCAATTAGGTGTAGTTGATTTAGATAATCCATCATCAATAAATTTATATCCTAAAGATTTTGACTCAAAAGATAAGATTGCAGATATTATAACAGATTATAATAATAAACAAACAGAACAAGGTAAAGAAGAAAATGTTATTAATTATACAGATTTTGTAGGAATTATGATGAGTTCTGTTTCAACTATAATTAATGTAATTAGTTATGTATTGATTGCTTTTGTTGGAATATCACTTGTTGTTTCTTCAATAATGATAGGTATTATAACATATATATCTGTACTTGAAAGAACTAAAGAGATTGGTATTTTGCGTAGTATAGGAGCTTCTAAAAAAGATGTTTCAAGAGTATTTAATGCAGAAACATTGATTGTTGGTTTAGTTGCAGGATTAATTGGTATTGGTGTGACAATATTAATAGATATTCCGATTAATATTGTTATTGAACACTTAGTTAATATTTCTGGTATTGCTAAACTTCCAGTGGCTGGTGGAATTATATTAGTTGCTATAAGTGTTGGATTAACTATGCTTGCAGGTATAATTCCAGCTAAATTTGCAGCTAAAAGAGATCCTGTTGAAGCTTTGAGAACTGAATAGATTTTTATAATTATTGTGGAGGAGTTATAATGCTTAATAAAATATTTGCAAACCAGTTAATAGTAGTAAAAAGACAAAATGATTTTAACAAGGCAATATTGAGTTTTTATGAAAATAGAGAAGGACGTTTTTATAAAGTATTAGAAACAGAAGCATTTATAGGAAAAAATGGGATGACAGAAGAAAAGAGAGAAGGTGATGGAAAAACTCCTAAAGGAGTATATGAACTGGGGCTGGCATTTGGTATACATGATAGAAAAGCAATTTCTATAGATAGTTCAATAGACTATATAAAGATTAATCAAAATTTATACTGGGTGGATGATGTAAATTCAATTTATTATAATCAACTCGTAGATAGTAGAGAGGTTAAAAATGATTGGAAAAGTGCAGAACATTTAATAGAATATCCTAAACAGTATGAATATGCGATAGAAGTTAAAAATAATATATGCAATGTGCCAGGAAATGGAAGTGCAATATTTCTTCATTGCAGTGATAATAATCCAACTGCTGGATGTATATCAATTCCCAAAGAGAAGATGGAGGAATTACTTAGAAAAATAAAAGCAGGAGCAATTATATTCATAGATGAATAGATAGAGTACTGCATGTAATAGTAGCCCAAAGAGGTGGCAAAGGATAAATTGCATAAAAAACAT
>ERZ825670.1882-NODE-1882-length-21513-cov-5.091481_pt1 | contig 21513 bp, 16 predicted proteins | sample MGYA00519929_ERZ825670 | MGnify/ENA primary metagenome ERZ825670 (study PRJEB31778, sample SAMEA3449207) | human gut metagenome | biome: human gut; feature: human-associated habitat; material: faeces | place: United Kingdom | collected 2010/2012 ...
CCCGGGCGGTCCGTCCGATGCGGTGGACATAGAACTCTATATCCTGGGGAATATCAAAGTTAAAGACTGCGTCCACATTCTCCACATCGATGCCGCGGGCTGCCACATCGGTGGCAATGAGGATGCGCACTTCCGGGTCCTGCTTGAACAGTTCCTCCACCTTGCGCCGCTCGTCCCGCACCATGCCGCCGTGGATGGTCACCACGGCATCGTCGTGCCCGAACAGGGTGCGGATCTTATCGGTCAGATAGCGCAGGGTGTCCCTGTGCTCCGTAAAGATAATGAGTTTTTCCCGCTGACCATCGGCGGCAAACATTTTGCTGTCGTCCTGCAGCAGCTTGGAAAGCTCGTCCCACTTGCGGTCTACGCCGCTGACTCGCACGGCATTGGCCATCTGCTCCAGCCTTTTCAGCGTGGAAATTTCCGCCTCCATCTCCCGGATGGTGCTGGCAGCGGATGCACGGTCGGTGACGTTTTCCTCGGTCTGCTCCAGCTCGTCTGCGCTGAAATCGTCCTCATCAAAATCATCTGCGATGGTAAACTGCGTGCCGGTATCCGGCTTGCCCAGTTTTTCCTCCGCCAGAATATGCTCCAACCGTTCCAGCCTGCGGTGCAGGGATTGGTAGATGGCTTCCGGCGAGGAGGCAAGCCGCCGCTGCAGGATGGTCAGCGCAAAGCCAACGGTTGCCTTGCGATCGTTGTTCAGATTCTCTGCCCGGTTGAACTCCTCCTGCACATAGCTGGTGACCTCGGAATAAAGCTGCCCCTCGGCAGGGGAGAGGTCATAGTTGACGGTATAAGCACGCCGCTCCGGGAACAGTGGTGTGCCGTCGAATTTGAGCAGCTCCTCTTTCACAAGCCGCCGCATTACGTCCGAAACATCGATGCTCTGGTTGGAAGAACGAGCTGCACCTTCAAAACGGTCGGGGTCCACCAGCGATAAAAATAGCTGGAAGTCCTCATTTTTGCCGTTGTGCGGGGTGGCTGTCAGCAACAGAAAGTTGCGGGTGATTTCCGACAGCAGCCGTCCCAGATTAAACCGCTTGGTGTATTTGATCTCACCGCCCCAGACGGTTGCAGACATTTTGTGCGCCTCATCGCAAACGATCAGATCCCAGTCGGTGATGCGGAGCTTTTCCTGCAAAGCTTCGCTGCGTGATAGCTTATCCAGCCGTGCAATGCAGAAATTCATCTCTGTGAAGATGTTGCCGCTGACGGCGGATTCAATGCGGTCGTTTGTCAATACCTCAAACCGCAGATGAAATTTGCGAAAAAGCTCGTCCTGCCACTGTTCCGCCAGATTGCCCGGCGTCACGATCAGACAACGCTTCAAATCGCCGCGGGCGATCAGCTCCTTGATGAACAGACCGGTCATGATGGTTTTGCCGGCACCGGGGTCGTCCGCAAGGATGTAACGCAGCGGCAGGCGCGGCAGCATCTCCTGATATACCGCCGTGATCTGGTGGGGCAGGGGCTGGATGGCCGAGGTGTGTACTGCCAGATAAGGGTCAAACAGGTGTGCCAGATGGATGCGGTACGCTTCGGATACGAGGCGCATCTTATCAGCATCTGCGCCGAAACTCCACGGCAGACTGTCACCCAGCACATCCACGGTCGCCTCATCTCCACGATAGAGGATCTGACTGCCAAGCTGCCCTCGGCTGTTCTTGAATGTAACTTCCAGTGCTGCATTGCCATACCACTGCACCGCAATAACGGTCACAGTTTCCCTTGCCGCAATGCCGTTCAGCTGGCAGCCGACCGTGATCTCCTCCAGATGTGCCATGGAAGCTCCTTTCCGAATTGCCCACTGAGAACCTGTACTTTTTCAAATTAGTTAGAATACATGAAGCCTTTTGTGGAAGATGAATGGGATTTGGCTGAACTCTTGCCGGAAATTGTTGCGTTTGACGGGGTTTCGCGGTATACTGTTGTTATATGTAAAAAGCCCTGAGAATCCGTAAAAGTACGCTTTTCCGAATTCTCAGGGGCTTTTATTAAGTGGTATTTTCGAATTTCAAAGCCTTGCTGTAAAAGGTTCCAACGGGGAGATCACAGGCTTGTGCGGCTTGCTTTAAGCTCAACCGTTTGGCACGCCATGCCTTGTGGACTTCATAAAAGTTATCCGGCAAGGGGCGAGGCGGCCTGCCGAATTTCACGCCCCGGGCTTTAGCGGCGGCAATACCTTCTGCCTGCCGCTGCCGGATGTTAGTGCGCTCGTTTTCGGCAACAAAGGAAAGCACCTGCAGCACGATGTCGCTTAGAAAAGTGCCCATCAGGTCTTTGCCACGGCGGGTGTCCAGCAATGGCATGTCCAGTACTACGATGTCGATACCTTTTGTTTGGGTGAGCAGTCGCCACTGCTCCAATATTTCTGCGTAGTTGCGTCCAAGACGGTCGATGCTCTTGATATAGAGCAGATCGTCTTTTTTCAGTTTTCGCACCAGCCGCTTGTATTGCGGGCGGTTGAAGTCCTTGCCGGACTGCTTATCCATGAAGATGTTTTTCTCCGGAATCTTCAGTTCTCGCAGTGCAATCAACTGCCGGTCCTCGTTCTGGTCGCGGGTGCTGACACGAATATAACCATAGATATTAGCCAAATGTTACTCCTTTGGTTTGCGGCATTTCTGCCATGTGATTGGTGAATCATCAATCTAACACCTCCTTGTGGCAAAATAAAAGCCTGCACAATGGCAGGCAGGCTGTATGTATGAAAAAAGCCAAGAACTGTAAAAATACATTTCTTGGCCTCGAAATCGAATAGCGAATAATAGATTAGTCGTATCTTCTCAAAGGAATATTGGAATGGTAGATCTTTACATTGTCAAGGTTGTTCATGGTCAGAAGCTCTTGAATACCCAATTCCATCATGGAGCTGTCTTCACAATTATAAGGGTTCATGACAATTTGACTGATAGAAGATTTTTTGAATTTATAATCAACATAGGGAACCAAAGCTTTTCCGCGACGGAAGAAAGATACATCGGCGATATTCGAATTGGATTTTGGAGAACGTAAAGTTTCTTCTGGAATTTTTAGAACAATACGGTATTCTTGTTCCCCGTCAAAGTGGCTGTTTTTGAAAAAGCAGCGCATATTGTTGATTGGTTCCTTAAAAGACTGAACCAGTAAAGCACGATACTTGTCTAGTAAATTTAACTGAAGAAGGTTGGAATAAACATTGAATAGATGATCTAAAAATTTGATGACACACTTTTCTTTGTCGAAATTATTATAAATTACCAATCCACGAGAAAGCCAGATATCACCTGATAATCTTTTTCCTGTGTTGGTTTTGTATGAGTTGCTACCCTCAAACATATTCCATGCAAAGTCAAAACCAATATTGACGCCTGCCGATGAAGTTGCATAATAGTTCCACATATTAAGAGAATCACAGTTTTTGGAAAGCGAGCAGGTATAAGTGCGGTAAGGCATATCTTTGTATGTTTGATCAACATTAGATATGGCAGAATATGATTGACGATAACTTTTCAAATCTTCTATTATAGATGGCTGCAAAAAGAACTGTTTGAATGAGCTCGAGTAATTGCCGTTGGTAAGTACATGCTCTATCAATGGGATGATTTCGAGAAATTCAGTAGAGTCGTTCAGAAATCTCACATCAGTAAAACGAAGGCATTGTTTTTCGATTATGGATAAAAGCGTGTCAATAGTACAGTAATGACACACGTTTGATGCACCACTGTTAAGCTCATCAGAAAAAGGGTCACCTTCATATGGCGTATCCAAGAAGTGGCAATGCGAGAGTGCTAAACAAGATGCAAATACCTCGGCTTCTGTCATCTTTGTCCTTTCTACTGATAAAGCAGCTTCTGACTTCAAAATCAGGAGCTGCTTTATCAGTTGTCAAAACCCTAAAATAAATTAAATCATCTTAAAATATTTCAGCGCATCCCTTATGGCCGCTTCCTTCTCCGGTGGGCACTGGGGCTGCTTTGTATTTTCGGACGTCGCCTTATGGTGGTTCTCTCGTACCTCCAGACCGCATTTCTGCTTAATCTGCGAGATATACAGGGAAGATACCCTCAGTCCAGTCTGTTCCAACACGCGGGCTTTGATTTCAGGATAAGTTGCGCCTTTCTGCAATCCTGAAGTGTCCATGCCCTCCAAGGAGAACTCTACACGGACTTTTTTGGAGTCGATCTCACCCTTGGAAAGTGCAATGACACATTCGCAATGCCTCGTTCGTGGAAAAAGGTCCACCGGCTGCACCTTCTCCGCATGATACCCATGCTCTTCGAGCCATGCGGCATCTCTTGCGGCGGTGGAGGGGTTGCAGCTGACATAGACCACCCGGCGGGGGGACATGGTGACGACAGCGGAAAGGGTTGCTTCGTCACAGCCTTTGCGGGGCGGGTCGAGCATCACAACATCCGGGTGCAGGCCCTCGGCGGCAAGCTGGGTGGCAGCCTGACCGGCATCGGCGCAGAAGAAACGGCTCTTTGCGGCTATGGCATCACCCATGCGGGCAGCATTGGCCTTGGCGCTTTCGATGGCCTCAGGCACGATCTCCACGCCGATGAGCTCCCGGCAGCGGTCGGCCATGGAGAGACCGATGGTACCCATGCCGCAGTAGAGGTCGAGCAGAACGTCCGAGGGCTCCAGCTGGGCGTACTCGGCAGCGATGTCGTAGAGCCGCTCAGCGGCCAGTGTGTTGACCTGGTAGAAGGAGAGGGGGCCGAGCCGGACCGGCACACCGCAAAGAGTATCCTCGATATAGCCCGGGCCGTAGAGGGAGATGGTCTCCTCGCCGAGGATGACGTTGGTCTTCTTGGCGTTGACGTTGATGAGGACGGACGCAATATCGCTGAACTGCTCCCGCAGCGCGGCCACGAGCTCCTCGCTGTGGGGAAACTTCGGGCGGGTGCAGACGAGGCAGACCATGATCTGGCCGCTGTGTGTACCCCGGCGCAGGAAGATATGCCGAACAAGGCCCTTGCCGCTCTCCTCGTCGTAGGGCTGGATGCCGTGGGCGGCGAAGAAGCTGCAGAGCGCGTTGCCGATGTCGTTCAGGACGCCGGGCTGTAATTTGCAATCGGGGCAGGGGACGATGCGGTGGGTGCGGCCGGCGTAAAAGCCGATGCAGGGCGCACCGTTTTTGTCGCGGCCCACCGGGAACTGTACCTTGTTGCGGTAGCGGTCCACCTCAGGGGAGGGAAGGGCATCCAGCACCGGCACATCCAGTCCGCCGATGCGGCGGAAGGCGTCGGCGACGCTCTCCTGCTTGGACCGCAGCTCGGCGGCGTAGTCCATGTGCCGCAGGCTGCACCCGCCGCAGGGGCCGGCGACAGCACAGTCCACCGGGATGCGGTCAGGCGAAGGGGTGAGCAGTTTGTCCAGGATGCCGAAGGCATACCGGCCGCAGTCCTTGACGATACGCACCTGAGCCTCATCGCCGGGGGCAGTACCCGGGACGAAGACGGCCTCGCCCTCCGGCGAGTGGGCAACGCCGCTGCCGTCGCTGGAAAGACGCTCGATGCGGAGGGTGAGAAGCTGGTTTTTCTGTAAGGGCATGGAATGATCTCTCCTTATGTCTCGTCAGGGGCGGGCTGGACGTCTGCGTCAGCCTGCGAAGTCATATACTTGCTGGGCGGCACACCTTTGGCGCGCTTGAACACCCGCGAAAAATAGAACTGGTCGAGGAAGCCCACCGATGCCGCCACCTCGGCGATGGACAGTGTGCCGCTGCGCAGCAGCTTGCAGGCTTCGTTGACCCGGTATTCGGTCAGATAGTCGATGGGGCTCTTGCCCACATTGAGCATGAACACCCGGTACAGATGGCTGCGGGAAACCCCCACGCTCTTGGCTACATCGTCAATGGAGATGTCGTGGGAGTAGTTGAACTGGATGTACTTGATGGCGTTCAGCACATACTGGCTGGAGGAGGAGGCCGTGTGGGGCTTGCCTGCGCTGGTCTCCCGCATCAAGGCAGCGATAAACAGGTACAGATACCCCACCATGGCTGCCTCGTCCTGTGGCTGCAGCCCGCGGGAGGAATAGATGTTGGTCAGCGCTGCCCGCATCCCGTCCGGGTCGCTGGTGTGGTGCACAGGAGCATCGTCCGTAAAGGGCAGCTGCGCGGCCAGCTTGTGGGCACAGGCACCGTTAAAGCCCACCCAGCTGTACTCCCACGGCTGCTGCTCGTCGGCGGTGTAGCGGATCAGCTGGCTGGGGCGGGCAAAGAACAGGTCGCCCTCGCTTACCTCCCAAGTGCGGCCGCCCACCTCGAAGATGCCCTTGCCGGATACCACCAGATGGATCAGGTAGTGGTCGCGGATGCCGGGTCCCCATGTTTGGCCCGGAGCGCAGCGCTCCAAGCCGCAGTTGAAGATGGACAATTCAATGTTGTTGGTGTAATTCTGCTTAAAGGATTGCTTATAAACGTCTGGCATGGCAGCTTTACCTCCGTCCTGTCACATTCTGCACCCAGTATACCATAGAATGCCCTGCAAATTCAACAAAAGTACATCTTATTCTTTGCACCTGACGCCAAATTTTGGATTTTTAGGTCAAATAAATTGAAAAAACGCCCGAAATGCTTTACAATAGGCAAAAAGAGCAGAATCGTTTATTCCGGAGGGGAGGAGCTGTCATGGCCACCAGTGCACAACTCAGAAAACAGATCCTGCAGGGCAGCTGGGACGCCGCACTTGCTGCACTTTACGGGGCGGATCCGGCGGTTTTGCAGCGGCAGCGCGTGCGCTATGCGGCTGCGCTGGAGCAGTTCGAGCTGTATTTCGGCCCCGGGCGGCAGGTGCAGGTGTACTCTGCACCCGGGCGCGCAGAGCTGGGCGGCAACCACACGGATCATCAGGGGGGCTACGGCCTTGCGGCGGCGGTCACGCTGGATATGGTGGCAGTGGCGGCCCGCAATACGGATGGCTATGTGCGGGTCAAGTCCCGGGGGTTCAACAAGCTGGATGTCATTGATCTGGCCACTGCAGAGCCGCAGGCAGGGGAGAGCACCCATTCGGCCAGCCTGATCCGCGGCATTGCCGAGGGCTTCCGCGCAGTGGGTAAGCAAATCGGCGGCTTTGACGCCTACACCGCCAGCGATGTGCTGCGGGGCTCCGGTCTGTCCAGCTCGGCGGCCTTTGAGATGGGCATGGCCTCTATCTGGAACGAGGAATACAGCACCGGGCTGACCCCGGCAGAGCTGGCGGGCATCTGCCAGTATGCGGAAAACACCTATTTCGGCAAGCCCAGCGGTCTTTTGGATCAGCTGACCAGTGCGGTGGGCGGCATTATCTTTGCGGATTTTGCCGATCCGCGCACCCCAAAGATCGAAAAGCTCCATGCAGACGGTCTGCTGCCGGAAGGAATGTTCCTCTGCGTCACCGATACCCGGGGCAGCCACAGCGAACTGACGAGCGAGTTTGCGGCGATTCGGCAGGAGATGGAGCAGGTGGCCGCCTGCTTCGGAAAGCCGCTGCTGGGTCAGGTGGAAGAGAACGCGTTCTGGATGGCACTGCCTGTCCTGCGCAGCTGCTGCGGAGACCGTGCAGTGCTGCGGGCGATCCATTATTTTGAGGAGAATGCCCGCACGCTGGCGCAGCGGGATGCGCTTTATGCAAAGCAGTTCCCGGTGTTTGCAGGTCTGGTGAAGCAGAGCGGACAGGCTTCCTTTGCGCTGTGTCAGAATGTGTACTGCACAGCGGATGTGCGGCATCAGGGACTGTCCATAGCGCTGGCTCTGAGCCAGAGCATTCTGCAGGGCAGTGAGGGCGCATGGCGGATGCAGGGCGGCGGCTTTGCAGGCACCATTCAGGCTTATGTGCCCGGGCAGCTGCTGGAGCGGTACCATACAGCCATCGAGCAGGTATTCGGGCAGGGCAGCTGCTATGTGCTGCGCCTGCGGGAGCAGGGTGCAGTCCGGGTGATCTGAACAAAACAAAAAGCCGTGCATAGCCGGAATGCTCCGGGATGCACGGCTTTCTTATAGCTTATTACTGAAGAGAAAAAAGCTGGGGGAGAGAATTTTCGACCGGCTGGTCATTTCGCTGCTGCGTATTATCCAAGTACTGGACGGCAGTGACGGTAGCCTCGCGGGTGATGCCAAGCAGGCGGCCGATCTGCTGAGAGAGCTTGATCCCGGTCTGCACACCTGTCTTGATCACGCGGAAAAGTAGCATGGGCACAAAGGTGAAGGAAAACGAGATCAGCCCACCGTTCCAGAAGAAATCATTGAAGTGCAGATTGTCAAAAAAGCTGCCGACAGCATCGCCGAATTCGCTGCCGCCAAAGGCAGCGCACTGCTCCTCGGGGGAGAGGGCTGCGTAGGAAGAGGGCAGCTGAAGCTTTTTCATAAATAAAAACACTCCTTTCCGGGTCGATGAAAGATCAGCACAGAGCTACCAGAGTAGGCAGACAATTCTGCTGCTCGGCGGCCTCCTGTTCTGCCTTCTTTTTGGCCTGAATTTCGTTGTACGTATTCTTAAAGGCGTCCACAAGATTTTTGATGGAGAGATAGATGCTGCGTGCCTGACAATAGGCATAATAACCGCCCAGACCAGCCATACCGATCGTGGCAACCTTGCTCCATGTGTTCAGCTTGCCCCAGTAGTGCCCAATTGCATCACCAACACCCAAACCATCGTTCAGGGCATTCTGCATACCGGAAACTGCAGCCTGGAACGCATAGCGGCCCATCATGCCCAGCAGGTTTACCGTGGCATTGATGCCAAAGGCCATCACCTGCTCCGGAGTGATGTTGATAGAAAGGGCACCGCCCTCGGTATAGGTCATCTCCTCGGCAGAGAGCACAGAGCAGCAGGCGGGCAGCTGCAGCGGGCGCTGATATGTATGATCCATGATGGAAAACTCCTTTCGCACACAGAACTCCCCAAGGGGCAGTTCATCTAGTAACTGAATTGTAGCATATCTGCACAAAAATGACAAGAGAGCGCGGGTTTGAAAATCATGATACATTTGTGAATATATTGTGACGATGCGTTGTAAAACTGACCTGAATACGCCATAAACGCGCAAAACTCCTGCTTTTTTACGGCGAAAAAATGTTGTAGCAAAAATGTGCTGAAAAAGCCGATCAACAACAAAGGCATCTGCCCGTACCCGCTGCGCAGAACGCAGCAGCGGGCAAAGCAGATGCCTTGTGTGTTTTACAGGTTGCCAAACGAAAGGAAAACGAGGTCAAAGTGCTTTCGGCACGCGCTCATACAGCGTGGTCAGCGCGGCGATGTGCCCGGCCAATGCAGCGGGCAGGGGCTGTGCCAGCCGCCAGCGCCAGTTTGCGCCCTGTGTGCTGGGGGTGTTGATGCGGGCCTCGCTGCCCAGATGCAGCCAGTCTGCCAGCGGGATGATGGCGGTGTCCGAAACACTGGCAAGGCATGCGCAGATCATGCCTTCAGTCAGGGTCTCCGGTGTGCAGCGCAGATACCGGCAGGCGTAGGCTACGTCCTCGGCGCTGGCGTTGCTGCGCCAACCCTCGGTGGTCACGTTATCGTGGGTGCCTGTATACACCACACTGTTGCGGGGATAGGTGTGGGGCAGGTAGTTGCCCGACTCCCGGCTGTCGAAGGCAAACTGCATGATCTTCATGCCCGGGTAGCCGCTTTCGGCCAGCATCGCCTTCACCTCCGGGGTCAAGTAGCCCAGATCCTCGGCGATGATATTGCCGCCGCCCAGCGCCTGCTGCATGGCGTGGATAAAGTCCCGGTCGGGGCCTTTTTCCCAGTGACCGCCTGCAGCCGTTGTGTTTTCGGCAGGGATAGAGTAGTAACTCTCGAAACCGCGGAAGTGGTCAATGCGCACCACATCGTAGATAGAGGTGGCGTGCTTCATGCGCCGCTTCCACCAGCCAAAGCCGGTGGCCTTGTGGGTAGGCCAATCGTACAGCGGGTTGCCCCACAGCTGTCCGTCTGCCGCAAAGGAATCCGGCGGGCAGCCGGCTACATGGGTCAGGTGCATCTGTCCATCAGTCTGGAACAGCTCCGGTTGGGTCCACAGGTCACTGGAATCCGGGCTGACGTAGATGGGGATATCGCCCACCAGCAGGACACCTTTGCGGTTGGCATAGGCCTTCAGCGCGTTCCACTGGGTGTAGAAGAAGAACTGCACCGCCTTGTGGTAGCTGATCTGGTCTGCCAACCGTACCTTTGCGGCGGCAATGACCTCCGGCTCCCGGCAGCGCAGGGCGTCCGGCCAGTCGGCAAGGCCTGCCTGCCCCTGCTCTGCCTTTACGGCCATGAACAGGGCGTAGTCCTCCAGCCAGAAGCTCTGCGCGGTGCAGAAGGCCTCGTAAGCAGGGGAGGGGGCTGCCAGCAGCCGGTCAGCAGCCTTTTTCAGCAGCACCGGGCGCTGGTTGTACAGCGCACCGTAGTCAACGGTGCTTACCGGCTGCGCGGCGGGAATCTCTTCGGCAGTCAGATAGCCATCTGCCGCCAGCAGACGGAAATCGATAAAGTAGGGGTTTCCGGCAAAGGCGGAAAAGCTCTGGTAGGGACTGTCGCCATAGCCGGTAGGGCCGATGGGCAGGATCTGCCAATAAGTCTGCTTTGCCTCGGCCAGAAAATCAACGAATGCGGTCGCTTCACTGCCCAGCGTACCGATACCAAAAGGCCCCGGCAGGCTGAACACCGGCATCAAAATGCCGCTTGCACGCATAACGTGCACCTCCTTAGCCCTTTACAGCACCGGCCACGACACCCTCGATGATGTACTTCTGGCAGGTCATGTAGAGGATAATAATGGGGATGATAGCAATGATGATGCAGGCCATCATGGGAGCCAGCTCCACACGGCCGTAGCCGCCGCGGAAATACTGGATCGCCATGGGGATGGTGCGGTACTTCTTGATATCCAGCACCAGCGTGGGCAGCAGGTAGTCGTTCCACACCCACATGGTCTCCAGAATAGCAGTGGAGATCATGGTAGGCTTCAGGATGGGGAACACGACCTTGAAGAAGATCTGGATGGGGTTGCAGCCGTCGATCATGGCTGCTTCCTCGATCTCCATGGGCACGCTCTTCATAAAGCCGGTAAACATGAACACGGCCAGACCGGCGCCGAAGCCCAGATAGATGATGCAGATGTTCCAAGGGTTGTTCAGGTTCAGACGGTCAGCAGTTTTGGACAGGGTGAACATGACCATCTGGAAGGGAACGACCATGGAGAACACGATCAGCAGGTTCATGAACTTGCTCAGCTTGTTGTTTACGCGGGTCAGGTACCAACCGGTCATGGAGCAGCACAGCAGGATCAGCACCACGCTGGTAACGGTAATCAAAAGGCTGTAACCCATGCTGGAGAGGAAGTTCATCTTGGTCACGCCGTAAACGTAGTTGCGCAGTCCGGCAAAGGTTTCGGCGGTGGGCAGACGGAACACCGTGGAGGTAGTAAAGCTGCCCTCGGTTTTCAAACTGTTCAGCAGGATCAGCACGATGGGGTAGATCCACAGCAGGCAGAGAAGCACCATTACAACAGCAAGGATGACATCCCAGGTTCTTTTCTGTTTCGACATTACTGCTGCACCTCCTTAGAGCGGGTAAAGTGGAGCTGGATCAGCGAGATGACCACCACGATCAGGAAGAACACAACAGCCTTTGCCTGACCGATGCCCTTCCACTGCGCACCGGAGCGGCCGTAGAAGGTGTTGTAGATGTTCAGCGCCAGCATTTCACTGGCGTTGGCGGGTTCGCCTGCGGTCAGAGCCACGTTCTGGTCGAACAGCTTGAAGCTGTTGGTCAGGGTCAGGAAGGTGCAGATGGTGATGCTGGGCATGACCATGGGCAGCTTGATCTTGAACAGGATCTCGCGGTCAGAAGCACCGTCGATCTTGGCAGCCTCGATCAGGTCACCGGGCACGCTCTGCAGACCGGCCACGTAGATGATCATCATATAACCGATCTGCTGCCAGCTGACCAGAATGATCAGTCCCCAGAAGCCATACCACTCATTCAAAGCAAGTGCGGTACCATATCTGGAAAGAACTCCGTTAAAGATCAGCTGCCAGATATATCCAAGTACGATACCACCGATCAGGTTCGGCATGAAGAAGATCGTACGGAAGACATTTGTTCCGTGCATTTCTTTTGTCAGTGCCATTGCAAGTGCAAATGCTATGATGTTAATGATCAGAAGAGATGCAATCGCGAACAGTACGGTATACCAGAATGAATGACGGAATGCCGTATCTTTCAGTGCTTCTATGTAATTTGAAAATCCTACGAATTTCGCGTCTGTTACGGTTGTAAATTTACAAAATGAAAGCCAGATTCCCATAATAAAAGGAACGATAAAGCCAAGAATAAATGCAAAAAACGTTGGAAGCACGAAAATCGGCATATAACGTTTGATGGATTTTTCCATAATAAATTCCTCCTTCAATGCAGAGAATCTCCGCTTCATTTCCCTGCACTTTTTCATAAAAGCGGCGGGGGTTTCTTGCAACCGCCCGCCACTACTCACTTCATATAACTATTTTGATTGTTACATTTTTATTTTTATTTTGCTGCTGCAGCTTCTTTTGCCCATCCGTCAACGAATGCTGTTGTAACTTTTGCCCAGTTTGCATCTGTCGGATCTGCTGCGTAACTTGTCAGTGCAGAACCCACTCCGTTCTTCCACTCTTCTGATGGCATTGTTGAGAAGTTCCAAGATACAGGAGTCTTTCCGTCTTCTGTATATTTGTTTGCTTCGTTAACAAGTACGTTGTCTGATTTCAGGTTCTTCTTAAATGGAATTGTGAATCCCATGTCTTTGCACATTGCCTTTACACCATCATCAGATGTTACACACCAGTTCATGAAATCAAGTGTTGCCTGAATGTCGTCTTCAGATGCTTTGGAGTTTACACACCAGTAGTTCTCTGTACCTGTACAGATTCCCTGATCTTCTTCGCCTTCTACACCGATGTAGATTGGAAGGATTCCAAGATTGTCATCTCCGACGTCTTTGATGTTGTTATATTCCCATGTACCATTCTGGTAGAATACTGCATCACCTGTTACGAAATCTGCTGTTGCATCGTCAGCTGTCTTTGTAGAAAGTTCTGTTGGTTTGCAAGTAGCGTTGTTGATGTAGAGATCCCAGATCTGACGGTAGTTATCAAGGTATGTTCCTTTGATAGCATCTGTGTTATCGATTCCTTCATCTTTGTATTCATAGTAGATTGGAAGGTTTGCCAGATGAGTTTTGAATCTCCAGTCAGATGATCCGTCCATACCAGCGGATGTAAATGCTGAGAATCCAAGTTTGTCCTTATTTGCTGTGATATCTTCTACAACTTTCTTGAAGCTGTCAAAGTTAGTGATATCATCAGCTGAGTATCCTGCTTTCTTTAACAGTTCTTTGTTGTAAATGATTCCGTAGCTTTCTATTACGTATGCGATTCCTGACATCTTGTCGCCGTCCATCAGTGCGAAATCATCACTTGTCAGCTGTTTTGCAACATCAGAATCTTTCAGATCGTAGCAGTAATCTTTCCAGCTTGCAAGTCCAACCGGTCCGTTTACCTGGAACAGTGTCGGAGCATTGCTCTTAGCCATCTCAGATTTTAATGTCTTTTCGTATTCTCCGGATGCTGCTGTAAGTACTGTTACATCCACTCCTGTTTCTTTTGTATACTCTTTTGCCAGATCCTGCCACTGCTCATCCTGTTCTGGTTTGAAGTTTAAGTAGTATACTTTTCCTTTTGCGTCTTTCTTGTCTGACTTGCTGTCAGAAGAGCTTCCACATCCTGCAACCATTCCTGTTGCCATGGCTGCTACCAGCATTGCTGATACAACTTTACGCATTTTCATAATTCATTTCCCTCGCCTTTCTTTTTTGAAACCTTCGTTTCTCTTGTTGTCATTATATTAACAGAAATGCGCTCAAACCCTGTATCAATAAAACAACCTGATATACAAAAAAACATATCTATTGTTCTTCTTCAAACTGCCGGATGCTTTCGTCTTCTGCCTGCGTGAATTCCTGCTCCGTTATCTTTCCCTGTGCCAGTTCCGCCAGACATTCTCCCAGTACATCCTCCTGTAGCAGTGAATTCCACTTCACCTGATAATTCGGTACAATCTGTGGATTTCCCGTATAAGCCTTCAGATAATCATCCAACAGCGTTCCTTCCTGTCTTGTCCTGCTGTTCAGCAATTCTTCTTTCTGTTCTTTATTCAATTTCGTTCTGAATTTGAGGAACTCAACTGCTCCTTTTTTCACCTTTTCACTATAAGTTGATACAACTGCCCAGCCGAATGTCTCCGGTGAGCCTATCAGTTTATTTTCCGGAAATGTAGAAAAACATACTTTTTTCTGCATTTCCTCCGGAATCTGATCAATCATCCAGTAACCATTAGGTATCATCGCTGCATTTCCTGCCACGAAATTATCATGAGCTACGTCAAAATCATTATGTAATGCATCCTGGGTCGTATATTGGAATAATTTTTTTAATGTACCGGCTATCTCCAGCCCCGGTTCATTCTGATAGGTATCCGGATATAATTGCTTCATGAATGCCGCACCTTCTTCACTTCCTGCTACTTCTGCTGTTGCAAGCAGCATTGCGGCCCATGCCGTCCCTTCCGTATGCAGGGCAAGCGGCGTGATCCCTGCTGCTTTCAGTTTCTCACAACATTCCCAGAACTCCTCCCATGTCTCAGGAAATCTGCTGATTCCTGCCTGTTCAAATAACTCCCGGTTCCAGAAAACCCCTGAACAGGCGAATGCCGCCGTGCTGACCGGACCCAGATAAATCTTTCCATCTTCTTCCCGGACCGATTCCATTACTGACGGTTCAATCATATCTTTCCATTCCTGATCTTCGTTAATGTAAGGTGTCAGGTCCTCAATCCTGCCTTTCTTGATCATCATCTGATAGAAAGACGGAAGCATACGCAGATCAGTGATAATAGCCGGTAATTCATCTGTCACATTCATACGTTTCAGATTCTTCCGGTATTCTTCCTCCGTCTCCATCACCCAGTCCACATCTATATGATACTTTCCTTTATATGCCCTGTTGAACCGCTCCACCACTTCCTCTTCATTCTTATTACCGGTACTGGAATCTACGGTAAGGATCATTGGGATCTCTACTACTTTATTCTTTTTTCTGGTCTGTGTATCCTCTTTTCCCACACAGCCGGTCAGTGCTGCCAGCATGACGATCACCATCACTGCTGCCATAATCCGTCTACTGTTCACTGTTTTCTTTCCCATCATCCGGGATCTGGATAACACAGACGGTTCCATTAGTATCCGATTCATAGAAAAATCTCACATCCTCCCCATACTTTAACCGCAGTCGCGTAATAATATTTATCACACCATAACCATGTTTTTTGTCTTCAAAACTGTCTTTCATTTTTGACACCGGTATCTCTGACAGTCCGTTTAACTTCTCCGCCATCTGCTCTTCCATCGGAGTTCCGTTATTATAGACACTGAATGTAAGCTGTCCTGCCTGTTCAGTGACACTGATCCTTATCAGACCGCCTTCGAAGATATCACAAAATCCATATTTGACTGCATTTTCCACAATTGGCTGTAAGATCAGCTTTAATATCCACCTTGTTTTCAGTTCTTCTGCACATTCGATCTCATAACGGAACAGATTCTCATTGCGGATCTGCTGGATCTCCATATAACTTTTTACATTTTCCAGCTCGTCTTCTACTGTCACAATCTCACGTCCTTTGCTCAGTGACAGACGCAGATACTTTGACAGTGCCTGTATCATCTTCATCGTCTTCTCTTCCCCGTTGATCCGCGCCAGCATATAGATGGTATCCAGGGTATTATAGAGAAAATGCGGATTGATCTGGCTGATCAGCGTATTCATCTCACTGATTCTTAGTTCTTTCTGCTGATTCTTGACCTCGTTCTGGAACTCTTCGATATTCTTTAACATCTCGTTATAGGCATGCCCGATCTTATCCAGTTCTGTGTCCGTATGGATCTGAATGGTATGTGTAAAATCATTTCCATCAAAACTTGTCATGGCATCACTGATCTGTCTGATCGGCCGGGTAAATGTCTGTGATGCATAAAGACTTAATACAAACGCCAGCACTGCGATCACCGCATAGATAGTGAGTAATCCGATCAATATCTGCGTTATTCCCTGATTCAACACCATATCCGGCACCAGTGTAAAGATCACCATCCCTGTCTCTTCCTGCCGGTATGCCTGTAAAATCCCGCCTTCTATCTTTTTTCCCCGCACGATCACACCGGATTTTTTCGTTCTGGTCAGTTCCGTAATCTTCTTCATTGTCCTTTTTTCGATACTGAGATCTTCCGGTTCCTGCCGGATGCAAGTCTTTCCTTCCGGACTTATGATTCCCACTGCAACATCTTTTGCAATCTTCCTGTCTTTATCCATAACACTTTCCAGAAACTGTTGATTCATCTTCAGATACACGATTCCAGGTTCGTGTGCGTAATCCATACTATTCACATATCTTCCGATAAACAATGCTTCATCCCCCGTACCAAACAGGTAATCCCGGGTCCAGATCCACTGCGTCTTCGCATACTCATCCCCCATTTTCTCACGCAGACCGCTGCTTTGAAAATCCGAATAACCAATCTGGGAATAGGATTTTTCGTAAACATTTCTTTTATTATCAATGTAGCAGTAATCAGCGACATGATTCAGATCTATATATGCAAAATATTTGCTCAGTGCATTCTTCTCTACTTCCTGCAGTTCTTTATTCCTCAGACTCTTCTGCACATCATTTTCCAGGATGATCTCTGCTGTCACAGCATCCGTCTTCCGGTACAGATTATCCAGGGCTATCCCCATCTTCTCATTCATGAATTCATACTTATCCACAATCACATCTGTCATATTCCGTCTGACATAAGTCCATACACAGATGCTGGAAAGAACCAGTGCCAGTATCAGAAGCGTACACATATACTTCAGATACTTTTTCTGGATTCCTGACATTTTACTTTTTTTCATACTTCATATTCCCTTTTGTAATCTCTCGGAAGCTGTCCTGTATATTCTTTAAACAAATGCGAAAAATAGGATGGATTACTGATTCCGACCTGCTCGCAGATATTACCGATGCTGGTTCTTCCGTCTTCCAGCAGTCTCTTTGCCAGCTCCATTCTACGCTGCAGCAGATATTGTTTGAATGTCATATGAAAGGTATTCTTGAATACCCGTCCAAAATATACCGGATTCAGATATACATGTGTCGCCACTGATACAATCGAAAGATCTTCATTATCCAGATGTTCATCTATATATGCCACAGCCGCTGCAATATATTCTTTTGATCCCTTATTCTCTTTCTTCTCTACATTTTTCAGTCTTTTTTCAATAGCAGTTCCCAGAATCTTGTAACAGACATCCACCGCTTTTGCCGCCTTTAAGTTTCTCATATTCGAATAATAATTTTCAAATTGCTGGTTCAGTGATTCATCCATCCCGTAACTGTCTTTTAACATGAATTCTGTCTTTACCATGATCTTGTGCATATACTGGCATTGCAGTTCTTCTCTGTGTGGCAGTTGGTAAATAAAATGTACAAATGCCTGCTTTAACTGTACGGCGTCGTTCTTCCGCACGCTGTTGACCACCATCATCTCTGCCTCCGCCGGATATGGGCTTTCCTCTTTTTCTTCAACAGTCTCCGGGATTGTAAATACTCCCGCTCCGGATGCATTTGTAACAGCGAACAATCTCTGTGCTTCTTCAAAACTTCTTCTGATTCCGCGGATCCCTTTATATGGTTTGGATATTGCTGCAATAACCAGGCTGTTCTCTTCTTTTTTTACCTCTTCCAGCAGTTCTTTCAATTCATGTACCGCTGTGTTCTCCTGCGTCTTTATAATAAAAGTACGATGTCCTTCTTCACTCTCGAATTTCCAGTATGTGAATCTCTCTGCGATCTTTTCTTCAATCATTCTGACCATGGAAAATCTCGAGGCTTCATATTCCAGTTCATTGGTAATCTTATAGGCCAGATCAAGATCTGCATATACTGTAATAAACCGGTCTCCTTCCTTCATGACATCCTGCAGCGTATGGAAGACTTCATCTACTTTTTCTTCCGGCAGCCGGTTCTGGACATATTTTTGCACGACAACCTGCAAAAATCCATCTCCGTCCTTTTTCAGAAGTCTCTCCCAGCGGTCATACTTTTCCTCATTTCTGATCTGATCTTCACAGATTTTACCGACATCTGTCATCGTCGCCTGTAATTTTTCATCTTCAATCGGCTTCAGAAGATATGCGAATGCTCCCAGGTCACATGCCTTCTTCGCATATTCAAAATCCCTGTATGCACTTAATACCACGAACTGACACTCCGGGTTCTCTTTCTTGATTTCTTCCATTACCATAAGTCCGGAAATCTGTTTCATCCTGATGTCTGTCAGCACTACGTGTGGTTTTTTTTCGCGTATTACCTTTAACGCCTGCTCTCCGCTCTGCGCAAAACCAACCACCTCATATCCCATACCGTTCCAGTCATACGTCTTTACCAGACCCTCCAGCAGGATCGGCTCATCATCTACGATCACCAGTTTTAACAACCCCATAGTACACCTCATACCTTTTATTAATACCATCTTAACATATTACAGTCTCATTCTATAATTTTTTATACTTTTTCTTTACCAAAAATCATATCTGTTATACAAAAAATCATACTTTTTATATCAAAAATTATACTTTTATGAAAAATCAGAGGTTTTGGCATATACAAAACAAAAAGAAAAACACAATATCCAAAACGTTTCCATTCCCTTCTCAGTGAATCCTTCGTTTGAATATTGTGTTTTCTTTTTGTTTCCTGTTATGTTTATCTTGCGCAGACTTCTGTCGTTTTTCTGATCTTCTTGATCAGTTCATCTGTAAATGCGCCTTTTTTCATTCTCCACATCCAGTTACCGCCGAGTGTAGATGGCATATTAATTCTTGCCTTATTACCAAGTCCCAGATAATCCTGTACCGGAATGATGCACGTATCTGCCACACTTCTCATCGCCAGACTTATGAAATCCCAGTGCACTTCTTCATCCGGAGTGTATGGATTATTCAGATATTCCTTTGTCATCTCTTTATCTTCTTCGGAAAGTGTCTGATACCATCCCTGAAGGGTATCGTTATCGTGGGTTCCTGTATAGACTACACAGTTTTTATCATAATTATGTGGAAGATAATCACTGTCCTCTCCTGCCACAAATGCGAATTCCAGTACTTTCATTCCCGGATAACCACTGTCTTTTAACAATTGTCTCACCGTATCCGTCAGGAATCCCAGATCTTCCGCAATGATCGGAAGGTCACCTAATGTTTCTTTCATCGTACGGAACAGATCCATGCCCGGTCCCGGCATCCATTCACCATTCTCTGCCGTCTCATCTCCATACGGGATTGCATAATATTCATCAAACCCACGGAAATGGTCGATACGGATGATGTCATACAATTTAAAGCAGCAGGCCACCCGCTTCATCCACCAGTCATAGCCTGTCTTCTTATGGTAATCCCATGCATACAATGGATTCCCCCACAGCTGCCCGGTTGCCGAAAATGCATCCGGCGGACATCCCGCTACCGCAACCGGCAGATTCTCTTCATCTAACTGGAACAGCTTCGGATTCGCCCAGGTATCTGCACTGTCAAATGCTACATAGATCGGGATATCCCCGATAATCTCAATGCCTTGTTCATTGGCATATGTTTTCAGTCCGGCCCACTGTCCGGCGAACAGATACTGCAGAAATTCATAAAAATCAATCTCTGCACTTAATTGTTCCTGATATGCCACAATTGCTTCCGGCTTACGCAGCCTGATGTCTTCCTCCCACTGATCCCAGCTTTTTCCGTCAAATGAATCTTTCACTGCCATATACAATGCATAATCCGCAAGCCATGCTTTTTCTTCTTCCAGATAAGTACGGTACGCCTTGCTTTCCATCAATCCGTTCTTTTTGGCTCTTTTATATGCAAGCTTTAATACTTTAAATCTTGCATTATATATTTTTTCATAATCGATTTCTTCTTCATTCTCTCCGAAATCTGCCTGGTCACATTCTTCTTTTGTCAAAAGTTCATCCTCGATCAGCGTCTCCAGATCGATAAAATACGGGTTTCCCGCAAATGTTGAAAAAGACTGATACGGTGAATCACCGTATCCTGTCTGTCCAAGCGGCAGGATTTGCCACAATTTCTGTCCTGCTTCTTTTAATATATCTACAAATTCATATGCTTCTTTTGAAAAACATCCGATTCCATATGCCCCCGGAAGTGCAGAGACCGGCATTAACATTCCACTCTTTCTCATTAACTTTCGTTCCTTCCTCGTTATGATACTTATAATTAAGTATAGCAGTGTTCTTTGGATGCTTCAAATAAAAAGTATACTCTGTATATAAGAAATCATAGATTATTCCACAGATGTCACCGTATAATCCTTGTCTTCTACTGTCTTCTTCAGTACATCATCTGCGATTTCTGCATTTAATGTCAGCTCTGCTGTTCCTGCCTCATGGCTTACAACCGCTTCATCTACCTGTGGAAGTGCTTCCAGTGCTTTCTTTACGGCTGCCTCACAGTGTCCACACATCATTCCCTCAATATGCATTATTTTTTTCATTGTCTTGTCCTCCTTCTTGGATCTCTTTTTTTCTTTTTTGGCTTTCTTTTCCTTTTTCTCGCCTGTCTGTTCTGCGGCGGTCTCCTCGGCTGGTGTGTTCTCCGCAACGGTTTCTTCCGCAGCTTCCGCTTCGGGAGTTAAATTTTTATTTTCTTCCATTTTGCTCACCCTCCTTTAAGCCCATCTTCTCTTATCAAGCGAGCGGACGCACAGGAACAAAAACGCCGCGCTTATGCTTACAAAGTAGAGAATATCCGCAACGGACAGTATATTTTCGCCGAAATTTTCAAAGGCGCTTATAAACGCTGCTTTTTCAACTACCGTAGCTATCCATGAAACCTTTATCATGCTTGCAAAGTTGGACATATAAAGCACAAGTATATTGATTACAAGCGTAAGTATTGCCGAAATTACCGGACTTTCGGTAAGGGATGATATAAACATGCCTATCGAGATCAGTGCGCTGCCGAGCAGCAGCATACCGAAAAGTGCGTATATATACGACATCACATTAACGCTGACATACGACGCTACGATTATTTCAAAAATAACCGTGGGCGCAAAGCCGATTGCAAAAACCGCAAGCGCCGCGAAAAATTTGCCAAGCACAATTGATGTAAGGCTAACGGGCGCCGTAAGCAGCGCCTGGTCTACCTTTTGCCGCCTGTCCTCGCTCATAAGCCGCATTGTAAGAACCGGCATGGTAAAAACAATAACGGTGGACATTGCCACTATTACCATTGCGGTGTCCGGGCTGCCGTAGCTGTATATCATTGAAAAATACAGCCCCAAAAAGAAGTAAAACGCCGCTATAACAATAAAGCCTATCGGCGTTGTGAAATACGCCCTGAATTCTCTTTTAAATACCGCGCTCATTGCTCTGCCTCCTCTGCCTGCTCTGTTTTGACGG
>ERZ825670.1910-NODE-1910-length-21341-cov-35.974490_pt1 | contig 21341 bp, 17 predicted proteins | sample MGYA00519929_ERZ825670 | MGnify/ENA primary metagenome ERZ825670 (study PRJEB31778, sample SAMEA3449207) | human gut metagenome | biome: human gut; feature: human-associated habitat; material: faeces | place: United Kingdom | collected 2010/2012 ...
CAACACCTACGAGGCACTGACCGCCCCGCAGACCGTTGCGGCAGGCAAGCCGTTCATCCGGGTGGAACTCGGCAGCGGCACCTTCTACTTCCGCCCGCAGAACAACGTCGTATTAGAGGCTGGCAACCGCTATAAATACACCGTCAAGGTGAACGCCACCGGCTTGACGTTAGAGGGTTGCACCATCGGTGACTGGGCTGACGGTGGCGGCGAAAGCGGCGAGGCTGAGGATTTAGGCTATTCTATACAGAACGACGGCAGTTACACGGTCTATAACGCCGACGGCCTGCTGGCATGGAACAAAGCCGCACAAAAGGACGAATCGATAAATTGCACCCTCACCGCCGACATCGACCTGACGGGTAAGGATTGGACACAGATAGGCACATGGCCAGGTTACTCCGGCGTCTTTAATGGGCAGGGACACCGCATTACGGGATTAAACTTTTCAGCAGCGACTACTGAACTTTTTGGGTTATTAAATTTACGTGGTGTGATAAAGAACCTACAACTCATAGATGTGAATCTATATGGCAATAATGGATCAGCAGCTGGAATAGTGGATCAAAATAATGGTCAAATCATTGCCTGCTCTGTGACGGGAAAAATTTCTGCATATGGTAGAACTTGTGGTATAGCCGATTTAAATTATGGCAGTATCACAGCTTGCTGGTTTGACGGCACATTGAAAGATTATGAATCTGGAGCTATAGTGCGTTTCAACTACAATACTATAACTTCCTGTTATTGGGGAGGCAATGCCGAGCGAGGAGAATTCCGTAATTTTGGAGGAACGGTAGATGCCACGAAGGTGGACGGCGCGACCGTGAAATGGCAGACAGCCGTCGACGGCATGAACATCGCCCTCACCGACAATGACTACCAGTGGGCACTCGGCACAGACGGTCTGCCCGTACTGCAAAAGAAACAATAACAACCCCTAAACAACACGCATCATGAAACGAACAACCATCCATATATCCGCAGCCCTCGCCCTGCTGCTCGGCCTGACCGCCTGCACGCAGGACGAAGCGGGCTTCCTGCCGGAAGGGGCGGAAGGCACACCCATCGTCTTCACCGCCACGGGGCTGAACCCCGCCGCGACAGCCACCGCCGGCACCCGTGCCCCAGCGGATGGCAATTGGACGGGTGTGCAGAGCGTGGCAGTCATGATGGACGGCATGGTGAAGACGTACAACGTGACGCCCTCCACCGCCGACCCCACCAGCGCCACACTGACCTCCACCGACCCGTACTACTGGACCAACCACAACGACATCACCGTCACGGCGTGGTGGCCCTACACCGCTGGCGAGACAACTCCGCCTGCGGTAAAGGTAAAAGCCAACCAAAGTGCCCAGAAAGACTTTGAGGGCAGCGACCTCATCGTAGCCGACGGACAGACGGTGACCTACGGTAGCCCCACGCTCCGCTTCACCCACCGCACGGCACGGGTGACCATCGTTCTGACGGACTACACCGAGGGGCTGGCATCCGTGCAGCTGACGGGCCTCTCCACCGAAGGCGACAACCCGGATATAATCGTCCCGTATGACAAGGGCAGCAACACCTACACCGCCATCGTAGCCCCGCAAAATGTGGCAGCTGGCACGGCCTTCATCGTCTGCACCTTCACTAACGGCAAGACCTTCGTTTATAAGATGAAGAATGCTACCGACTGGCAGGCGGGCGGTGAATATACCTACACCGTCTCCCTCGCTGCGGCAAAAGACCTGGGCTATACCATAGAGAGCAACGGCAGCTACACCGTGACCTCCGCCGATGGCTTGATGAATGTAGCCAAATTAGTGAACGGAGGTAAGACCGACATTAACATTACCCTCGACAAAAACATTGACCTCACCGGCAAAGACTGGACGCCGATAGGCACAGACTACGACAACTCATACAAAGGCACCTTCGACGGCGGCGGCCATACCATCACGGGGCTGACCTTTACGACAAATGACGAATATGCGGGTCTGTTCGGCTGGCTCAATAGAGCTGGTACGGTGAAGAACGTGGTGATGGAGGGCGTACAGATAACAAGCAATCAAATATATGGCGGCAGTATTGGCGGCGTGGTAGGATCTGGCTGGGGCACCATTGAAAACTGCTCGGTGTCGGGCAGCGTCAGCGGCACGGTGTATGTCGGCGGTGTGGTGGGTGTTCAAATAGGCGGTTCCATCACCGGATGCAGCTCCTCGGCCACAGTGAAGGGAACGGTCGATGTCGGCGGCGTGGCAGGTCAGACGAATTCGAGTGCCACCCTGACCGCTTGCTATGCCACAGGCAACGTGATCATAGAAATAAACCCCAAAAAGAATATCGCTGGCGGCGGTCTGGTGGGAATGAACGCAGGAAGCAGCCTCCTTGCCTGCTATGCCACGGGCAACGTAACCAGTACGGGTAGTAGCACTGGCTATGTACATATCGGCGGCTTTTTGGGAAATAACTACACCACCGTGACCGCCTGCTATTGGAAGAACAATCATGAACAAGGTATCGGCTACAATAAGAAAAGCACCGAAGCCACGAAGGTGGACGGCACTGGCGTTACCTGGCAGAAAGCCGTTGATGCCATGAACACCGCCTTGCAGACCGCAGGCTCAGAGTGGCGTTACGAACTTAAAGGAGCATTGCCTACCTTGAGGAAGCAGTAAACCGTAGGGCGGAAAAGTTCCGCTCGCAACGGAAAGAACCGAAGTATAACCCCAATAAAGAAAGGAGGACGTGATGGAACACACGGTGTAATACTGGTGTCATTGCAGATATAAATTTTAGCCCTTCCTATTCTTATGCGCAGTCAGGAACAGGTCGGTGGTCTATTGGTCTTAATTATAGAGGCCTTGAAATTTATACCATTCATTGCCAATCCGGATGTGGTGCTATAGATATAAATAAATTGGTATCATCCGCAAATCACCCATTTATTATTGGTGGGGACATGAATATGACTCCAAGCGAATTATCAGAATATTTACACAGGTACCAGGAGTAGGCCGGGAAATAGTGCTAATTTTGCATGTTGTGGTATGCCAACACATATTTCAGGTCGAGAATTAGATTATTTCCTTATCGATAGCAGATTACAGCTAAGAACATGTGTACTAAGATATCATATGAAGGGTGGGGATCACTATCCTGTGATATTGATATTTAGTTAACCAATTATATTTTTCATCAACAAACAGTGTCGCTGCGATATAAAATATTTTTCGGCTATGCCATACTTATGGCGGTCATCGGTAGCATGGCCGCCATTCTCATCCATGAACCTGCGAAGTTCCACGACCTATATGCGTATGTTGAATAACGGTATTTACACAAACAGCAAATGGGCGAACAATTCGTTACCACTACCAAGCATTTCCGCAAGCTGCTTGCCGCAGGCTATCTGTTGATAGTCCTGCTGGTGGGCGGCATCATCTGCACGTGGCTCGGCGAATGGCGCGACTTGGAGTTGCTGGAACGGGAGAACCGTGAAATCAACCGCTTCCGCAAGGAAACACACGATGCGTATGTGGGTGTGGTGGAGTTGTCACTTTTGGGCGAGTCGGTGCTGGAATGGGACGATAAGGATGTGGCGGCATACCGGCGGCAACGGATGGCGGTGGATAGTATGCTTTGCCGCTTCAAGAGCCATTACGAATCGGTGCGCATAGACAGCGTGCACCACTTGCTGGAGGACAAGGAAAAGCGGCTGTGCGCCATCATGGAGGCTCTGGAACAACAGGCGGACATCAACCGCCGGATAGCCAAGCAGGTGCCGGTGATAGTGCAAACGAGCAGGCAGGAAGAGCCGAAGAAACAGAGGAGGAAAGGTTTTCTCGGGTTGTTCGGCAAGAAACAGGAAGCACCTCCGACGACGACCACCACGATGCTCTACACACTGAACCGTGATATGATAGCGCAACAACGTGCCCAGAGCCATCGTCTGTCGGAATATGCCGACAGCCTTGCCAGCCGCAATGCGGAACTGAACCGCCAACTGCAAACCCTTATCCAGCAGATGGACCACAAGGTGCAGGCTGACTTGCTGGAACGGGAGGCGGAAATATCCGCCATGCGCGAAAGATCGTTCTTGCAGGTAGGTATCATAACGGGTGTCATGCTGCTGTTGCTTATTATTTCATACATCATCATTCACCGCTATGCCACCCGCATCAAGCAGTACAAACGTAAGACAACAGATTTAATCGGGCAACTGCAAAAGTCCGTAAAACAAAACGAATCGTTGATAGCCTCACGTAAGAAAGCGATGCACACCATCACCCACGAGCTACGCACACCACTGACTGCCATACATGGATATGCGGAACTGATGCAGGACAACGAAGAAGAAAAGATAAGCGGTTATGCGGACAATATCCTGCAAGCCTCCAAGAGAATGACCGACATGCTCAACTCCCTGCTTGACTTCTTCCGCTTGGACAGCGGCAAGGAACAGGCGAATGTCCGTCCGTTTCGTTTGGAAAACATCGCGGAGCTGTTGCAAACGGAGTTTACGCAACAAGCAGAAGCAAAAGATCTTAAACTTACCATCGAGTGCCCGGAGGGTATTATCCTGAATGGCGACAAGGAGCGCATCATACAGATATGCGACAACCTGCTGGGCAATGCCGTCAAGTTCACGAATGCCGGAAGCGTTTCACTTGTCATAAGCTATGACGGCAATAGGCTGACCCTTGTAGTAGAGGACACCGGAACCGGCATGAGTGCGGAAGAACAACAGCGAGTGTTCGGAGCGTTCGAGCGGCTTTCCAACGCCGCCACGCAAGACGGTTTCGGATTGGGGTTAAGCATTGTGAAACAGATAGTCGGGATGCTTGGCGGCACTATACGCTTGGAAAGCGAAAAAGGAGAAGGCAGTCGTTTTACTGTGGAGTTGCCAATGAACACTGCCGATATTGGTATTGAAGAACAGACAGCCGCAGAAAGTCTGGCTCATATAGAAAGACCTTATTCTGTCATCGTATTGGACGACAATCCGATGGTATTATCCATGACAAAGGAAATGTATGCTGGTATAGGTGTGCATTGCGACACGTTCACCACTATTGGCGATGCAATGGAAGCCATGCGGCAGCACACATACGACCTCATGATAACCGATATGAAGATGCCGGAGATTAACGGCTATGAGGTGTTGGAGTTGTTACGCTCGTCAAGTGTCAGCAACTCGAAAGAGATTCCCATTGTCGTGGCGACCGCCTCCGGCAGTTGCAGCGAAGAGGAGCTGTTGGAAAATGGATTTACCGCCTGCCTGTTCAAGCCATTTTCCATTTCCGAACTGGTTGCTGTATCAGACAAATGCCTTTTGACAAGTACGGACAAGGATGAACTTCCCGACTTGTCCTCTCTGCTTGCCTATGGTGACAAACGGGCGATGCTCGACCGTTTGATAACCGAAACAGAAAAGGATATGCAGGCTGTCCGGGAAATCATGGAGAGGAATGACCGCAAGGCGTTGGACGAATGGATGCACCGTCAGCGAAGTTCATGGGCTGTTATCCGTGCTGACAAACCCTTGTGGAACCTGTATGAACTGCTGCATCAAGAATCTGAATGTTCCGAAATGGAATTGCGGAAATGCGTGGATGCCATGCTTCGTATGGGAACAGTTATCATAGAACTTGCGCAAAAGGAAAGGAGGTCGTCGGATGAAAGTATTTGTGATTGAGGACAACCCCGTCTATAACGATTATGTCTGCAACCTGCTGAAGAAAGACAGCTTCGATACTATGTCTGCATATAATCTTGCCACTGCCAAGAAACTATTGGCAAAGTCAGAGGTGGATGATATTGTCGTTGCCGACCTACGCCTCCCCGACGGTGAAAGCATAGAGTTGTTACGGTGGATGCGTGCCAACGACAAACAGCAGGTGTTTATCGTTATGACCAATTACGGGGAGGTGCATACGGCAGTGGAAAGTATGAAGCTCGGCTCAAAGGATTACATACAGAAACAGTTGTTGGAGGATAAACTGATACCGCTTATCCGCACCCTGCAAAAAGAACATGAAAAGCGACTACAATGGAACATTCCGATATTCGTCCGGCAGGGCGAAGCCTATCAGAAAATCAAGAAACGTGTGCGCCTTGTAGCCACCACCCGGATGAGCGTGCTGATACTGGGCGAGAACGGTACGGGCAAGGAACATATCGCACAACATATACACCAACAAAGCAAACTTGCCGATAAACCTTTTGTGGCAGTAGACTGCGGAGCCTTGTCCCCGTCATTGATACAATCCGCCTTCTTCGGACACGTCAAGGGCGCGTTTACGGGTGCCGAAGCAAACAAGACGGGGTATTTTCTGGAAGCGGATGGCGGCACGCTGTTCCTTGACGAAGTGGGCAACCTAACAATGGAGATGCAACAGATGCTGCTCCGCGCCATACAGGAACGCCGTTACCGTCCCGTCGGTGCAAAGGAGGACAAAACAGCCAACGTGAGGATAGTGGCTGCAACCAACGAGGATTTGCAGAAAGCCGTAACGGAAAAGCGGTTCCGGCAGGATTTGCTCTATCGCTTGCAGGAGTATGTGATAACCATGCCGCCCTTGCGCGACTGCCCGGAAGACATCATGCCATTGGCCGAGTTCTTCCGTGAAATGGCAAACCGTGAGTTGGAACGTGAAGTAAAAGGGTTTGCCGCATCTGCCCGTAATGCCCTGCTCGCCCATGCGTGGCCGGGCAACGTGCGCGAGTTGAAACAGAAGATACAGACGGCAGTCCTGCAATCAGAAGGCGATATGATAACCGAAGCCGATTTGGAACTTGACAATGAACCGTCCGCTACTTCCGCTTGTTTTACATTGAAGAGCGGGGATGAAGAAAGAGGACGTATCCTGCGTGCTTTGAAACAAGCAGCCGGTAACAAGAAAATGGCTGCAAAGATACTGGGTATCGGCAGGACAACGCTGTATAATAAATTGGTAGAGTATGGATTGAATGAAGAAAACTGACCGGAGTATGGCTGTAAATGGCAATAATTGATTAACTTTGCAATTGTATTTCAGAAAATAGCAGGCGATCGGGTAACTTTTCGCCGATGATATAGACATAAGACCGCAAGGCGTTTCGAGCGAAAATCTGGTAAATTGAAACTACGGAGACGATTGCGTGATGCTTATGCTATGCTTACGCATAGCGTGCATTCACGTACTCTCCGTAAAGGCTTTACCAGAGCCATCGCTTGAAAGTAGTGTGAATTGCACGCTACTTTTTTGCCTCGCCAAAAAGGAAAGGAAATACGTTATGGCGAAAATACAATTACTTGCCGTTATCTCAATAGATGGCTGTCCGATGAAACTGCATCCCCGGAAGCGGTTGCTTCAAACCGAAGATTACGGTATGGATGAAATACGTGCCAATGCCCTGTATAAGCTGACATCCGACTATTCGGTATCCGTGCTTCAAGAATGGAGAGAGGAAGGTGGAAGCATTTGCCATTTGTTGGAAGTAACTGCCGGGAATACCGAATATGCCAACGGACTGTTACGGATGAACGTGATAGATGAAATCATACTATACGTTGTTCCAACCATCGACGGAAACGGAGCGCATTTTTTCAAGTCAGCACTACCTATGAATGACTGGCGGCTTATGGAGAACAAAACTTATAGGGACGGAGTAATCCGGCTTATCTATCATAAAGAGCCACGGGCGTAAAATGTTCAGATTATGAACATCTTGGCGGAATTTCCGTGTTCAGAAAGTGAACACATGTTCAGAATCTGAACACATTTCACAAGGGATGCAATCAAGGATAAAATTATTTTTGAATTTTATCTTTCTGAAAAACAATGTAGTACAATTTTCTCACAATCTTTTCTCGTGTTTAGGGCTATGATTTGCCCATATATCAGTGTGCGCACACTGATAAACAAGTGTAAACCCTCAAAACAGAAAAGATAATGAACCATCTCATACTGGCGGAAACACAGTTTTTCGCCATGATAAACGGAAAAGACAACGGTAGCACGGAAACGGCATACGGCGGATTCGTGCAGGAAGTAATAAACCTGTGCTACGGCGGCAATGATGCCAAGCATATTATTGTGGCGTTGGCTTTTGCCGAAATCGAATTACAGCACCATCCACAGAACTTGTCGGTATCGGAGGAGAATGTCGTCACTGTGTATATCCGCAAGGCGTTATCCTTCATCCGAAAGATGCAGAAGATAGTATCCGCTTCTGCAATTACCTCCGTGCCACCACTAACATCCACATCCGAAACCAAAGCCACAGTCCCAGCCTTGCAATGGACCGGTAATGCCGTCGAGTTGGTAGAACTAATCTATGCCCTCTACGCCACCGGCTGCATCAATGGCGGCAAGGCTTCGCTGAAAGAGCTTGCTCCTGTCCTCTATTCCTTTTTCGGTGTGGAGTCCAAAGACTGCTACCGCTTCTATACGGACATCAAACGCAGGAAAAGCGACAGTCGCACCTACTTCCTTGAAAAGATGCAGGACAAACTGAACGCGAAGATGCGACATGACGATGAATTGGAGCGGATGAGGAGATAAACGAATGCCAAACAAAGGATAAGCGGCCGGATTATACGGTTTCTTATCCTTCTTCATTTACAATCACTCTATTATCTGCCGGAAAGCCGATTAAAATCATTAACTTTGCAAGTATTAATCAATGACGGATGAAAATAGATAACCTCGAAATATTGAATGGACTGATTGCCGGAGCCGAAGGCGGGACAGTTGAGTTCAAAGAAACTACCGGGCAGTTGGAGCGTGGAATGGAAACTCTTTGTGCCTTCTTGAACGGTACGGGCGGCACGGTGCTGTTCGGTGTAACCGACAAGGGAAAGATTATCGGTCAGGAAGTGAGCGACAAGACGAAGCGCGATATTGCGGAAACCATCAGACGAATCGAGCCGTTTGCGACCATTGATATATCCTATACAGACATTCCGGGAACGAACAAAAGTGTTATAGCTTTATCAGCGGAAGAACAACGATATATGCGCCCGTTCACCTATAAGGGGAGGGCTTATCAACGGATAGAGAGCGTTACATCTGCCATGCCGCAGGGTATATACAACCTGTTGGTTATGCAGCGAGGCGGAACCTATGCTTGGGATTCCATGCAAAATCCCGGCTTGAAAATATCCGACCTTGACGAAACGGCAATCTTGGGCGCAGTACGTGGAGGAATCAGAGGCGGACGTTTGCCGGAAGGTTCTATGCAGGAGGATGTCCGAACCATCCTTGAAAAATTTGACTTGTTGAATGATGGAAAGCTGAACAATGCTTCCGTTGTCCTATTCGGACGAAACTTCTACCATTATCCCCAATGTCTGCTCCGTTTAGCCCGGTTCAAAGGAACGACAAAAGATGAATTTTTAGATAATCAGCGTGTGACAGGCAATATATTCAACTTGCTGGATGCTGCAATGGCATTTTTCTTCAAGCATTTGTCCCTCTCCGGTAAAATTGAAGGTTTGTACAGAGAAGAGGAACTGAATGTGCCATATAAGGCATTGAGAGAATGTTGCATAAATGCTTTTGCACATCGTGTTTACCATCGCCCCGGCAGTTCAGTCGGGATTGCTATCTATGATGACCGCGTGGAGATTGAAAACAGCGGAACATTTCCGCCTGATATTACCATTGAGAAACTGTTGGGTGGCCACAATTCCGAACCACAAAATCTGATAGTAGCCAATGTGCTGTACAAAAGTGCAGTATTGGAGAGTTGGGGACGTGGCATAGCCCTTATGGTAAACGAATGTCGCCGTGTCGGTATTCCGGATCCGGAGTTTCATACCGACGGCAATGCTGTATGGATTGTGTTTCATTATACAAGAACTACAGTAGGACAAGACCCCACAGCACCCCCACAGCAACCCTATAGTAACCCCACAGTAACCCCACAGTTAGGAAAACTGTTGTCTGCTATTGGGAACAACACTCTCTCTGCTAAAGAAATCATGGAGAAAACGGGAATGAAAGATAAAAGGAATTTCTTAAAGAACTATATCCATCCGGCAATAAATTCCGGTTTGGTCCTTTCACTTTATCCCATAGGCTCCAAGAGTCCGCAACAGAAATACTATCTTACTGATAAAGGTAAAGGTTTCCTGCAACAATAACGGGTATGGCTAAAAAGAAGAAACATAAGAATGATGTAAAAACTGATTTACCGATAATCATGGATTATGGTATCGGCAGTATATCCGTTTATGACCCGGCAGACATGATGCCATACAACGAGCCGCCAATTAGCGAACAAATCCGCTTCAAGAAACTCGGCAAAGAGATGAAATCCGAGTTCAAGTGGCTGGTATCTTCCGTAGTGATTGAGTATTGGCAAGAAAACCGACAGATACCTTTCGGTGAAGAAATGTCGAAACTCAGAACCAGACTGTTGAGAATGTTTGCCGAAGAATACAGCATACTGCTTAAAGACGATACAGAGCTGAAAAATTATTTGCTGACGCTTGCCATTACCACCATCAACAAGCATCTCAAATCTGAGAATAAAAAGAGGGTGTCAAAACTCTCTTTTTAACAAAATTACCCTTGCTACAGATATCTGTGACAGGGGTAATTTTCATATTTTGGGTGTTTTGACACATCCCCTTTTTCATATATAAAGGAATCTGTTATTTCTGCTGCAACAGGTGTTTCAAGTTTTCATCATTTGCGATACGTTCCAGTTCCTCTTGAACAATCTGCTTCACTTCCTCCTTGATGCGCCTGTAATTCGCCTGAACCGTTTCCTTCATGCGGTCGTTGCCGTCCCCGTCCGTAAAGTCGGTAATGACGGGGATTTTCTTGTAGGCTTTCTCCTCGCGCTTCACCTTCTCGGCATCCACGACAATCTCGCAATGGAAAATCTTCTGCTCGATACGCTCGTTGAAGTTGTCGGATACCGAACCGACAAACATACCCTGCGTCAAGCCGGAAATCTTGCTCGGCGGGATGAGTGAATCCATCTGCGTGTTGATGGAGGTGGAAACATCCTGCCGGTTGATGGAAATGGACTGCCGTTTCTGCAACACCTTACCGAAGCGTTCGGAAAGCGTCTTGGCGGTTTCACCCACCACCTGACCGGAAAAGATATTGCCGACGGTGTTCATCACGACCTTCGCTTCTTTATCACCGTAGTCGCGCACCAACTGGCTGAAATCCTGAAAGCCCAGACACACGGCAACCTTGTTGCTTCGCGCGGTGGCGATAAGGTTGTCCAACCCCTTGAAATAAATCGTGGGCAGCTCGTCGATGATGACCGACGACTTCAGCATCCCTTTCTTGTTGATGAGTTTCACGATACGGGAGTTATACAGACCGAGAGCGGCCCCGTAGATATTCTGACGGTCGGGATTGTTGCCCACACAGAGTATTTTCGGTTCTTCGGGGTTGTTGATGTCCAGCGTGAACTCGCTGTCCGACATCACCCAATAGAGCTGCGGGGAAATCATCCTTGACAAAGGGATTTTCGCGCTTGCTATCTGCCCCATCAACTGCTCCGCAGCCCCTCCGAGCCATGCGTCCATGAACGGAGAAAGATAGTTTTCCAATTCCGGGTAAGAGGTCAGTATCGGGAAAATATCCTCATAGCGGCGGTTCAGGAACTCAATCGCATGGGGGAACGTGCAGTATTTGCCGCCTTGATAGATTTTGAGATACCATATAATGCTGGCAAACAAAATAATAGGTGATTCCACAAAGAAGTCGCCCTGCTTCTGCACCCACGTTTTATTGAGGTTGAGCATTATCGTATAGGCACTCTCGTAGGCATCCGTAATATCCTCCATGAAATCCGGGTGGATGGGATTACAGCGGTGCGAGCGTCGCGGGTCGTCGAAGTTTATCACATAAAACTTCGGCTTCACCTTGTAACCCTCCGGGTGGTTCAGCAGATGGTTGTAGGCGATTGTAGATAAGTCGCTGAATTTGAAGTCATATACATACATCGAAAAGCCCTTTTCAATCTGCTGCTTGATGAAACTGTTTACCACCGCGTATGACTTTCCACTACCCGGCGTACCCAACACGATGGAGGCACGAAAAGGATTCACCACATTGATCCAGCCGTTGTTCCAACGCTTTTTGTAGTAGAACCGTGTCGGCAGATTGACCGAATACTCGCTTTCGATAAGCCGCGTTTCCTGCATGAAGCTCTCGTTCTCGTTGTTGAACACATCATCCATGAGGTTGTGCTTCAACAGGCGGCTCAACCACAGACCGCCCATCAGCAGGAATACATAGCCCGCGCCAACGGCCAGGATATACAGTCCCGTCACCGCCTCCACCGGCAATGGCAGGGCCAGTATCCACCAGTTGAGGAAGAACAGCACGAAGCCCACGGCAAGGACCGCCCAGATTTTCCCCCACGTGATTTTCTCGCCCTTCACGCCCTTTGTCCCCAGACAGGACAGGGCAAGCAGGAGGACGGCAAATAGTTTCGTGTAGAGGATGGAACGGAACAGCCCCGCCGTGCGGTTGAAGTTCATCAGTATCCTGTCCACCACACCGATGTCCACACCCCAGAGCCGTATGGCTTCATAACAGAACCAGTACACGTTCATGACCACTAAAATAATACTCACGGCACGCAGAAAATCCATGATTTTCGCCAATGCCCTCAAATCGTCTTCTTGTTGTGACATACATTGATTTTTTAATTGTTGATACTCTGATTACATACCCAAGCCCTTGCGTTTTTTCTTCTTTTTGCGCTTCATCGCCCGGATGAAGGCTTCCTCCTCAGCGTCCACTGCCGGACCTTCGGGGGTAAACAGGTTCATGCCACCCGAATGGTTCTCGTATTCCCCTCCGGAATATCCTTGCCTGTTCTCCGGTTCCTCCACCGGAACGGAAAGAGAAATCGGCGGCTGTCCGGCATAAGGCAGCGTGAAGTGTTCCTGCAAGGCGTTGGCGGAAAGTTCCTTGCCCATACGCGAGCCGTTCAACACGCAGCCTGTGCGGTGGTCGATGAACGTGGTTCCATAGATGCGTCCTTCCTCCGTGTAGCGCAGCACGGTGTCGATGCCCTTTCCTTTGAGGGTGGCTACAAACTTCTCCTTGTCATACGTGCCTTCCAGCACGGAAAGGATGGTGCGTTTCGTCATGTCGGCAAGTTTCCTGTCCTTAATATCCTGCTTGGAACGGGTAAACTTCTTCAGCACGGCTTCATAGCCCACAGACTTCCCGAACTGCGAGGATTTGAAAGGATTGCCGACCTTGTTGCCCTTATCGTCCGTGGCGGAATAGACCAGCCCGTGATACTCGCGTCCGCGTACATTGCCATGCACTTCCTCCACCGTCATATTATATAAGGAAAGAAGGGCGCAGTATTCGCCCATCGTCTGGAAGCGGTACTGCCCGCTGATAGCCTTGACGATATTTCCCACCTGCTTCTTCACGTCGCCCGCAGAGGTGTCCACCTTGTGCAGCGGCGTGTCAAGACGGCGGTTCTTGCGTTCTGCGTCGTGCAGCCCGTACTTCCGTTCCAGTTCTCGTGTTATCTGCTTGCTTCGGTAAAAATTGTTCCGGGTGTCTATGCCCCTGCCGTTCTCGTCCACCCTGACCGTCACGATATGCAGGTGGTGGCGGTCGATGTCCTCATGCTTGAAAACGAGATACGGTTGGTTGCCGAAGCCCATCTTCTCCAGATACTCCCATGCGATATCCTGAAGCTCCGTGTCCGTCAAAATATCGTCGGGATGCGGATTGAGCGAGATATGCACCACCGGTTTCTCCACCTTCGACCGCACGGGCATCAGGGCAAGGAAGTCCTCCATAGCCCGGTGGATGTCCATCGTTCCCGTACCGTCATTGTAGATGCAGTTGGTTGTCAGAAGCCGCCCTTTCGCCTCGTTGATCTTCTCCCCGTTGTAGGCAAGTGCGCCATACAACGAGTTTCCTACACTGATTTTTGCGACCATTTTTCCTGCATCTCCCTTGAAAGTTCCACAATTTTACGGCTCAGTTTCACAAGTTCTACGGTCTGTTGCTCCAGCTTGTAGAGCAACGCCATCGCCTTTTTCTCGGAAAAATGCAGCCTCAGTTCCTTCACTACTTGGTTGTAATTTGTACCTATCGCGCGGAACTGCGCATGAAAATCGGACAGCTTGGTGTAGTAATCCACCAGCGTCTTGTCCACTTTCAGCACCTTGAACGGCTGTCCGAAGAAGTGCGCTTTCAGGAAAACCGACTTGGCGTAAACGCCCGACTTCTCGAACATGGAGAGGAAACGGTTGTGTTCCTCCTCGTTGAAACGGACGGTGTAGCGGAACACCGCCGGATCGAGTTTGGGATTTCTCCCGCCTTTGTTTCTTCTTTTTTCACTCATATTACTTTGGATTTAGCGGTTTGACGGCATAAGCCGCCGCTTCGAGGCACAGCACCGCAGGTTTGAGAGGCTTCCCGACTTCGGAGGGTAAGCCCGCCCCCTGCAAGGGCAAGGCGTTTTCGTGGCTGCTCAAAATGTTTTGAGCGGCTGAAAACATACCTTGCTATGTTCAGGTGAACATAAAAATCCGTCGGGGACGGATTGGGGGAATGCCTTTCAAACTCCGGGCTGCGCCACCTGCGGCGAACCCTGCCGTTCGGGTGCAAAGTTACGCCCTTAACGCGTTATCGGACAGAGGCTTGATCCGGATAATCAGTGCCAACCAGCGCAACGTGCTGCCACTTGCCGGAGAAGTAATACAAGTTCCAAAATATCCTTGTTTATTTGCAGCGTGATTCAAGAAACGAACGATTTGAAGATATGGAAAAAGGAACTTTCAGATACCCGGCAAACCGCTTCGGTGGATATTTGCCAAACCGAATATCCGAACCGTCGGATACCCGGTTTTCCAGTGACGTGGTGATTCACGGATTCAATGACTTCATGACGCAATGCCGTCATTCACCGGTTATCCGAATCCCGGCTTCGCCATTGAAGCGGATACGTGACGGACCGCCCGGATAATGATTCACGGACGCGGATATGTATGTCACCGCTTCCGTACAGGAACAGGAAAACAATTTATCAACCATTAAAAGCAATAGAACCATGAGTAATGAAATCTTCGTTGCATTCGCAACACAAAAGGGAGGTATTGGAAAATCGACCGTCACGGCTCTTGCCGCCAGCTACCTCCACAACGTGCAAGGTCACAATGTCGCCGTCATAGATTGCGACGCCCCGCAACACAGCATCCACGGACTGCGTGAACGTGAAACGAAACTTATCGACGAGAGCCTCTATTTCAAGGCACTCGCGTGTGACCACTTCCGCAAAATAAAAAAGAACGCCTATCCGGTCATTGCAAGCGACGCCCTCAACGCCCTTGACGATGCCGAAAGGATGCTTGCCGAAGAAGATGCGAAACCGAACATCGTGTTCTTCGATATGCCGGGAACGCTGAAAAGCAACGGTGTGGTAAAGACCCTCTCACAGATGGATTACATCTTCGCGCCCATGAGTGCCGACCGCTTTGTCGTGGAAAGCACCCTGCAATTCGCCGTGATGTTCCGTGACAACCTCATGACGACGGGGCAGGCGAAAACAAAAGGGCTGTACCTGTTCTGGACGATGGTGGACGGCAGGGAGAAGAACGGGCTGTACGACCTGTATGAAGATGTGATTGCCGAAATGGGGTTGTCGGTGTTGTCCACCCGCCTGCCCGACAGCAAGAAGTTCCGGCGTGACCTCTCGGAAGAGCGCAAGAGCGTATTCCGCTCTACCATCTTCCCGATGGATGTGTCCCTTCTGAAAGGGAGCGGTATCCGTGAGTTCTCGGAAGAAATCAGCCGTATCATCAAACCTCAATGAGCATGGGCAGCAGGAAAGTGAACACCGAAGGCATTGACGAGGAACTGTTGATAGCCTCCATCGGCAGACGCAAGCAGGACGGGACCCTGTACCGCGCACAGGAGCCGCCCGTGCCTGCCCCCGAAGAAGAGAGCGTCCCGGAAACGGAACCACCGCCCACGGCATCCCCGTCAAGGGAGAAGGTGCAGAAAGACATCGCCCGCCGCAAACGGCAAGAGGACGACTATTCCGGTCTGTTCCTCCGCCGCAACGAGATAAAGACACGCCAGTGCGTCTATATCAGCCGGGACGTACACAGCAAGATTCTTAAAATCGTGAATGACATCGCCGGACGGGAAATCTCGGTAGGCGGCTACGTGGACACCGTGCTGCGCCAACATCTGGAACAGCACAAGGAGAAAATAAACGAACTGTACAAGAAACAACGTGAAGACTTAATATGAATATGGATATGAATCAGGAAAAGAACCAGAAAAACAAAAGTCCGCACCATGACGGCGGAGGTATGCTTGCCCAAGTGCAGGCGAGTGTGGAAATCCTGTCGCCCGTGCCGGCAAGCGGCAAATGCGGAGAAAAGGACTATGAACGGCTTTTCATCCGTGAACCCGAAGTAAAGGCACGCGAGGGGAAGATGGCATACGTGCGCCCGGAGTACCACGACCGCATCATGCGCATAACCCGTGTGATCGGGCATGACAGGCTATCGCTGTCCGCCTACATCGATCATGTGCTTACACACCACTTCAACCAGTGCGAAGAGGCGATAAAGAGCCTTTACGCCCGGAATTATGACGCAGTATTTTAATCATCAAAAAGAAAAAGAAATGAGAAGAAAAAAGAATGACTATCGCGCCTTCCTGAAAAAATCAGGCTTCAAGGCAAGGGAAAGGAAACAAGTGTCTGTCAGTAAGGAGACCCATGACAAGGTTGCCATGATTGTCCGCTGGCTGGGTGACGGTGAAGTCACAATCGCCGACTTCACCGAGAACGTGTTAAGCGAGTTCTTCCGTACCCACCGCGACGAACTGAACCGTATGTTGAACGCACTCCCCAGAGTAGAACTATGAACATGACTGACATTCTGCTGGCCGTATCGGTCGGCTGTAACCTGTGGTTCCTGTTCCTGCTGCTTTACGACCGCATCATGGAAACAAGATTCGTCCGCTTCCTTAAAGGCATTGCCGGATTGTGGCGGTCATTGGGCGGCACGGAGTTAAAGCAGGAAACGTCACGGGAAACACCTCCCGCAGAAACATCGGACATCATCGGCAAAAGTCGTTTCAGGATGGCATCAACCCGGACAACCGCTGCCATACCGACGCAAGAAGCCGCCACTTCGGAAAAAGGCATTGAGCTGTCGGAGGAAGAGGCTACTTTTGACGACGGAAACACGGAAACCGTGTCCCGCCCGGCACAAGTCCCGGAGGAAAAACTCGATGAAACCTTCACGAGCATCCCGCCTTCGGAACTGGAGTTCGGGGAGGATGAACCGGAGGACGGAACGCCCGACACACCAAGAGCTACGGGAAGCAGTTTTGACGAGATAGACGATGCGGTCAGAGCTGCCAAGAACCCGGAAGCGACAACGGCAGAACGGGAACGTGCGGCAAAGGTCTTCTCCGATATGGAAGGAACGGAACTGTACGAGAAACTGATGTCCGGCTCGACGGAACTGAGCATCCGTATCAAGGGGCTTATCGAAGTCCGGCTGAAGAAACCGAAAAAGGAATTCACCGTACCCGACAACATTGACGAGTTCAATATCCGGGACTATGTATAACGGCTAAAAAAGAATGGAAATGAAAACGTAAGACGGCATCACACCATGCGCACGGCGGTACAAGGTACAGCCAATCCGCAACGGACACACCCAAGTCCGTAGAAACAAACGGGCAACCACTAAAAACAAAGTAAAGTAATCAAGTATCAACCGCCCGAAAAAGGACTATCCACCCTTTGGACGGCACAAAAAAAGAACAGTTTATGAATAAGAACATCAGACAAAAGTTCATCATCTCTGCGGCACTTATGATTGCCGCAACCGCCTCCGCATTTGCGCAGGGAAACGGTCTGGCAGGCATCAACGAAGCCACCTCTATGGTGAGTTCGTATTTCGACCCCGGTACGAAACTTATCTATGCCATTGGTGCGGTGGTCGGTCTTATCGGAGGCGTAAAAGTCTATGGCAAGTTTTCCTCCGGCGACCCGGACACCTCGAAGACCGCTGCTTCGTGGTTCGGGGCTTGTATCTTCTTGATTGTCGCTGCCACTATCCTGCGCTCATTCTTCCTTTAATATACAATGTATGGCTGAATACCCGATAAACAAGGGTATCGGCCGTCCGGTCGAGTTCAAGGGTCTAAAGGCTCAGTACCTCTTCATCTTCTGCGGAGGTCTGCTGGCTCTCTTCGTCCTGTTCGTCATCCTCTACATGGTCGGCATCGACCAGTGGATATGTATCGGCTTCGGCGCGGCATCGTCTTCCGTCCTCGTATGGCAGACCTTCGCGCTGAACGCCCGGTACGGCGAACATGGGCTGATGAAGTTGGGAGCGGCAAGGAGCCATCCCCGATACCTTATCAACCGGCGGCGGATCACCCGATTATTCAAACGGCAACGAAAGGAAGAAACGACATGAGAAATACATCCAAAATGACAACACTGGAAAACAAGTTCCCGCTGCTGTCGGTGGAGCATGGCTGCATCATTTCCAAAGACGCCGACATCACGGTGGCTTTCGAGGTGGAACTGCCGGAGCTTTATACCGTGACAGGCGCGGAGTACGAGGCAATACACGGCTGCTGGTGCAAGGCTATCAAGGTGCTGCCGGACTTCTGCGTCGTGCATAAGCAGGACTGGGTGCGACATGATGTCGTGTAAGTGATTGTTTAACAAATAATTTAAGTCATCGAGTATGACATAAAACAAAGATTAAACCTGCTGTTTCGTCAGCAGTAGCCTATGGGCAGATGCACCTTAATTGTATTAAGCTGCCCAGACAAGGTAGCCCGCCCGAAAGGGGCAGTTTGAACCGTGAGGGGAAAACAATCGTCGTCAGTATCAGACGGCGCGGGAGCTTGGCTTGAATGGTATGAATAACACATGTGAACTGTCGCTAAACGTCGTTAGTTTGAATGAGCCAAACGATACTGACAGGCTCAAGCCCGGAAACGGGTGCAGCGAGGATAACCCTCTCCAGTCTGGGGTTACACGAACCACACTGCTGCCGGCGGAATGACAGATTCTAACCCATTCTCTTTGTCACTTACACGGAACATGGAAAACCTGTATCTCTCCTACGAAAACAGGTAAGCCGACCGTAAGGAAGGCCGAACGGGATGCAGGCACAGGAATGCGGAAAAAGCGAATGCCGTCCTGTAATGGGGCGGATAGGGGTTTCAACGTTACCCTACGCGAAAGCGGGCAGACTTCCGCATGGTGACTCTTTACAAGAAACTTTTAGAACTTTTTAAAGTTGAAACGCAAATGAACGAATTAGAAATTTCGTGTGCATCGACTGACCGAAAATCGAACGCTTGGGACAGCATAGACTGGCTCCGGTGCGAAATTGCGGTTAAAAAGCTACAAGCACGTATTGTAAAGGCTCAAAAAGAAGGCAGATACGGTAAAGTGAAAGCTTTACAGTGGATGCTAACGCATTCGTTTTACGCCAAAGCATTGGCCGTAAAGCGGGTGACCTCTAACAAAGGTAAAAAGACAGCAGGGGTTGACCGTGTATTATGGAAAACCCCAAAAGCGAAGTTTCAGGCAATCAGCGAACTGAAACGCAGGGGATACAATCCCCAACCGTTGAAACGGGTCTATATCAGCAAAAAGAACGGCAAACAACGGCCGTTGGGTATTCCTACCATGAAAGACAGGGCTATGCAGGCGCTGTATCTGATGGCATTGGAGCCGGTAGCTGAAACGACAGCCGACAACAACTCCTACGGGTTCCGCAAGGAACGAAGCACGTTCGATGCAAGGGAACAATGCTTCTGTGTACTCGCAAAAGACGTATCGCCCGAATGGATACTTGAAGGGGACATCAAAGGCTGTTTCGACCACATAAGCCACGAATGGCTGCTGAATAATATCCCGATGGATAAAGTGATGCTCCGCAAATGGCTGAACAGTGGTTTTGTTTACAACTCCGAGCTATTCCCGACGGTTGAAGGCACGCCGCAAGGCGGTATCATATCGCCGACCCTTGCCAATATGACCCTTGACGGATTGGAGGCGGTACTGAAAAGACGGTTTAAGACACACTGTAAAAAGGGCGTCTATACCAGCTACAAGGTACACCTTATACGGTACGCCGATGATTTTGTAATCACCGGAGCATCGAAGGAATTGTTGCAAAACGAGATCTTGCCTATTGTTCGTGAGTTTCTCCATGCAAGGGGGCTTACCCTGTCAGAAGAAAAAACGAAGATAACTCACATCGGCAAAGGATTCGATTTTCTCGGATACAACATTCGCAAGTATAACGGAAAACTTCTGATAAAACCGTCAAAAGAGAGTCTGAAAAGGTTTATGGTCAAAATCCGGGAAACCATCGAAGCTCATGAGGGAGCAAAACAGGAATCCCTGATAAGACTACTGAACCCGATCATAACGGGTTGGGCGAATTACTATCGCTACTCCGTATCATCCAAGACTTTCAGGAAAGCTGACAAACTGATCTTCGAAAAGTTATGGCAGTGGGCACAACGCCGACACCCGAAAAAGGGGAAGTATTGGGTTGCTGACAAGTATTTCCACAAGATTAACAACCGTAAATGGACTTTCGCGGTCACTCCCAACAAGAGAAAACCCGAAAGTATAATCGTGCTGAAACGACTGTACGACACCAAAATAAAGCGGTTTGTAAAAATCAAAGGGGATGCAAACCCATACGACCCGCAGTGGAAGGAATATTTTGAACACAGGGAAACCTACAAAATGCTCCAATCGCTCAACGGGTATAAATCACTGCTGCATCTCTGGAAGAGACAACAACGCTGCTGTCCCTACTGTGGTGAGCCGATAGACAACGAACACTCTTGGAGTGTCGTAAAACAGCTGACAAATAACCGAATGGATAGTTTTCTTCTTCATGACGGTTGCCGCAGAAGTTATTACCAGTTAAAAACAGAGGATTATGAGCCGGCTTTTATGTAGAAATAAAAGCATTGAGTTGCTTGAGCCGTATGAGGGGAAACTCTCACGTACGGTTCTTAGGGGGGAAAGGGGCAGTAATGTCCCTGACCTACCCGACTTCATCAAGGAACGCTACAAGCCGGAACTGCAAAAGGATGACATGAGCTTTTTGAGCCGCTCCTTTGAACGACACTTCAACGAGCGTCCGTACCTGAAACACTCCTGCTATCTCTACCTGACCAAGACGACGAAGGAACGTAACCGGATGCAGAGCAACTTCAGTACGCTGTGCCGGGGTCATATCATCCCGAAGGAGCTGGACAAGGAAACCGTCGGGAAGTTCATGGAAGCCGCCGAACAGTTCGAGCGCATCATGAACGACAGCGGCTTTGTCAGGCTGCGCC
>ERZ825670.1911-NODE-1911-length-21340-cov-5.702232_pt1 | contig 21340 bp, 25 predicted proteins | sample MGYA00519929_ERZ825670 | MGnify/ENA primary metagenome ERZ825670 (study PRJEB31778, sample SAMEA3449207) | human gut metagenome | biome: human gut; feature: human-associated habitat; material: faeces | place: United Kingdom | collected 2010/2012 ...
GAAAAGCGTTCGAGTCCAATTAGCAAATATACATCATGCGGCGTATAAAAATCTCCCGGTAACAGAAGTAAAATTACCGGGAGAAGGAGGAACAAAAAAACGCTGCAAACCCCGAAAAAAGGCTTGCAGCGGTGCTTTCTGGCGTCCCAGAGAGGATTTGAACCTCCGACCCCACGCTTAGGAGAAGCCCCCGAGGCGCATTTTTGACTCCCTTCAAATCCCTGAAAAGCCTTGATTTTACTGGCTTTTCCGAGGTTTCTCTGTTAGTAAATTCTCGTCCAAAACCTGCTAATTTTTCGTAGCTTTTTGCCTTCCTTTTAGCAGGGTATTAGCAAATGCAAAGAAATATGGGATACATCATAGAGTTAATCTGTAGCCCATAAATCACAGGAAACATCACCACAGTTTACGCATTCTCTTTTGCGGATAAATAATTTGTGCTTAAATATTATAATGTTTTTTCGTTTTGATTTCAAGATGTTTTTAGGCATTACAAAAGGCAACCCTGACGGATTGCCTCTTTTGTACGATTAAATTGTTTTCGCTAAAGCCTTTAATAATGCTGCTGTTTCCGGATTTGATAACAGTTTTGAAAGTAAAGCAGCGTTCTCGTCTGAACTGTTCTCAGCAGACTTTTCTTCTTTAACTTCGCACTCATTTTGAACCTCTGCCATTGGGTCAAGGAGTTCAACCGAAGTTTCAAATTTCGGCATAGGAGCTGTTTTCCCTTCCTCCGCATTTTTCAATCCTTTAGCATTATAGAACTGTTCCTCAAACTTCTGTGCATTATAGCGTCTGTCCTCGTCAATGATATGGCTGTAAACATCGGCGACCATATCCATTCGTGCGTGTCCTGAGTCGCCCTGAACAGATTTCATATCGCCGCCGTTCCATTTCAGCTTGTAGGTGATACTTGCGTGACGGAAGCTGTGGAACACGACATCGGGCAAATTGTTATCCTTTATCAGTTTTTTCAAGGCACGGTTGATTACTTGACCTTCCATTGGTCTGCCTGACGAATGGCAGAATACTAAGTTGTAGTCCAAATACTCATCGCCAAAAAGCTCTTTCATTTCGTCTATCTGCTTTTTTCTCTCCAACAGCATCTGAGCAACTGTTGACGGCAGAAAGATTTTTCTCACACTGGTTTTTGTCTTTGGCGCTTTCAGCACAAGGGAGGTGTTTGTATTTGACAGTGTTCTCGGAAAGACACGGATAATATCCTTATTTTCAAGCACCTCCATTACATCTCTGTTTACTCGCTGAAGTTCTTTATCTACAAAAATGAAAGCATTGTTTTCTCTCAAACTATCTTCCGATATATCGATGCAGTCCCAAGTAAGTCCAAGCATTTCGCCCATACGGAGAGAACAGGCAAAGGATAAATTGATGGCTAAAGCAAGAATATCATCATCGCATACTTCAAGAGCGTGCATAAGAGTTTCTGCTGTCCAAATCTCTCTTTTTTGATGTTCCTCTTTTGGGAGCGTTGCATTGAGGACGGGATTCCTTGTCATCAGCTCCCATTTTACCGCCTGATTAAAGGCACTTCTTAAAAACTTGTGAATTTCCCTTACGGTATGTACTGTCAGATATTCATTCTTCGGCTTTTTATTCTGTACCACTTTGGTCTTAACTTTCAAAAGGCTCTGATAGAATTTATCCATAAGTCTCGGAGTAAGTTCATCAAGTTTCACATCGCCGATAAGCGGAATAATATAATTATACATAAGCCCTTTCTTTGAACGGTAAGTTGACATTGCCCAGTTATTTACTCCGTACACGGAGCAGTATTCATCAAGCAAATCCGCCACAGTCGTAGCATTAGGAATGATGAATGTACCGCTTTGCTGTTCAAACTCAATTTGTGTTTTTCTCTTTTTAGCGTCTGCGTTTGAATCGAAGGTTTCCCATTTTTGATGGGTGTTTCCGTCATCGTCTTTGTAGGTATAAACGACGGAATATCGGTTCTTTCTCTTTACAATAGAAGCCATAGTTTTTTCTCCTTATTCGTTTTCCAGCCACTTGTCGAAGCTGCTCTTTATAATGCGGTATCCAGTTTCGAGCATTATTGCCTGAAAACAACCTTGTTTGATGAGCTTATATACGGTCTGTCGGGTAATACCCAAGATTGCCTGAACTTCCTCTACGGAATAGCTCTTTTTTGTATATGTGCCGCCGTTTAATTTACGAACTCGATCTTCAATCGACATATCCCTCCACCTCCTCGATTTCCTTAACCTTAGTGTATTTGCTTTGCGAAGCGTACCACTTATCAAAGCTCTCTCTTTTTATTCTGCGTTTACCGGCAACCCATATAAACTCAACAATACCATCGTTCATAAGATCGTTGGCTGTGCTTCTCGGAATGCCAAGCGACTTTGCGACAGTAAGGGGAGAGAGAGTCTTGCCGTATTTTTTACCGGGCCTTTCACCGTTCACTTTCTTATAATGGAATTGTCCTGCATACCAATCTTCAAAACTGTCCACATCAACCCTCATTTTGCCCAGTACCAAATAGGTCTTAAATCTGCACTGATTGATGAGTCGATATGTAGCCGTCTTTCCAAGACCGAGTATCCTCATCACATCGGGTACAGAAATTGTTTTTTTGTCCTGATATGTAAGCACTGCCTTGACAATTTTCTTGTTTTCTTCAACGCTTTTCTTTGAAGCTCTGTATTCGTTGCCGACTCGGTATGTTTTGAATAAACCGCAATTCATCAGTTTTAGTGCTTCTTCTTCGGTAACAGAAAGCAGTTGAGATATTTCCTTTACAGAGTAGACTTCCCACTGGGTTTCTTTTTGAAGCCTTTCGTCGCTGAACAGCTCTGCCAAGCGCTCGTTTTCCTCTTTTAGATTGAATAACTCCACTCGCTCATTGAACATATTAACAAATGCCATCTTCTGAACCTCCTTCCTTGCCGTCGAACCAGTTTTCAAAGCTCTTTTTTGATATTCGATACTGACCGCCGACACGAACATAATGGAACTGTTTGCTTCTAAGCAGTCTATAAACAGTTGTTTTGCTGACTTTCAGTATATGCTGAATGTCATCTACTGTATATGCTCGGTCGTTTGTTTCAGCCGGTATGAATGCGTCCGGCTTAAAAGTTAATTCTCTGCGCATTGCCTTTACCTCCGATTTCATTTTTATCGCTCTGACTACCATATAGCCAAGCAACTTGGCTATATGGTACTTAAAATCGGAGGTTTTGTTAATTGTGCGACTGGCTCAATCGCACACTTGACAGCCAGAGTTATCGTTATCAATATTATCGAGCCATTGGTCAAAGCTCCTTTTCGATACTCTGTAATGACCACCTACCTTTACAAAATGGAATACGCCTGAGTTCACAAGAGCGTAAGCAGTATTCTTTCCAATATTAAGAATTTCCATTATTTCTTCAACGGTATAAACCCTTTTCTCAAGGCAAGAACTATCATCAGTAGCGTTGGGCTGTTTGTTCAATGCTTCAATCTTATCTTCAAACATTGTCAATACCTCCCTTAGCGTGATGATGGTGCTTTTTGAAAACTATATAGTCATAGCCGTATCTGACCTGACATTTATCGCATATTTCTTTGTTTGCCTGAAAAGGATCAAGTCTTTTTACAATGTTCTCTGAAACAGACTGAAATTCGCTTCTGCAAATAGGGCAGAGAGTTAGTATAATTCCTTTACGCTCTGCCTTGTGCTTAATTGGAATACCGACTGCAAATTTTAAACCTCGCTTGATTTCACAGATTTTATCTTCGTCAGTAACTCTTCCGACAAAATTCTTAAGCTCTGTGGCTTTGTCCACGGTGCGTAGTTGTTCAAGCATTACCATTGACGGCGCTTTTAACCCGCAATCTGTGTCAAGCTCAATATGAGTATTCATTGCTGTTTTCTTTTTTATTGCAGTGATAGCGGCAACAACGACTGTAGGACTCTTTTCATTTAAGCGGTTGGTCTGCACAACAAGAACCGGTCTGTTCCCTGATTGTACACTGCCGTTTGTAACTCCCAAATCGCAGTAATAAATATCCCCCCACCTTACATTCTTTAACTCATTCTCTTTCATATGTAAATCCTCACTTTCAATTTTCATTTGAGGCAATTCATATCCGGATTAGAATTAACCCCTTCACTTGTTTGAAATGTGAAAGTGTTTCTGGGGGGTGTTTTAGAATAATTTTCGCATCTTTTTTATTGCGCTGTTTATCGATTCTCTTACAGAAGTAAAATCGACACCTTCTTCATCAGCAATTTTTTCAAGCGTTTTATTGTAGAAGAAATACTTAAGTACTCTGCGCTTCTGTGTTTCGCTTAAATAACTTAAAACCTCCCTAAGTCGCTTGATATTATCTTTCAGCATAATTTCTTTGACGGGATCTGTTTCGACCGCTAATTCCGGATGGTGTTCTTCAAATGTCCCGTCATTGATGTCAAATGCGTGTCCGTGAAGAAGTTTTCTCATTCTTTCTCTTGCTTCGTAATTCTGATACTTTGTTATCACTTCTCCCTGAGCTTTAGAAAGCAGAACGAACGGAGTATATCGATGGATAATATCAGGGTACTTTTTACACAACTCTTCTTCCGTCAGTTCTGTCACAATCATCCATTTTTCCGTACCGGTATATCCTTGATATTCATATTTAAGATTTATGAGTTTGCACTCAGTCGAAAACAGTTCTTCCTGCTCGGCAGAATTTAGTTTTTTTTTCATTTTCGTAATCTCCTTAAATTTGGAATTTTTGATAATATGGTTGAAATCAAAAATTCCGGAGATCACGGGTATCTTGCTATTTGGCACTGCCAATTAAAAATATCCATCTTGTTCCTTTCTTGGAACCGATGGACATTGACAAAAAAGAAAAAGCCACTTGATGTAGACTGATGCCACGAGAATATAGACCTATCCAAAAAAGGATTTAATGATCTATAAAATCAAGTGGCATTGAGGAAGTCTCGCACCAAGCGGCTCCAAAGCACTATGCTTGCTTTTATATTTATTTAGTTGTAAGGTCTTTTCAGGTTAATTGCTGCGCCTGAATGAAATGGGCGGGAAAGTTATCGTCTCTCCGCAGTTAGTACATTTTTCCTGCGTATATGCGTGGGTTCCCTTGCAGATATAAGAAACGGTGTGCCCACAGTAAGGACATATTTTTGCGACTTTGATTTGGGAGCCGCATATAGCTTTTAGTTTATCCTGTTCTGCTTTAACCGCTTCGTACTTTCGTGGATCTTGCTCTCTGATGTTGATTTTCGGCATTTGTTTCTCCTCACATTTAAACTGACATCATATCGTATGGGTTGTCCAGATATTCTTTTTTTACAAGCCCAAGCTGCTTCATACGGATGGCAAGAGCTTTCTTTGAGCTTCCCAAAAAGTCCGCCATAGCTGAAAATCGTTCAAATACGATAGGGCAGTATATCCGGTTCAGACAGTTAATTTGCTCTCCAAGGCTAAACAAATACATTCCTCGCAATATCAGTTCTTTGGGAAGCAGAATAGCAGAGGCAAGAGTATTGGCTTGCCATTCCTCCCAATCCTTAATTCGAGCATTCTTTTCATTTCCTGCACGGTAATAGCGAACTGGTGTCGCTTGATTCCTTACGATACCGTATTCAGTCGGGAATAGTTTTTTGAAAATCTGGTGGCTTCCTTCGTGCATAAGAGTAAAGTTTTTTCTTCCTCTAAGCTTGTCATCATACTGTAGATCCGACTCCACAAGCACGGTATTTCCATCCAGCAGGATGCTTTCTTCTGTGTCTCCTGCTGTCAGAACATTAACTAACACTTCTTCAAAAGCCGTCAATCCCAACAGAGAGTTATCATAGGAAAGATGAAAATATCCGATATTTAAGCCAAGCACATTTGTCAGGAACAGCTCAGGCTCAATTCGATAAACTGTTCTCTCTCGCACTTCGGGTAGTTTCATATATTTTCTAATATATTTTTCAGCTATAGCCTCAATATCCATTCGGGATAAATGCTTCATTCCCATAACCTCCTGATCTCATTTTGCTTCGACAAACCACTTTCCATTTTCTTCGTCAAATAAAAAAGTCGGTATGCCACAAACTTGTACCGTATAGCGGATGCCAGTACCGCCTACTTTTGTAGAAGCGGCACGGCATCGTTGTATCACACGGTCAATTTCATATTTTTCTCCATTTTCAAATGTAATCAAGTGAGGTCGGGCAGAACCGTCCACTCTATGTGTCACTTCGACCTCTACATATACCTTTCGTCTTTGTCCTTCCATTTTCCAAAACCCTCCTTATCCCACCATACCTGTCGGCATAGTAATTTCTGCTTTTGCAGGCGGCATTTTGATGTTTTGAAAAAGGACTCCATTTCTAATGCTGTCCTTTCCAAATCGCTGCCTAATTTCCTCAATACACCTATCCAGTCTTTCCATCTTATCCACTTTCTCAATATCCATAAACAAGCCAATCTGCCGGGGCGTATCCTGCGGCACAAGATTGATGGCTTGTACAGTTACGGAACGAATGTGATTACGCCAAGCGTAATTGCGTTCAAACAGGTAATAGGCCGCCTTTGCGATGATCATCGGTGATTGCGTAGGCATATCTATTTTTGTCTGCCACTGTTTTGAATAAAGTGTATTGTCACGGATATGCAGCGCTACTCCCTCAGCGCTCAAACCGTGAACTCGGAGTTTATGTCCGATGTCTTGGGTTAATTCGAGAATGACAGGCCACACCTGCTCATCATTCTCCAAATCGGCAACCGTGGTTATGCCGTGCCCAATGCTTTTTACTGGCGAAACGAAGTCGGTCTTTGCTACGGTTGAACAGTCCAAGCCGTTGGCGAAATTCCAAAGAGAAACTCCATTCTTTCCAAGCCAGTATTTCAGTAACTTTGAGTCGGTTTTTGCCAAATCACCGATTGTCTTAATAGCATATCTATCTAAAATCTTCTTCGTTGCACGACCAACGCCGAGCAATTCAGAAGCAGGGAGTCCCCATATTTTTTCTCGAAAGGTATCTTTTTCAATCACTGTAACCGCATCGGGCTTCTTCATATCGGAGCCGAGCTTTGCAAATATCTTGTTGAAGGAAACACCAACGGAAATTGTCAAGCCTAACTCAAACTTAATTGTTTCCCGTATGGTGTTTGCTACCTTTTCAGGTGATCCGAAAATACTTTCCGTTCCGCTTATATCTAACCAACACTCATCCATTCCATACGGCTCAACTTGGTCGGTATAGCGTTCATAGACATTTCTGGCAAGCTTAGAATATTTTATGTATTCCTCATAGTGTGGTGGCACAACAACAAGATTTTTGCATTTCTGCTTTGCCTGCCACACTGCGTCTCCAGTCTGCACATTAAATGCCTTGGCTTTATAATTCTTCGCAAGGACAATACCGTGCCTTTCCTCTACGGAGCCGCAAACGGCAACCGGATACTTTTTCAAAGCAGGATCGAGCATACACTCAACGCTCGCATAAAAATTGTTCATATCACAGTGCAGAATATTGCGGATCATTTTGCTGCACCCCCTTGACAAAACTCACAAACCGTTTTATAATAAACTCACAAACCGTTTGTGTGTTTCTTATTATATCCAATCCGTTTGTGATTGTCAAGAGATTGAAACGAAAAAATCTAAAACTGTTTGTGATTTTAAAAGGAGGTAACCTAAATGAAATTCGGTGAAAAGCTCCGTAAGTATAGAACTGATAAAAACCTCACCCAAGCAGAGCTTGCAAAACTCATTGGTGTTGGTGTTAATACAATTTGTAATTACGAAAGCGGAAAAACATATCCGCAGAACCGTGAAGTGTATAAGAAACTGGCTGATGTACTCGGCGTTGACGCCGACCATTTACATAACGAAAATGATGATTTCATTGAATCCGCTCAAGGTAAGTATGGCTATCGAGGTAAAAAACAGGCTATGCAGCTCGTAGAGGAAATGGGCGGTCTGTTTGCCGGTGGTGAGTTGTCCGATGAGGACATCGACGGTGTTATGAAGGCGATGCAGGAATTATATTGGAAAGCCAAAGAGGACAATAAAAAATACACCCCCAAGAAGTATGTAAAGTAAGTCCGTTTTTTAGGACACGGAATCTTTTATACTTAACATAGGGCATATCTGCCCTGAAAAGGAGGTGTGTATGAAATGATTGACTCTGTTGGAATATATAAAAAAGCCAATAAACTCGTAGAATCAAACGGAACGAGAGATACCATAAAGTTAGCGAAATCGTCAGGCGTTGAAGTTATTCCGGTTAATTGTTTCAATAACCTTCTCGGTATGTATGTTTATCGGTGGAAACACCGTGCGATGTTTCTTAATGACAGAATGGACGAATATCTAACACTGATGGTAGCCGGTCACGAGTTAGGACACGATATTTACCACCGAGAGCTTGCAAAAGGTGAAGGAATGCGTGAGTTTGAACTGTTTAGAATGCAAAGCTCAACGGAATACGAAGCAAATGCCTTTGCCGCTCATCTGCTAATTGATACTGGTGAATGTCTTGAATACGCCCGAAATGGATATGATGTTGTTCAGATTGCAAAAGCTATGAACTCGGAGATCAATCTGATGCTGATTAAGCTTCAGGAAATGAGTCGTCTTGGCTACAATATCCGTGTTCCGTTTGAACCAAAAAGCGATTTCTTTAAGAATATTAAAGCATAGAGAAGGTGAGGGAATTGAAAAGCCCGTTTATTTATAAGGGTTCTACTGAAGCATTTGAGACAAAAACTGACAATTATATCTATAAGGGACTAACCGTAATTGTCTCTTATGGGAATTTCAGCTACGAAAGAAACCAGACAGTTAAGGCTGACGAGAAAGTATTACATATTTCTTTTTCTTCAAGAAGCAGTTCACCTATGGCTCAAAAAGATATTAATGATTGTCTTGACCACTTTGGAATAGATAGAATGTTAGCTTATTATGCATTCGAGAAAAAATCCACTTTCCCACCTCATAATCTGATACGGCATTACGAGCAAGTTCAAAAAATCTATACTCCAAATCAAAACGCCTTGCCGTGCTGAAAACATCTTTTCAAAAGACCGTCACTGAAAAAGATGGTCTTTTTTTCTGCGTATTTTGTGCATTTTCTTGGGAACAGCGTAAGTTGGGGGAACTTGGTAAAGCTCGTTCTGGTGTAGGCTTTCCTGATAGCGAACAGGGTGGCACTAACGGCGTGCCTTTCTTCAAGGTTTCAGATATGAACTTGGACGGTAATGAAAACGAAATGACTGTCGCAAATAACTATGTTACACCCCAACAACTTGCTGCTCACAGATGGACACCTATTGAGGAATTACCAGCTATATTCTTTGCAAAGGTTGGAGCTGCTGTAATGCTTAATCGCAAGCGTTTATGCCGTTTCCCATTTCTCTTGGACAATAATACGATGGCATATTCGCTTGATTCAGAAAAATGGAATGCAGACTTTGCAAAAGCCTTGTTTGAAACGGTTGACTTAACATCATTGGTTCAAATTGGGGCGTTGCCATCATACAATGCTGGAGATGTTGAAGCGATGGAAGTATGTACGCCAAGACTCTCTGAACAGATGCAAATCGGTGTTTTTTTCAAGTATCTCGATAACCTTATCACCCTTCATCAGCGTGAGCATTTTTGATTAATTCAAACTTGAAAGCGAGCGCATAACCAAATCCACATCTTTGTTCTCGAGTTCTTGGATTATGTGCAGGTATGTCTTTTGCGTGGTTGTCATACTTGAGTGACCTAATCTTTGTGCTACACTTGCTATCGACACGCCGGCAAATAGAAGAAGTGAAGCGTGGGTGTGCCGCAATCCGTGAACAGATATTACTGGCACTTGAGCTCGTTTACAGTGTCGTGTCAAAATGTCATTGACCGTCGAATTATATACTTTACCCGATACAAATATAGGATCTTCTTCCGGCAAATCCTTAACTAAAGTTGAAAATTGTACAATGAGCTGCCAGTCAATTTGAATTTTACGAATTGATGATTGGTTCTTGGTCGGCTGAAATCCGCCTTCACCCTTGTAGTCCCAAGTCTTACTAATTGAAAGAGATTGTCTTGAAAAGTCAAAGTCCTTCGGGGTGATTGCCAATGCCTCAGAGAACCTCATACCAGTTTTTGCTACCAAGAGAATAAACCAATCCCAATTCAGTTCCTGACCGAGTTCCAAATCTGATAGCAGCTTATGAAGCTCAAATTGATTCAGATACTTTATCTTCTTGTTCTTGGGTTTTTTACCTTTGATTATAGCCTTTCTCGTGGGATCACGCTCAATAAGACCTTCATCAACTGCGTCTAAAATTGCGCCTTTTAACTGGTGATGAAAATCCATTGTAGTCTGTCTTTCGTGTAACTTGGCATAATCGTTCAGTAATTTTTGGTAGGTAATCCTCGTCAGTTCACACACTCTTAAATTTGGCGCTAATCGCTTTATCCAAGATTGTGTCAACAGATACTTATCCATAGTGACCTTTCTTATCGCTCCCTCCTTATATACTGTGATCCATTGTGTGTAGTAGTCATAGAATAAATCTGTTTTTCCTATGTTATTCAGCATAATATCCTCCTTGTTGAGTTTACTCACGCTGATGAAGGGTGATAAGGTTGTCAAATTTTGAGAAAAATTGACCGATGGCCTGCTGCTCATCGTATATAGGAGCAAGAACATCAATATCGTTTATTGCTGTTTTTGATAAACTCGGCACACCAGTTGACTCGTCTTTCTTTTTCCAATCAATGTTTTGGAAAATATCAAACACAAAAGTCAAGTCTATTTTTTCTCTCGGAATGGCATAAAATAGCGTATCTACAGTCCAAAAAGGAGCTTTAAGAATGTACGGTTTATCAATAGTTCCTTTTCTGCCAATACCGATTGCGTCCTCATTATAAGACAACGCCTCGTTTACACTGAGCATATATCCACCCGTCCCATAAACAGGAATGGGACCTTCTGACAAGTGCTTATAATCCCTACCGCTACAAACATCGACAAGGTCTTCCAGCTTACGCTGTTCCCAAGAAACAGAGAAAGAGCCAAGGAAATAGCCCTTGACTCTTTCATATTTTTGCTGATTCTAATTGCTATCATCAGCCGTTTCAATTTCAAATCCGCCGTTAAGAATAAAATCTCGGAGCAAATTATCGACCTTAACATTAACCTTTGGAGGAATAATCCTTGTCCCCTCAACCTTTTCAAAGTATGCCTTTGCTTTTGCTTTATCCACGGTCTTTTTCAAATCGTCATACCGCCCAAACTCATTGATATTCGATGAGTTCAGTTGTAGACTCATTATGTTTCTCAGCTTTTCCTCATCAAGACCTAAAGCAACCGCCACTCTATGAATTTGGTCATCTTTGGCTTTAGATAAATATTCCGTAATATAATCTCGAAGGGTTTTCCCTTCAGTTACAACCACATCACCACGCTGTATATCGTGAAGAAAGATATTGGCATACTTTTGTTCCTCCTGAGACAATGTAGCAAAGGTTTTGTGAAGCTCCGTCTCAGCTTGTTCGAGTTCTTGCTGCGTAACCCCTTCAAGATTCAGTAATTTCATATATTTCTCAAAGCGGGAGTTCATATAGTCTGCATCTATCAACCCTGTATCTATTTCGGTAATATACCCTACAAGGTCATATGGAATGTCATCTCCGCCACCTTCACCATCGCTGCCGCCAAAAAGTTCTTTATAACGCAATACCAAAATCAAATAGCTTTTTTCGTCAACAGCCATCTTGATTATTTCGCCGGTATCCACATTCAGATAGGACGATTGTTCCCACTTAAATCCTTGAATTTTTGCAGCCTCAAGATAATCATTAAATTCCTTGAATAGCTTTGCAAATTTCCGGCATACAGTTGTATCTTTAGGCAGCTTTTCAAAGTTATCTATTCCTGCGTTAGAGAACATCTCAACAATATCAGCATATATATCATTCATTTTCTGCAAATTTTCAGCAAGATGGGGCACAAATAATCCCAATGGCTTGTCCCCTGAATAAAGCTTCACTGCTGCATTGATGTTTCTTTCCATTGTATGAGGCTTGCGGTAATATCTGATTGTGCCAAACGGCTTATCAGGCCCGAAAAGGCGGTTTGTCCTTGAAAAAGCCTGAATGATGTTTTCATAGTAAAGGATTTTATCCATATATAGCGTATTAATCCACTTGGAATCAAAGCCGGTCAGCATTTGATCCACTACAATGAGTAAGTCGATCTGCTTTTCAGGCGTATTGGCTATACGCTCATACGGCTTCTTGTGTGCCAAACGAGCTGCAATATCCTTTTTCATTTTAGCGAAAGTAGGGATAGAAAAATCCTGCTCATACCTCTTATTGTAATCATCGATAATCTCGGCAAGTCCTTCTTCTTTGAAAGCGACGCCGCCGCTGTTGTCAATGTTTGGATCAAAAAGTGCTGTGATTTTCAATTCAGGCTTGACCGCTTTGATCATTCGATAGTAATTTATGGCTTCAGGAATACTGCTGGTAGCAAAGATGGCGTGAAATTTGCTATTGTGGCTGAGAGTAACCCAGTTCTCCAAAATATCCTTTACGACTGTAGTTGTATGTTCCTCCGTCTGATACTGAACACTTGGAATATAATCTTCAATTCCTTTTATATAATTTCCCTGCTTATCGTAATGTCCGACCATTCCTACCTGCTGTGCGTCCATATATTTATAGAACACCTTGCTTTTTGCAGAATCGGAAATTGCTTCTTCTTCAGTTTGTGCCTTAGCTTTCTCTAAAGCGACAACTTTACGGACATCTTTATCCTTAAATGTCAGAACCTTGTAAGGATCAAAGCCAAGGACATTCTTATCCCGTATTCCATCTGCAATACTGTAACGATGAAGTTCGTTGCCAAAAACCGTAGTGGTCGTATTTTTCTTTTTCTGATTTTCCTCCTGAATAGGTGTTCCGGTAAACCCAAAGAAAATAGCTCTTGGGAAAGTGGTCTTAATTGTAATCAACATATCGCCGAAAGTAGAGCGATGAGCCTCGTCCACTATAAAAACAATCCTCTTTTGGTTTATGTATTCAATATCACTTGCATTGACTCCGCCTGCTTCGTCCTTTATATTGCTCATTTTTTGAATTGAGGTAACAATCAAAGTATCGGCAGGTGCTGTGCTTTTGAGTTTTGTAATAAGTACACCCGTATTCTCAGTTGCCTGCACCGATTCGTTTTCATCAGCAAAACCACGATACTCTTTTAATGACTGTGTTCCCAATTCAATTCTGTCCATAAGGAATACAACCTTATCCGCATCTTTGGAGCTTGCAATCAACTGAGCTGACTTAAAGCTTGTCATTGTTTTTCCCGAACCGGTGGTATGCCAAACATAACCACCAAGTTGATTATTGCCTTCCCACTTCGTTTTTGCAACCTTATCCGATATAGCGCTTGCAGCAAAATATTGGTAACTTCTCATCACTTTCAAAACGCCGTCAGAGTCATCTGCCACGGTATAGAAACCGATAAGCTGATGCGCCATAGGTATAGAAAGAAGCGTAGAGGCAACCTTATCCCAATCATTGATAGGTTCATTATTGAAATCCGCCCAATGAAAATAATAATCAGGATTAAATTTTCCGTCCGGGCCGGGATTTGCAAAATAGACAGCTTCATTCGGCTCCATAGCAACAAAAATCTGTACTAAAGAGAAAAGCCCGGTAAAAATGCCTTCGTGTGCATATTTTTCAATTTGATTGCAGGCTTGACTCACTGGAATCCCGCTCTTTTTCAATTCAATGTGAATAACCGGCATACCATTGATCAGCAGCATTAAATCGCCACGCCTATCATTTAACAGTTTTGACTTCGTAGGGAACTTGGGCTGCTGGACAATTTGATACCGGCTCTGTCCTGCTGCAATTTCTCTGCGATCATAAATCTTCAAACTAACTTCTTTGCCAAAATGCAGTTTATCATCAGGATTATCTCTAACAATAGACACACTTTTCCCGTTTATAAAGCCATTCAACTTAAGCGGCGTTCTTAGATTTTCAATCTGCTCCAAAATCTGCTGCATTTCACTATCCGTCAATGGATAATCATTCAAACGATCAATATCTCGGTTATTGTCGAACAGAATATTCGCCCAATTCCGCAGCAAATCTTGTTCAGAGTAGTTCTTCAGGACTTCTTTTTCCCAACCCTTTTCAGAAAGGATTTTGATTAAAGCCGCCTCAAAGTCCGCCTCTTTATTAAAGACCATAACAAGTTTCCTCCAATCCTCAAAATTTGCCGTTTATCATCAAACGAACATCTTTTCAAGACACGCTTTTTTAATATTTTTCAGCTTTTCTAACTCACGCTGATGAAGGGTGATAAGGTTGTCGAGGTTGCGAAAATAGTCTGCAATTAGTTGCTGCTCAGATTGCCTTTTCGGATAGCACACCATAGTTTTTTGAACATTAGTCCTGCTTAATGATAAAACTTTAATACCTTGCATAAGAGGTAAAAGTTGATTATGGTAAGCGTCTGAATTTAGGTAATAGCCGAGATACCCCAATGCCATTTTGTTGTGTGGACGACATACCATCGTATGGAGTCCAGATACTATATCTAACCCTTGCGAATTGCCTATTTCACAGGCTTTTCCGGTAGTTTCATCTTCTGCTGTATCAGCAATTATAATATCTCCATCTTGTAATAATGCACCCTTAAAATCGTCGCTGCTTTTCCCCGTTGCAAAAGGTATTTCATCATTTTGAACATCTACAATAGAGCCGTACTTTATGAGAATATCACCATAGTGAATATTCCTTACAGATCCACTCTCATAATTCAATTCTGCACGAGATAGGGTGTTATTGGGTATAGTACAATCAAACACTTCATCGAACTTACGCTGTTCCCAAGCGTCAGAAAATCCCTTAAATCTAATTTCCGGCACAGTAGCACCATTTTTCGGAAACATTTTTTCAAGCATAGATTTTTTGACTTTGGTCAATTTGTCATACTTACGCTGATGAAGGGTGATAAGGTGGTCGAGGTTGCGGAAAAAGCGTCCAATTCTCTTTTGTTCCTCATATGATGGCAATGAAAATTCAAAACTTGAATACTCTTGTGCGTTTACTCCGGGTTGTCCTGAACGCTGAGAAGTAATACGAATGAACTTTTCATATTCTTTTGTGAGAGTATTATAGAAAACAAAATCTGGATAAGAATTTGCATTGATTTTTGCTCTAATTAAGAATCCTGCATAATAAACCAAGCCGTCTGATACCTTATAAATAAAGGTTTTCCCAACACTTGCACCAGTTCTTGCAAACACTATATCTCCATCTTGAAGTTTATATTTTTCAGTTGAACTGAGGTCGCAATCAGGAGAAGTTAAATCTGAGTCAAGAAAAACTCTACTATCGTCATCTATATCAGTAATACGGATATATTTGTTTATTCCGTCAAATTCTTTCGCTGCTGCATTCAAACCATACTCAAATGAGTTACAAACTTCTCCCAACTTACGCTGTTCCCAAGCGTCGGTGAAACCCGCAAATCTAATTTCAGGTTTTACGGTTTTTTCAGTCATTTTGTACACCTCCAAGCAGCTTTTGGAACTCCTTGAGTCCGAGCATATCAAATTTACTGCCGACGAGATCATCTATCATTGCAGATAAAGTTTTTTCTGTTTCGCAAATATCTGCTTCGACTTCTTCCAAGGTAGTTTCATATTTTTGGGCAAGAGTATCAAGTTTTGCAACCAAGTCATTTACAATGCTGTTTGGCAGCTTCATAAGATTATTGATAAGCGGCATAATCCACTTATTTTCAAGTAGTTCAATGACCTGTTCGTCGGAGAGTTCTTCAATAGTAGCTTTGGTTTTGCCCTCCAGCAATCCTGTCTCCTTTTTAATTTCTGCTTTTAGTCCCTTTTCTTCAGCTATAAGAGCATTAACAGAGCGGAGCTTTTCCTTTGTTTCAGGCTCGATGCTATCTGACTTTAATGCCTTCTTAACTTCGGCAGCAACAAAAGCATCTTTATTTTCGTTTACAAAATCGCCTTCTTTTTCTTCTTCAGTAAGAGAGTCCAGTAATTCCTCATACTCTGAAGCGATTTCGGCAAGACGGCTTTCCTCGTTATTTAACACCTCTTTATCCTCTTTGAGAATAGTCTCCTGAATCAAATCAAAAGGTATAATATGACCTCTCCAACCTTCCTGTATTTCCTGCTCCTTTCCGTCTTTCTTTTTGACAACCATATTAGGATCAACCTTCTTGGTTGCTTCAAAGCCTTCGGTTTGGATAATTTCTAAATCGACCGCTATTTTTGTCCACTCATCGTCAAGAAGCTGATAAGCTGCATACCTGTTAATCAAAGGAATTTCACGCAGCCGCTTAAAAATATCCGCCGAAAGTATCGCCTCAGTTTTTGATACATTCAATTCGTTCATTCTTCCGATCAGTTCTTCATAGAGGTCTCTATCAAAGCCATCAAAAGCAGACGCATACATCTGCTGAAAAGCTCTGACATCACTATGCTCTAAAATAGCTTTTTTCACATCAGAAACGGTTAAGCGGCAATACTCCGCAGAAGTGTTTTCAAACAGCTCGTTTCTCAAAGACGGAAAAGCCCGCCAATATTCCTGAAGCTTATCAATTTCTGAAACAGGCAACCCGCCGAACATTGAAGCAAAAATATCCCACGATTCGGCTTCTTCAGACGAATCTACATATCTTGGAATATTCAGATTATAGTCATTTTCTCTTATTTCATCTCTGCTGACTGCACGGGAGAACTTGTCTACATTTTCTCTGTTCGTAACAACATCGACGATTTTCTTAATATCTGAGGCACGGAGTTTATTATTCTTTCCGACCTTGATAAACCCTTTTGATGCGTCAACAATAAGCACATCGGTATTTGTTCTTTTCTGCTTTAAAACCATAATGATAGTGGGTATACCGGTGCCGAAAAAGATATTTGCTGGTAAGCCAATGATGGCATCTATATGGTTCTGCTCAATCAGATTTTTTCGTATCTCACCTTCTTCACCACCTCTGAATAAAACGCCGTGGGGAAGAACGATTGTCATAATTCCGTCACTCTTGAGGTGGAAAAGATCGTGAAGCAAGAAGGCATAATCCGCCTTTCCTTTAGGGGCAAGTCCAAAACGGGCATAACGGGGATCGGTTTCTTTATCAACGGGATTCCAAGCTTGTGAATACGGAGGATTAGAAACAACTGCGTCCACATAAAGCGGATCATAAGTGCCTATCGGATCGTTTTCATCAAAATAGGGCCAATCGTCCTCCAGCGTATCGCCGTTACGAGTGACAATGTTATCAGGAAGAATGCCACGCATCACAAGATTCATTCTGGTGAGGTTATAGGTATTCTGTTTCAGTTCTTGTGCGTAATACTTAATGTTATTTTCATTTTCAATAAACTTTGCGACGCTCTTACCAATATTGATAAGCAAAGAGCCGGAACCGCTTGTCGGATCATAAATCTTTATTTCTGTCCGGTCTTTTAGATGATCTGCTACAATTTCAGACATAAGTAAAGAAACCTCGTGAGGCGTATAAAACTCACCGGCTTTTTTACCAGCATTCGCAGCGAACATACTAATCAGATACTCATAAATGAAGCCAAGGACATCATAATCCTGTTTCCCGTCCATAGGAATGTCTTTGATTAGATGAATTAAATCGCTTATTGCTTTTGACTGAGAAGCAGAACTGTCGCCAAGCTTAGAAAGTCCCGTTTGCAGCGTATCAAATACGCCTTCAAATACTTTCTTGTGGGTATTGTTAATGAGTCTGCTAAAAGCAGATAATGCGTCACGGACATCTTGAACGCTAAAATCACTGCCTTTTGCAAGCCAAGTAGAGAACAGATTATTATAAGAGATGAAATAACCTAAGTTCTTTTGCACGCTCTCTACTGTTTCTGTATCTTCTTCTGTTAACTCCGGTAAGTATTCCTCCGTCCAATCATTTTCTTTCAGATACTTTATCTCTTTTTCGGAAAGGAACTTATAAAAGATAAAGCCCAATATGTAGTCCTTGTATTCGTTTGCCTCTATTTTTGAGCGCATTTTATTGGCAGATTCCCAAATTTTTGCCGCTAACTGTTGCTTGTTCATAGTAATCCTCCATTATTATTGTGGAATGGGAGATGCTAATCTCCATTCATTGTAATTCATCAATCGTCCCAAACAACGGACACTAACTCTTGGTTCCTTCATCAGGTAAAAATTCAACTATATCTTCCACCTTGCAGTCAAGTGCAGTGCAAATCTTCCCAAGCACTTCTGTAGTGACATTTTCATCACGGCTCATTTTGTTCATTGTGTAGTGGTTTATTCCCGCCGCCGCCTCTAAATCTTTCTTTTTCATATTTCTATCGATCAGAAGGTGCCATAGTTTTTTATAACTAACTGCCATATTATTCTCCCTCTTTCTTGAATAGAGTGTAAGTATTATAATCATAGCATATAAGCGCCATTTTTTCAACATAAGTTCGATATTTTATATTTTTGGGTAAAATAATATATCTTATTTTGTAATATCGCTTTCTATTAATTTTCTGTTCTGTTACTCTTTCTTGGGAACAGCGTAAGGTTTCAGATGCAGCAAACAGGTTCGATAATTTGCGAGTACCAGTAGCAGCCAATCTTCGAGTATCAGGAACCACACCTTATTATGGCGCAAATGGAATTCAGGACTATGTAGATGGTTTTACACACGAAGGTGAGTTTGTTCTTGTCGCCGAAGATGGTGCAAATGATCTGAAAAATTATCCCGTAAAGTGCGTTAATGGACGCATTTGGGTTAATAATCACGCTCATGTTCTGCAAGCAAAGCCCAAAATTGCAGATAATAAATATCTTGCATATTCGCTTAGTCAAGTTGATATTGAGTCACTTTTAGTGGGCGGCGGTAGAGCAAAACTGAATGCAGAAATAATGATGGAAATTGAAATTTACATTCCAACTCTTAACGAGCAGGCTGCCATCGGAAGATACTTTACTACTCTTGATAACCTTATCACCCTTCATCAGTATAAGTGCTTAGCAAAGCACTGTTGCTTTCCCTCTAAAATTACACATCCTTGGGAACAGCGTAAGGTTTCAGAACTGTTTAGAGTTACCCGAGGATATGTTCTTGCGGCTACTCAAACAGAGACGGCGAAAACAGCTGAAAAGCCTTATCCTGTCTATTCTTCACAGACCAAAGATAAAGGTTTGATGGGATACTATAAAGACTATCTTTATGAAGATGCAATTACTTGGACAACTGATGGTGCTAATGCTGGAACAGTTAATTACAGAGCCGGAAAGTTCTATTGTACCAATGTTTGCGGCGTTTTGCTTTCAAATGAAGTAAAGGCTAATCAGATGATAGCGGAGGCTTTGAATAATGTTGCAAAAGGATATGTGTCTTATGTTGGCAATCCAAAACTGATGAATAATGTAATGGCTGATATTGTAATTCAGATACCAACACAAGCAGAAGAACGAGAACAGTTATCTTCGTTTTTTACTAACCTCGACCACCTTATCACCCTTCATCAGCGTAATGCCAAAAAAGAGGTATTGCTTCTCGTAAATAAAGCAATACCTCTTATTATTAATTCATATCACCTTGCGCTTTTTGCCATTTTAATTATTTCTTCATCAGCAACTACATCAGGATCATATTCTAAGACAAAGCTTGCTTCAGGGCTGTAAGTCCAACATAAATATGATAATTCATCAAACCTAAAAAGTGCTGCGCTATATTCATTGATTTTCATTTCATCGCAATCCTTTGCTAATTTAGGATCAAACAGTACGCAAAGAGCATTAACATCAAGCCCTGTTATTTCTGAAGGATCAGCTTCAAAATATGTGGTTTTCAAGTAGTGATATAGAATTTTATTTCCATTCTTATCAGCATAAGTAACAGTGGTTGCTACTACAGTCTCAGTTTGCTTCTTATAGTCACCACCCAATGCTGCCTCTATCCGGCTGTCTAAAGTGTCCTGATCCTTTTTTGCGTTAGATACGGCGAATATCGTGATTCCGCCAAGCAATATAATCAATGCAAGCATAATTATGCTGATATGTATTATTTTTCCCTTTGACATTTCAACTTTACCCTTATTTAAAACAAGTGATTTCTGTTACAGAAAGATTATACAAATTAATCACTTTCTTCTTCTGCGATAGCGCATATTCATAAGCAGCTCTTGTTCCGCTCTTTGGCTGATAAGGAATAACCGAATGCTTGCTTTCTTTTCTAAGCGGGGGTTGATAGTTCTCATCATAATAAAAGACACAGTAGTCGCTTATCCTTATCATTGCTCGATTTCGTTCTATGTACGATGCTTTTCCTGCATTTGCAACTCCGTCGGGGCAGACGCTGTCCTCATAACCTTGTAAAAAATATTCTCTCACATCATCGCTGATTTCTTGATAATCCTTACGAAAATGAATCCGCCTGATTATCGGATATTCTTCTCGAAGCTCAGACACCGTATCATAACACAAGGAATTAAAAGCAGAATGATCACCAAAAATAAAGTCTGTGACTCCCAGTTCAATCAGTGAACGAACTGTTTGAAATGTAATTTTCTTTAGCTCAGCGGTATGTTTAATTTTTCTATGCCCGATAAAGCAGCAAATCACAATTATCACCCATATCAAAAATCAATCAAATGTGCATTAATCCACACATATACATCATTATATTATATAATTGCTCTATATTTTAGTCAATAGCTCTACATAGAGAACGGTATTTTAGCTAACAATAACTTATAATTGTTACTGTTAGATGAGGTGCTATTGATGAGTAAAGATATAGATTTTAAAAACCGTGATCGGTTTATTCAGTTAGGAATAACAATTTCTGTTCTACGCAAAATGCGAGGAATGTCTCAAGAACAGCTTGCGGCAGAAGCCAAGATGAGTAGATCACACTTAAGTGCGATAGAAGCTCCTAATATTATTCGTCCTTTCTCTGTTGAGGTACTTTTTAATATAGCAGATGCACTAAAAGTAGAACCCGGAGATTTATTAAACGCTTCAATGTTTCCGGAACAGATTTTAAATAAAAATAAAAAGAGGTAGGCGGCTATGGTTTTACCCACAGTCACCTACCTCTTTTTTAGTATTCTGGCGCTCCAAATCCGAGAATTTCATAATATCCTATAGGATATTGATTAACTCGCACGCTGTCTCCTGAATTTCCCTCAACAGTATAAATAACACCGTTTTCCACCTTTTGGACGATACCCGTATGGTCGGCGAGCCCGTCCTGCGGACCTGATGAACCATCAGGGGAATCCCAATCGAAAAAGATAATCATACCCGGCGTAGGCTCGGCACTGTTGTCCAGCCA
>ERZ825670.1923-NODE-1923-length-21223-cov-3.896684_pt1 | contig 21223 bp, 19 predicted proteins | sample MGYA00519929_ERZ825670 | MGnify/ENA primary metagenome ERZ825670 (study PRJEB31778, sample SAMEA3449207) | human gut metagenome | biome: human gut; feature: human-associated habitat; material: faeces | place: United Kingdom | collected 2010/2012 ...
TCTTGAATTGTTTTTGTATCTCGATCATCCTGTTTTGCTTTTTGATTGACAATCTTTTTTTGTAATACTTTTAATTCTTTTTCTAATTGTTTAAGTTTTTCATCATTTAAAACAAGTTTTTCATACTTTTGATATTCTTGAACAACTTCTAAAGCTAAAATTTCTTGATTTAATTTTCTAGCAAGCTCTTCAATTCTAGTCAACTTGTTCACCTTTTAAAGCCCAAGTTTTTACTTCTGTGACTTTTACAGGCACAATTTTACCAATATCTTCTTTACGCCCTTTGAAGTTGATCAATTTTTGATGTGCAGTATATCCTGTCATCATTGTTTCATCACGTTTAGATGGACCATCTACTAAAACATCCACAACTTGATTTAAGAAACGTTGATTTTGTTTTAAAGCTTTTTCTTTAACAACTTCATTTAATCTTTCTAAACGGTCTTGTTTTTGTTCAAATGGCACATTGTCTTGCATTTTAGCAGCAGGTGTTCCTTCACGAGGAGAATAGATAAATGTATAGGCTAAATCGTATTCACATTCTTCATATAAAGAAAGTGTATCTTGGAATTGTTCTTCTGTTTCATTTGGGAAACCAACAATAATATCTGTTGTAATTGAACAATCTGGCATCACTTCTTTAATCATGTGGAAAAGTTCTAAATATTGTTCTCTTGTATATCTTCTACCCATTAATTTCAAGATTTCTGTATTTCCTGATTGTACTGGTAAATGGATATAAGGCATGATGTTATCATATTGATTAATGATTTCAATCATTTCTCTAGAGAAGTCCCATGGATGACTTGTTGTAAAACGAATACGTGCAATTCCAGTTTTAGCAACTTCTTCTAAAAGAGTCGCAAAATCATAGTCTTCTTCTAAATCTTTTCCATAACTATTGACATTTTGTCCAAGTAAAGTGATTTCTTGATACCCATCTGCTTTTAATCCTTTAACTTCTTCAATAATATCATCCATTAATCGAGAACGTTCTTTTCCTCTTGTATAAGGCACAATACAATACGTACAGAAGTTATTACATCCATACATGATATTGACCCATGCTTTATGTCCATTAGCACGTGTAACAGGCGTATTTTCAATAACATCCCCTTCTTTAGACCATACTTCTACAACCATTTCTTTACTAAACATTGCTTCTTTTAATAAAGTTGGTAAACGATGAATATTATGTGTTCCAAAGATTAAGTCTATATGTGGGTGTTTTTCTAATATTCTTTTAATAACAACTTCTTCTTGTGCCATACAACCGCATAAACCAAAAATAAGATTTGGTTTTTTCTTCTTTAAGTTTTTAACATAACCTACTTTCCCAAATACTTTTTCTTCTGCATTTTCTCTAATAGCACAAGTATTTAATAAAATGACATCTGCCTCTTCGATTTCTTTAGCAACTGTATATCCCATCATTTCAAAAATACCTGCTAATGTTTCACCATCACGTTCATTCGCTTGACAACCATAAGTATGAATATAATAAGTTTTTCCTTTACCTACACTTACCATATCACTAGGTATTTCAAAAGCATCTTTTAAATGATCAACTTGTTTTCTACTTCTTTTTTGAGCCTCTTTTAAATTTGGCCCTTTAAAATATTCACTATAATCTTTCATTTTTTCACCACATTTCTTTCCTATTATATACATAAAGTTATCTTTTGGCTAGAAAAAAATAAGGACTTATCAGTCCTTATCATTTTTATCTTATCCAAAGAATCCGTCTGGTTGAATTGAGAAGTATAATACTTTACCTTCTGGAGTTCCTTTAAATACTCCTTTACAATGACCTGCTGCTTCTTCAGGTGATAATTCAGTTTCACATTCAAATTCAGCTTTGATTCCTACTTTTTTAATATATTTACATGATACTTTATCATCTGAATATCCATCAAAGAAATCAATAATTTTTTGAACTTGTCCTGTTTGCATTAATAATTTACATTTTGCCATTTTAAAAAACCTCCATTTACATGTCAGTATTATACAATGAATTTTTAAAAAAAGAAACCCTTTTCACTAAAAATTAACGTAATTCTATTACAAGTCTTAAGGCAGTAATCCTTTTATCATCGACCATTAAATCATGAAAAGAAGGAACACAGATAAGCTCTTTACCTGTCGGTATAATATATCCTCTAGCAATTGCAATTGATTTAATTGCTTGATTAAGTGCTGCTGCACCAATTGTTTGAATCATAAGTTTATCTTGTTCCCTCATTAATGATGCTATTGCTCCTGCAACGTGATTAGGAACAGATGTTGAAGATACTTTAATTATTTCCATATTTTTGCCTCCTAATTCACTATATGAATTATCATTAAAAAAATAACAAAAAAGCACCCTAAGATGCTCGATATAGGTGATCATCATTGATCAAAACTCTTTCAATAGAGATAGGTTGGTGTTTGTCATTAAATTCAATCACGACACCTGCAAACTGTCCTGAATTTTCAGAAATTAAAAATTTTGAACTTAAACCTCTCATACGCGTAATCACACTATCTAAATCACACCCTAAAGAACTTAAATAAGGTCCTGTCATTCCTACATCAGAAATAAATGCTACTTTTTTATCAATAATTCTTTCATCTGCTGTTTGTACATGTGTATGTGTTCCTAAGACAGCTTGTACTTTATCTTTACAATAATAAGCTAAACCGATTTTTTCACTGGTTGCTTCTGCATGAATATCAATAATATGAATATCTTGTTCAAGGTTTAGATAATCATCAATATGATCAAAAGGATTCGAATAACGGTTATCCATAAAGACACATCCAAGTGCATTGGTTACTCTTATTTTTGTACCTTTAACATTAAATACTCTTGTATGGACTCCTGGTAAAATACTTGGTTGATTGAAAGGAACAACAAGGCGATCAGCTTCATCAATAAAATCAAGAAGTTCTTTTTTATCAAAAGTATGATTCCCCATTGTCATACAATCAACACCTTCAAAAGTAAAGAAATCATAATGTTTTCTATTTAATCCTTTACCATGTGTCGCATTTTCAACATTTGCGATTACAAAATCAATTTGATAATCTTTTCGAATACGATAAAGATAATCTTCTATCATTTGTCGTCCTACATTTCCAACGATATCTCCTATAAATAAAACTTTCATTTTCTTTCCTCATTTCGTAAAGACATTTTAACATATATAAAAAAAAAGGGAATTGATTTCCCTTTTATTTTGCAATTTCACTCGCACGAATTTCTCTTATAACAGTAACTTTAATATGTCCTGGATAAGTTAATTCTTCTTCAATCTTTGTCTTAATATCACGTGCAATCTTATGACTTGCTAGATCATCCACTTTATCAGGTTTTACAACGATACGAATTTCACGTCCTGCTTGAATTGCATAGACACGATCGACACCATCAAAGCTTTTAGCCATTTCTTCAAGTTTTTCAAGTCTTTGAATATAATTTTCAATTGTTTCACTTCGACTTCCTGGTCTAGCAGCTGATAATGTATCAGCAGCAGCTACTAAAATAGAAATAACACTTGTTGCTGGTACATCCCCATGATGTGAAGCAATTGCATTAATAACAGTTGGATGTTCTCCATGTTTTTTCGCGAATTTTGCACCTAGTTCAACATGGCTTCCTTCCATTTCATGATCCATTGCTTTACCAATATCATGTAATAGACCTGCACGTTTAGCTAATTGTTGATTTAATCCTAATTCAGCAGCCATAATTCCTGCTAAATGTGCAACTTCTAATGAATGTTGAAGCGCATTTTGACCATAGCTTGTACGATATTTTAATTTACCAATTTGTTTAACAATTTCTTTATCAATACGAGAAATACCTAATTCAAAAATTGCATTTTCTCCAGTTTTACTAATAACTTCATTTAATTCTTTTCTTGTTTTATCAACAACTTCTTCGATTCTTCCTGGTTGAATACGTCCATCTCTAATTAAAGTTTCTAATGATAAACGAGCAACTTCTCTTCTTACTGGATCAAAGCAAGAAATCGTAATTGCTTCAGGTGTATCATCAATAATTAAATCTGCACCTGTTGCTTGTTCTATTGCTTTAATATTACGACCTTCACGTCCAATGATACGTCCTTTCATTTCTTCACTTGGAAGATCAACAACAGTTACTGTTCTTTCAGTAACTTCTTCTTGAGCGTATCGATTAATTGCATTGGCAATAATGTCTCTAGACATATCAGCAGCTTTACTTTTAGCTTCTTCTTCTTGTTCTTTTATGTAAGCAGACATTTCTAATGAAATTTGTTGTTCAACTTGTTTGAACAATTCTTCCTTAGCTTCTCTTGCTGACATAGCGGCAACTTTTTCTAATTCAACAACTTTAGAATCAATTTTATCTTTTAATTCAGCCTCTAATTTATCTATTCCAGCTTCTTTAATATCTAATTGTTTAATTCTTTGTTCAAGAACGTCTTCTTTACCTTGAACAGCAATATCTCTTCGTTCAATACCTTTTTCACGTTCTGAAAGATTATTTTCAAGTTCAGTAATTTCTTGTTTTTGTTCTTTAATTTCTTTTTCTGCTTCTAATTTTAATTCATAAGCTTGAGTTTTAGCATCTAAAATAGCTTCTTTAACTAGATTATCAGCTTTACTCGTTGCATCATCAATAATCTTTTGAGCACTTACATTAGCTTTTGAAATATTTAGTTTTGCATATACAAAATAAATAAGAACCCCAACAGCGACAGCTAGAACATAGGATAAAATAGTGGCAATATTTAAACCTGGCATATTCCACCCTCCATTTTCTCTATGCACATTTTTTATGATTAATTATCCAATCATTCACCGTTTGTTTCGGTTATAATAATTAATATTTACATAGTCTTTACTATGTTTATTAAACGTGTTTTGCGCACAAGTATATTATATGTCAAATTGCTTATTTTGACAATAACAAGTTAAAAAGAGGAATTTTTACAATTCCTCTTCTTCTACAGGCATTAATGAAGCTTTAATTGCTTCCGTAATTTCATTCATTATATCAGGATGTTCAACAAGATATCGTTTTGCATTTTCACGTCCTTGTCCAATCTTTTCACCCTTATAAGCATACCAAGCACCGGATTTATCAACAATATCTTTATCAACTGCTAAATCCAAGACTTCACCATCTCTTGAAATACCTTTACCATAAATAATATCGACTTGTGTTGATTTAAATGGTGGTGCCACTTTATTTTTAACAACTTTGATATTGACTTTATTCCCAACAATTTCCGTACCATTTTTAATTACTTCACTTCTTCTGATTTCTACTCGCACAGAAGAATAGAATTTTAAAGCTCTTCCTCCAGTAGTCGTTTCTGGATTTCCAAACATAACACCAATTTTTTCACGTAATTGGTTAATGAAAATAATTGTACAATCTGTTTTATTCATAACCCCTGAAAGTTTACGTAAAGCTTTAGACATCAATCTTGCTTGCAATCCCATTTGTTGATCAGCCATTTCGCCATCTAATTCTACTTGAGGAACAAGTGCAGCAACAGAGTCAACAACTACTAAGTCAATAGCTCCAGAACGTACAAGTGTTTCAGCAATTTCTAAACCTTGTTCACCACTATCTGGTTGCGAAAGAATCAATTCATCAATATTAACTCCTAGGTTTTTAGCATAAACAGGATCAATGGCATGTTCGGCATCAATAAACGCAGCTGTACCACCTTGTTTTTGCACTTCAGCAATCGCATGTAATGTAAGTGTTGTCTTACCACTTGATTCTGGACCATAAATCTCAATAATTCTTCCTTTAGGATAGCCACCTATTCCTAAAGCCATGTCAAGTGTTAAAGAACCTGTTGGAATAACAGCCACATCAACAGCTGCACGATCTCCAAGCTTCATAACAGAACCTTTTCCAAATTGCTTTTCAATTTGTTTGATTGCATCATTCAATGCTTGTGCTTTTTTAGCATCTTTTGTTTCTACTTCTTTTTTTCCAGCCATAAATAATACCTCCTATTCCTATATATGCTTTATTTTTCATTTTTTCTTTTATTTTTTTAAAATTTTTTCAATTACTTTCTTTTGAGCAAAATCTATTGCCTTTAAAGCAATCTCTTTTCGACTACCTTCTAAATTCAATTTATAAACAACAACATCTTCATAAGCAATACCAATATAGACTTCTCCTACTGGTTTTCCTTCCATTGCATCCGGTCCAGCATTTCCTGTAAAAGAAACACATAGATCAACATCTAAAATACTTTTACCATTAACACACATTAAAGTAGCAATTTCTTTAGAAACAACACCGTACTTTTCAATCAATGGATGTTCAATTCCTAAAAGTCTTTCTTTCGTTTCACTTTGATAAGTGACTAAAGAACCCTTATAAACCTTAGAAATGCCAGGAATATTTCCTAGCATTGTCGCAAAATTTCCTACTGTAAAACTTTCTACAGTTCCAATAGAAATATTATTTTTTATTAATAATTCAGCAAGTTCATTCATTACATTGACTCCGTTAACATATCTTTACTATCCATAAAATAATCAATACCACTTACTATTGAAATCACGCAAGCAATCCATACACTTATTTGACCAATTGGTAAATGAATGATTGAAAAAGGAAAATCATTTAATAATAAGAATATCACACTGATCATTTGTGTCACAGTTTTTAATTTTCCTAAATATTTTGCTGCAATAACAACTTGTTTATTAGCAGCCACCAAACGAATGGCATCTACGATCGTATCCCTAGAAATCATAATAATAGGAATAATGATAGAAATTGTTCCATCACTTGCTAGTAAAAGAAAAATCGTATTAATTAATAGTTTATCTGCAATCGGATCAGCAAACTTACCAAAAGTCGTAATTAATTTAGATTTTCTTGCAATTTGTCCATCAAAATAATCAGTTAACGAAGCAACTGCAAAAATAATAAAGATAACAATATTAACAAGTGAAATATCAGCATTCAAAATATGATACATAGGTACATTGATTCCAAACGTTGCATAAGGAAACATATAAATAAGAATAAGAATTGGAACAAGGATTATTCTTGTAATCGTTAATTTATTAGGTAAATTCATTATTTGACCATCGTTAATTTAAATGTTCTTACTCTACCATTAGAGCTTGTTCCATAATGATCATTTTCTTCTAATGGAATTTTTTGATCATTAATATAATAACGATGTCCTAAGTTCCAACTATATGAAAATTCCAAATATTGGAAATCATTCACATTAAATTCTAATTCAACACTTTCACATGCAGAATCATCTTTTAAAGCATCTGATGCTGAAATATTAGCAAGATTACTACTATAAACACCTTTTTTAAATGTATCAGTTTGATAACTGTTAGAATCACCATTAACATGTAGATCAACAGTTGTCGCAAATGTAAAGTCTACTTTTAATTTAAAAGTTTCTTGATCATATCCATCAGGTAATTTAAAACTATAATCACCATCAGCATTTTTAGTAAAAGTTATTTCAGTAGATGTTTGTTCATCTTTTTTCGTTGTATCAGATTTTGTTGTTTTCTTTTTATCTGTTTCTGTTGTTTTCTTCTTTAAAGTTTCACTTGTTTCTGTTTTAGATGTATTACTATTTTTAAATGATGAATCATTTGATTTCATAAAGACAAATGAATATCCAAGTACAATAATAATAGCAATGACAATAATAATGACAATTGCATATTTAACATATCTTAAGATATAGTGATCTTCATAAACTCCCTTTCTTGTCGGTTGTTTTTTAGTTGGTTGAATATTTTTTACTTTATCTACAAAAGTAACAGATCCTATATCTTCTTTTTTATTTTCTAAATCTTTTAAATCAGCCTTTTTAATTTCTCTCGTAATTGCATAATAATCATCAGCAATCGTCTCATCTATTTCTAAGTATCTTGCTATTTTTTTAAGATACATTTTTACATATAGCTCGTCTCCAACAAATCGTTCAAAAGCACCGTCTTCTATATCTTTAATGATATTAACAGATAACAATGTTGCTTCTGCGACTTCCTCTATTGTAACGCCTTTGGCAATGCGGGCTGCTTTTATCTTTTCACTTATTTTGTCCATAAAGACATCCTCCTTTACACTTAGGCATAATTAAACAAATAAATTATAGCACAAATGTTTTATTTGACAAATACAAAAGCTCATTTTATTTCTAATATATTATATACATAAAAAATGTCTTTTTTATGTCCAAAAAGAAAAAAAGCTTAAAAAAGCTTTTTTATAACGTAATAATTCCAAATGTTGATAAAATATAACTTAATAAAATAATTAATAATGTTGGAATACAAATATATTTCATCACAAAATTATAGACTTTTTCTCTTTTAAAAGCAGATGATATTTTAATTTCATCTGAAATTGTTTTTAATTTTGTTACAAAAATAATTAATAAAGCTGTACATAACGCTGAAATTGGCATCATACATGAATTTGTGACAAAATCAAAGAAATCTAATAAAGTCATTCCTAATGGTTGAATCCATCCTAAAACACCATAGCCAAGTGAAATAGGAATTCCTAAAGCTAACATTTCAATAATCATTGCTAAAGCTGCTTTTTTTCTAGAAATATGGAATTGTTCCATTAAAGTTGCGACTGAACATTCCATTAAAGAAATAGCCGATGTTAAAGCAGCAAATAAGACAAGTAAAAAGAATACACCACCAATAAATCCACCTAATTGAAGTGAATTAAATACTTTTGGCATTGTAATAAACATTAAAGACGCTCCAGCATTTAAACTATCTTTTCCTGAAAATGCAAAGACTGCAGGAATAATCATTAACCCCGCTAAAAAAGCAATCAATGTATCCATAATTTCTACTTGAGAAATTGCTTTTTCCATATCAACATCTTTTTTCATATAAGAACCATAAGTAAATAAAATTCCCATTCCAATCGATAAAGAATAGAACATTTGCCCCATCGCAGCAATGACTGTCATAATACTGAATTTAGAAAAATCAGGAATGATATAATATTTTAAACCTTCAATAGCCCCTGGTGTCATTAAACCATAAATTGAAATAAAAATAGCTATCACTACTAAAATAGGCATTAAGATCTTACTTACTTTTTCAATTCCTTTTTCTACACCTTTAATAACCACAATAAAAGTTAATACTGCAAAAACAACTAACCAAAAAGCTGGACTAATTGGATTAGCAATAAAATTTGAAAAATAGGTATCTTGTGTCAAGATTTGACTTGATCCTCTTAAATATTCAAATAAGTATTTACATACCCAACCACCAACAACACAGTAATAAGGAACTATCAACATTGGAATAATTGAATTCAACCAACCACCAATCTTTAATTTTTTTGCTCCTAAGATTTTATATGCTTTGATTGGATTGTTTCCGGTCTTTCTTCCTAATGCTGTTTCACTTACAAGTAAAGCAAAACCAACTGTTAACGCTAAAATAACGTAAGTAAATAAAAAAGTACCTCCACCGTATTTAGCCGCAAGATATGGAAAACGCCAAATGTTTCCTAATCCAACAGCCGAACCAGCAACCGCCATAACATATCCTAAACGGCCTGAAAAACTTGATTTTTTATTTTTTTCCATCGAATTTCCCCTTTTTAACATGTAAAAAGAATTATATTGAAACCTCATAAAAAGTCAACTTTATTGTGAAATTAATAACAAAATTTTCTTTTTTTACATTTTAAAACAAAAAAACAGCCCTCATTGAGGACTGTTTTATTATTATAATAATGATTTATATAATTCTTTGATTTCTTCTACACTTGTATCTCTTGGGTTACCTGGACAGCAAGCATCAGCTAAAGCAGATTCACTTAAGAATTGTAAATCTTCTTCTTTAACGATTTCTTTTAAGTCAGCTGGAATACCAACATCTTTAGATAATTGTTTAACTGCATCTACAGCTGCTTTACGATATTCTTCTTGAGACATACCAGTAGTATCTACACCCATTGCTTCTGCAATGTCTTTATATTTTTCACCAGTATATGGTGCATTATATTCCATAACTGTTGGTAAGATGATAGCATTAGCAACACCATGAGGTGTATCATATAAAGCTCCAAGTGGATGAGCCATTGAGTGAACTAATCCTAAACCTACGTTAGAGAATCCCATACCTGCAACATATTGACCTAAAGCCATACCTTCTCTACCTTCAGGAGTATTTTCTACTGCACCTCTTAATGATTTAGAAATAATTTCGATAGCTTTGATATGGAACATATCTGACATTTCCCAAGCACCTTTAGTAATATAACCTTCGATAGCATGAGTTAAGGCATCCATACCTGTAGCAGCAGTTAATCCTTTAGGCATTGATGACATCATATCTGGGTCAACGAATGCTACAACTGGAATATCATGTACGTCTACACATACCATTTTACGATCTTTTTCAACATCTGTGATTACATAGTTGATTGTTACTTCAGCAGCAGTACCAGCTGTTGTAGGAACTGCAAAGATTGGTGTACAAGGATTTTTAGTTGGTGCAACACCTTCTAGGCTTCTTACATCAGCAAATTCAGGGTTTTTATCAATAATACCTACTGCTTTTGCTGTATCCATTGATGAACCACCACCAATAGCAATCATATAATCTGCTCCAGCATCATGTAATGCTTTAACACCTTGTTGAACATTTTCAATTGTTGGATTCGGTTTGATATTAGAATATAGTTCATAAGCTAATCCTGCTTTATCTAATAAATCAGTAACTTTTGCTGTTACTCCAAATTTTACTAAGTCTGGATCTGAACATACTAAAGCTTTTTTGAATCCTCTTGCTTTTGCTTCTTCAGGAATTGATTCAATTGCTCCTTTTCCATGATAACTTGTTTCATTTAATACAAATCTGTTTGCCATAATTAAATCTCCTCTTTTCTAACTACACATATTCTAGTATCATGTGAAAATAAAAACAAGTTACACATAAGGCTATGTGTAACATTTCACAAGTTTTATTTAAAATATTTTTATAATATGTCATAATAATAAACATGGAGGAATATCATGAAATATTATGCTGTAAAAAAAGGAAGACATCCAGGTATTTATACTACTTGGAAAGATTGTCAAAAAGAAATCGATCATTTTAAAGATGCTAAATTCAAAAGCTTTGATTCTAAAAAAGAAGCTTTAGCCTATTTAAAACAAAATAATCAAAAAAGTTCATTACATTCAAAACAAGAAACAACAAATCAAAGAAAACAAAATAAAGATAAAATATCATTAAGTAAAGATCAATATAAAGCTTATCAACAATTATTATCTGGAAATAATGTTTTTTTAACAGGTGGCGCAGGTACTGGTAAATCTTTTGTTTTACAACTTTTTATTAATGAAATGGAAAAACAAAATAAAAATGTTATTGTTTGTGCTCCTACCGGTATTGCTGCTATTAATATTCAAGGTGTTACTATCCATCGTTGTTTTCAAGTATCTCCAGAGCCTCAAGTAGTTAAACATATTAAAAAAGTTCCTCAAGTGGTAAAAGAAAGTGACATTATTGTTATTGATGAAATTAGTATGTGTCGTATTGATCTATTTGATTTTGTTGTAAGAACAATTATGAAAGCAGAAGAAAACTCATTATCTCGTAAACAAATCGTCGTTGTTGGAGACTTTTTCCAACTACCTCCTGTTACTACAGATAATGATTTAGAAGTATTAAAAGAAATTTATGAAAATTATCATAAAGGTTATGCTTTTGAATCAACAAACTGGCAAGACTTAAATTTTCAAACAGTTGAATTAAAACAAGTCATACGACAAAAGAATCCTGAATTTATTCATGAACTGAATAAAGCACGTATTGGTGATTATTCATGTGTTCATTATTTTAATACGCATTGTCAAAAGACTCTTTTTGAAAATGGTATTATTCTTACAGCAACTAATAGAAAAGCTGAACAAATCAATCATGATAGACTTTCTAAAATACCTTACAAAGCTAAAGTCTATCATTCAAGAATTGTTGGTGATGTTAAAAATTCTGATAAACCTACTCTAGATGAACTTCATTTAAAAATTGGTGCTCGTGTGATGGTTTTAATTAACGATACAGAACAAAATCTTTATCAAAATGGTTCATTTGGAAAAGTTTATAAATTAGAAGATGAAAGTGTTACCGTTCTCTTAGATACAAATAAAACACTTGTAACCTTTGGTTATCATGAATGGGCCATAGAAAACTATGTACTTTCTAAAAGAAAAGAAGGAGATATTGAAGATAATCATTTATCTAAAGAAAAAGTAGGTGCTTTTTATCAAATTCCTTTAAAACTTGCTTACGCTATTACAATGCATAAAAGTCAAGGTCAAACCTATGATCAAGTAAATCTTATTCCTTATTCATTTGATAATGGTCAACTCTACGTTGCCTTAAGTCGTGTTAAATCTATTGAAGGACTTTGTTTAATTAATCAATTAAGACAAGAAAATCTTATTTGTAGTCAGGAAGTAAAAAACTTTTATCATATTGGTTCGTCTAAATCAAAAGACAAACTGATTTATGAGTTAGGTAAAAAAGTTTTAAATAGTCATATAACTTACCCTAAAGAAATACAAGATTTAATAGATTATATTCATAAAATGAGTTAATACGTAATCATTTAAACTGTTGATAAATAAAAAATCAATTCTTCAATATATTCATAATTATGATCTAATTAATAAATATATGAAAAAGTCTGCTTTCTTAAGTAAATAATTATTTAAAAATCTATTGAATTACAATTATTAGCCAAGGTGGCCAATAAAATAACCGTAAAATAAATTCGGTTGAATTTGTGGCCTTTTTTAGTATGATAATTATAAATATGGACATACTTTTAAGAGAAATACTCATAAAAGAAATGCATATTCCAAAACTAAATAAAGAATCATTAAAATCCTATAAAAATTCAAATTGACAATCTATACTCATATGATACACTAGTATAGAGAAATCCGAAAAGGATGAAAAAGAACCTAGACGTATAGCCTTGGTTCTTTTTTGCATTCTTTTGTCATCTCTAGATACTCATAATCTCACCATTTTTGTATAATATTTATGATTTTTAAAATTTCTATAATTATCAATGATGATTTATTACATTTCTATACATTATTTTATTTGGCATTTGCTTATAATTGTTTATCAAATAATCCAATTACTTATATACCATTTAAAATTAACAAAATTTTAAATGGTATACGTATATCTTATGTAATTATTATTCTCCTTTATTAATTTTTAAATTTTTTACATCTTTATAAGTTATTAATCCTTGATTCATATTAATAAATTTATATTGATTCGTATTAAAAATATATTCTCCTCTATCTTTTTCAAATGAAACCACTAGAAATTTTCCTTTATACTCAGACAAAATTACATATTCATTATCATCAACTGTTATAAACTCATATTTTGTTTTTTGATCAATTGTAGATGTTATTTGAGATATCGAACCAAACAACAAAATATTCGAACACATTCCAAAAGAAAATAAAAAAATAATAAGAACTATTTTTTTATATCGTGCTGTTTTTAAAAAGCCGTTTATGTCATATAAAAATAAAATAGTAAAAAAACTAAATAGCAAAAATACCACAGACATCACATTTCTATATGTATTTACTAAGTAAACAATTCCATCTAAAATAAAATCTCTATAATTATAAGAAACTATAATATTTAAAAATAAAGAAATAACCACCCATAAAGACATACAACATAAAAAAATAAAAATATATTTTATAATTCGATTAAAAGTTTCTGACGAACTATAACAATGTTTTTTTATAATTCTTGGGGTTAAACATATAATAATAGCAATTGAAGTTAACAACAACCAATATAATTTATCATTTAAGTTATAACTAAAATAATACTTAGGAATACCATAGAATCTTTCACAACTCGCTTGATAAATAAAATCATTATAAACCGTTTTAAAGAAGTTAAATCCAACCGTCACTATTGTAATAATTGATACTATGATTGCTATTTTTTCTTTACCAATTTTTTTAATATATTCTTTTATTATTTTCTTTAATTCATTCATCTCTAACCTCTTTTCAAAATAAATAATTTTATTATTCATTAATTCCATCTTGCATAAGTTTATCTATTCATTAAAACCATAATTTCAAGTAATCTAGCGCTACAATTTATCATTATACAAATTTTCTACTACTAAAAATATTTTGAAAAAAATTCATCAAATACAATATCTTCAATTTTTCTTTTTATATCCCTTAGATTTTCATAAACTACAAGTCTTGCTAGCTCGCTTTCTATATTTTTATAATTTACCTTTTTCCCATAATTTTGTTCTAACTCATTTATTAGTTTTTTTGCATTTTTTTGAATATAATAATTTTTTTCATCATATTGTAAATTTTCAAAATAATACACCATATCAAATCTAGATCTTAAAGAATTGGGTATGTGTTCTTGATATATTTCTTGTGTCATATTAGATGTAAAAATAATTATATACCCATTAAGATCATGTCTATTTCCATGTCTATCTGTAAATACTCCATCTTCTAATAATTCATAAAAGAAGTTGTATATGCTTGGTGTTGCTTTTTCAAATTCATCAATCAAAATAACTTTTGATTTTGATTTTTTTATTTTATTTATAAGTTCTCCACCTTCTTCGCAGCCTTTATATCCTAAAGGAGCACCAATAAGACTATTAAGAACACCTTCTGTCGAATAATTACCGAAGTTAATTTTTATTAAATCTTCATTAGGATACATTTTTTTAGATACAATTTTTGCAAATTCTGTTTTTCCAATTCCTGATTCTCCACAAATTAATATAGATAATATCTTACGATTACCCATATTATTTAAAAAAGAATATTTCAAAAGATTTTTTTTGAAATCATTTTTAAAAATGTCATGACCTATTAATTCACTATTTATATTATCAACAATTTCAGAAATTGATTTTACATCTATCTCATCCATTTCTGCTTCTAATCGTTCTTTTTGCTCCTCTAATGGTATTGTTTTTTTAAATATAAATGGTACTTTTTCATCTAAAATAAACGCACAATCACTTCTTAAGCAATAATTTCCATCATAAAATTTTGCTAATTTAAAAAAAAGAATTTCTACTTGTAAAATCATATCACTCCTAAAATTTACAATTTCTACAAGTGATGAAATATCAATAAAATCAATATTTTCCTTCTTGACTTTTTCTTTTATTTTTTCTAAAGAATAGAAAATAGTCAATCCATTATAGTCATTTAAAAGTTCTCCAATAGAAACAATTCTTTTTTCACTATAACTTTTTATTAACTGAATACTATCATATACATATATTCTTTGTAGATGTTTATAATTTGATAATTTCATTCTAATGTATTTATTCCTTTCTTTTTATATTAATTAAAACTTTTTTGATTATTTAGAAATCTAAAAAAGTCTAGTTAATATTTATTTCTTGAATTATTGCTATCACATCAATTAGTGAATTCATTCCTTCTAATTTATTATCATTAATTTCAAAAGGATTATTTTGTTCTTCAGGTCTTTTTGAACTAGATTTCATAATTTCAGTTTCCATATTTCGAGAAGTATTATTGTTTATAGACTGTTTTACCAACTCTAAAAGTTTTAATGATGTACCAATCTTTTTTGAAAAATCAACTTCACCTCTATATATTCCAATAATACTCAACTTGCCTAATTGTAAATCATTTTGATGATAACCGTTTTCAAAATTTTCATTTGAATTATATGGTAACTGAATAATAAAGCTTTTTTCATCCATTTTATTTTTCCTATATTTGAATGAATAATCAATAGTAAAATCATCTATCATCATTTCAAACATTTTATTATAATTAAGTTCTACGCCATCCGTTTCTTGATTTTTAAACTTACTTTCTTTCAAAAAATCTAAAATCATTATAGTATCATCAATATTAAGTTGTTTTAAATTAACATCTTTAAAAAGAACCAAATCACCTTCTTTTAATTCACCACTTGAATTTTCTTTAGCAGTATCGTAAATCTTTCGTAACATGATGGACTTTGTTGTTTTTATATCAAAGTTTTCATATACCTTATTATGCAAACTTTCGTTAGAATAGCCTATTGTATTTGAAAATACATCTTTTTTTCCTATGCTACCTGAAATACTGTGTTTTAACTTTCTTTCTGAAATATGTTCTCTTTCAATTGTTTTCATTATTTTATTATCAATTAGCATAGCAATTTCATGTGCCTTAGCAGTATTTAAGTAGTACAAATTAAATAAATTATTAGTATTTTTACTATTTTCATTTATATCATTTTTTGAAGTATTTTTAACTATTGCAAAAATTAGCAACAAAAACATACAAAAAACAAAAGAAATAGAGCTATATTTCTCCATAACTAAACAAAGTAGCATTTTATTGCTGATTGTGCAATAAAATGCAATAAGTGCAAATATATTCAATATTTCAATTGAGAAATAATAAATTATATCCTCCTTATCCTTACTTTCTTTTTTTAGAAAATTATAAATTGAATATAAAAGAATAGGAATAATGACCCAATAGCCTTGTAATCCTATCAATCCAATAATTTGATACAAAGTAATATCAATGAAAAAAAATATAAATCCAATCGCGAATGTACAAAAAATACTTTTTAATTTTAACATTCTTTTTTTCCTCCCCTGGCTATGATATTCAACTCATTTATAGACATACTTTTAGAAAGCAATATTTTAAAAGTCATTCAATTTTTAATATCGTAAATAAAGTTCAATATATTCTTTCCAAATCTGTTCAACCATTTCTTCTACAGACATAAGACCATTACTTCCAAATCCCATCATAGTTTTTAATCCTATTTTTCCATCTCTATACTGCACTTGATACATTCCATTATATGAATTACTAGATATAGGATTATTTGAAATCATTATTGAATCATTACCCCCAAACATACTTCCTAAAGAATATTTTATTTTTCTAGTAGTCTGTCCGTTTTTGTAAAAATGATAAATAGTATTTCTTGTATCAACATCTTCTATTTTAACTTTTATCATTGGGTTATTCTTTTCAATTTCATGACATTTTTGTTTTAACAATATTCTTCCTGATTTATAGCACTGATTTACATAAGTATCAATTTCTAAATCCGTAGGTTCAGATGAAACAGTTGGTAATATATTCACACTTTTTTCACATTTGTTATCATCCTTTTTTGCCACTAGGATTTCTCTATCATACAATACTTGCTCAATTGCTTCTTCAATTCCATCTACTAAAGGATTATTCATATCTGCAACAGTATCTATAAAATCAGAAATGTTTGATGCAATATTTTGATAATGCTTTAAATCATTTGATAAATTTCCTAAATTTTGGGTATTAATCCCATCTATTGCATTCTTCAACTCATTAAACTCATTTTCCCAATATCTTACATACTTTGCCTTATTAATAGGGTTATATATTCCCTTGTCTAGTACAACAGGAAATATTTTGTTTCTATATTTTCTATCTCTTATTGTTTCTAAAACTTCATACATACAATTTGAGGACTTTAAATAATTTTCAGAAATAATCAAAATAATATATTCCATATCATTAAGCGATTGCATATATTCTTTAATACTTCCCCAATTTTTTATATCTATTTTATCTCTATGCAACGTGATACTGTGATTTTTTTAAAATAATCGTATATCTTATTTGCAATTTCATCATCTTTCCAACAATATGATAAAAAAATATCCATTTTCTTTTCCCTCCCTATACTCTATAAATTGTTAATCCCATTCAATTTCTTGTTCTGCCATATCGTAGATTGTATTATTAAGTTCAACATCTACTTTATTAACAAGCCATCCACGTACACGACAAAGATTTATAAAATCTTGAATACGATTGAATCCATTAATTTCTTTCAATGTCACTACAACGCCAAATTTCATACCTAATCCAGCATTATCATCAAGTCGTTCTTTTTTTCGAATCATTAATCCCCAGTTCCCTGCTCCATATACTTTTTTTGAACGTGCATTGGAATTTAATTTTTCGCTAATATGTTTTACATTATCCCATTTGCGATACATTTTACGCGCGTTTGTTTCATAAAGTTTTTCACCATTTTCATCACCTTGAGAATTATTGTTAATTGCCTTAATAGTTACTTTACCATTTCTTTCCATAACTCTACCAAAATGGATATCCATTTCACTACAAGTATAATCAACTCCTTGATTACGATCACATTTTGGATAATACGCTAATGTTGCTCGTGCTATATAAGGAAATCCTTTTTCGTCACGAGGAACAGGTATATTATGAGTAAATGTTTCATAATTATTGACCGTACCTGAAAGAATGAATTTTATTTCATCTTCATTTGTTTTCAAAATATCTTCTATTTTTCTAGGAACAATACCAAATCCCACTCTAAAAGTATGATCATCTCTTCTATTCCATCCAGCAGCAGAATCAATTAACAATGCTTTAGCAACTTCTCTAGAAAATCCCATTTTATGTATTAAATAGGCCATTTTACGAGAAATCCATGGAGCTGCATAAGATGTCCCGATTCGCCCCCATTTTCCTAATGGTTCACAAACATCTATTGCTTTGTCAACATCGCCACCATAATAGCTTACGTCTGGTTTATGAAAAAAAGAAAGCACAGGTCCACATCTTCCATAAGAAGCTGGTTGATTTGAAAAATCGACTGAATTTACAACAATTGAGTTAATAGAATCTGCAGGTGCCCCTATTTTCATATTTTCTTTGGTACTTCTTCCTTTATTAGTTCCAGCAACAACAAAAACAATATCATATTCATTTTGTAATCGATCAAGAAGTGCACCTTCTGGAGAAACAAAGTTTTCTTCTATTTCTAACAAGGCACCTAATGATAAATTCCATACTTTTATATCCGTATTTTCTTTAACTATTTTTTCAATATTTTTTAATACCGATATTGAACTAAATTTACCATCTATCGCTACACCAAAATGGCGAACTTTAAAGCGACCACATCCATCATCTAAATTAGGATTAATAGCTGGACCATCCACAATAATAGAGCATACTGCTGTCCCATGTTCTTTATCTACAGGTCTTATTTCAATGTTAGAATCTACTAAGTTCCTTGAATCAACCCATTTAGTAAAATAAACTTGTTTGTCAAATTGAGTATCAATAACTCCTATCGTTGGTTCATTTGTTGGATCAGGAATCGTCATTATTTCTTCGTCATAATGATTATCGAGAATATCTTCTTTATTCCATTCTGATATATCTGAAACACTCATCGCAATTAAATAAGGCATAGATTGTTTTAAGATATCTAACTCTTCTTTTTTTAAATGGAATGTCGTGTCATCCAACATTTTCATTTTTCCTAGATTAATACCAATAGATTGTAATAACTCAATAGAATCTACCCCTGTTTTATAGATTGTTACAATTGAATCTTTAGGAGATTCTTTTAAATCTGTATCAATATCAAAATAACTCACATAAAAACAATCAATAATAGCATTAGCCAATCTATAATTTTTATAATTAGATCCAGCTATACCATTCTTACTTATTTGAATAAATTCATCATTAGTAATGATTCCATTAAAGTAAGACATTGTATATCTTTCTATTTCACTTAACAAATCAATAGTATTTCTTAAGGCTTCCAAACTAATAAAATGAGTAAATACATGACATATATTTCCATTATGGTGTTCAAACTTTGAACCTCTTATAGAACTATTTGTACTTTTTCCACTTTCTTTTAATAGTTCTTTTATACGATGACTTTTAGCAACAACACGATCATAATGTACACTTACAAGTGCACCTTTGATATCAGTATGATTATGCCAAAATTTTTCAATTTCAACTAATTGAGATATTAACGATCTTATATGCAAAACTTCAACCTTTTGCCCTTTAGGCAAAGAAGCAGCACCTCTACCTTTAAATTTACTAGATTCAAATGTTCCTTTTAGTTGTAATATCTCATTCATTTTCTAGTCCCCTTTCAATTCTCTAGATACACTACTTTTAGAAATTCCTGTAAGAATCTCTATTTCACGTAATGTAAATCCTTCATTTTTTAGTTCTATAATATCTGTAGGCATTTTCCCTTTAGCCGCTAAATAAAGACGTCTAAAATAATCATATTTATCTTCTATATTACTAAAGATTACAGATGTTTTAATTATATTTTTTAATTCTCCTGGATAAGGAAGAGTACCATACAAAGAAATAATTTTTCTAAATAATTTCTTATTTTTTTCGGCATTTTTTTGTTTTTTTAGAATATCATCTAGTAATTTTTCCCCTACTTCCATAAGATCTTCATCACTATAATTATTAAAATGAATAATATAGTCGAATCTTCTAGACATGGCTTTATCAAAATTTTCAAATAAGTTTGTTGTTGCAATGACAATTGCTCTAGATGATAAATTATCCAATCCTTTTAATAAAGTAGATGTAGCTCTTCCCATTTCTCTTAGATCATGACTATTTGTACGATCTAGAGCCAATGCATCAATTTCATCAAATAAAAAAATAACATTTTCTTGTTTACTAAAAGAATTTATTTCTTTAAATAAAGATGTAATATTTTTTTGTGTTTGGCCTAACTTGCTATCAATAATCATTGGAAAATCAACCATATAAACTTTTCTATCAAGGACCCTAGCAAGTTGTTTGACAGCCTCAGTTTTTCCTGTTCCTGGCGCCCCTTCAAATAAAAACTTATTAACTTCTGCTTTATTATTAATTGCATTAGCAATACCAATAAGTTCTTGGCTGATGATTGCTGGCAAATACAATGATGTTGAATTTAAATTCACTTCTTCAAGAAATTCAGATTCATAATTAAAATTTTGCGTATAAAGTATATTTGTATCTGACATCAAAGCCATAATATATTCTGCCAATGCATTATCCCCGCTAGCATCAAATTCATTAGCAATACCATACACTTCTTCTCTAAACGCATTTTCGTTACCTTCTACATGATATCTTATTAAGTTCACTATATCCCTTTTCTTCATTCTACTCACCCTCATCTTTTCATTAGTATGATACCATATTGGGACACACTTGTACATACTGGGACAAATATTTATAAAATAAATAAAACCTATATACTATTTAGTTAATAATTAAAATAATATATAGGCAATTATTGAATTATTTTC
>ERZ825670.1925-NODE-1925-length-21185-cov-28.780596_pt1 | contig 21185 bp, 15 predicted proteins | sample MGYA00519929_ERZ825670 | MGnify/ENA primary metagenome ERZ825670 (study PRJEB31778, sample SAMEA3449207) | human gut metagenome | biome: human gut; feature: human-associated habitat; material: faeces | place: United Kingdom | collected 2010/2012 ...
GAGCTTGAGATGATGTATACCCATCTGTCAAACGGTTTGATGCATGTCGTTGTGGAGGGCTATGACAAGTACAGCAAAGAGGAAATGATCCATTTTGTCAACCGCGTTGTAAAAGCCAGTCTTTTGCTGTTTCAATCGCCCCAAAGTCCTCTTGCTTAACACAGCCTTTATGCCCGAACGGCATAATAAGCTTACAAAACGGTCGATGGTCAAAAAAGATGAGCCTATAAAAGCGGAACAGGCATGATTTCGGTCATGCCTATTCCGAGAAATATGAATTTTACCGCCTTGCCGTCCGAATCCTTGTCCCGCTTTTTTCCTTCCCTCTCCAAATTTTTAATTCGCCGTGCGCTTCTTGATTTTTGTAAACCCATGTGCTATATTGAGTGCATGGCGTCAACAAAATCCGCCAAAATTTTCTCTATTTTTATAGAGTACAAAGGGGTAAAATCAAATGAAACTCAGAAAACTCTGCGCATTGGCACTCGCCGGTCTGCTCACGCTCTCTGCTCTTGCAGGCTGCACCTCCGCCAAAACCATCGTAGGGGGAAACACAAGCAGCACCTCCGCCGAGTCCTCCTCTTCCTCCGAAGACAGCACTGCATCCTCCGAACCCGAATCTTCGGCCTCCACTGGGGAAGCCATGTTTGCCTCCCTCGCCGATTATCTCGCCGATCCGGACGTAAAAGCGTCCATCGATGCCGAAATTGAAAATCAGACCGATGACAGCATGACGATCAAGGTCTACGCAGACGGCAATGCGCTCGTCTATGAATATCAGTTCACAGATGAATACGACCTCTCCGACGAAGACATAAAGCAGTCCGTGCTCGATGCTTTAAAAGAAGGCTGCGAAGAAAATGCTTCCACCTTTGAGGATATCGCCGATACACTCGAAAGCGAAGTAGGCCTCTCCGGTGTGCACGTCCGCCTCGTCTACTTGAACGGCGACGGCAGCGAAATTTACACCCACGACTTTGAATGATTATTTGTGTAATTTATAAATAAATTTTAAAGCGCCGTTCGCGAACCGCTTTCGGTTCGCAGACGGCGTGTTTTATTTGACAAAATTCGGCATTTTTAAGTGAAATATTTCGCGCTGCGAAATGTGAAATTTGATGCTACGCATCAAATGAAATGAAATAAATCCCTACGCGCTGCAGCGCGGTTCACACACCACAGGTATTTCACGTTGCGTAGCAACATTTCACTGCCCGAAGGGCAATTTCACAAATCCCGAAGGGATTTATTTCGTTGAAAAAAGAGCCTTGTCTTTTTGACAAGGCTCTTTTTTCTGGTGACCCGGACGAGAATCGAACTCGTGTTACCGCCGTGAAAGGGCGGTGTCTTAACCGCTTGACCACCGGGCCAGATGGTAGCGGCAAATGGATTCGAACCATCGACACTTCGGGTATGAACCGAATGCTCTAGCCAACTGAGCTATGCCGCCATATCTGCTCTATAATGTAGCGTAGTTTATTATAATACACATTTTTTCTTTTGTCAAGTGCTTTTTCACTGGAAAATTCTATATTTCTGTGTTATACTGTTCTCAAATTGCGCGATAAGACGTAAGGAAAGCGTGAGAAGGGAGAAAGCGCCGTGAAAATTCTGCTGAAAAAGCACTTCGGCTGGTTTTATGAAAAACTGAAAAACGACGCCATCGACTCCTACGCGGCGCAGGTTTCGTTCTGGATCCTCATTTCGTTCATTCCGTTCCTCATGCTGATTTTAGCCCTTTTGCAGGTCATTCGGTTTGAAGACACCTCGCTTCTCGTGGCATTCGTTCAAATGCTCCCGCCGCCGGTGGAAGAAGTTGTCAGTTACTTATTTCAAGAGGTGCACGCGCCGCAGACGCTCATTTCCATGACGGCTATCACCTGCGTTTGGTCCGCTTCCACGGCTATGGTGGCGCTGATCAAGGGGCTTTACTCCGTTTTTGACGTTTCCAAAAACCACAACTATATTTTTATGCGTATTTTAGCCATTTTATACACGGTCGTGTTCGTCATGACGCTGCTTGTCAGCATGGGCCTGATGGTCTTCGGCGACATGCTGTATGAATGGCTCATCACGGTGATGCCGCCGGCGTTTCCGACGCTCATCAACCGCTTTAAGCCCATCATGTCCTATGTCCTGCTGCTGTTCTTTTTCTGGTTGATGTTCATTGCCATTCCGCGCAAGCAGGTATCCCTGCGCAACGCGTTTTTCGGCGCAGCGCTGGCTTCTGCCGGGTGGGTCTTATTCTCGTTTTTCTTCTCCGTTTTCGTGGAGAACTTTGCAAACTACGCCACCATCTACGGCAGCCTTGCCGCTTTGGTCATTTTAATGGTGTGGCTGTACGCCTGCATGTTTATTTTGCTCATCGGTGGCGAGATCGCCATGTGGCTGCAGCACAGCGGCATCAACCGCGATGTTTCCGACCTAAAAACAGAACGTCGCCGCCGCAAACTCATCTCAGAGAAAGGAAACGATGCAAATGGCAAAACCACAGACAAGAAGTGAAAACGCCCTGCAAAGCGCCGTGATGCGCTTTGGCGATGACGCGTTCCGCATCTGTTATATGCACACAAAAAGCGGCAAAGAGACGCTTACGCTGCTTTCCGATGTATTTATGCAGTACTTTTTAGACACGCAAACCTTTAAAAGCGAAGGCGAGGAGCGCCTTTGGGTGCTGCGCACAACGCACAAGACCTGCATGGACTATTATGCACAGAAAATTCGAAAAAAGCTGACGGACGAGCAGATTGCACAGCGCTCAAAAGACATGCCGTTTGAAACGCCGAAAGAGCTCTGCGACATTTTACGCCTGCATTACACGCTGCTGACGGCGGTGGCGCTGCACTACGGTGCAGGTGACAACACGCGCTTTATCGGCCGCGTGACCGGAAAATCCGCTTCTGCCGTGCAAAATCAGCTGGAAAAAGCCAAAAAAGCCGCGAACATGAGCGAGGATGACCTGCGCGAATGGGTAGAAACCCTGGAAACGCCGGACGATCTTCTGCACCGCGTGTATTATTCTGTTTTGAATGAATCGAAAGACCCGCATTTTACCGCGAACAGCCGCGCAAAGCGTCTGAAGCGCAATGTAGACCGCGCCATGCCGTTTGCGGCCGTAGGCGTCATCGTAATCTGTTTATTGTGCGTTGTCGCCGTACGCGCGGGGTGGTTCGGCACGAAATACGTGCGCACGCCGGATGTGATTTTAGAAAGCGACACGCCGGTCTCGTCCGCCGCAGAGAGCGAAGTGAGCCACGTGACGCTGACTCCGGAGCCGACCGCTTCCGAAGACACACGTGAAGCCGTGAACATGTCGCTTTCGATTTTTGTGCCGAGCGACAGCGGCCTTGACCAGTACAGCTACAAAAGTCTGCCCGCAGACGGTGCGGTGCTCGTGCAGAAAATGGCAGAAAAGGGCGCATTTCCGGAGGATGTGACGCTGGACGCGCTCGACTACGTTAAAGACGGCGAGGTTGTCTCCACGATGAAGAGCGGCGAAATGCTGGAGGTGCGTTTGCAGTTTTCCGGCGCTTTGCAGGAATATTTAGACTCCGCCAGCTCCACGTCTTCTCTGGAAGCCATCGCAAAGACGTTCCGTGCATTTTATGAAGCTGCGGGCATGACGCTTTCTAATCTTGAGGTATATTCGGACGGCAAGCCCGTCACCGTGGGCGATATGCAGATCAACTGCACATCGCTGATGTACGGCGAGCTTCCCGTTTCCGCCGTTTTGGACGGCGACACAAACGAACCTACGGAGGGTTGATTTTGATGAAAATACTCGTGATTGACGGTCAGGGCGGCAAAATGGGTGCGGCACTGACCGACCAGATCAAAAAGAACATGCCGGACGCGGAAGTCGTTGCCGTGGGCACGAACAGCCTTGCCACAAGCGCCATGCTGCGCGCCGGTGCGGACGCTGCCGCCACAGGCGAAAACCCCGTTGTGGTAAACTGCACGTGGGCAGACGTCATCGTGGGACCCATCGGCATTATCTTAGCAAACGCGCTTTGGGGCGAGATCACGCCGAAAATGGCGGCGGCCGTTTCCGAATGCGTTGCTAAGAAAATCCTGATTCCCGTCAATCGCTGCTCCGTAAGCGTAGTGGGCGTACAGGACAAGACGCTCTCGGAATACGTGCGGGACGCGGTCGCCATGCTGAAAAACATGCAGTGAGGAATATTGCGGCGACCGTGATGTTCTATGAAGTTGTGCGGCAAAGAAACGCTTTCCGCACATAACCTCGCCCGATTAGAACGCAAATATGCGTTCTTAAAATATACAGGGGAAAAAATTTGGGAGGAAAACGTATGAAAGAAAGAGAAAAATTCGGTTCTCGGTTGGGATTTATTTTAGTTTCAGCCGGGTGCGCCATCGGCATCGGCAATGTGTGGAAATTCCCGTACATTACCGGCATATACGGCGGCGCGGCATTCATCCTGATGTATCTTGTGTTCCTTGTGGCGCTGGGTCTGCCCATTATGGTGTGCGAATTCACCGTGGGCCGCGGCAGCCGCATGGGCATGGGCAAGGCGCTCGATACACTGGAACCGAAGGGCACGAAATGGCATCGCATGAAGTGGATCAGCATTCTCGGCAGCTTTTTGCTGATGATGTTCTACACCATGGTGGGCGGCTGGATGCTGAAATACGCATTTATGGAGGCAACCGGCACGTTTGTCGGCTTGGACGGCAAGGCGGTAGAGGGCGTGTTCGGCGATATGCTGACAAATCCGGGCACGCTGACGTTCTGGGCGATTGTCGCCATTGTTATTTCGTTCGGTGCATGCGGCTTTGGCCTGGAAAAGGGCATTGAGAAAGTGACGAAAGTCATGATGATTGCCCTGCTGCTTTTGATGATTGCGCTGGCTGTGAACTCCGCATTTTTGCCGAATGCCGCGGCAGGCATCAAGTTCTACCTTGTGCCGAACTTCGGTGAAGTAGCAAAGAAAGGCTTCGGCAACGCGGTGTTTGCGGCGATGTCGCAGGCGTTCTTCACGCTTTCCATCGGCATTGGCTCCATGGAGATCTTCGGCAGCTATCTGGACCGCAAAAAGCGCATTACGGGCGAAGCGGTGAACATTGTGCTGCTGGACACGTTTGTTGCGCTGATGGCGGGTTTCATCATTATCCCGGTGTGCTTTGCCTACGGGGTGGAGCCGGGCTCGGGTCCGTCGCTGCTGTTCATCACGCTGCCGACGCTCTTCAACAATATGGCGGGCGGCAGAATTTGGGGCACGCTGTTCTTCATCTTCATGTCGTTTGCGGCGCTTTCGACCATCATTGCGGTGTTTGAGGAGATTCTCGCATTCTTCATGGATATCGGCGGTTGGAGCCGCAAAAAGGCTGTGGGCGTGAACTTTGTGCTGATCACGGTGCTTTCCCTGCCGGCGATTCTCGGCTTTAATGTGCTTTCCGGCATTCAGCCGCTGGGTGAGGGCAGCAACATTATGGATATGGAAGACTTCCTTGTTTCTTCCAATCTGCTGCCGCTGGGCAGCCTTGTGTTCGTACTGTTCTGCGTGCGCAAAAACGGTTGGGGCTTTGAGAATTTCCTCAAGGAAGCGAACGAAGGCGAGGGCATTAAGTTCCCGCACTGGATCCGCCTTTACATGCAGTACATTCTGCCTCTGATTGTGGTCATCATTTACCTGAAAGGCTACTACGATATGTTCAGCGGCAAGAGCACGGCGGTGTTTGTGAGCTGGATGTGCTTTGCGGTGCTGCTGCTTTTCGTCATCTTCGGCGTTTCGATTTTTACGGGACGGAAGAAGACGGGGAAAGTGAAGTAAACGGTTAATTACCGGGGATAAGAACGACAAAGTTCTTATCCCTTTTGTTTTATCCGAGCATATACAACTTATTTTTCGCTAAAAAACACAAACGCAAGTAAAATTTGCACATCTGCCATTTAAATTTGGTTTACATTATGGCTGATTTTGTGCAGAGTTAAAGCGAGGAAAGACAACATGGAATTATACGAAAAACTATATCAATTACGGAAGAAATCCGGCTTTACTCAATCAGAATTGGCAGAAAAGCTTGGAATTTCCAGACAAACTGTTTCTAACTGGGAATTGGGGACAAGTGTTCCACCTTCAAAACGTCTAATTGAAATCAGCAAGCTCTATCAAGTTCCTATTGATTATTTATTAAACGAACCCAAAGCTAAACCACTCGACACATCATCACTTGATAAATCGACATTATCAACCGAACCGCTTTCCTCTCGCAAATCTTTGCTTTTTAAAATAAAGAAACGTTTCTTTGAACGTCCCGCGCATCTTATTGTTGTCCTATTGTTAGGCTTCTTAATCGGTGTTTCCTTTGCAATTTTGCTATTCTTTCTATTTTCAAAACCCATTGCACAGGAAACCGTTTGCGAATATGAATATGAAAATTTGTCTTCCAACGGCATTAGTATACCTGATGGCACTGATGGGGAATTTGATTTGACATGGGACTAGCGAAAACTAGTTTAAAAGTATCAAACTCAAAGAAAGGAAATTATCTATGTATCAAACAAAATTCAAAAAAGTTCTTTGCTGCTTTATGCTGATAATTTCAATTATTAGTTGTTTTAACTTATCGGCTTATGCTGCCGAATTACCTGCGCCATCCTATAATACGTATAATACGATAGAACGCGCTACTGGAAAACTCAATATAACTATTCCTGCCTACACAACCAAAAAAGCCAGTTCCAGTTTTCCACTTGAATCTGGAGAATCGGTCACTATAAACGCATCCTATTCCCCCTCATCTGCCCGTGTGGATTTTGGCTTAATCGGATCAGACGGAAAATTCCATTATGTAAGTGCTTCAAATGGTTCGATTAACTGCAAAATCAACATCAGTGAACGCGGGAACTACACATTAGCAATACGAAATAACTCTTCCAATTCTGTTCAAGTCACTGGCTATGTAACCTATTGAGCGTCTAACACTTATTTTCAAAAAATGCTACGGTAATTTTACCGTAGTAAATATAAGGAGGTATAACCTATGAAAGCCAAAAAGATCTTAGCAACCTGTCTTGCCGTCGCCATGATGTTATCCGCAGCAGCATTGCCAACGTCCGCATCTGAGGTGCCACAGGTTTCAAGCAGTATCGCTTCAACTACTGTAGCCCCCAGAAATGTTCAAAGAAACTGGACAAATCTTTCTATCGGTACATCCTATACTTACCTTGACACTGGAAACAATTACAAAATTTCCAACTGGTATGGCTCTTATGCAACTTTTGTTTTTGAAAACAAAAGTTCCAGCGATACCATTACATTACGAATCACAGATTATGACCAAAACGGAAACCAACAGCATTCTTACATCAAAAACCTCTCTGGCAACGGCGGGAGCGCTACGGTAAAAGTTACACCAGGTGGCTATTATATGGTTGAAGCACGTTCCAATAAGTCAATTTCAGGTGTAAACCTTTCCACCTATACTGAAAAATAGCCATATGAAAAAGCCGGTTTTTATTCTAACCTTACTCTTGTTTTGCTTTTTGATAAGCTGTAAATCCACGAATATATCTGAAACACTACGGATTTCAGATTGTGAATTGCATTCAGAATATACCACTGTGTATTACGGTGAATCAGAGCAAATTGAAATCGGTAACCACAGTTTTTTATCTATCTGTCTTTCACCCGAAACAAAATTTAATGAAAATTCTTCCCTGCTCTATTCTTTGCTTGTCTATGATGCAAACGACGTTCAACATCAATGCTATGAAGACATCACCATTTATCCCGAAAACTACTCAAAAAGTAATCCAATTTGTAAAACTATTCCTGATGGTTATGTCATTCTTAAAGTCAAGTACGCGGGTGAAAATCTTACTCCTTGTGATTTTGAAATCACTTTGAGTAAATAATCAAGAGGGTTTAGCAACACAAAGCTAAACCCTCTTTTCTATTTCCCCTCCAGCACGGTGCATTTACCGCACCTTGCGCAGCCGTTGCAGATCATGCGGCTGCCGCATTTTTCGCACTGGGGGCCGAAGTATTTTTCGTATTTTCGCCCGGCGTCGAACAGGCCGTAATCGTCTTCGAGCTTGAATTTCATCGGCTTGCCCTGATACGATATGCCGGATTTATACGCCATTTCGCTTTGCACGCGCTTATTCGGCAGGAAGTACCGCCGACCGTCCTTGATGAAGTTTGTGCCCGTCTCGATAAAGCAGAACGTGACGTTTTGGTTTGCGCACTGCCTGTGCAGCGAGCGCACCCAGTCGTAATCGCACGGGCGCGCGCCGTCGTAGTTTTCGCCGCCGCAGATAACCTGCTCAATCTGCCCCATCGCGAGGTATTTTTCAATCTCTATGGGGCCGAGCAAGGGCGCTGTCATGATGCCCTTGTGCTTAAACGGCAGGTTGTGCAGAATGGGAATGCGCTCGTCCGCGCGGCGCTGGTTTTCGCACGTGACGTTGAAAAAGATGTGCTCCCAACCGTCGCCCCAGTTATACGGCAAACATTTTTCTACACGCTCCGGGCGCTTTGTGAGCAGGAAAAACGAAATGTCCCGCCGCTGATCCATGATCTCCCACGCTTCACGCCGCCACGGATCGGCCTGCTCCAAAAAGAAATCGGACGTCATGCACACGCGCAGCTGCTCGCCGCTTTTTACTTTGTAGTTGCCTGCGCGGTCGCGGCTCAAGGGATAGTGAAAGCCCGTTTTTGTGCGGTAAATTTCCGCGCCGTTATGCCCGCGCTGACTGTCTAGAAAATACATATAGCAATGTGCGCAGCCCTCGCTGCACTTCACGCACCCGTGCCACGGGTTCCAAATATCGTGCATACCGTACCTCCTTATCGCAGGGTAAGAAGCCGAAAGACCTGCTCTGCGCTTTCGGCGAGGTTTTCCGCCGCAGTTTCGGGGCGCATGGCTTCGTCTAATGTCGTCACGCCGCGCACGGCGGGGAAAAACGCCGTGATGCCAGCTTTGTTGCACGCTTCCGCACCCTTTTCAATGCCGCCCGCAAACGCGATGACGGGCTTGTGATACTTCTTAGCAAGCTTCGCCACGCCTACGGGCGCTTTGCCCATGGCGGTTTGGGCGTCCAGTCTGCCCTCACCCGTCACGACGAAATCGGCATTTTTGATTTTTTCCTCTAAGTGTGTTTCCTCCATGACGATCTCAATGCCGGGCATAAGCTCTGCGTGCAGGAACACGCCGAGTGCGAAGCCAAGGCCGCCCGCCGCGCCTGCGCCGGGGGTATCAAGGTCACTTTCGGGATACAGTTCTTTCGTCAATGCGGCGTAATTTCGCATATAGCCGTCCATTTCGCAAATCATTTCGGGCGTAGCACCCTTTTGCGGACCAAAGACGGCACTGCATCCGTTTTCGCCGCACAGCGGGTTTGTGACGTCGCACGCCGCGCGGATGACGCAGTTTTTGAGCGCAGGCAGGGCATTTTTGTTCTCGATTTTCGCGAGCACACGCAGCCCCTCTGCGCCGAACGGGATGGGATTGCCGTCTTTATCCAAAAGATCGAACCCGAGGGCCTGCAGCATGCCTGCGCCGCCGTCATTTGTTGCGCTGCCGCCGATGCCGAGGATAAACCGCTTGCAGCCGCGATTTATTGCATCGCGCAGCATTTCGCCCACGCCGTAGGTGGTGGTTTTCATGGGGTTCCGCTTATCTTGGGGTACGAGCGGCAGGCCCGCTGCCTGTGCCATTTCCAATATGGCGAGGTCGCCTTTGACGCCGTATTCCGCCGTGACCTTCTCACCGAGCGGGTCCGTGACCCGAACACGTACCGTTTCGCCGTGCAGGCCCTCTGTGAGCGCTGCAGACGTGCCTTCGCCGCCGTCCGCCACAGGGCACACCACGCACTCGATTTCGCCGTCTGCGCGGCGTACGCCCTCTGCCACGGCCTTGCCTGCCTCTATGGAAGACAAACTGCCTTTAAACGAATCCATCGCAATCACAACGCGCACTCAAAACGCCCCCTAAGAATTTCTTTTCACCATAATAGCACATTTGTTCCCTGTTTTCAAGATGAAATCGGGCATGAAAAAACGCAGGAAAGCGCTTTGCCTTCCTGCGTTTTGTATGCTATGAAATTACTTGAGGGTAATGGGCTTTACAGGTTTGTTCTCCTCGCGGGCGCTGGTCTTGCCCTCGGGCTTGATTTCGCCTGCGGCAAGCAGGGAACGCTTTGTGAGAGACGGGCCGATGAGTTCATACACCAGCACGGAGAACAGCACGACGTTGCGCACGATGCTGCCGTCTGCAAGGGACGTAGCGGTGAGCGCCATGCCGAGCGCCACGCCGGCCTGCGGCAGAAGCGTGATGCCGAGATGCTTTTTGATGTGGTCACTGCACTTTGTCATAGCGCAGCTGATGTAAGAGCCGGAGATCTTACCGAGCGAACGGAAGACGATGTAAATGATGCCGATGAGCAGCACGAGCGGGTTGCTTAAAATATTTAAATCGAGCTCCGCGCCGGAAAGCACGAAGAACAAAATGTTGATGGGGCCTGTCCAGCGATCCAGACGGCTCATCAGCTCTTCGGAAGCGCTGCACACATTGCAGAAGACCGTACCGGTCATCATGCAGACGAGCAGCAGAGAGAAACCGATCTTCACGCCGCCGAGCTCAAATTCCATGGAGGAGATACCAACCATGAGAAGCACAAAGGCGACCGTGAGGGACAAACGCTTACTGCGAGAGTGGAAATAGGTCTCTAACCAGTTGAGCGCAAGGCCGGAAAGTGCGCCGAGCATGAGGGAAATCACGATCTCGATGATGGGCTCTAAAATGACGCTGACAACGCTGATGCTGCCCATTTCAAGCGCGCCGGCGATGCCGAAGGACACGGAGAACAGCACGAGGCCCACGGCGTCATCGATGGCGACGACCATGAGCAGGAGCTTTGTGAGCGGGCCGTCTGCCTTATACTGGCGCACGACCATGAGCGTAGCCGCCGGGGCTGTAGCCGCGGCGATGGCACCGAGGGTGATGGCAGAGGGCAGCGAAAGGAGGGCGGGATTGATGAGATGCAGGACAATGAGGGCGATATCGACCACAATAGTCGTGATGACCGCCTGCAGAATGCCGACGGTGATGGCCTGCTTACCCATCGTTTTGAGCTGTGAGACGCGGAACTCGTTGCCGATGGCGAACGCGATGAAGCCGAGCGCCGTCTGCGTGATGACGCTGAGGCCCTCCACCTGCTCCAGAGAATTGAAGCCGATGTACGGAATGTTCAGCGCGCCGAGACAGAACGGACCGATGAGCAGACCGCCGACGAGGTACGCCGTGACCGCAGGCAGATGTACGAGCTTTGCCAAGCGGGACATCAGCAGACCGACGACCAGAGCGATGCCCAGACAAATCAGGGTTTTTTCCACTTTTTGAACACTTACCTTTCTTCGAGGTACGCGTGCGGCCACACAGGAAAGTGCCGGTCTCCGCCCCTCCATTTATCTATCGTTTTTCCCGTGATTGAGAAAAAGCAGAACTCCAAAAAATCTTACAATAAATTCACGAATATGTCAATATTCCTTGGCACTATGTTTCCGCGGAAAACATTTTTTCCCGTTGTTTTTCTGAATATGGTAAGTCGTGAAGCAAAACCTGTTGAAGGAATAAAGTTTTGCTCAAGCTTTCTGCGCGGACAGCTAAAAGCAAGCGTAAATGAAAAAATCCCTCTGACAGAGGGAGCTTATAGCTTTTGAAAAATAAAAAAGAACCACATTTCTGTGATTCTTCTAAGTGTTGGCGCCAACCTATCGTCCCGGGCCGTTGCCAGCCGAGTATTTTCAGCACAAACGAGCTTAACTTCTGTGTTCGGTATGGGAACAGGTGGACCCTCGTTGTAATCAACACCAACTATTCTGTTTGCCGTCTCATCTGACGGCTTTGTTATAATACCACATCTCTTTCTAAATTGCAAGCCTTTTTTTAAAAAAACTTCAATAAGTTTTGAAAAAAGCAAAATATGGTATGCCAAACATTTCGCATACCATATTTTGTAGATTATTCTTCTGTGTAATCACCGGTGTCGTCGGTATAGTCGCCCGTATCATCGGTGTAATCCCCTGTGTTGTCCGTATAATCGCCGGAATCATCCGTGTAGGTGTCGCCGGCGGTGTCCGTTGTATCGGTGTTATCGGTGCTGTCGCCGTTCGGATCGGGGGTCGGCGTGGGGGTGGGCGACGGCTCCGGCGTTTTGTTGCCGAGGAGATAATCTGCCCAAATGGCGCAGCCCTCATCGTTTAAGTGGATGCACAAGCCCTCGGGGTCAGCGCAATACTCCGCGGGAAGGTAGCCCTCTGTACAGAATGCGGCGATGTTTAAGAACTTCAGGTTCTTTTTGCCCGTGCAATAGGTCTGCATCGCTTCGTTATACTGCGCGATGGTGCCGCTGCTGAGCCCCTGATAGTCAATCCACTCCAGCATGGGCGTAACGGCCTGCACGGTAATTTCAAGGTTCGGGTACTTCGTTTGCAGCGCGGAAATAACCGCCTGCGCAGTGGACGTGACGTCGGAAACATCGTTATACGTGAGGTCTTCCTTGCCGAGTTGAATGTAAAGCTTCGTCGCGGAGAAACGGTCGATGGCTTCCGTGACGGTGAGAGCGGTCTCGTCGTCGAGCCACAGGCCACCCTCACCGCCGTTTAATTCGTCCTGCGCTTCGCCCCACGAATAATCGCTGCGGGTCATGAATTCCGCATCGCTCAAAGCGGTGGTGCTGCCTGCGCCGTCCGTGACGTAGTTTTTCAGGCACGTCGTCATGCTGTCGCCGATGAAAAGTGCGCCGTCGAAAGCGGAAGACGGCGTAGGCGCGGCGGAAGCGGTGTTTTCTGCCGGTGCAGCGCTGGCCTGCGGTTTTACGGTGGAGAAGAACTCCGGCTCGCCGTCTGCGGCGATACTGCTGATGGGTGTGCGCACACCGGCAGCGCTGGCCACGCCGAGGGCAACGAGCGCCACGAGCACGGCGGCGGTGCAGACAACCGCCACGCGGAACTTGTTGATCTTCTTCTTTTTATGAGGCACGCCTGCTTTTCGCGGCGCTTTCGGGGCTTCCGTCTTCTGCGAGACATTCTGTGCGGCCTGCTCTGCGGCTCGCCTTGTGCGTCGCTCCGCACGGGCGGCTGCGCGCTGTGCCTGCCGCTCTTCCTCGCGCATAGCAGCGGGGCGTTTTCTTTTATTCGCCAAAATATAGTCATCCTTTCGGAATATTTCTTTGTTCTCTTGGGTTTATTGTACGGCGTGGGAAAGATTCTGTCAAGTAAAGAGGACACCGCGCAGCGCTGCGGGTGCCCTCTTTTACGGTTTGTTTAAATTTATACGCTTTATGAATGTTTACACGCGCGTGAGGCGCACGGCCATGTACTCGTGGCCCGGCAGCGCAATGCGGAACTTGCCGCTGTGCACGCCGGCATCGGTGATGGTCATGTTCCACGTATCGATGACCTCCACGCGCCAGTTTTCGCCCGCGGGCTTTACGAAATCGCGGAAGCTCGGGCGGCCGAAGCCGTAGTAGTGAATCTCGTAGCCGGTGACGGGGATCATCTCGTCTGGCACGGCGACGGTCTCATCGAATGCGCCGGGGCCTTGCTTTAAGCCGAGACCGGGCGTCTGCGTGAGAATTTCATGCAGGAAGCGGATGCGCGCGGGGCTTTCGCCGTGCAGCTTGCCGCCGTGGCTCCACCACAAGATGTCTTCGGGGTTCATGAAGGTCTCGCCGTGGCCTGCGTAGCCGCCGCGCATGGAAGCTTCCCAGAAGCGGCGGGTAAGCTCCTGCCCGGAGATATTGCCCCAGCCCATATCGATATTGCCTTCGTAGGCAATCTCATCCCACACGATAGGCTTTTGGTAGCGCGTGCGGTAATCGGTGGTGTATTCCACGTGACGGTAGAGATCCTGGCGCTGCAAGCTGCAATGCGTAATCCACGGACGGGTGTAGTCGTAGAACGGTATGCAGTTGTGGATGGAACGCATGTGGTTGTACGGATCTTTTTTGCAGAGCAGGTCTGCGTAGTGCTCCCAGTCCTCAAGCTTCTTGGCGCGCATGAGGTCGTATTCGTTTGCAAGACTCCACCACACGTTGCGGTAGGCGGAGAAGCGCGCGATGACGTAGTTCCAGTAGAGGTCGTCCTGCTCGCGGTTCATGGCGGAGAAGCCCCAGCGGTCGTAGGGGTGCATAACGATGATGTCGGCCTCGATGCCGCGCTCCTGCAATTCTACGATGCAGCGCTCCATGCGGCGAAAATGCTCGGGGTTAAAACGCGTAAAATCCCAGTTGTTGCCGGAAAAATCGACGAAATACGAGAAGTTTTCTTCGGTGAGGTTTGAATTATCGACCGGGGTGCCCTCATACGGAAAGGTCTCCGGGTCGCGGAAATTGTGGATGTAGTGCTTCGGAAAGACGCAGAAACGCATTTTGTTGAAGTAGCCCTTATCGAGCTCCTCGAGCGTTTGCTTGTGCACTTCTTCCGGCTGGTGCGCCCACGCGTAGCACGTGGTGCCGACGGAATAGTACGGCGTGGTGTCTTCATAGGCGAAATGGTACGTGTTCGCAATACGCACCGGGCCGTGGTTATTGCCGGTCGGCTCCGTTACGGTGAAATCGCCGGCAGACTCCGCTTCCGGGAAGCTGCCGACCGTTTCATAGACGTAATCGCCCGTAAAAGAGGGCATGAAGCGCACTTTATAAACGCCGTCGCCGTCATAGAAGCCATCTACCGTGACGATTTCGTTTTTGCTGCGGAACGTGGCGGAAACGGACTGCTCCGTAAACGGGTTGCCCGCAGACGGACCCTTGAGGGAAACTTCAAAAAGCCCCCATTTTTCTACTGTATTCATTAGATGCCACTCCTTATTTCTCGATGACGCCTTCATAATTCATGCCGAAGCCGTAGTCGTAGGCGTGGCCGAATTCATCCACGTGCACTTCAAGGTCAAACGGAACGTCTTCGCAATGCTTTTCCACGGTGTCCATGTCCTTCGGCATCTGCACGGGCAGACGGCCGGTGGGATCGTAATCACCGAAGACGATGTCGAGCACCGCGGCGCGGGAAACACCGAACTCGACGACGATGCCGTCCGCTTCACGCTCAAACTCGTGCATGACCATTGGGTTGTTAATCGCTGCGCAGACAATGACGGGCTTGTCTCCCATCGCTTTACGGCAGTTTAGAATGTTATCGAGGTCGCATTCATTATAGGCAATGTTCGTTTTGCCGCGATAGCTGCGGTTCGTGAAATCCTCGCGGAAATCGCCGCCCGCAATACTCACTTCGCGCGCGTTCACCGCCGTATAGGGGCGGTACTGGAGTGTGATGGGCAGGTAGCCGTTGCCGCCGTTTGCAACGTCTTCCGTAGAATACGCGTTGCACGCGGGGCTTTCCACAAAGACAAGCGCCACGTCCGCTTCCTCGGGCGTATGGACGCGCACGCCGTATTTCGAAATCACCTCGTCCGTCACGGGGTCTTCCGTGTGGGCGGGAATATCGTTGCGCATGAAGCCCTTCATGGTGCGGAGCTTGCGCTGCGGCACGTAGATTTTGAGACCCTTTTGGAGCGGCAGACAGTGATTGCGGTTCTTTAATAAGACGACGGACTTGCGCTGTGCGTCATAGCCGTGGGCGCAGAATTCTGCGTTGCCGACGATCTTGGCGGACTCTTCGGGATCGAGATACGGGTTTTCGAACAGGCCGCACCGGAAAATATTTTTGAGCAGACGCGCGGCAGAGCGCTCCATTCTGGCGCGCATGGCTTCTTTGCCGACCTTTTCGCAGCCGATTTGATACGCTTCCATGATAGGCGCAATCTCCGCGTTGCCGCCGAACTGGTCTACGCCGTTCATGATGGCGACGAAGCAGCGCTCGCCCTCGGTCATGTTTTCCATATTAAAGCAGCGGCTTGCAAACGTATCCATAATGGGTGCGGGATCCTGCGTGATGCCCCAGTCTGTGCAAACGACACCCTTAAAGCCGTATTTTTCGCGCAGGAGATCTTTGATGAGATACTCGCTGTACGAGTTGCCGACGTTTTTGCCGTTTTTGGTGTCGAGGCCCCAAGAAACCGTGTAGTACGGCATGACGGCAGAGGCGCTTTCGGTGGGACCGTCTAATTTAAACGCCGCTTCCGTAAACGGTTTTCTGTGTTCTTCGGAATTATTGCCCGGGTAAACCGCGTATTTGCCGTAGGCATAGTGTGCATCGCGGCCGGCCTCACCCGTGCCGCCGCCCGGCCAGTGCTTGACCATGGTGTTTACGCTGTCATATCCCCAGCCGTTTTCGGAATTCTTGGTGGTCTGCATACCGTCGCAGTACGCCTTGACCATTTTCTTTGTCATTTCAAGATTTTCACCGAGCGTATCGACAAAGCGCATCCAGCGCGGCTCGGTGCAAAGGTCAATCTGCGGGCCGAGCGCCGTGGTGATGCCGAGCGCACGGTATTCTTTCGACGCATCCTCCGCGAACCGGCGGACAACCTCGGGGTCAAAGCACGCAGCAAAACCGACACCCTCCGGCCACTTGCTGACGTCACTGCCGGCGGTTTTAAACTCTACGCTGCCGCTGCCGCGCGCACCGTTGCGCGGGTCGGAGGAAATGTTCACCGGGATGCCGTGCGGCATGCTTTCGGCAAGCTTTTGCAGCTCATTGTTCCACTTTGCAGCAGTCTTCGCGTCTTCTACCGTAATCATGAGGACATGGCGGATGTGCTCTTTATTCATGAATTCCTTCTGCTGGTCGGTAAGCGTATACGCAGGGACATTTGCTTCCGCGTACTTTTGGCCGTTATATGTACCGCCGAACGGGCCGAACGCCATGGGCGGCACCGCTTGGTGCGGCGAATAGAGCATGAGACCCGCAATCTCCTCTGTTGTCAGGCGGGAAGCAAGGTCTGCAGCGCGCTCCTCAACGGGCAAACGCCAATCTTCATACGGGAGAAGCTCGCCGGTCTTCTCCAAATCTTTAAAATACAGGCCGTCTTTTTCGATGAGCTCTACACCGGACGACGCAGACCACGCGAGCGGCTTGCCGTTTTCGGGATAGGCGCGGACAATGCCGTCTCTTTCCGTTTTTTTCACGTTCATTTTCATACCTCTTTGTGTTTATTTTTACGAGAGAAACCGCTGCACGGTGGCTTCCAAGTCTTCCAATATAAAAGCTTCTTCCGTGTGCGCACAGGCGGCAAGGCCGTCTCCGGGGCGCAGCGGAAGGCCGGTGTGGTGGTATAGCACGCGGCTTGCGCACAAAGTGCGGTACTCGCCGAGGGGGTTATTCCAGAAGTCGCGGACTTCGCCCAAAAGCGCGCCTGCGGGCAGAATATCGCCTTTTTTTACAGTGGGGTACCACAGGCCCTTATGCTCAGCGACGAGATAATCCACCTTCGGCCAGACGGTCTTTTTGTCGGTATTTTCCGGCTCACCGGGGAGCATATTTACGGTTTTTAAGACACCGCGCACATCGGTGCAGTAATTTGAAACGTCTTCTTCGCGGCACATGGCGCCGTAGCCGCGCTCCAAAAGCAGGCCGGGCACACCGTGCTGGGCGGCAAAGCTGTAAAAGCCCGTTTTTGCAGAAGACGCCACAAGGTGTTCAATCCCCGTTGCCGCCGCCATTTTAAGCGATGTGCGCAGCACGTTTTCACCCGCCGTGACGGGGAAAAACAGGCAAGGTGAAAGCGGCTCCATTCCGCCGCCGCTGTGCAAGTCGAGAATATAATCCGCAAACGGCATGATCTCCTGCTCCATGAACGCTGCAAGACGCTTGCCGGGCGTACCGCTTAAGTCACCGGGAAAATCGCCGTTTAGGTTGACGTTGCCCTCCGGGACGAGCGCTTCGCTGTGCGCGAAAAAGCCGGTCTCGTTCACGCAGTGCAAAAGTAAAGCGCTGCCGGCGAGGTCTTCGGGCGAAAGCGTCTGCGAGAGCCGCGCGCACGCCGCGACGCCGGGATACTCCCCGCTGTGCAGGCCGCCCGTGACAACGAGCGACGGGCCGGGCTTTGCACCGCGCAGGAATGTAAACGGCAGCGCATACGGTGTGTTTTCGGGCGCAAGGAGCCCTTTTGTATGGTTTAGATTGGTATTTATAATCTGCGAGACATGCCGGTAAGTTTCCATAGGTTCCCCCTTTTAAATTAGCTTTTGCGTGTTTCTTTTGTACAAAGTATAGCGTATCCTCGATAAAAAGTAAAGATTTTTATAAGGTGTGTCACGCGGGCTGTATGCACAGAAAAGCGCGAGAAAACGGCGTATCTTTTTCCTTGCATTAAAGCGGCTCCTAATGGTATAGTTAATAGGCTGCGGTAAAAAAGCGGCAAATTATGCGGAAAAATCAATTTATTGGAGGGAAACATGATAAAAAACTATTTAACGAGCCTGAAGCAGGAGTTTTCGGGCTACAACACCGCCAAGCTGATGAAAGACATCATGGCGGGCCTGACTGTTTGCGCGGTGGCGCTGCCCCTTGCGCTGGCGTTTGGCGTATCTTCCGGCGCTACGGCAGCTGCGGGTCTTGTTACGGCAATCATTGCGGGCGTTGTCATTGCGGTACTCGGCGGCGCTTCGTTCCAGATTTCCGGCCCCACAGGCGCGATGAGCGCCGTTTTGGTGGGCATTGTGGCGTCTTACGGCTTGCAGGGCGTGTTTTTCGCGTGCTTTGCGGCGGGCGCACTGCTGCTTTTAGCCGGTATTTTTAAGCTTGGGCGGCTCATCAGCTTCATCCCGATGCCCGTCATCATGGGCTTTACATCCGGCATTGCGATTATTATCGCGATGGGGCAAATCGATAATTTCTTCGGCACTGCGTCCGAGGGCAGCTCGAATTTGGCAAAAATCGCGTCTTACGCGCGCCTCGGCTTTCATCCGAACCTCCAAGCGGTGCTGATTGGTCTGCTTGTCGTTGTCGTGATGATTGTCTGGCCGAAAAAGTGGGGCGCACGCGTGCCGGGCTCGCTTGTGGGCATCATTTTGGCAACGGTCGTTTCCGCCCTGTTCCGTATGGATTCCATTGCGACGGTGGGCGACATTCCGCGCACGCTGATGCTCGCTGACCGCCTTGACCTCGGCAGCCTGAACCTTGACATACTGAAAAACCTCATCTCGCCCATTGTGACGATTGCAGCGCTCGGCATGATTGAAGGCCTTTTGTGCGGTGCTTCGGCTTCCCGCATGAAAAACGAGCCGTTCAATGCCGATCAAGAGCTCATCGCGCAGGGCGTAGGCAACATGCTGCTGCCGCTTTTCGGCGGTGTGCCGGCTACGGCGGCCATTGCGCGCACGAGCGTAGCGGTGAAATCCGGCCAGCAGACGCGCCTTGCGAGCGTGTTCCACTCCGTTTTCCTGCTCGCCTCCATGTTTCTGCTCGGCGGCGTGATAGCGCGCCTGCCGCTTGCGGCACTTGCCGGCGTTTTGATGGTAACGGCGTGGCGCATGAACGACTGGGGCGGCATCCGCTACATTTTCAGCCACAAGCTAAAATCCGGCATCAGCCAGTTCCTCGTCACGATGCTCGCGACGGTGATCTTTGACCTGACGGTCGCGATTTTGCTCGGTGTTGCGTACTCTGCGATTTTGTACATTGCAAAATCCAGCCGGATTGGCGTAAGCTTCTCCGACATTGACGCGAATAAGCTGCGCACGGTGGAAGGCAAGCCGCCGGTGCTGGAGACGACCGGCGTTGTGTACGTGACAGGCTCGCTGTTCTTCGGCGCGGTGGATGAATTCAACCGCCGCATGGCGGAAATGCCCGCCTACGACCATGTGATCTTCTCCCTGCGCGGCATGCCGAACATTGACGTTTCCGGCGCGCAGGCCGTTTTGGAGCTGTGTGAAAGCCTGCAAAAGCAAGGTAAAACGGTCGCCTGCTGCGGCATGGCAGACGGCGTGCGCACCTATTTTGACCGCACGGGCATCACGGTGCTTCTCGGTGAAAACGCATACTTCTGGAACGCGGAAGACGCGATTTTAGACCTGCTGAGCGCAGAAATTGCGGAGTAAAATAGAATTATAAATAGCATCACCCCCGTTCCGTTTTGTGCGGAGCGGGGGTGATGCTTGTTTTAAAACAAAAACCCCGCAGGCGGGGCATTGAACAGCACGAACATCCCGGCTCCGATCCACTCATGAGCCGTTCTGCCAATCCGTTCAAAGGCCATAAGCAGCATCAGAAGGACGGTCATGCCAAGATCTACGATGATTTTTCCAATCGTTTTGCTTTGCATTGGGGTTGACCTCCTATCCTTTATTGGTTCCTTATCGAATGAAATTTGTCATTTCCCACGGTTCTTCCGGGGGCAGAGGCACCAGCTTGCTGCCTACCTCTTTGCACTTGAGAAAATAAGCCATATTATGGCCCAGTGTTCGAAGAGTCGCAAGGCCCTCACGGTCCTGCATTACTTCCTGCGGTGTTGTTCCATGCACCATGTTCCAATAACGAGACGTAATAATAGGCATCTGCATCAGACCAAAATACTTGTTCAGCTGATCCCATGTAGCCGTCGTTCCGGCTCGTCTAGCCGACATAATCGCCGCTGCAGGTTTCAAATAGAATCGTCTGCCGCCTCCGTTCAAATCGGCATAAAAAGCACGGTCCAGAAAAGAAGTGATTGCACCGGTAGCTCCTGCCCAGTGGACCGGCGTTCCAAATACAAAGCCATCATAATCCTCTGCCAATGACAAAAAATCGTTTACCGTATCCTCAAACACGCAGCGATTGCGGTCATTGCACTTGTGACAGGCGATACAGCCGGAAATCGGCTTATTGCCAATCCAGAACGTATCGGTATCAATCCCGTTCTGATTGAGCGCCTCCGACACCGCACACAGTGCTGTATAGGTGCAGCCTTCCCGGTGAGGGCTGCCATTTACAAGCAATACCTTCATGATTCATTCTCCTCCTTGGTGTGAGACAAGACCCGGTTTAAAACATCATCTTCCCCAAAAACCACATTGCCGCCGCCATGATAATTGCTGGTAACGCCCCGCTGAGCGAACCATTCGTCATTTGGTGTCTGGATCTGAAGAACATTGCTGATCTGCTCCTCGCTCCATCCAGCTTCCTCATAGGCATCATGGAGACTGTTGTAAGCACTCCATGCCCGCTGGGAACCATAATACTCATCATGTTCTGCCATAAAAATATAGACAGCCGTGCCATTTTCCGCAATGGGCGCATAGCCCCCATCCCACTGAGATGCTCCGTGGAGATAGGCTGCAT
>ERZ825670.1934-NODE-1934-length-21083-cov-7.491392_pt1 | contig 21083 bp, 17 predicted proteins | sample MGYA00519929_ERZ825670 | MGnify/ENA primary metagenome ERZ825670 (study PRJEB31778, sample SAMEA3449207) | human gut metagenome | biome: human gut; feature: human-associated habitat; material: faeces | place: United Kingdom | collected 2010/2012 ...
CTCCAAATCTACGATGATTGGCTCATGCCGTGCATCTTTTCTCCAGCCTTCCATGAAAACACCCCCGTTTCTTCTATTATAGCAGAAACAGGGACGTTTGCATAGTTTTTTGACAGACTGAGAAATAAGAAACGACCCGTTACCTGCGGTAACGGGTCGTTTCTTATTTCATGTTGAGAACATCTTATCCGCAAACGCCGCCAATCTCTCGTCGATGCCCGGCAGCTTCACCGCCGCGCCGGCGTCGTTGGCGGTCTCCAGCATGCAGAACCGGGGCGGCAGGCGGAAGGCCTTGTTCATGCACAGAGCCGAGATCAGCTGCTGGGCCACGATATCGCCGCCGGAGTAGCCGGACACAATGATGGCGTACAGATCCTTGTCGTAAAAGGGCGTGGTGCGGAACAGCGCCGTCAGCCGGTTGATGCAGGCCGTCAGGTTGGCGGCCAGCGCGTCATTATAGTTGGGGCACAGCCACAGCACGCCGTCGGCGTGGCCGATGGCGGGATATACCTCGTCCACGATGACGCCGCCGTAGAAGCACCGTCCCTCCTCACCGAAGTGCAGGCAGGTGCGGAACTCGCAGCCGTTGCAGTCGGCCACGGTGCCGTTCCGCAGGCTCACTACTTGGGCGTCCACCCGGCCCTGAAGCCGGGGCGCCATCCGCTCCCACAATGCGATGGTGTTGGAGGTCTTGCGGTTGGAGGCGTGGAGCACCATCAGGTTGGGATGCTGTCGCACCGGCGGCGTGTCCGCCAGCAGGCGTTCCACCAGTTCACCAGCGCAGGAGGTGTAGGCGGTAAGATAATCCGTGTGCCGCAGCATGGCCCGGATGTGGAAATTCTCCAGCGAGCCGGTGGCCTCGATCAGCGGCGCGCCCATAAAGGCGCAGCCTGCCTGATTGGCGGCAAACACGATCTCCCGCGCGGCGGACTTGGTGTACAGCTCGCCGTCGCCGTCCACCAGCACCGCGCCGCAGCAGCCCTCGAAAAACCGCTTGTCCTGCCGGATGGCGGACAGCATGGCGTACCAGCCCAGATTCACGCCGCCGTGCAGCAGCGAAATGGCGAACAGCACCCGCCGCCCCTCCATGGGATGCAGCTGATCCGGCCGCTGAAGCTTCATGTGGGGGCGGCCCTCCAGCGCGTGAGCCAGCACCGCCGACAGCCGGGAATTTTCCTCAACCTGAGGACAGATGACCACCAGAGGTTCCATTCCCTCCGCCTCCTTCTCAAATGATCTTCCGCAGAATATCCTGTGTCTCCGTCAGGCGGGCAAACAGCCCGTCCGGCAGCGGGATATCCTCCGTTTCCAGTCCTGTGGGGGTATAGCGGTTCTTCACGCCCATAAAGATATCGCCCAGACACACGCTGCCGTAGTGCCACTCGCCCCGCAGCGTCAGCAGTACGCTGATGGCCGCCGAGGACAGTGCCGGCGCCACATAGGGCTTGAAGCCCAGCTCCCGCATTTTCAGGTTGGCGGTCAGCGCCAGCTCCGTCAGCTCACGGGACAGGGCGTCGTCGTAGTGCTCGATGGAGTTGGCGATGACGAGACCGCTGCCGTGGGGGCCGAAGGCCCGTCCCTCCGTCAGAAAGGCGGCAAACCGTTCATCCTGCTTGGCGTAGTAGGCGGCGCGGGCGTTCATCACGCCAAGGCCGTAGCCCTGCACCTGCTGGGGCAGAAGGCCCAGACCGTCGTACACGCCGCTTTCGTCCCGGTTGGAGGCCAGCAGCGCCGCGCGGGACAGGGGATCTACCGGGTCGGAGATCACGCAGAACAGCCCGCGGAACCGGGCGTCCCGCGCTTTGCGGGCGTACAGCTCCACCAGTCCCCGGTTGGCCTCAAACTGGGCCATGCGCACGTCCTTCACGCCGCTGCCCACGGCGGGGATGCCCTTGGACGCCACGAACAGGAACGCGTCGCAGTCGAAAAGCCGCTCCTGAGGCACGATCTCCACAGGCGGCATGGCGTCATACCGCCACGGCAGCGTCACCTGATTCAGCTCAAATTCCCAGCGCTTTGTGGCGGCTTCGTTGATATCGCAGATGCCGATGGCCGACACCGTGTCGCCGCCCAGCAGCTTCAGCCCTATGGCGATGGTGCTGCCCACGTCGCCGATGGCCAGAATGTGGACGCGCTTTTTGCCCTGTGTGGGCTGCCACGCCGCCATCTCCCGCCAGCGGGGATGGTCGAAGTTCACCGCCCGCAGGCCGCGGGCGATCCACTCCGCCGCCTCGATGGGCGGAGCCTGCGTCACGGAGATGCGGCGGCTGTCCAGCCACGACACATCCTCCTCCGCCGCCGTCAGCTGGGACAGGGACACAGCGGAAAAGGCCGCCCGTCCGCTCTCCGGCCCACGGCGGAACAGAAACACCGGCTGCCCCGACGCACCCTCCGCCGCCGTCAGCGGCAGAGGCTGGCAGGCGGCGAAGCACTGGCCGTTTTCTTCATAGTAATACATGGTGATTTCCCCCTTTTCAGCGGAACAGATTCTCCAGCCGCCGCAGCGTTTCCCGGTCATCCCGCAGGTAATCGGACACCGCGCCGTCCAGATTGTAGGTCATGCGTCCTTTGTCGGGGCACAGCGGCAGCACCACCGCCTCGCTGAGCCGCCGCAGCGTCAGGTTGCGGGCGTAGACCCGGCGATAGGCGGTTTCCAGCGCCTCGATGATATACAGGGTATTCTCGATGCAGGTGCGGGAGAAGGTATAGGCAGCGTCCGCGCCGCACTGGCGCAGATGCTCCGGATACACGTAGGGCAGTATCAGGTTCACCGATGGCTGCAAGCCGGAGCGCTCCATGTCCGCGTGCTCCACCGTGTCGCCGCCGATAAAGGGATACAGGGTGGACTCCACATACCATGCCCGCAGATTGGGGACAAAATACACATAGTCCACGTCACGGCCCAGCTGCTGGGCAAGATCCCGTCCCTGACCGGACAGAATGCCCACCAGCACCTCCTTGATGTCCACCTGCTGCTCTCTTGCCAGCGGATCCAGCACGCCGATACGGCGGCCTGTGTGGAGCTGGTCGTCCACCAGGATCACCGGACGGCGGAAGGAGTGCACCACCCGCATCTGGTCGGACAGCGGCGCGTAGCCGGGGAAGGCCGCGATATGCTGGGTGCGCCGGTCGGCGGCAAACACCTTGTCGGTGTGAACGGTCTTGGTCACGGTGTTGGGGATGGCGGCCCGCCGCAGCAGCTTGCCGAAGGGCACGCACATATAGGGGCCCAGCACACGGGGCTGGGTGGGCGTCATGGGTACGCCGTTGAGGGCGGTAATCTTCTCCACCAGCCGGTGCAGCACCAGCTGGGAGGAGATGGTAAAGATCAGTCGTCCCGGATACAGCGCCACCAGTCCCAGCTTGAACCGCCGCCGTGCCTGCCGGATGGCGGACAGCACCGTTTCATCGCTGCTGAAGGGCGGCTTGATGGCGGTCTCCACATTTTGCAGGAACACCACCGGGGCGCTCATATCCGCCAGCAGCAGTGAGGGATCGCCGGGCCGCACCGGACGCATGCCCTGCTGCCGCAGCAGATCGTCCGCCGCCGGACTGGCCGGTGCATCCAGCGCCGCGAACAGCGCCCACAGGCAGTCCTGCTCCATGGCCTGAGCGAACAGCTGGGTCAGCAGCAATTGCATGGACTCCTCGTCCCGACCGTACAGGCCGGTGACGCACAGCAGCTTGCCGGAGGCCATGTCGCGCACCTCGTTGACCCGCACGGGGTCGCTCAGCAGCGCCAGCAGCTCACGGGTGCGGCGCTGGTCGTAGGACGCGGCGGCCAGCAGCTGGCTGCCGCTGTGGAGGGTCATGACCCGCTCGCTCCGGCGGCGCACCCCCTCGGCGGCGGCGGGCGGCATGTCCAGCGTCTGCTGGAGCTGGGTCAGCAGGGCGTCGCCGCCCTCCGCCTCGGCAAAGTGCAGCGTGCCGGGGGACAGCAGCGGCTTATACTGGGGCTCCCGCAGATAGAGGCCCCGCTGATAGATATACTCCTGCACCACCGGGTCGATCAGGTGGGAGATATCCCGGTTCATGTCGATATTCTCACGGATGCGGGTGGAGCTGATATCCTCCAGCTGGGAGGGCAGTTGCAGCTGCACCACCTTGCCGGAGATCATGCCCACATCGGCGTCCATGTCCTTTTCCTCCCCGTGGAGGGCGGAGACACGGCGGAACACGATATGGTTCATGCTGTGGACGGAATCGGGGCTGGGCGGCGCCTTGTAGGAGGACGCGCCGTGGATCACGTCGGAGCCCACGATGAGGTACAGCTCACGTCCGGCGAACATGTCCTTCAGCCGCCGCAGATCGCCGGGATTGGCGATGTTGACGGGGATATTGTAGGGGAACAGATGCACATGGAATTCGTCCGCCACCGACATGGAGGCGATCCTGCGGCGGATTAGGCTGGGCTGGGTCTTTTTCGACCAGGAGAACTCGTCCACCGCCAGAAACACCTCGTACCCCATGTCCCGGATGGTGCAGGCCAGCGCCTTGTGGGACAGGGTAAAGGGGTCGAAGGTGCCGGGGAAGAAGGCCACCCTCTGCCGCTGGCGGAAGGGGAAGGGGCCGTTGTCCGTCTCGTACCGGACGATGAACTGGTACATGCGGTACAGCGCCGCCGAGCAGTACAGGTCGTTCAGCCCGCCGCCCTGATTCTCGTGCAGCAAAAACAGCAGCTTGTGGGCGCACAGGGTGAACAGCCACGCCCGCCGCTCATCGGGGAACCGGGGCGAGGAGAACAGCGTGTCGCCCAGCACGTACAGCGCCTCCTGCTGTACCGCCTCGCGGTAGGAGGCCATGCCCTTCAGCAGCAGTCCTGCCAGACGGCGGCGACGGCGATCCCATACCGCTGCCTCCTCCGGGAAACGCTGGGGGTAGGCGCGATAGGACTCCAGCGCGAAGCCCACCGTGTCCAGCGCCGAGGCCGCCACGCTGTCGGCGGAATGGCTCAAAAGCTCCGCCAGATAGTCGATGACCTCGTCCAGCTCTGCCGGAGGAAGCCACAGCATAAACGCGCCCAGATACTGGGGGATATACTTGGAAAATTCGTAGTGGCCGGATTCCAGCGCCTTGGACAGCTCCACGGCGATCTCGTTGCGCTGGTCGCTGGTGAGCCGGGGCGCAATGCCCAGCAGAGCGCGGCCCGCCCGCTGACGCACCACCACCGCCTCGCTGACACGGATCAGGTTGGCGAAGTGGGCAGCGATCTGCATGGCGCTGCCCAGACCGCAGGCGGCGTACCGGGACAGCAGCTCCACGTTGACCACCTTGATCATCCACGGGGTGGCGGTTTTCAGGTTGTCCAGCAGGATATCCGAGACCTCCTCGCCGCTGAGGGCCAGCACCGCCTGCTCCGCCGGAACGCCGCACACACGGGCATACCGGTAGCGCAGCGACGGCAGCGGCAGCACGAGCTCCTCCTGCCGCAGCCGCTCCAGCGCGGCGTGGAGCGGATGGCTCTCCGGCAGCGTCTGGCTGGCCCGGAAGAAGAATTGCAGCGCCGCCGCCTGCAGAGACGGCGTTTTGCCGTGGCACTGGGCCAGCGCGAAGGCGGCCACCCGCTCCGCCTGCTCCTCCGTCAGCAGCTTCAGCGGCAGATAGCACAGCGTGTCCGTCAAGGTCAGCGCCGCGCCGTCGTCCTCCACGTGGGGCGACTGGTAGTGGGACAGCAGCACCGACAGGAACTGGGCCGTCTCCTGGGGCGCGCAGTTTTCCAGCGTGGCGGACACCACCAGCTTGGCGGTGAACCGGATGTGGCTGGTCTGCTGGGGCGTCAGCTTGTGGTCGGGATAAAACAGCAGGTTCAGGTATTGGGCCCACAGGGCGAACTGAGTCTGCTCCACCTCCGCCCGGCCTGCCGACGCAGGCAGCTCCTTCTTGTAGCGCAGGCTGAACTTGGCCATCACCCGGCCCATCAGCGCCGCCGCCTGACGGCGAATGTCGCCCTCCGGGTGCAGCAGCAGCTCATAGAGGAAGTACACCGTCTGGATCTTCTGGTTGGCGGACAGATACGTGAAGTAGTCCTCCAGCACGCACAGATAGGTGCGCACCCGCGTCCAGTCCTTTTCGCTGCGGGCCATTTCCAGCAGGTCGGAGAACAACCCCTCGTGGCTGAGACGGCGCATCATGTTCAGGTTGTGCTCCACCGCCATCAGGCAGAAGGCCCGGTAGTACTCCTTGGGCCCCATCAGGGCGATATCCATGGCCTGCTCCGGGTCGGTGTCCCGGCCCCGCAGCGTCACGTCCACGCCGTGGGCGATCAGATATTCCTCAAAGTCCCGCAGCTTCCGGTAAACGTACTCATACCGCCGCTTTTTGGCGGCGTCCACGTTGTCCAGCTTGCTGAGGATCACGTCAAAGGCGTCCTTCAGGGAGTACAGCGCCGCCGTCTCCCGGCCGTCCTCCTCCCGCCGCTGCTTGGAGCGGAAGTCGGCGTAGATCAGCAGCATGGACTCCACCGACAGGTTGGCCAGCTCCAGATCCCACGTGGAGTGGTTGCCCGCCACCTGTCCCACCTGAGGAAGCCCGGAACGGGTCAGCCACTCGTCGGTATAGTAGTAGTGGAGATAGGGCACCCGCTCACCGGGCATGCAGCCGAATTTGCCGATATCGTGGCCTGCCGCCGCCGCGGAGGTCAGCGCCAGATCCACCGCCGCGCCGCCCCGCCGCAAGGCCCGGCCCGCCGTCATGGCCACGTGGTGCACCATGGCGATGTGCTGCAGGGTGCTGAAGGGCGTCAGCTCGCGGCTCAGGCGCAGCAGCTCATAGACGAAATCCTGCCGCCACACCTGCAAAAACCGCTGGTAGAAGGGGCTGCCCGCCGCCTCCTCGTCGGTGCAGAAGGCGAAGTCCATGGTCATGTCGAACCGCTGTGTCCGGCGCTCCTCCGCCAGCAGCAGCTGAACGGCCAGCAGGGCGCACAGGGCAAAGTCCTCCTGCCGCGCCGTGGCCTCCCGGCGGTGCTGGGGATACAGCCGGGCGATGGCGTCGCTGAGGACATAGCCGCTCCAGCCGCCCTCCGGCACGGGGAGCTCCGGCATGGCTTCAGCGGCGGTCTCGATGAGCTTTACGCAGCAGAGCCGCTGCCGCAAGGGCAGAAGCTCCTCGGCGAACCGGGCCTGTGCCCAGCGCTCCGCCATGTTCGGGTCGCGGAGCCGCGCACGGAACGCGGCATCCCGGAACGCCTCGCTCCAGTGCTGGCGAAAAATGGCTTTATGGGTCATATTGTTCCCCCTTTCCGCCTGTTTTGACGGCAGAATGGCATTTTTATGATATTGAAGTATAGCAATCTTGCACCGTGCTGTCAAATGGGATTCCTATAAATATTGTTTTTTTGATAAGGGTATTTCGCCCTCCGGGGCGACCTACTTTTGCCAATAGCGGCAAAAGTAGGCAAAAACGCCAGAAGGAACCTCCGGTTCCTTCACCTCCCGGCGCGCTATAACATTTTTTAGATTTGTGACCCTATACCACACGTTCGCGCAAAATTTTCCTTGTCGAGCGGTTAAAAGGATCGTCTCTGCTCCTACGCCGCTGCCGCTGACTGGTGCGGAGAAGGTGTTTTGCGTCTACCGTGCGGCGGGGTGTCCTCACCCCGCCGCCGAACAACGCTTCGGTATCTACCGTTGAGAGCATGAGCGGCAGCGGTGCAAGAAGAAAGTCGATTCGTCATACGCAACGATAACCACCGTGTTCTGTAAACGCGTGGTATAAGGCCGCAAATTTGCAAAAGGGCATAGCGTGCGCGGATTCTTAAACCGCAGGTTTAAGCTGTCATTTTGGGTACTTTTGGGACAGCGGCCAAAAGTACCTCGTCCCCGCAGGGACGAAAATCTTTTTTACCCCTCCATATTCTCCCTCACAAACGCCAGGAACCGCTTGACGGCGGGGGACATGCTGTCCTCCGGCGGCGTGGCGATGCCGATCTCCACATACTGGGGCGGCTCCAATGGCCGAAACACCACGTTGCCCGTCAGCATTCCGCCAATCAGGTCGTTGACCAGTGCCACGCCAAGCCCCGCCTCCACCATGGCCATGGCGGAAAAATCGTCCTCCACCCCGGCAAAGCGGTTGCCCGGCTGCACGTCGTTTTCCGCCAGAACGCGGGAGTTGTCCGTCTCCCGGCCGGGGAAGATCTCGATATAGCTCTCCGTCTCCAGCCGCCGGATGGGCACGGACTTTTCCCGAGCCAGCGGGTGCTCCGGCGACAGCATTACCACCAGCTGATCCCGCCGCAGGGGAAACCACTGGTGGGAGCCGGGGCGGCGGCTGATGATGCACAGGTCGGCCCGGTGCTCCCGCAGCGCTCCGGCCAGCGTGGTGCTGGTGCCCTCGATGGTCTGGAAGGCGATGCCGGGGTGCCGCTGGCGGAACCGGGCCATCAGGTGGGCCAGCTGCCGGGAATAGAAGTGGTAGTTGGCGCCCACGGTGACGCTGCCCTGTTCCACGCCCCGCAATGCCGCCGCCGTCTGGCGGCAGCACTCTGCCTGATAGACCATCTGCCGCATGGCGCCCAGCAGGGCCTCACACTCGCCGGTGGCGGTCACACCGCCCCGGCTGCGGTACAGCAGCGGAAAGCCCAGCTCCTCCTCCAGCGCCGCCACCATGCGGCTGATGCCGGAGGGGGTGTAGCCCAGCCGTTCCGCCGCCCGGGCCAGCGTGCCCTCCTCCAGGGCGCACAGCAGCGCCGCGCATTTTTCCGTATCCATGGCCGCCCTCCTTTTATTGCAGTTTTGTCAATGAATCCGTGATATACTATCGCTTTACACAAGTATAAAGCCGTGCTATGATGAAGTCAACCTAAAGGTAACGAAAAACAAACACCAAATGCAAAAAGGAGGACAAGACCATGAAAAAGAATGTAGGAAACGTCTGTGTGACCGTCGCGCTGGTGTGCCTGGCTCTGGTGGTAGTGTTCGCCTGGCTGGGCTGTGTGGAAAACAGTACGGCGCTGCTGGCGCTGTCCATGGCGGCAGGCGCCGGGTTCGTGGTGGCCGTCAACTGTGTGACGGCTGGCAATCACCGCCGCGATCCTGTTGAGCTGAAGGCGGCCACCGCCAAGTAACGAGTTTTCTCTCCCCTCATCCAAGCCGTTCGGGGCAAGGCTGCGCCTTGCCCCAGCGGCGCGTTTCGCGGGGAGAGCTTATCGTGGGAGGGATACCAAATGAGCAAAATAGCCGCTGAGTGGCTGCTGGTCGGGGTCATCTTCGCCAGAAGCACGTCGCTGTTGTTCGCCAAGGTGGGACTGGAGAGCATGAGCCACCTGAACCTGCTGGCGGTGCGGTTCTGTCTGGCCTTTGCGGTGCTGTGCGTCATCTTCTGGAAGAAGCTGCGCCATGTGACAAAACCGACCTGCTGCACGGCATGATTTTGGGCGGCGCGTTCTTCGCCGTGATGACCTGCGAGGTGTTTGGGCTGACCATGACCACCGCCTCCACCGTGTCGTTCCTGACCAACACCGCCATCGTCATCGTGCCGCTGTTTGAGGCGGTGCTGCACCGGACGGCCCCGGATCGCCGGGCTCTGCTGTGCGCGGCGGTAACGCTGGCAGGCGTGGGATTCCTGACGCTGAAAAACGGCCTGTCCGGGTTCGGACTGGGCGAGGGCCTGTGTCTGATGGAGGCCTGCCTGTACGGGATCGCCATCATCCTGACGGCCAAATTCTCCCACGAGGGCGACGCCATTCTGCTGGGCATCGTGATGCACAATTATCACAAGTCTGGCGTGAAGGACAGCGATGCTGCGGTGGAGGGCAGCGAGACCTCTCACGCGGCATAGAGCCAAAGCCTCCCTCTGACGAGGGAGGGAGAGAATAAAATCTCAAATTCTCTCCCCCAGTCTCGCTTGCGCTCGCCAGCCCCCTCACAGAGGGGGCCGAGAACGCCGATATCCAGCTACGAAACTCCACCCAACAAACACCACCCCCGGCGGCATTGTGGCCGCCGGGGGTGATCTCATTTCATCCGTTATTGACTTTTTCCACGGCGCGAAGCAGCTTGTCCAGCTCCTCGGCGCGGGGGACACGGAGACGGACGCTGCTGCGATCCAGCGGCTCGAACTCGCCGCCGGAGCAGGTGAGAACGCCCTCCGCCATCAGCAGCTCCTGCAAATCGGCGCGGGGATTCCGGTGCTGGAGAAGACAGATGGGCACCCGGTCATCGGTCTCTGCCATGGTCAGTTCCTTGCCGCAGACGCCGCGCAGCGAGTGCTTCATGGCGGCGAAATCCGGACCGTGACTGTCAGCATAGGTGCGGTCGCTGAGGGCGGCGGCCGCCAGCTCACGGGACAGCTCGCTCATCATGTAGGGGTTGGAGACCTTGCTGATATAGCGGATCAGCTCCTGCCCGGTGATGATATACCCCGCCCGCAGTCCCGCAAGGCCGAAGCCCTTGGAAAACGTGCGGACGATGATGATATTCTTATACTTCGGCCCCAGCGTCACCGCCGATTCCTCACGGGGCAGGAAATCGCCGTAGGCCTCGTCCACGATGGCGTAAACGCCCAGTTCCTCGCACCTGTCCAGCACACGGCTGATATCCGCCAGCGACAGCGTCTGTCCGGTGGGGTTATTGGGCCGATCGATGTAGACCAGACTGGTATCGCCGCTGATAGCGTCCACCAGGTCGGATACCTCCATGCGCCAGTTTTCCTCACGGCGGGCGGGAATGCCCACGTATCGCATGGCCATCATGCGGGAATACTCCACCATATCGGTAAAGGTGGGCAGGAAGCCCACCACCTCCGCGCCCTTTTTGGCCAGAATGTTGCACAGGAGATACAGGGCCGACACGCTGCCGTCGGTGAGGACGATGTTCTCCGGCTCGATAAAGGCGTAGTCCGCCCAGTAGTCCACGATGGCCTTTTGGGGTGCGTCGGAGTGGGGATAGTGATAGAAGCGCTCCGGGTCAAAGGCGGCAAAGGCCTCCTTCACCACAGGCGGAAAGCCGTAGGGATTCACGCCCAGCGAGCAATCCAGCGTGTCCTCCGCCGCGTGGGGCGTATGGCCGGCGTAGCTGCGCACCTGAGAGAGCAATTCGTTTCGGATCTTCATATCTGACCGCTCCTTTCGCCTGTCCTTTATCAACAATTTACCGCAAAAGACCGCTTCTGTCAACGAAAAAGGCGCAGTCGGGTTTGTGAATAACTAAACAACCGCTTTTTTGCTTTTTTTCTTGCATTTCTTGTCGCATCGGTATAAAATATTGAAGAATATTCACACGGAAAGGTTTTGCTCATACATGACTCACCCTTACAAGACCCGTGAAGGCGGCGCCACAGTCACCGTGTTCGTCCCCTATGACTGCCAGAACCACTGCCCCTTCTGTATCAATAAGCAGGAATATGCCGACTGCACCGGCTTTTCGCTGGAAAAGATCATCGACTCCATCCGCACACTGGACGCCATCACGCCCCGGTGTGATTTTGTGTTCACCGGCGGCGAGCCGCTGGCGGATCTGGACGCGCTGCAGCAAATGCTGGATGCCATCCCCACCACCCACAAGGTGTATATCAACACCACCTTCCCGGTGCAGGAGCACACCACGCTGGACGAGATGGTGGCCTTTACGGAGCGGAACAAGGACAAGATTACCTGCATGAACATCTCCCGCCATTTGCAGAAGTACGTGGAGGAGAGTCCTGACGAGGTGCTGGGCCGCATTGCCTGCCGCACCCGCATCAACTGTGTGCTGTACAAGCGCTATCCCGCCGACAAGCTGCCTGCCTATGTGGAGCGCTTCCTGCCCTACGGCATCCCCGTGCAGTTCCGGTATGACTACACCGAGACCACGCCGGAGAACCTGTACGACGAAGAGCATGACCAGATTTTGCACGATCTGCGGCGGCTATTCACCTATAAGGGACTGGACGGCTGCCGCATGCGCAACGGCTTCCACTTCGAGTACAAGGGCCTGCACCTGACGTACCACAAGACGCTGCCCTATTCCACCATTGTGGAGAAGGGCGACGACGGCGTGACCTACGACATTCTGTACGATGTGCTCATCAAGCAGAACGGCGAGATCCACAGCGACTGGACAGGCGTGAAGATGGATGTGGACGCCTACCGCAAGGTGGTGTACGAGCCGTATGATTTGAAGGTGCTGAACGGAACGATAGACTTTTGAGAAATAACACAACCACGCTGCCTCGACGGGGCAGCGTGGTTTTTTCATTGAAGCGTTGCAGGGGCAAAATCCGCGGATGCCGCCTTGCGATCTCATGCCGTTGTAGGGGCGGGCAGAGTCGCCCGCCCCTACAATTTCTATCGATAGATCAATTGCAAGGAATGCCGCCGTGTTCTGTCATGCTTCCTCTCCCCGGCGCTCCTGCCGGGGCGTCAGGGCTACCAGCTTATTGAAATAGTGATAGAACGGGATCAGGGTCTTGAACCCGGCGATGATGTCCTCCGCCAAGGCGGAGGTGAAGATCCGCTCGTCCAGCGGGCCTTCCCACCGGAGGGAGAGGGATTTCTTCTGATACCAGGAGCGCAGCAGGTCGGAGGTCTGGCCCTTACTGCGGGCGTACTCCGGGCCGTCCAGCGTGAACACCGACTGCCTGTTGAACTGCCGCACCAGCTTGGAAAGCTCCTCCGGGTGGGCGTCAATCTGCTTGCGGTACGTTTCCATCAGCGCGGCGGCAGGCGACCAGAACCCCAGACCGAAGCTGTAGTAATCCGGCCCCAACTCAAACCAGAAGGTGGGGCGGCCCGTCCAGTCCTTGTCGCCGGTGCGGATGCACCACCACAGGTGATCCTTATAGGGGCCGCGGCCAAAAAGCCGCCGGGCATCCCGGTAGATGCGGGAGACCTTCAGCATCAGCGGCTCGTCCGGCAGCAGGGCATGCACCGCGTCATAGACCTGCTCGCCCAGCTCCCTGGTGGGGGTGAGAAAAGTGTTGATATAGTCGTCCTTGTGCTCCAGAAACCAACCCCGCTCGTTATTGAAGCGGATGCCCCACATGAAGTCCACGGTCTCTTGTGTATAGCCTTGAAATGCCATGATAAACGCTCCTTTACGGATTCTTTGCCGCTATTGTACCCACTTTGGACGAAAAATGCAAGGGGTCACAGCTCCACAGGAAGTGGGAGCACCGCCTCCGGATGGCCCAGCGATACGGCGCGGGTCACATCCACCGCCAGCACCGGCACGCTGCGGCGGAGGTAGGCGGACAGACCCTCCGGGCAGCCCGCGCCGCGGATGAACACCTCCGCCGCCTGACGCAGCAGGACTTCCGTCTCCTGACGGCTTCTGCCGGTCAGCAGGGCGGCCAGACGCTCCGGGTCGTACCGCAGCCGGGCCACGCTCTGCCGGGTCAGCACGCAGGCCAGCGCCGCCGCCAGCACCGGTCCGTAGAGGTTCAGGATCAGCAGGGGGTAGTTTTCATCCAGTCCCAGCAGCAGGGCGTGGACGGTCTCCGGGGCGAAACAGCGAAGGAAACGGTTCTCGTGGGACAGGCAGCGGAGATACTCCTCCATAAACTCCACGCCGTCCAGCGGCGGCAGGCCGAAGAAGGTGGGGTAATCGGCGGTGATGTGGATCTCCTGGGCGGCAAGGGCTGGGCGGTACAGCTTGAAAAAGCCGCCGACGCCGTCCGCCAGCGTGGCGCGGTAGAACTGGTTGGGGGTGGGAAACAGCGTCTTTTTCAGCTGGCGGTGGAGGGTGCGGGCGGCTTGCAGCTTACGGGTGATGCGCTTCTGTCCCGTCGCGTACAGCGCCGCCAGCGGCTCACGCCGCAGGCGCTCCATCGCTTCCTCCGGGGTGGGGCCGGCCTTCAACTCCAGTGAGACGATGTAGAGCACCGAGCCCAGCAGCTGCTGGGCCCGCTCCGCTGGGAGCGAGGTACTCAGGCCGTGGCTCCATGCGTCCACCCGCTCCGCCAGCAGTGTCAGGCTCTCCCCTTGCAGGCGGCTCAGGTCGCGGTCGGACAGCAGGCCGCAGCGCTGGCCCTCCGCCAGCAGCGAAGCGAAGTAGTCCCGCCCGTCCAGCGCCAGCGGGTCGAGCAATGTCCGGCGGGTCAGATCAGTCATGGCGGCCCTCCTCCGTCAGCGGACGGGCGGCTTTTGCCCGCAGCTTCCGGGCCATGTCCGGCAGCGCCGTGCCGGTCAGCAGCTCCAGCGAGCCGCAGCACGGGCCGTCAAAGGCCTGCTTCATGTACCGCAGCAGCGCATCGTCTCCTACCCTGTCCTCCGTCTCGTTTTTGAAGTAGTAGAAGGCGTCTACCAGCTGGTGCAGCGTCTCCTCGTAGCTCTCCTGCATCAGATAGGGCGACTCACAGAAGGTCAGGACGACCTTTTGCAGAATGCTGCCGCCCAGCTCCACCCGTCCTGTTTTCCGCAGGGCGGCGGGACGGGTGTTCAGCAGTGCCTGCGCCTGTTGGGGCGTTAATCGCAGGCCGTAGGCGGCGGTGGTATCGTTGCAGGCCAGCAGCTCCCGGGCCTGCCGGGCGGCGGACAGGGCGCCGCCCTGTGAAAGCACCGCCATGCGTAGATCAAAGCTCATAGCTCTCCCCTTTCCCGAAAAAACGGGCGCAGAGCTTCCGCAAGCTCTGCGCTATATTGCATAATACTTGTTATATATTATACCATATTTTCCCGTTTTCCGCAAGCGGTTAGGACAACTTCGGTATAAATTCCCAGTGGGCGGCGTACACTAGTCCTGAAATGCGTACAAGGATGGGAGGGTCTGCTATGACCGACAGGAGATGGCGCAAGTGGGAGTTGGCGGGGCTGTTTCTCACGCTGATCTTCGGCAATTTGCTGCATTTTGTTTACGATTGGAGCAGGCAGAACAGCGTGGTGGCTGCCTTTGCCGCCGTCAACGAGTCCACATGGGAGCACATGAAGCTTCTGGCTATGCCGTGGGTGATCTGGTCGCTGGTGGAGGCCGTGGCGCTGCGGAGCAGCCGCCAGAGCGTACTGATGGCAAGAGCGCTGGGATTGCTGGCGGGGCTGGTGACGATCCCCACGGTGTACTATACCTACACAGGGGCGCTGGGCGTCAGCAGTATGATCGTGGACGTGGTGCTGTTTCAGGCAGCGGTGCTGCTGGGCGCCCTGGTCTCCTGGCGGGTGCTGGCAAAAAACAAGCTGACCGGCCCCATCTGGGGCGCGGTGGGGCTGCTGCTTCTGCTGGGCGTCGCGGCGCTGTTCGTCTGGTGGACGTATGCTCCGCCGGTGCTGCCTATTTTTATCGACCCCACCAACGGCACGGTGGGACTGCCCGCCATAGGGATGTAAGGAAAGAGACGGGGCAGCCCGTCTCTTTTTCTTGACCATGCACGGCAGTTGGGATATAATGTAGGCTGTAAAAGTATCTGTCCGCTGAACGGAGGCGATCGCGTTGAAGCAAGTTGTTCGTAAATCCACTATACCGCTGTACGCGGCGGCAGCCACATGGCTGCTGTACGCGCTGCTGTTCCCGCTGTACCGGCCGCTCCACTATGTGCTGGCGGCAGGCGCCGCCGCGGTGATCGGCATTGTGGCCCGACTGCTGTGTCCCAACACGGTGGAGGAGGTGCCGGAGGAGCCAAAATCCACCGGCAACGCCGAGCTGGACAAGATGATCGACGACGGCAGGAAGGCCATTGCCGAGATGAAGCGGCTGGACGGCAATATCGCCGATCCCACTATCTCCGCCCAGATCGTCCGCTTGCAGGAGCTTTCCGGCAAGATCTTCGCTCAAGTGGAGCAGAATCCGGAAAAGCTGCCCCAGATCCGGAGGTTCATGAACTACTACCTGCCCACCACGCTGAAGATCCTCAACGCCTATGACCGCATGGGCGAGCAGGGCGTGGCCGGTGAGAACATCACCTCCACCATGCATAAGGTGGAGAGCATGATGGCCACCATCATCACCGCCTTTGAAAAGCAGCTGGACAACCTGTTCGGCGCAGAGGCTATGGATATCTCCACCGATATGGTGGTGCTGGAGAACATGATGGCCCGTGAGGGACTGACGGACGATCCGCTGCACCGCACCGCCGCAGCTTCGGCGGAGGATACGCCGGAGGACGGCGGCATTACGCTGGAATTATAATACAAATCGCAATTCAAGGAAGAAAAAATACAGAAAGGAATCAAAACCATGACTGATACCAACATGCCTGAACTGACATTGACCCCCGATACCGCCGCTGCGGCGGAGATGCCCACCCTGACGCTGACGCCTGAAGCGCCCGCCACCCCTGCCGCCCCTGAGGTGAAGAAGGAGGTCGAGCCGGTGGTGCTGGACGACAGTATGCTGACGGAACAGGAGAAAGCCGCTGTCAACGAATTTGCCAAGAAGATCGACGTGCGGGACACCAATCAGGTGCTGCAATACGGCGCGGCGGCCCAGAAAAGCGTGGCCAGCTTTTCCGAAAACGCGCTGTCCAACGTCCGCAACAAGGATATGGGCGAGATCGGCGAGGATCTGAGCCGCCTTGTGGTGGAGCTGAAGGGCTTCGGCGCGGAGGAGGAGAAAAAGGGTCTGGCGGGTCTGTTCAAAAAGACCGGCAACAAGCTTGAATCCATGAAGGCCCAGTACAGCAAGGTGGAGACCAACGTGGACAAGATCGCCCAGAATCTGGAGAGCCATCAGATCGCCCTGCTGAAGGACGTGGCCATGTTCGACCAGATGTATGAGCTGAACCTGAAATACTACAAGGAACTGACCATGTACATCCTAGCGGGCAAGAAGCGGCTGGCCGAGGTGCGCGGCGGCGAGCTGGAGGAGCTGCGGAAAAAGGCGGAACAGAGCGGTCTTGCCGAGGACGCACAGGCCTATAACGATCTGGTCAGCATGTGCGACCGGTTTGAGAAGAAGCTCCACGATCTGGAGCTGACCCGGATGGTGTCCATTCAGATGGGGCCCCAGACCCGGCTGCTGCAAAATAACGACACGCTGATGATCGAGAAGATCCAGTCCTCGCTGGTGAACACCATCCCCCTGTGGAAAAGCCAGATGGTGCTGGCGCTGGGCATGGAGCACAGCCGTCAGGCCACGGCCGCCCAGAACGCCGTTACGGAAATGACCAACGAGCTGCTGAAGAAGAACGCCGACACGCTGAAGATGGGCACCATCGCCACCGCCAAGGAGGCGGAGCGCAGCGTGGTGGATATCGAGACGCTGAAGCACACCAACGAGCAGCTGATCTCCACGCTGGACGAGGTGGCCCGTATCCAGAAGGAGGGCGCCGCCCAGCGCAAGGCAGCGGAAGTCGAGCTGGGCAAAATTGAAGGCGAGCTGAAGCAGAAGCTGATGGAGCTGAGAGGCTGAACCTTTCAAAGCCTCCCCTGTGTAAGGGGAGGTGTCGCGGCGTAAACCGCGATGGAGGGGTTGTCTGTCACTTGCGAGCAACATCGCACACGGACAATCCCTCAGTCAGCACTTTGCGCTGACAGCTCCCTTTACACAAGGGAGCCTCGGTAAAACAGCGATCTCCTTATGGAAGGAGGAATCTCCTATGAAATTTTTCAAAAACCGCGCGGTGGCGTGGGTGGTGCTGGTGCTGGCCGTCGTGGGCAGCGTATGCATCGGTCTGAGCCGGAAGGACAGCTTTCTGGCAAAGGAGCCGGTGGCGCTGCCAGAGGTCAAGTACCAGCAGTGGATCTGCGACGAGGCAGACATGCTGTCCGACGACACGGTGGCGTATATCACGGAGCGCAACGCGGATTGGGACGCGAAATACTACGCCGTGGTGGCGGTGGCCACCGCAGACAGCATTCAGGGCTGGACGCCGGAGGAAGCGGCAAAGCAGCTGGGTGCCGACTGGAAGCTGGGCAAAAACGACATGCTGCTGCTAATGGTGCGGGACGACGATTACTATGTGGCCTGCGGCGACAGCGTGCTGGCCGTGCTGAACCAGTACGACACCATGCAGGCCAAGCTGAAGCAGTCCATCGAAGGTCTCTACTACAGCGGCGACTTTGACGGCGCGGCGGCGGCGTTCTTCCGGCAGGCAGATGTGTTTTACGGCCAGATGGCCCAGATGCAGCCCTCCGGCGGTTACAGCAACAGCTATAACAGCGGCGGCGAATGGAACGCTCCGGCGAAAACCGGCTCCGGCGGCGTGTCCCTCGGCAGCGTGGTGCTGCTGATCGCGGCGATCCTTGTGGTGTGGGCGCTGCTGGATCGGGTGCGGTACAACCGCTACCGGCGGCGGTATATTCTGGGCGCGCCGGTGAACGTGGTGCGGCCCGTGTACTATCCCATTTTCTGGGGACGGCACCTGCGGCCCCGTCCGCCCCGCAGTCCCCGGCCGTCCCATGGCGGCTACCGTCCGCCGACAGGCGGGCCGCGACCTCCCGCCGGCGGCGGATATCGCCCGCCCCAGAGCAGCTATCGTCCGCCACGGGGCAATTCCCGGCCCGGCGGCGGTTTTGGCGGCAGCAGCCGGGGCGGCGGGTTCGGCAATGGCGGCTTCGGCGGCTCTCGCGGCGGTGGAAGCCGCGGCGGCTTCGGTGGAGGCGGCTTCGGCGGCGGACACCGGTAACACAGTTGAGAAAAGGCGCAGCGGTATGCCACTGCGCCTTTTGTGTCAATTCTTACGGAGTTTGCGGAATGGAAACACATTATCATTGACAGTCGTAAGGCCGACTGCTATAATACGCCCGCCTTTGAAAAAATATTGCTTTTTCGGCGCGGCGGGTATTGCTTATGACGCTGCGTCATGTGGTAGGATACAGGATAGAAAATATGATTTGGGAGGAAAGCATATGCTGGACATTCAACATTTGACCAAGCGCTACGGCGAGAAGAAGGCCGTAGACGATTTGACGCTGCACATTGCCGCCGGTGAGATCTACGGCTTCATCGGCCACAACGGCGCAGGCAAGACCACCACGCTGAAATCCGTGGTGGGCATTCTGCAATTTGATCAGGGGGAGATCACCATTGACGGCAAGTCCATCAAGGCGAATCCCCTGGGCTGCAAGCGGGAGATGGCCTACATCCCCGACAACCCCGACCTGTACGACTTTATGACGGGCATCAAGTACCTGAACTTCGTGGCCGATATCTTCGGCGTCGGAGCGCGGCAGCGGCAGGAGCGCATCCGAAAATACGCCGACGCCTTCGAGCTGACGGAGGATCTGGCCCAGCCTATCGCCGCCTATTCCCACGGCATGAAGCAGAAGCTGGCCATCATCGCCGCGTGGCTGCATCAGCCGAAGCTCATCATCATGGACGAACCCTTTGCGGGCCTTGACCCCAAGGCGTCCCATCTGCTGAAGGGCATGATGCGCGAGGTGTGCGACGAGGGCGGCGCCATCTTCTTCTCCACCCACGTGCTGGAGGTGGCGGAAAAGCTGTGCGACAAGGTGGCCATCATCAAGGGCGGCAAGCTGATCCGCTCCGGCACCATGGAGGAGGTCAAGGGCGACGACAGTCTGGAGGAGGTCTTTCTGGAACTGGAGGGAGAGGAATGCTGAAGCTTTTGCTGAAAAAGCAGCTGATGGAGGTGTTCCGCAGCTACTTCTACGACGCGAAAAAGAACAAGGCCCGCTCCAAGGGGACGACCATCGCCTATATCGTGATGTTCGTGCTGCTGATGGTGGGCGTGCTGGGCGGCATGTTCGCGGTGCTGGCCAACGTTATGTGCGGCCAGCTGGCGGAGATGGGTCTGGACTGGCTGTACTTCGTCATCATGGGCATGATGGCGGTGTTTCTGGGTGCCTTCGGCAGCGTGTTCAACACCTATTCGGGGCTGTATCTGGCCAAGGACAACGACCTGCTGCTGTCCATGCCCATTCCGGTGCGGATCATCATGGCGTCCCGGCTGCTGAATGTCTATCTGCTGGGACTGATGTACTCCGGCATCGTGATTTTGCCGGTCATCATCGTGTACTGGTGCACCGTGCCCCTTACGGCGGGGATCATTCTGGGCGGCGTGGTGCTGCTGATCGTCATCTCGCTGTTCGTGCTGGCGCTGTCCTGCGTGCTGGGCTGGGTGGTGGCGAAAATCAGCCTGAAGCTGAAGAACAAGAGCTTTATCACGGTGCTGGTATCGCTGGTGTTTTTCGGGTTGTACTATTTCGTCTGCTTCCGGTCTCAGGCGCTGATCGGCAGTCTGCTGCTGAATGCCGCCAGCGTCGGTGATAAGATCAAGGGCAGCGTCTATCCCCTGTACCTCTTTGGCCGGGTGGGCTGCGGCGACGGCGTGGCGATGCTGATCGTCTCCGCCGTGGTGATCGCCCTGCTGGCGCTGGTGTGGTATCTCATCGCCCGCAGCTTCCTGAACATCGCTACCGCCTCCGGCAATACCGCCAAGGCGGTCTATCGGGAGAAGGCCGCCATGCAGACCTCCCCTGCCGCCGCGCTGCTGCGTAAGGAGTTGGGCCGGTTCACCGCCAGTCCCCTCTACATGCTGAACTGCGGTCTGGGCACGGTGTTTCTGCTGATTCTGGCGGTGGCGTCTCTTATCAAGGGACGTGAGGTGTTCCTGATGATGAACGCCCTGTTCGCCGGAAGCGAGGACTTCGTGCCGGTGCTGGCGGCGCTGTGTCTGTGCCTGCTGGCAGGCAGCAACGACATTACCGCGCCGTCGGTGTCGCTGGAGGGCAAGAGCCTGTGGATCGCCCAGTCGCTGCCCATCGACCCGTGGCAGGCGCTGCGAGCCAAGCTGGGGCTGCACCTGCTGATCACCGAGCCGCCGCTGGTGCTGTGCGCCGTGTGCGTGGCGGCGGTGTCCGGTCTGGACTTCCTTCACGCGGCGCTGGTGGTGGTCGTCCCCATGGTATACGTGGTGCTGTCCGCTGCCTTCGGCCTGTTCATGGGGCTGAAGCGGCCCAACCTCACCTGGACCAGCGAGGTGGCTCCCATCAAGCAGGGGTTGGCGGTATTCCTGTCCATGTTCGGCGGTTGGGTGCTGGCAGCGGGACTGGGCTTCCTGTACTACGCCCTGATGGCTCATTTGGGCGCGGCGGCGTTCCTGCTGGCGGCCACGGCGCTGTTTATCGTGCTGGCGCTGTTGCTGCTGCGGTGGCTGAAAACCTCCGGTGCGAAAATCTATGCGCATCTGTAAAAAAATGTCTGCCGCGAAAGGCCGACTCCGCATAAGAAAACATACGGTTTTGCCTGCGCCTATTTGGCTAAAATGCGACC
>ERZ825670.1935-NODE-1935-length-21077-cov-7.359481_pt1 | contig 21077 bp, 18 predicted proteins | sample MGYA00519929_ERZ825670 | MGnify/ENA primary metagenome ERZ825670 (study PRJEB31778, sample SAMEA3449207) | human gut metagenome | biome: human gut; feature: human-associated habitat; material: faeces | place: United Kingdom | collected 2010/2012 ...
TCCAACACATATTCCATTAATTAAGTACCTCCCTTTGCTTGATACCGGTATGGTAATATGCCGCCGCGCTCCTGTAAACAGCATCCTTTCTCCCCCTCCCCGTTTCCTATAGAGCCTTGCATATTGTCCCTCTTTCTGCTACAATAGTTTACACGCAAAAAGGAAAGGGGCATCTTCCGATGTATTATTCCGACCTTGTGAAAAAGGCCTGTGCCATCATGTACGACGCCCACAAGGAGGATGTGGACAAGGGCGGCTATCCTTATGTGCTGCACCCCTTCTATCTGGCCACCCAGATGGATGATGAGGAATCCACCTGCGCGGCGCTGCTGCACGACGTGATCGAGGATCACGGCGACCGGTACTCCTTTGATGATCTGGTACGGGCAGGCTTTCCGGACTCCGTTATCCATGCGCTCCGTCTGCTGACCCACGAGAGCGGCGTGCTCTATATGGATTACGTCAAGGCGCTGGCGAAAGACCCCATCGCCCGAAAGGTCAAGCTGGCCGATCTCCGGCACAACTCGGATCCCCGGCGGTTAAACGGCATGCGGGCCGGAAAATACGAGCTGTATCAACAGGCGATCCGCTATTTGGATGCGGAAAACCGCCGCACACCGGAATAACCTCGGCGGACTTTGAAATTTTTTCTCCGCCAGCGCGGAAAGCATATTGTATTTACGGAAAATCGATGCTATCATAAAGGCAAATCGATCGACACAAAAAGCTGCCGGCGGCGGCTTTTTGAAAGGGTTGCGGTTAGCGCGCTCTAACCACACAAAAGGAGGGAAACGCACGGAGCTGAAAGCCTATCGGCGGGACAGCCTTTTGGGCGCTCTCGGCGCGCTGTTGATGCTTGTGGGCGATCTGTGCCTGAGCGTGATACCGGCCAGTGCCGGAGACAGCGGGAAATCGGCCCAAGCATATTTAACTACCTGATCCTCCCGGCATAATTGCCTTGCAAAAATGCCTGACTTGCGCTATGCTGTTTTTGAGGTAATCGTATGGAACTGCGGGTCTTGCGCTATTTTCTCGCCGTGGCGCGGGAGGAGAATATCACAAAGGCGGCGCTGCTCCATGTGACACAGCCGACCCTCTCCCGCCAGCTGATGCAGCTGGCGGAGGAACTGGGCGTCAAGCTGTTCCGCCGCAGCCAGTACCGGGTGGTGCTGACGGAGGACGGAATGCTGCTGCGCCGCCGGGCACAGGAGATCGTGGAGCTGGCAGACAAAGTGGAGCGGGAATTGCAGCACCACGAGGAGGAGTTGACCGGCGAGGTCGCCATCGGCTGCGGCGAGACCGCCGCCATGACATTTCTTTCGGAGCATATCCGGACATTCCGCAGGCAGCATCCGCTGGTGCAGTTCCGCATCTACAGCGCCATCGCCGACGATGTGAAGGAGCGCATCGAAAAGGGCCTGCTGGACATGGGGCTGCTGGCCGAGCCGGTGGACATTGGCCGGTACGCGTTTCTGCGGATGCCGCAAAAGGACCGCTGGGGCGTTCTGCTGCCCAAGGAGCATCCGTTGGCGCAAAAAGAAGCCGTCACGCCGAAAGACCTGACGGGCGTTCTGTTGCTCATCAGTGGCCGCGAAACGGTTCGCAACGAGCTGGCGGGCTGGTTTGGCGACGCCTATGAGAAGATAGAGATCGCCGCCACCTTCAACCTGATCCTGAACGCCGCCAACATGGTAAAAAACGGCGTCGACGCGGCGCTGTGCTATGACTTCGGCAGTCTCTCCGACGTACTGACCTTTGTGCCCCTTTCCCCCACGCTGGAAACGGGCACGGTGCTGGCGTGGAAGAAGGATCAGGCATGCTCTCCGGCAGCGGAGCAGTTTCTTGGCTGCATTAAAAATACACTTTAGGCATTTCTGCTTCCTCAAAACAAGCATTCGACATATGGCATAAACAAGTATACAATACAGGTATCCACAAAGGATGCCTGTATTTTACTTTAGGAGTGATGGCCATGACAAAGGACGGGGCCAACCAGCGCTACCGTATCCCGCCCCATATTCTGGACGAGTATGAAAGCTGGGGACTGTGCGGCGCGTTGAAAAAGGTGATGGGCGCGTGGCAGTACGATGACGAGGATCTGGAGCGGCTCAGTACCATCATGACGCTGCACGATATCGGCTTTACCGCCGAGGAGGTAGAAAACTATATGCGTCTTCTGCTGGAGCAGCCGGACAGCGACAGGCAGCGGCTGCGGATGATGGAGGAAAAGCGAAAGGCAACTCTGGACGAGATCCACTTCCGTGAGCGGTAGCTTCAGCGGCTGGACTATCTGTGCCTGAGATACAAAAAGAAAAAGGAGTGTGACCACATGAAGAAACTGTTTTCCCTGCTGCTGGCGGCAGCCATGGTGCTGACGCTGGCGGCCTGCGGCGTGACCAACGCCGACAGCAATGCGGCGGACGAGCCGAAAAACAATGCTGCCGCGGATGCCGCCGATCCCGCTCCCACTGAGGAAACGCCGGAAAGCACCGGCAGCAAGGTGCTGGTGGCCTATTTCTCCGCCACCGGCCATACCAAAACCATCGCGGAATATCTGCAAGCAGCGCTGGACGCCGACCTTTACGAGATCGTGCCCTAGGAGCCTTACACCGACGCCGATCTGGACTGGATGGACAAAAAGAGCCGCAGCACCATCGAGATGAACGCCCCCAAGAGCCGCCCCGCCATCGCAGGTCAGGTGGCGGACATGGTGCAGTACGACACGGTGTTCGTGGGCTTCCCCATCTGGTGGTATCAGGCCCCGCGTATCATCGAGACGTTTCTGGAGAGCTACGACTTCTCCGGCAAGACCGTCATTCCCTTTGCCACCTCCGGCGGCAGCGGTATGGGCGGCGAGGATATCCTGAAGGCCGCCTGCTCCAAGGACACGAAATGGCTGCCCGGCAAGCGTCTCAGCAGCCGTGAGAGCGCCGCCTCCGTCCAGAAATGGGTGGAGAGCTTAGGCCTGTAACATAAGAAGAACTCCGTTTTCGAGCATCTCTCGAAAACGGAGTCCTTTTCTCTTAATGTTCCCCGACAGGTGTGGGCAATCCGTTCTTCACATAGGTCTCCCACACGTGCAGACGGTCGCCCTCGCCGATCTGCCGCAGCACCTTGGCGGGAACCCCGGCAGCAATGCTGTTGGGCGGAATATCGCGGGTCACTACCGCACCGGCGGCGATGATGCTGCCCGCCCCGATGGTCACACCGCCGCACACCGTCACACTGGCGCACAGCCAGCAGTTGTCCCCGATGGTGATGGGCTGGGCATACTCCAGCTCGTGGCAGCCGTTGGGATAGTCCGTATAGGCCCGCTCCTCCGCCACGAACGGGTGGTTGGGCGTGGCCAGCGTTACGTTAGGGCCAACGAGGACGTTATCCCCCAGCGTGATGGGTGCCACGTCCAGAAACACGCTGTTGTAGTTGATGAAGCAGTTCCGTCCCACGTGGATGTTCACACCGTATTCGCAGTAAAATGGCGCGAAAGCCTCGAAATTTTTCCCTTTCGCCGAGGGGATCAGCCGCTCCAGCGCCCGCTGCTTGGCCTTGGTGCGCCACAGGGCAATGCGGTTGAATCGGTCGCAGCGGAGCATGCCCGTGCGGTGCCGCTTGGCGATCTCCGGATCGGCGGGGCTGTAGAGCCGTCCCGATATCATGCGCTCCCATTCACTGATGTTCGCTTTCGTGGTCAACGCCTGTTACAGCTCCTTTCCCAGCGCATAGGCCCGCTCCAGATCGTCCCCGCTCAAATCGGCGGCGGTGGGGGCGTTACGCGCATTCAAGACACCCGCGTTTTCCCAGCCCAGATAGCCGGTCATTTGCCGGAACATCTCGTTGGCCGCCAGCGCCGAGTCCATCTCCGTGTCCGCCATGGCGGTGATGAGGACGGCCTTTTTCCCGCCCATCAGCACCTCGTTGTTGGCATAGAACCGGTCGATGACCGCCTTGAGCTGGGCGTTGATGGTGAAGTAGTAGATCGGCGAGACGAACACCACCGCGTCCGCCGCCAGCAGGTGAGGATTCAGCAGCTTCATGTCATCCGCGGCGAAGGTACACGTCCCTGTGCGGCGGCACTTGTCGCAGCCGATGCAAGGGTGAACGTCCTGAAACGCCGCGTCAAAACGGTAGACCTCATGCCCGGCGTCCAGCGCCCCCTGCTGGAATCGGTCGGCCAGAGTGGCGGTGGTGCCGTTCCGGTGTGCACTGCCGGTCATCATGACGATTTTCATGTCATTTCCCTCCGTAATTCAAAAATTTTGATTTGTCCGTTCGATTATACCACGCTTTCTGCGCCCTGAAAACTGCCAAAATGCTTACGGCGTCTGCGGCTTGATCTCCACCGTTCTGCCGCCGAGACTTTCATAGACTCGGTGGGAGACGGAGAGAACGGTACGCCCTCTGGAGGCCTGGCGCAGCGCGTCCAGCACCCGCTCCTCGGTCTCCGCGTCCAGATTGGCGGTGATCTCGTCCAGCAGCACGGCGGGATCGGCCGCTGCGGCACGGGCGATGGACAGCAGCTGCCACTCGCCCTGGGAGAACATGCCGTCGGTACACACCGTATCGTAGCCCTCCGGCAGCGCCTGAATGGCGTCGTCGATCCCCGCCAGCTTCGCCGCGTTTCGCGCCATTTCCCCGGTGATCTGCGGATCGTTCAGGGTGATCTGCTCCAGCACTGTTCCCGGTACGCGGGAAAAATGCTGCTCCACGCATCTGATGCAGGTGCGCCGCTGCCCATCCGGAATGGCCGCAACGTCCACGCCGCCGATGGTCACCGTGCCGCTTTGGGGCGGATACAGTCCCAGCAGCAGCCTGAACACCGTGCTTTTTCCCGCACCTGTCCGACCCACCAGCGTAACCTGCTCCCCCTGCTTCACAGTCAGGGAGAAGTCCTCCAGCACCGGCTTTTCCCCATAGCCGAAGGTCACATGGGAGAGCGCCACATCGCCCCGCGCCACCTTTTCCCCCTTCGGAGGAACGGTGCGCTCCGGCTGGGCAAGAAAGGCGTCGATGCGCTTGACACCCGCCATGGCGGACTGGATGCTCCGGATCTCCATGCCAAGGCTTTCAATGGGGGCAAAAATGCGGGAGATATAGCTGATGACCGCCACCGCGGTGCCCACCGACATGCCGAACAGGCGCAAAATCTCCGCCTTTTCGGAGGCGGAAAGCAGCATGACGGCGCCCACCACAACGGCGTCCAGCAGCAGCACCACCGGCGAATAGACCGCATCATAGAAGTTGGTGCGCTCCATGGCGGCATAGCTGTCGCCGATGCACCGGTCATAGCGGCGCTCCCGGTAGCTCTCGATGCCCAGCGCCCGGATGGTGCGGATGTTGTGCAGCGTCTCCGGCACCTGACCGGACACGGCGGCGACGGCGCGGCGGTTGTCCAGCTGGGCGGCCAGCATCCGCTTCTGCACATGGCGGGTAAAGACCGCGAACAGCGGAAGCACCAGCAGCAGAACCAGCGCAAGACCTGTGTTTTTCACCGCGATCACCGCCAGAATGGAGACAATGCGGCAGGCGTCCGCCACCATGCTGATGATGCCGGAGGTAAACAGCGCCTCTACCGTGTCCACATCGCCGGAAAAGCGGGCCGCCACCTGGCCGGGGTTCTGGCCCGCCAGCGTACCGGCAGGCAGCCGCGTCAGCTTCCGGGACATTTCCGAGCGCAGCGCGTGGGTCATTTTCTGGCCGAACAGCACCAGCAGACTCTCCTGCGCCGAGGAGAATACCCCCTCCAGTGCAAGGCTGCCGAAGTACAGCAGCACCGCCAGAAACGTCAGCGGCAGGCCAGCGGTCAACCGGTCGATCACCCGCCCCAGCGGCAGCAGCGACGCCGCCACCGACGCCGCCACGCACAGCAGCGTCCCCACCGTCAGCAGGCGGTGGGAGATCAGGAACACCACCTTATCCTTGGCGTAGGCCTGCAAATTGGCGAACACAGCGTCCTCCGTGCCGCGATCCAGCGCGGAGAACGGATCGTCCAGCACCAGCACCGGCCGGGGATGGGCCAGCGTTCTCGCCAGCGCCAGCCGCTGGGCCTGTCCGCCGGAAAGGCGGGTCCCGCCGCTGCCGATGACGGTATCGGGGCCGTTTTCCATGGCCTGTACCTCCCCTTGCAGCGCCACAGCGGCCAGATACGGCGCGGCGTCCTGCTCGCCGCCGCAGAGGACGTTATTATTGATGGTATCGGCGCTCAGTTCCGGATCGTGGCCCAGATAGCCCACAGTGGCGGCGATCTGCCGGGGTGTCAGGGAGGAAAACTCCCTCTCCCCGAATTTCGCCGAGCCGCCGTAGGGCGCTTCACACAGGAACACCCGCCCCAAGGTGGACTTGCCGCAGGCCACCGGGCCGGTAATGCCGATGATATCGCCGGGATGAGCCGTCAGCGTCAGGCCGGAGAAAACCGGCGTGTCCCCATAGGCGAAGGACAGGTTTTCCAGCGTCACATCGGCAGGAGCCGGAACCGTCAGCGGCGGCAGCTCCTCCGGCGTTTTCATCAGCGGCCTGATGCGCTTCCACGACACCTCCGCCTTCTGCACCGCGTTGAACAGCTTGGCCACCTTGGAGGATTTCACCGTCAGCTTGGTAAAGCAGGAGAGAAACGTGGTGAACGCCGCGATATCCCATGCATTCCAGCCGGTTCCCAGCACGTTTTTTGCGCCGAACCACAGGATGAACAGCGTGCCCGCTCCCGACACTGCCATTTGGGCGGCGGTCTCGTTGCCGCCCAGAATGTCGGCAAGGCACTGGGCCAGCCGCCCCTCAAACCACGGCGTGGCCAGCAGGCCCACGTTATAGATCAACCCGGAGGCCGTCACAAGAGCCAGCGAAAGCCACTCCATGCGGAAATAGGAGCCGATCCGGTCGGGGCGGAACGTCTTACTCTTCCGCATCGTCCGCTTCGCCTCCCGCCATTTTTTGAAAGTGCGGAAAGCCCGCGCGGCTCTCCTCTTTGGACGCGGTGTACAGCTTGTCCAGCGCCGCCGTGAAGGCGGCGGCTTCCTCCGGCGTCAAGACGCCGGTCAGGTATTCATAAAAGGACGCTTCGATCTCCGCCTTGGAGGCCTTCAGCCCCTCCGCCTTTTCCGTGGGATACAGCAGCTGGCTGCGCCGGTCGTTGGGCGCGTCACGGCGGACGAGATACCCCTTCCCCTCCAGATTTTTCGTCCGCCGGGCGATGGCGGCCTTGTCCGCGTGCAGAAGCTCCGCCAGCGCCGCCTGCGTACAGCCGGGATTGTGGCGCAGCGCGTGGATCAGGTCGATCTCCGCCGTGCCCACGTCCTTTTCCCGCAGCGTCCGCAGCACCAGCTTCTCCGCCTCGCGGGCGATTTTTGTGATCTTCCGCTCTGTAATATCCATGAGCACCTCCGGTTTTCAAAAGAAGTTGCATCTACATCGTTGTATATACAGCCATTATACAACGTTCTCCCCTTTTGTCAACATAAACAAAGCAGCCGGGAGTCTCTTTTGTGAGACTCCCGGCACATTTTATGAGGAAATTCACGCGCGTGGCAAGGTGATATCGGCGCGGAACAGATCGCCGTCGATGGACAGGTCAAACGTGCCGCCCATCAGCTGCACCAGACTTCCGGCGATGGACAGGCCCAGACCGCTGCCCTCGGTATGGCGGGACGCGTCGCCCCGGACAAAGCGCTCCATCAGCTCATCGGGAGAGATGTTCAGCTCATCGCGGGAGACGTTCTTGAAGCTGATGGTGACGGTTTCTTCATCGCAGGCGGCGGCGACGTAAACGCGGGTATCCTCCAGCGCGTACTTGCAGATGTTGCTGACCAGATTGTCCATAACGCGGCTGAGGAGCCTGCCGTCGGCCTGAATGGATACGGGCTTCTCTGGCGGACGGGCCACCAGCGTCAGGCGGCAGCCGGCCAGCCGCTCCTGATACTCGCCCACGATCTGGTCGAAAAGCACCGCCACATCCGTAGGCTGCACGTCCATCGGCAGCGCGCCGGAGGACGCCTTGGACGCCTCCACCAGATCCTCCGTCAGCTTTTTCAGCCGCCGGCTCTGGCGATCCAGCACGGCGATGTACTCCCGCGCCGTCTCCGGCTGAACGTCCACCTTTTGCAGCAGGTCTACGTAGTTGACGATGGAGGTCAGTGGCGTCTTGATATCGTGGGACACGTTGGTGATGAGCTCGGTCTTCATGCGCTCGGCCCTGGTCTGCTCCCGCACCGCCCGCTCCATGCCGGTGCGCAGCTCGTTCATCCGCTGGCCATAGCGCTTGAAGTCGCCGATCAGCGGTCTGGTGTCGATGCTCTGGGAGTAATCTCCCGCCGCCAGCTTCTCGCCGCCCTTCTGCAGAATGCGCAGATTCAGAGCGATATACAGGATGGCAAGGAACTCCACCAGCTTCATCACTGCAAAGACACCGTCCACGTAGCCGTAAAGCATCTCTGCAAAGAACACCGCCAGCGTCACCAGCGCGGTTTTCCAGATCAGGGGCAGACCCACAATCGTGCGGCGCAGGCCCCGACCCACCGCCCTGATGATGCGCCACAGCAGCCGCAGCACCCGTGCGATCAGCGTACCCCGCAGCACCGTCCCAGCCTTGCACTGGGCTGCAAAGGCGCACAGGAACAGCAGAAGCACCGGTGCCAGCGCCGCGCAGAACACGGCAAACGCCAATTCGTAGAAAACATCCCATCCCGCGAAAACCGCGCATATCAACGCCACCAGCCACACATCCGCCGGGATTTTGTCCAGCCACGTCAGGTGGACGCCCTCATGGGCCGCCCAGTGTCCGGCGGAGGCCATGGAGAAGCCAAAGCACAGCAGCGTCAGCAACAAAAACAGCACCGTCAGGACCACCGTCAGTCCGATGTGCTCCAGCAGCCATGTCATCACCAGATAGGAATAACCAGGGAACTCATCCGCAGGCAGCAGGTCGGCGGCGATGGTCAGCTCCTCCTTCGTCCCGTCGGCAAAGATGAGCGTAAAGGTTCGCTGTGCGGAGTACAGCGGCTTGTCGCTGTCCGTCAGTTCAAAGTTTTCAAAGGTGATCTCTCTGGTATCCTTGTTAATGACCGCCAGATGGCAGTCGGTGTCCTCACGGGAGAAGCTTTCCGAAAAGGCGTGGGGCAGATCGTCCAGCACCTGCTGCTGTTCCTCGTCGGTGATGCCGCCGGTCGTGGGAGCCGACGAGGTATCCGTGCTAGGCGTGTCATCCGCCAGCAAGCCGGCGTTGGCCATCGTGCCTCGCAGATAGTAGTAGGCGTTGTGAATGGCGCTGCTGCACTGTGATTCATACATCGTTTCCCGCATGTACGCGCCGCCATCCAGAAATACGTCGCAGCTGACCAGAATGCCGACGCCAAGGCCGCCCAGCACCGTCATGGTGCCGAACAGCAGCGTCAGGAAAAAGGCCGTCAGCTTGGCCCAGGTTTTATCCAGAAGTCGTTTCATGTGAGGGTTCCCTCCATTTTATAGCCCTTGCCCCAGACCACCTTGATGTACCGGGGCTCCGAGGGGTTGATCTCCAGCTTTTCCCGCAGATGCCGGATGTGCACGGCGATAGCGCCTGTGGCGTTCAGCGGCACGTCGTCCCACACCCGGCGGTAGATCTCGCTGGGGGAGAACACCGTCCCGGCATTCTGCATGAGGAAGCGGAGAATATCGTATTCTTTCGGTGTCAGCGCCACCGGGTCGCCGTCCACGGTGACGGCCTTGGCGTTGTCGTCCAGACAGATGCCGCCGATGACCAGCGTGCTGGGCCGCACCTGTCCGCCGCCCAGCTGCAAATACCGCCGCAGCTGGGAGCGCACCCGCGCCAGCATCTCCACCGGATTAAAGGGCTTGGTGATGTAGTCGTCCGCGCCTACGTTCAGGCCCAGCACCTTGTCGGTGTCCTCGCCCTTGGCGGTCAGCAGGATCACGGGAACGTTGCTGGTCTGCCGCAGCTGGGCCATGGCGGTCAGTCCGTCCATGACGGGCATCATGATATCCATGAGGATCAGGTGCACATCCTCACGGGCGGCCACGGACAGAGCCTCTTTGCCGTTGCCGGCGGACAGCACCCGGTAGCCCTCGGCCTTCAGGTATATTTCAAGGGCGGAAACGATATCCTTTTCGTCATCAACCACCAGAATCGTGTACATAGTGTGTCCTCCTGCGGCAGTAAGTTTGGTCTATCTCTATCATACCCCCTCCCGCCCGATTGCACAAGGTCAATTCTTGGCGGCAGGATAGGGCAGCGAGGACAGGTTCACGCTGTGGTGGATGGGCTTCCACTCCACCTTCATGAACAGCGCCGCCATGGAGATGGGCAGGTATGTCAGCATGAACAGCGGGAAGGTCAGGGTATAGGCGATCTTCTTCCACGCTGGGGCATGGATGCGCTTCCACTCGGTGGCCACGGTAATGCCGCCCAACACCAGCAGCGTGGCGAGGATGCTGCCCATACACTCCAGCAGCGACCGCATGGCGAACCATACCCCCACTCCCTGCATCAGTCCCAGCACCGACAAGGTGATGTTGGCCAGCAGGCACAGCGCCGTCAGAATGAAGGCCGGCAGGATGGACATGGACATGTCGAAGCAGCTCCAGCTGCCCTTGGCCGCGCCCTTCAGCAGATCAGCGCCGTACCGGCGGAATACCTGAAGGTATCCCTTGGCCCAGCGCAGCCGCTGCCGCACGGACTGGCGGAAGCCGGTGGGCTGCTCGTCGTACAGCACGGCGTCCTCGCAGATGGCGATTTTTTCGCCCCGGAGAATGTGATACACAGAGAACTCGATATCCTCGGTCAGCAGATAAAACCGCCAGCCGTGGCTCTCGTCCAGCACCCGCTGGGAGAACAGAAAGCCCGTACCGCCCACGGCGGCGCTGCTGCCCAACCGGTTACGGGCACCGTTGAGGTAGCGGCTCTCCCGCAGGAACCACAGGGCGTAGCCTGCGCTGATCCAGTTGCCGCCGAAATTCTTGCTGTTGCGGTAGCTGGTGACGATCTGGTGGCCGTTGGAGAACATCTCGTTCATCCGCTCTATGTAGTCCGGAGCCAGCAGGTTGTCGGCGTCAAACACGAAGTAGCCGTCAAAGCCCTCCGGATAGTCCGCACCGATGTTCTGGAGCAGGAAGTCCAGCGCGTAGCCCTTGCCCACGTTCAGCTGGTTGAACCGCTCATACACCACCGCGCCATGGGCGCGGGCAATGGCAGCGGTACGGTCGGTGCAGTTGTCCGCCGCCACGAATACCGTCACAAGAGACATGTCATAGGTCTGCGCCCGGAGACTGTCCAGCAGGCCGGAGATGACGTTCTCCTCGTTCCGGGCGGCGATCAGCACCGCGTAGCGGTGGGGTCTGTCCGGTGCGGTAAGGGGCTTGGGCTTTTTTGCCAGCACCAGCGGGATATAGAGGAACTGATAGGTATAGCAGATAAAAAACAGCGCCGAGATAACGGCGTTGATGGTGCGCAGCGTGGTCTCCATAAAGGCACGTCCTTTCTTCTCTTTCTGCCATCGATTGACAAGGGTCTGCCCTTGTCAATCGATGGCACCTTTATGGTAACAAACGCCGGATTAAGAAACAATCAGGGTGAGGTTTAAGGTTTTATTAAGACGCACCCCTTCCGAATAAAAAAAGAGGGGCCGAAGCCCCCTTTTTTCACCGATATCATCCGTCCCACGGATACCAGATCTCACCCTGTTCGGCCACGTACCAGATGCCGTCCCGTTCGCAGACCTGTCGCCATATTTTGTTGCACCGGCATCCCCAAAACGCAGGTCGAAGCAATTCCTATCTTCTCAAAAAGGGCTATGCTTTTTTGACAAGCTAACAGGAAACCCGCATGGTTTCCGGTGTCAAGCAGTTCTGTAACGCAGCTCTTACCCCATCAGGTGCTGGGCCAGTCCCACCACCGGCGGGATGGTCAGCACGGAGAGGGCGGTAAACACCGACACCACGCTGGAGGCCAGCCGGGTGTCGCGCTCGAATTTCTGGGCAAACATACTCAGCAGCGCGGCAGGCGGCGTGCTGGCGGCGATGACCGTCACCAGCGCCACGGCGCTGTCCACCCGCAGGACATAGCACCCGCCCACCGTCAGCAGCGGAATCACCGCCAGACGCAGCACCAGCGCCGTCCAGGATCGGCGGTCGGCAAAGGCGTGGCGGAAATTGGCGTGGCTCAGCTGATAGCCCACCACGATCATGGGCAGGGGCGTATTCATATTGGCCAGATACGTCAGCGGCGTCATGACGATCTCCGGCAGGCTCACCGACAGCAGGTACAGCGCCATGGCCACTACCACGCTCAGCACACCGGGATTCACCAGGATGGACTTCAGCCGCAGCTTACTGGCGTCATGGGTCATCATGTAGATGCCCGCCGTCCACGTCAGCACCGTGAACACCACCACGTAGGCCGATCCGTAGAACACGCCGATGCTGCCCAGCAGCGCCGTCATCAACGGATAGCCCATAAAGCCGCAGTTGGAGAACACCGCGCCGAACCGCAGCACCCCGCAGGTGCCGTCCTTTCCCCGCAGCGCCGCGCAGGCCAGCAGAATGCTGACGGCATGCACCGCCACCGCCAGCAGCAGACACACCAGAAAATTATGCAGATCCGCCGTGTCCTTCTCCCGCTGGAAGGCCACCACCATCATGGCGGGCGACACCGCGTACATCACCAGATTCGTCATGGCAAGGCTGCCCTTGTCCCCCATCAGCTTGGCCTTACCCAGGGTAAAGCCCACCGCCATCAGGGCAAACAGGATCAGCACCTGCTCGCCCACCGTCAGAAAAGAACCGATCATTTTTCTTTGCTCCTCTTGTCAAAATACCCGGACGTGGCAAAGACCACCACCAGCAGTCCCACCACGGCGGCAGCCGCGTTGAACAGCAGCATGGCGTTCACGTCCACCCGATCCACCAGCGTGCCGCTGACGGCGGTCATCACCGCCGGGCCCACGCCGTTGGAGAAAATGTGGATCAGGCCCTGTCCCTTGGCCTGATTGGCGGCGTCCAGCGTCTCCGCCGCGTAGTACACGGTGGCAGGCAGGAACACGCCGAACTCGAAAAATTGCAGCGCCGCCGACACGTACAGCAGCGTCGGCGTCCTGGCCAGCAGAAACAGCACGTCCTTGGCCACAAAGGCGGCGGCGCATAGCAAAAACATGCCCCGCAGAGACAGCTTCTGCCGCATCCGGGAGAACAGCGTCATGGCGGGCAGCTCCATAAAGGCGGACACCGCCAGCACCACGCCCATCAGACTCTCTCCCGCGCCCACCTTGTCCACAATGTGTATCATATAGGTGTTGCAGGCGTTGTGGCCGCCCTGCAAAAGCGCGCAGCCCATCAGCATCACCGGAAAGGCCGGATACTTCTTCAGCAGCGCCCACAGCCCCAGCACCTTGGGCGGCTCTTCCTCCTGCGCCGCCGGAACAGGCGGCAGCGGATAGCGGAACGTCCAGACGGCGATGATCTGCAGCACCAGCGCCGCCAGCAGTACCGGCAGGATCACCGTCGGCGCACGCTTTTCCAGCACGAAGCCCAGCACCAGCGCCACGATGGCGTAGGTGGTGGAGCCGGTGCCCCGGCCGAGGCCGTAATTGACGTTGACGCCCCGCAGGTGATACTCCATCACCATGCTGTTGAAAAACGGCGAGGTGCTCACCAGCAGTACGCCGATCACGGCGTAGGCCGCCACCAGCACCGTCTTGCTGCCGGTGCTCACCGTCATGACCACCGCCGCCGCCAGCGTCAGCAGCGACAGCACCAGCGCCAGACGGCGGCTGGTCCACCGGCTGTCCGCGTCCGACAGGGCGGCCAGCGCCGGCTGGAGCAGCAGCGGCAGCACCAGCGCCAGCGACGTGACCACGCCCAGCGTGCTGTTGCTCAGCCCCAGATACAGCAGCAGCACCGGCCCAAAGCCCCAGATGGTCGAGAATCCGGCGAAATAGCTGCCCTGCATGGCGGCGTGATGGATATCCACTTTTCTGGCAAGCTTGTCCATGGCGCTCCTCCGCTGCGAAACATGTTAAATAGGTGTGAACATGCTCCAGTCTATCACAAAAGCAAAAACTGTCAAGACCGGAGGTTGTGTTTTGCCGGGAAATAGACTATAATAAGATATTCTGTGAAATCTGACCCCACAAGGAGGCCGACCATGAAACTGATGGTTCTTGACGGCAACAGCATTATCAACCGCGCCTTTTACGGCGTGAAGCCCCTGACCACACGGGACGGGCTGTATACCAACGCCATTTTCGGCTTTCTGAACATGCTCCAGCGCTTCGTGGACGAGGAACAGCCGGAGGCGCTGTGCGTGGCCTTTGACCGGAAGGAGCCCACCTTCCGCCACGAGGCCGACGCCAATTACAAGGCCACTCGCAAGGGCATGCCCGAGGAGCTTGCCCAGCAGATGCCGGTGATGAAGCAGGTGCTGTGCGCCATGTCCATCCCCTGCTACGAAATGGTGGGCTACGAGGCCGACGACCTGCTGGGCACCATCTCCCGCCGCTGCGAAAAGCGGGGCTGGGAGTGCGTCATCGTCACCGGCGACCGGGACAGCCTGCAGCTCATCACCGACCGTACCCGCGTGAAGCTGGTGACCTCCCGCATGGGCCAGACCTCCACCACCGACATGACCCCCGCCCTGTTCCGGGAGCAGTACGGCTTCGACCCCATCCATATGATCGACCTGAAGGCCCTGATGGGCGACAGCAGCGACAACATTCCCGGCGTGCCGGGCATCGGCGAAAAGACCGCCACGGCGCTGGTGCAGCGTTACGGCAGCATCGACGCGCTGTACGCCGCCATGCCGGACGTAGAAGCCAAGCCCGCCGCTCTGCGGAAGCTGGCGGAGGGCGAGGAATCCGCACGCCGCAGCTACTGGCTGGCCACCATCGTCACCGACGCGCCGCTGGAGTTCGACCCGGAGGACGCCCTGCGCCAGCCCTACCGGCCGGAGCTGTACGACCTGTTCATGAAGCTGGAGTTCACCAAGCTCATTAAGAAATACGACCTGACCCCTGCCGCTCCCACACCGGAACCGGCCGCCGTCCATGACGAGGACTATAGCGTCATGATCGAGGTTCCCCAGACCGACGATGACGCGGCGCGGCTTCTTGCCCAGTGGCGCAGCGTACCCCGCGTGACGGTGTACGGACTGGACGATCTTCGGGCGCTGGCGGTGGAATGTGAGATCGACGACCGCCATGGCCTGACGGTCATCCTGCGCCCTGACCGGTTCGACGGCGACTGGGACGCTTTGCTGCGTGGCCTGTTCTCCGCCGATATCCCCAAGGTGGCCCACGACGTAAAGGACATGACCTACGCCCTGCTGGAGCGCGGCCTGCCTGCCGACGGCTTTCTCTTCGACACGGCGCTGGCCGCCTATCTGCTGGATGCCACCGCCGGGGGATACGACCTCCAGCGGCTGTTTGTGGCCTACTGCGGCGCGGAGCTGCCCGCCCCGGTTCATCTGGCACGGGACGCCTTCGCCCCGCTCAGCGATACCGCCACGGAGGAAGCCGCCCTGTGCAGCTACACCAGCGCCGTTTCCGCCCTGTATGAGATCCTGCCCGACAAGCTGGAGGAGCTGAACCTGACGGCGCTGCTTCATGAAATGGAGCTGCCCCTGTGCCGGGTGCTGGCGGAGATGGAGCTGGCGGGCTTCCGCATCGACGAATGCGCGCTGGCTCAGTTCGGCATCGACCTGCATGAGCGTATCGTGAAGCTGGAGCAGTCCATTTACGGCATGGCGGGCGAGAAGTTCAACATCAACTCCCCCAGACAGCTGGGGATCATTCTCTTTGACAAATTGCAGCTGCCCCACGGCAAGAAAACGAAAACCGGCTGGTCCACCAACGCCGAGGTGCTGGAGAAGCTGCGGTACGAAGCGCCCATCGTCAGCAGCGTGCTGGAGTACCGGCAGTATACGAAGCTGAAATCCACCTACGCCGACGGTCTGCTGCGGGCGGTGTCGCCAGACAGCCGGGTGCGCACCCGGTTCCAGATGACCGCCACAGCCACGGGCCGTCTCAGCTCCACGGAGCCGAATCTGCAGAATATCCCCACCCGCACCCCGCTGGGCAGCGAGATCCGCCGCCTGTTCGTGGCGGAGGATGGCAATGTGCTGGTGGACGCGGACTACTCCCAGATCGAGCTGCGGCTGCTGGCCCACATGGCGGGCGACGAAGCCATGCAGCAGGCCTTCCTGTCCGGTGCGGACTTCCACACCGTCACGGCAGCCAAGGTGTTCCACGTGCCGGAAGCGGAGGTGACCCACGAGATGCGTTCCCGGGCCAAGGCGGTGAACTTCGGCATCGTGTACGGCATGTCCGCCTTCTCCCTCAGTCAGGATATCCACGTGACGGTGGCGGAGGCCAAGGACTACATGGAGCGCTACTTCGCCACCTACCCCGGCGTGAAGCAGTACATGACCGATATCGTGGCGCTGGCGAAAGAGCAGGGCTATGTGGAGACGCTGTACCACCGCCGCCGGGCGCTGCCGGAAATCAAGTCGTCCAACTTTATCCAGCGCTCCTTCGGTGAGCGGGTGGCGCTGAACATGCCCATTCAGGGCACGGCGGCGGATGTGATGAAGCTGGCCATGATCCGGGTCTATGACCGCCTGTGGCGTGAAAATTTGCAGGCCAAACTCATCATGCAGGTACACGACGAGCTGATCGTGGAGTGTCCGGAAGCGGAGCGGGAAACCGTGGAAACGCTGCTGCGACAGGAGATGGAGCAAGTGGCGGCGTTGTCCGTCCCTCTGATCGCCGAGGCTCACAGCGGTAAAAACTGGCTGGAAGCAAAAGGATAAGGAAAAACTATGGAAAAAATACACATATCGATCGTGCCCATGAACGCCGATCATCTGGACGAGATTGCGGCGTTGGAGCGGGTGTGCTTCTCCCGCCCGTGGTCGCGGAACATGCTGGCCGAGGAGCTAGAGAACCAGTGCGCCGCCTTCCTGACGGCGCTGAATGCCGCCACGGGAAAGGTGGTGGGCTACGCGGGGCTGCTGGTGGCGGCGGACGAGGGCTACATCACCAACGTGGCGGTGTTCCCGGAATACCGCCGTCAGGGCATCGCCGCCAAGCTTTTGAAGGTGTTCTGCGATTTCGCGGCGGGCCGGCATCTGGCGTTCCTGACGCTGGAGGTGCGGCCCAGCAACACCGCCGCCATCGCCCTCTACCAGTCCTTCGGCTTTACGGAGCGGGGACGGCGGCGCAATTACTACGACCTGCCGAAAGAGGACGCCCTCATTCTGACGCGGGACTTTGAGGAGGCGAACGCATGAACATACTGGCTTTTGAATCCTCCTGCGACGAGACCGCCGTGGCGGTGGTGCGGGATGGCCGCCATCTACTGGCCGACGCCATTCTCTCCCAGGCGGACATGCACGCCCTGTACGGCGGCGTGGTGCCGGAGATCGCGTCCCGCAAGCATGTAGAGGCCATCGCCGGACTGACGGATCAGGCGCTGCGGGAAGCGGGACTGACAAAGCGGGATATTGACGCGGTGGCCGTCACCTACGCGCCGGGCCTGATCGGTGCGGTGCTGGTGGGCGTCAGCTTCGCCAAATCCGCCGCGTGGGCGCTGGGCGTTCCGCTGATCCCGGTGCACCATGTGCGGGGTCACATCGCCGCCAACTATCTGGCCTTTCCGGAGCTGGAGCCGCCGTTTCTGGCGCTGGCCATCTCCGGCGGCAATACGCTGATCGTGGATGTGGCGGACTACACCGACATGCAGGTTCTGGGCGCTACCCGTGACGATGCGGCAGGCGAGTGCTTCGACAAGGCCGCCCGTGTGCTGGGTCTCCCCTACCCCGGCGGCAAGCCCATGGATCAGCTGGCTCAACAGTCGGCGGGCGGCGTGTACGCCCTGCCCCGTGCCCATGTGGACGGTGCGCCGCTGGACATGAGCTTTTCCGGGCTGAAAACCGCCGTGGTGAATCTGGCCCACAACGCCCAGCAGAAGGGTGAGCCGCTGGACGAGCCCGCCCTGGCCCGGGACTTCACCCAGGCCGTCAGCGACGAGTTGACGGATCGCGCGGCGCTGGCGCTGGAGCAGACGGGCCGCAAGGTGCTGGTGGCAGCGGGCGGCGTGGCCGCCAACTCCATCATCCGCGCCGACCTGCAAAGGCTGTGCGAAAAGCGTGGCGTGAAGCTGTATCTCCCCCCGCTGAAATGGTGCGGTGACAACGGCGCCATGATCGGCGCGCAGGGGTATTACGAGTACATGGCTGGCGTCCGGGGTGATATGACCCTTAATGGCTACGCCACCATGGAGCTGGACAAGGTGGTTTTTTGAGGGTATTGCGGATTTCCGCACGTCCAAGCGGCGGGGTGAGGGCAGGCCGCCCTACGCACGTCCACAAAAGCGCTTGACATTAAAAAAGGCTCTGGCCGTTGGCCAGAGCCTTTTTCTTATTTACTCATACACATCCACATACGTGCCGTCTCGGTACACCTGCACGGCGGTGATCCCCTCCAGCGACCGCAGGGACGTGACGATGCCACGCAGCATCTGCTCCACCGTGTCGGCGTCCACCGCGTCCAGCTCCTCCGACGGGAGGTTCAGCTGACACACGCCGTCCTCCACGCGGGCGGTGATGCCTGTGACCCCCTCTGGGATCAGGGCCTGCAGGCCGTCCTCCGTGGGGCCATCCATCAGCGCCGCGATCACCACGTCCGCCGTGGACTGTCCCTCGTACTGGGGCAGCAGCCGCTCCTCCGGCGTCAGCGTGCCGTCGGCGTCGGGGAAATACAGCTGGGCCGTCAGCATCCGCACCACGTCGTCCATAGAGGTCAGCAGCACGTCACTGGCCAGAAACAGGTTGCTGTCCCGATAGGCCAGCTCCTGCCCGTTGACGGTGATGCGCACGGCGTACACGCCCTCCAGCTGGGTCAGCGACAGCGCCACGCAGTAGTCCGCGATGGTCAGCGCCATGCCGCTGAGCTGGCCGTAGCTGCCGGAGAAATCCACCCACGCGGTACCGCCCTTTACCTCCACGGAATGCAGCGATGTGCCTGACGGAACAGGGCTCTGGAAGCGCTCCTCCTGACAGCCGCCCATCAGCAGCGCCAGCACGGCTTCCGCCTGTGCCGCCCTGTCCTCCTGGGGCAGCGTGTCCCAATCGACGGTGACGCTGCTGATGGCGTCGCCGCCGGGATGCTCCTCCAGCGGCACGGGATAGTACAGCCGCAGGCCGTCTCCCTCGCCGCTCTGCGCCGCGCCGCAGCCTGCCAGCAGGCACAGCGCCAGCATCAGCGCCGCAAGGCGCGTGATCCCCCGTCTCATTGGCCGTCACCGCCTTCCTTTGCTGCGCGGGGCAGGCGCACCGTGAACACCGTGCCGCCGCCCTGACGGGCCGCGGCGGTGATGCTGCCGCCCCGGTTCTCCACCGTGTCCTTCACGATGGACAACCCCAGTCCCGTACCGCCGATGGCACGGGAGCGCATCTTGTCCACCCGGTAGAACCGCTCGAAAATATGGGGCAGGTCGTCCTCCGGAATGCCGATGCCGTTGTCCTCCACCGTCAGCACCACCCAGTCACCGTCTGTTGCGGCGGCAGCGTGGACGAAGCCGTCGGTGCCGGAGTATTTGATGCCGTTGTCCATCAGGTTATAGAGGATCTGATGCACGTCGTCCTCCGTGGCCAGCGCCACCGCCTGAGGCTCCGCCTCGTAGGACAGCGTGACGTTCTTCTCCCGCGCCAGCACCGCCAGCATCCGGGCCACCCGCTCCAGCACCGGCGCTACCGGCACCGGCGTCACCGGCGGCACAGCGCCGCTGTCCAGCCGGGTCAGCCGCAGCAGGTTTTCTGTGATGCGGGTCAGCCGCTCGGCCTCGCGGCCGATGTCGCCCACGAATTCGCGGGTGGTGTCCGCGTCCATATCCCCGGTCTGCAAGATGGAGTCCGTCAGCAGCCGGATGCCCGCCAGCGGCGTTTTCAGCTCGTGGCTGGCGTCGGACACGAACCGCCGCCGGGCATCCTCGGTGGTCTGCAGGCGGTCGGTCAGGCTGTTGAACTCCGCCGCGATCTGGCCGATCTCGTCGCTGCCCTTCACAGCGGCGCGGTGGCTGTAGGCGCCCTCCCGCACCTTGCGGATAGCGGACAGCAGATCGGTGATCTGGGCCGTCAGGATCCGGCTCAGCAGCACGGAAAGACCCAGCACCGCCAGCGCGATGAGAATGGAGATCTTCATCAGGTTGGACTGGAAGCTTTTGAGAATATCCGCCTGCTTGGTGTCGTACTCATACGTATACACCGCGCCCACGATCTGGTTGTGATACACCACCGGCGAGGCCATGCGGCTGAGGAACGCGGTGGAGTCATAGTTGCAGTAGAAGGCGTCGTAGCCCTCCAGCGCCTGTACGATCTCGGTGTAAAAGGCGTACAGCCCCACCGCGCCGTTCTCCTCGCGGGTGTCGTACAGGATGCGGCCCGCCGTGTCCGTCACCAGAATGCGGGACACACCCGTCTCCCGCATGGAGGTCAGCGCCTTGGACACGTTTTCCTCGTCCAGCTGCTTCAGACCGCTCAGCGATGCCTCGATCAGCTTCACGGAGCTTTTCATGGACGTCTCCTTGGACTGGAACACCATGGTCTGGGATTGCAGCAGCGGATAGGTGTTCAGCAGCACCAGCACCGCGGCGATCACCAGAATATAGCTGACGCCAAACTTAAACTGTAGGCTGGTTTTCCCCCTGAAAATAGTAACCCACTCCCCACTTGGTCATGATATAGGCCGGCTCTGCCGGCACACGCTCCAGCTTCTCCCGCAGGCGGCGCACATGCACGTCCACCGTGCGGTAATCTCCGGCGTAGGAATAGCCCCACACCAGATCCATCAGGCTCTCCCGGCTGTAGACCCGCCGGGGATTCTTCATCAGTAACTCCAGCAGGTCATATTCCTTGGCGGTCAGGTCGATGGTCTTGCCGTCCCGGATGGCCACGCGCTGCTGGGTGTCCAGACTCAGGTCGCCCACCGTCAGCAGGGTACGCACCGCGTCGGAGCGTCCCGCGCTGCGCTTCAGCAGTGCCCGGATACGGGCCTTCAGCTCCAGAATGTTAAAGGGCTTCGTCACATAGTCGTCCGCCCCGCAGG
>ERZ825670.1947-NODE-1947-length-20992-cov-4.218369_pt1 | contig 20992 bp, 11 predicted proteins | sample MGYA00519929_ERZ825670 | MGnify/ENA primary metagenome ERZ825670 (study PRJEB31778, sample SAMEA3449207) | human gut metagenome | biome: human gut; feature: human-associated habitat; material: faeces | place: United Kingdom | collected 2010/2012 ...
CACCCAGGCTCTTGGTGTTTTCCACCTTCATAATGGGGGCACCGTCCGGCATACAGACGATGCTCTTGATGCCCCTGCGGGTGGCGGCCAGAGCCACGCCCTGTGCGTGGTTTCCGGCAGAGCAGGCGATCACGCCCTTTTCGCTCTCCTCCCTGGAGAGCTGGCTGATCTTATAATAGGCTCCCCGCACCTTGAAGCTGCCGGTCACCTGCAGGTTCTCGGTCTTGAGGTAGAGGCGGCAGTCCTTGGAGAGCTTGGGCGCTTCAATCAGGTCGGTTCTGCGGGCAACGTCCTTGAGCACAAAGGCGGCGTGGTAGATCTTATCCAGAGTCAGCATGACGATACTTCCTATCTTCTATCCTTGATTTTTGCATGTGAATATGCATCCCAGTATAAATTAGCAAAAGTATTTTGTCAAATGAACGTATTTCAACATTGTGTTTGCTGGGGTGACTACCAATGGTTACGCCCGGGCAGGCGGCAGCCCTGCGGCCCGATGCACGCTCCACCTGTGCCCATGCCGTGAAGGCGGTTTCCCCTGACCCAAAACGCCCCTCTCCGGCATCTGTGAGACCGGAGAGGGGCGTTCTCGTTTTTAACCTTTCATCGGCACAAATCCGACCAGATCCTTCACGACCTCGCCGCCGATGATGAGCCCGGCCACCGAGGGCACAAAGGCGTTAGAACCGGGGACCGAGCGCCGGATGGTGCACTTGCGCTGGGTGCCCGGAGGGCAGATGCAGTGGTCCTTGCAGCTGATGGAATCATCCTCGATGGGGGTCATGGCAGGCTCCTTGGAGTAGACGACCTTCAGGTGCTTGATCCGCCGCTTGCGGCACTCGGTGCGCATCACCTTGGCCAGCGGGCAGACGGAGGTCTTGTAGATATCCGTCACCTCAAAGCGGGTGGGGTCCATCTTGTTGCCTGCGCCCATGGCGCAGATGATGGGGGTACCGGCCTCCTTGGCCTTGACCACCAGCGCGATCTTGCCGGTGACGGTGTCGATGGCATCCACCACATAGTCGTACTGGGTAAAATCGAACTGATCCTGTGTTTCCGGGGTGAAGAAGATCTTGTAGGTGGTAACCTTGATGTTGGGGTCGATCTCGTGGATACGCTGTTCGGCCACATCCACCTTGTACTGGCCCACGGTCTTGCGGGTGGCCACGATCTGGCGGTTCAGGTTGGTCAGGCAGACCTTGTCATCATCAATGAGGTCCAGCGCACCCACACCGCTGCGTGCCAGCGCTTCCACCGTGTAGCCGCCCACGCCGCCAATGCCAAACACCGCCACACGGGAATTGTGCAGCTTTTCCATTGCTTCCTTGCCCAGCAGCAGCTGGGTGCGGGAATATTGATCCTGCATAGATACTTGCTCCTCCATTTTACACTGTGCCGTTCATTTTACCAGTTCGGCACAGCTGCTTCTGTTTTACTTTATCACTTTCCTGCAAAGTGCCTGAGGGGTTTATTCGACCGCAACGATGGTGCCGCCCCCCAGCACAACATCCCCCTGATACAGCACCACGGCCTGGCCGGGCGTGGGGGCACGCTGGGGCTGGTCAAATTCCAGCCGGAAACCGCCCTCCGCGGGGAAAACGGTGGCAGGCTGTTCCACCTGATGGTACCGGGTGCGGGCGGTTACCCGCAGCGGCTCCGTCAGCCCCGGAACGCTGATCCAGTTGACCTCGTCCGCATAGACGATGCGGTCAAACAGGTTCTCCTCCGGGCCCACCGTGACGGTGTTGGCCTGCATATCCTTGGCGCAGACATACACCGGCGCACCCATGGCAAGGCCCAGGCCCTTGCGCTGGCCGATGGTATACCGCACCGCGCCATTGTGAGTGCCCACCTTTTTGCCGTTCTCGTCCAGAAAATCGCCTGCCGGGTAATGCTTACCGGTGAAGTCCTCCATGAAGCGGGCGTAATCGCCGTCCGGCACAAAGCAGATATCCTGGCTGTCGTGCTTGCGGGCGTTGATGAAATGCTGCTTTTCCGCGATTTCACGCACTTCGGCCTTGTGCATGGCCCCCAGCGGCAGGCGCACATGGGCCAGCTGCTCCTGGGTCAGGTTATAGAGCACATAGCTCTGATCCTTGCCCTCGTCCAGACCCTTTTTCAGCAGCCAGCGGCCGGTGGCCTCGTCCTGCTCCACCCGGGCGTAATGGCCCGTGACCACATACTCCATGCCATGGCTCTCAGCCCAGCGGAGCAGGTGGTCGAACTTCATATATCGGTTGCAGTCGATGCAGGGGTTGGGCGTGCCGCCCATCTCGTATACCCGGATGAATTTTTCGATGATCTTCTCCCGGAAGTCGGCGGTGAAATCCAGCACCTCATAGGGGATATCCATCGCAAAGGCCACCTCAGCGGCATCCTCGATATCCTTTTCGGAGCAGCAGGTGTGGAAACCGGACTGCCCCAGCGTCTCGTTGCGGGTGAGCCGCATGGTGATGCCGGTGCAGTCGTACCCTGCCTGCTGCATCAGCCATGCCGCCACCGAGCTGTCCACACCGCCGCTCATGGCGATGAGTGCCCCGGGGCGCTTCGTGTTCTGTGCTTCTGTCATATCGTCCCTCATTCAATAACATACTAAAACAGTAGTATAATACTACCGCAGCTTCTTTCTCTTGTCAAGACGCAGAAAATTGGGCCGCCGCAGCCAGCAGCGCGTCTTTTTCGTTGGGTGTCTGCCCAGTGATGACAGCCTCCAGCAGGGCGTTCAGCACCTGCCGCAGACCCGGGCCGGGTCTGACCCCCGCCGCCATCAGGTCACGGCCATTCACGGCCAGCTGGCTCACCCGGCAGCAGGCATTTTCTGCTGTCAGCTGCTCTGCTTCGGCCCGCAGGGCAGCAAAGGCCACGGCCTGTTCCGGATGCCGGGCACTGCAAAGGGCGGTCATGCGCTGGATCGTCGGCAGCTCATAGCGGCCCAAAAGACGTTTGGCCTGTACGGTCAGCGTGGTGTTAGGGGTGCCGGGAGTTTCTCCAAGGACCGTCCGCTGGGGTGGGACCCTGTTGCCGAAGCAAGGAGCTATTGTTGGGGCCGCGGCCAGCAAGATGCAAGCGGCAGCGCCGCAGATGCTGGGAGCCGCAACCCGTTTTCGTGTCTGAGGAGAAAGCTACCAGCACACTGCCCATTGGCGCTCAAACCATTGGCAGGGTGAAGATCTGGTTCACTACCACCTCATATTCCCACGGTTCCCGTGCCTTGCGCAGCTGCTTTTCCAGCTTCTCCGCGCCCTCAAACTTGTGGATGAGGTAGAACCAGTGGCCCTTCATGCGGCTCACGGCGCACCCGGCGCTGCCGAACAGCTCTGTATAGCCATGATAGAGGTCGTCGAGGTAGCCCCGCAGATTTTCGCGGGTGGCACCTGCGCCGCCGAGGGCCTTGCGCAGCAGGGCCGGGTCCGCGATGATGCCCCGGCCCACCATGATGCCGGAAAGGCCCGGGAACTGCGCTTCCAGCCCGTGCAGGTCGTCTGCCGTGACCACGTCGCCGTTGTAGCACACCGGCATGGTGCAGCCGGGCAGGGCTGCGGCGAAGGCGGCGCGGTCGGCCTGCCCGCGGTAGAGCTGGCGCATCACCCGCGGGTGGATGGTCAGCTCCGAGATGGGGTATTTGTTATAGATGTCCAGAATGGCGGCGAATTCTTCCGGCTTTTCCACGCCCAGCCGGGTCTTCACCGAGATGGGGCCGTCGGCGTTTGCGAACACCGCAGCGAGAAAGGCGTCCAGCTTTCCCGGGTCCCGCAGCATCCCGGAGCCCTTGCCCTTGGCCGTCACCGTGCCGGAGGGGCAGCCGAAGTTCAGATTCACCTCGGTGTAGCCCAGCTTGCGCAGCTCGCCGATCATCCAGGCGGCCAGTTCGCCGTCCTTGGCCAGCAGCTGCGGGATGACCGGTGCCCCGGGGTTCGCGGCAGGGGAAAGCTCTGCCATCTTCTTTTTGATGAGTACGCGGTTCTCCGGCGGGGAAATGAACGGCGCATAGTACCGCGCCGGTGCGCCGGGAAAGGCGAACCACTTCTGATGCGCCTGCCGCCATACCCGGTCGGTCAGGCCCTCCATGGGGGCAACGTAGTAATTCATGGGCAAGTCTCCAACGTTTTTGATAGAGATATTGTAACAAAAAACTCCCGCCCTGTGAAGTCACAGAACGGGAGTGAACTGCTTTTTGAAAAAATCAGTCCGCAAACAGCGGGGTGGAGAGGTAGCGGTCGCCAGTGTCGGGCAGCAGGACCACGATGTTCTTGCCGGCGTTCTCCGGGCGCTTTGCCAGCTGCAGGGCGGCGTAAACGGCGGCGCCGGAGGAGATACCCACCAGCACGCCTTCCTTGTGGCCGATCAGACGGCCGGTGGCAAAGGCGTCGTCGTTCTCTACGGCGATGACCTCGTCGTATACCTTGGTGTCCAGCACGTCCGGCACAAAGCCTGCGCCGATGCCCTGGATCTTGTGTGCACCGGCAGTGCCCTTGCTCAGCACGGGGGAGGAGGCGGGCTCCACAGCCACTACCTTGACGGCGGGGTTCTTGCTCTTGAGGTACTTGCCAACGCCGGTCACGGTGCCGCCGGTGCCAACGCCTGCCACAAAGATATCCACCTTGCCATCAGTATCCTCCCAGATCTCGGGGCCGGTGGTCTCGATGTGGGCCTGAGGGTTGGCCGGGTTCACGAACTGGCCGGGGATGAAGGAGTTGGGGATCTCCTTTGCCAGCTCGTCGGCCTTGGCGATGGCGCCCTTCATGCCCTTGGAACCGTCGGTGAGCACGAGCTGTGCGCCATATGCCTGCATAAGCTTGCGGCGCTCGACGGACATGGTCTCGGGCATGGTGATGATCACCTTGTAGCCGCGAGCCGCCGCCACCGAGGCGATGCCGACGCCGGTGTTGCCGCTCGTGGGCTCGATGATGGTGTAGTCGCCGCCGCGCACGAGCTTGCCGGCCTTCTCGGCCTCGTCGATCATGTTCTTGGCGACGCGGTCTTTGACGGACCCGGCGGGGTTGAAGTATTCCAGCTTGACGAGCACGCGGGCCTTGAGGTCCTCGTCGGCCTCAAAGTGAGTGAGCTCCAGAAGCGGAGTGTGGCCGATAAGCTGATCGATGGACGTGTAAACCTTGCTCATGGTGAACCTCCAAAGTGTTCAAGTTGCTGGTTGCCGTGTGGTTTCACGGTGCGTGTAGCAGCTAAACCCATAAACCTTATAGGTTGTTCGTTTAGCTGTTGGGAAGCATACTAGACACTAAAGCCTAGTAATGCAATAGGAAATAGAAGATTATTACGAGCTGATTAACCATCTTGACCGGAACGGGTATTTTCAAAACCAATTTTTCGGCTAGAATTTCTACGGACTAAATGACCGAAAGGCAGCAATATATATGTTGGTTTCCACAAAGGGCAGATATGCCCTGCGCGTTATGGTCGACCTGGCCGAGCACCAGGCGGCAGGCCGCATTCCCCTCAAAGAGATCGCCGCGCGTCAGGGGATTTCTGAGAAATATCTGGAGAACATTTTGGCTACGCTCGTCCGCGCCAATATGCTCTCGGGCATGCGCGGCAAGGGCGGCGGCTATGTGCTCACGCGCCCGCCCGAGCAGTACACGGTGGGCGAGATCTTGCGCCTGACCGAAGGCAGCCTGGCACCGGTCGCCTGTCTGGACGGCGACTGCAAGGGCTGTTCGCGTTCGGATGAGTGCCCCACGCTCGACGTGTGGAAGAACCTGGACAAGCTCATCAACGACTATCTCGACGGCGTGACGCTCGATCAACTTGTCGCTCCCAACCATGGCTACGACTACGTCATCTAACCCACACCTGCATTTGGGGACGGGGTAGAAATGGTAGATCCTCTCGTCCTTTGAGACTTGGCAAATAAGAAGGCCGCCCATTTTTGCGATGGGCGGCCTTTGTTTTGGGTCGATATGACGGTTCGTATTGAACAGTTCTAGCCCTCGGCGACGCCATCGAGGATGCTGCGCATGATGGACACCAGGATGCTGCCCATAAAGGCCGATCCAAAGCTGGCGATGGAGATACCCGCGCCCAGCAGATTGACCGACAGGTAGCTGGCCAGCTCGAGCATAAAGCTGTTGACTACGAGCTGAAAAATACCAAGCGTAATAATAGTGAGCGGCAGTGAGATAACCGTGAGGAACGGCTTGACGAGCGAGTCGACGATGTTGAGGAACAGTCCCACAAAGGCGAAACAGACCCAGGCCTCGGCAAAACCGAAGGGCTGGATGCCGGGAACGAGGAACGTGGCGATCGCGATGGCGATCGAGGTAAAGAGCCAGTTAAGCATAAAGCGCATGGCGTGAATCCTTTCTTGCGCCGGGGTTGCTGGCGTCGCGTGAAGCGGCTTGCGGCGGCGACCTGGATGGTTGCGCGGGCGCGCCGCGGTGTTTGGGCGCCCATTGTCTCAAATATTCGTGGAGCTTACGTGCGCATTCGGTTTCTAAACGGCGTTCGTCCTGAAAAACGCGCCGCTGGCAGAGAGTCTTGTCGCTTTAGTTTGGTGGTGTGCTACACTGCTACGGGCAAAAGCCACAGGCGTTGCCCTATTGCATAGAACGGGCGAACGATGCCCGATGTCAGTATCAACTTCGATGCCTTTTGGCGGGTTTGGCGGTGATCGATGAATATCGAGAACATGTTTGACAAGCCTGATGTCAAGCAGCTGGTCCACGCATTTAGCCTTTTGGACGACGAGAAGGATATCCAAGCGTTTTTGACCGATATCTGCACGCCGCGCGAGATTTGCGATCTATCGCAGCGTCTGCAGGTCGCGCGTTACCTGGACGAGGGCGAGCCTTATGTTGAGGTTCAGGCCCGCACCGGTGCTTCGTCCACTACGGTGAGCCGCGTTTCAAAGGCGCTCAACGGCGAGTACGGTGGCTACCGCAAGATCCTCATTAAACTGGAGGATGGCGAATAAGCTGCGCCAAAAACGAATTGTACAAAACCGCTCCTCCGGGGGCGGTTTTTATATGCCTGCAATCGGCTGGTGCGTTGGGTTCAGGTTGCTTTGTACCAAAAGATGGAACTGCGGTGGCAATGTGTCCGCTTGGGCGGGTAGGATGGATGCATTGATTATTGCGAACGGTTTGAGCGGAGGACCATGCCTGTTCGAATCTATACCACCAATGCCGGCACGGATTTGAGCGATGCCGAGTCGGCGCTGCTTGCCGACCTTATTGCCCGTCACGGGCGTGCCGTGTTGCTGGCACCAACGTTTGCCGAGCTCGATCTGTGCCGTCATGATGCGGCGGAAGCCGGCATTTCGCTGGGTATCGACTACAAGACACCCGCATCGTGGCTTCGCTCGCTTTGGGAGCTTTTGGGCGACGGGCGCGGTTTCGTCGACAACCTGCAACGTCAGATGCTGTTTTCGGATATGATTGCCCGCCGCGACGATGCCGACCTGCAGCCGCTTTCGCGTAGCCAGGGCACGGTGCGCATGCTCGCGCGCATGGCCCGCGATGTGCTGCCGGGTGTGGCGGGGACGACGGCCGAGCGATGCGGTGGCAACAATTGCCAGCCTGAGCCAAAAAGCGATGCCGAGGCTCGTGTGTTTGAGCTTTTGCGTGCCTACGCGGGCGGTTTGGACCGTCGAGATATGGTCGAGCCCTGCGAGGCAGCCGACATTATGGCCGGTGCCCTGGCCGATAGCCTGCCGGCGTGCGCCCGCGCCGTATGCGTGCGCGGTACCACGTCGTTTACGCACGGTCTACTCGAGCTGCTGTCTGCCGTGGCGAACAATGGGGGAGAGGTCGTCGTGCTGCTTGCCCGCGAGCAGGCGGCGATGCGCGAGGAGCTTGCCACGGCATTTGATGCCCGCGGTGTGCTGTTTGAGATCGCGCCGCTGGGGGAGGACGCCGTCGCGTCTGATGTCGCTTGCGGGGCCGCCGCTCAGCCTGCCTTTATTGAGGTCGCCGGCCCCCATGCCCGTGCTCATGTCTATGCGGACGCCATCGATAAGTTGGTGAAAGCGCACAAGGAGTCCAAGGCCGATAAAGCTACTGCAACGCCCGCCGACCCCGTGCGCGTGCTCGTCGTTTCTGCCCGGGCACCCCAGCTGTTCGGCGAGCTCGCCGCCCGTTTGGCGGCGCGTCACATTGCGGCCGAGACGACTGAGTTCACGGCGTTTTCCCAGTCCATCGCGGGCAGGCAGTTTACGGCGCTCGCCAACCTGATCGAGCGTATGAAAGCCGCCGACGAGGGCACCGCTTCCAAGACTGAGTGGTGGCCCGCGCCGGAGCTTACCGACTGGATCTACAGTCCGCTTTCGGGCGCTGATGCCGTCAATGCCCGTACCTTCGATAAGAATATGCGTCTCTCGCGCAGCAAGACTACCGCGGGCGTCAAGAGCCTGCTGCAGAGCGTTCAGGGCCAGGTGAGGGGCGCGCGCAAGGCGACGAGCGACGATAACTGGTTTAAGAACGTACCGTGTGTGGTCTCGGACGTGTTCCAGGCGCTGTGGCGTGACAAGCCCGTGACGGCGCTTAAGGCCATGCTTGCCGTTGCCGAGGCGTTGCCCGATCGCGCTCTAGGCGGCCTTGACGGCCAGGCCCGTCGCCAGGCAGAGACGGCTTTGCTGCGCCATGCCATCGACATCCTTATGAACGATGCTCGCGCACTCGACGTGTCGCAGGCCGCGACCGTGCCGGTTCTCGACGGCGTTCGAACCAAGGTGGACAAGCGCAGTACCGCCTACGATTACGAGACCTATGAGGTCGATCGCACACCACGAGCACAAGTGCGCTTCGCGTCGCTTGCCGATGCGTCGGTTCTTCGCCCTGGCAGCTACGATGCCGTGCTGTTTGCCGATGTCGACCTGGACAGCTATCCGCTTTCGCACGAAGAGGGCCCGCTTGCCACGTTGACAGCCGAGCTGCGCCGCGACGGCGTGTCTTTGGAGCCCGCTGCCCTGCTGCGCGTGCGCTTTGGCCGTGCGATGCAGGCGGCGAGCGGTCCGGTCGCGCTCGCCCGTGTGACGCACGATCGCCAGGCACGCGAGTGCTACCCGGCAGCCGTATGGACCGAGCTGTGGGCACATGCCGAGGCCGCTGGCGCTGCCAAGCCCATGCGCGTGGGCGAGGGCGATATCATCGCCGACTTTGATCCCGCGGCAGGTGAAGGCCTCAAGCGCGAGCGCGTGACCTGTGAAGCCCCTCAGCATCTGAGTGCCGAGGCCGTGCCGTATTTGGTCCTGCGCCGTCGCGATGGCGAGGGTGAGGACGCGCCGCTCGTGCCGCGTCTGACGTCCGCCTCGCAGATCGAGGCCTATTCGGCCTGCCCGCTATGCTGGTTCGTCTCGTACCGCGTGAAGCCCCAGTCGATCGACGCGGGCTTTGGCAACATGGAAAAGGGCAACTTTGTCCACGACGTGCTGGAGCATCTGCATGCCCGTCTGCCCCAAGAGGGCATGGAGCGCGTGACGCCCGAGAATCTGCCGCGCGCACAGGAGCTGCTGCACGAGGTCTTTGACGAGACGTTGGCCGAGCACGCCGGCAAGCGCGGCACGGAGGGCCCGCTGGTGCCGCTCTCTGCGGTGGAGGAACGCCAGGTGGCCGAGATCTTGCCGCAGCTGGAGGGTGTGCTTGCCTACGAGTCCGAGGCACTTGCCCCCTTTGCCCCGCGCTACCTGGAGTTCGCCTTCAACGAGCTCAAGGTCGAGTATGCCGGTTGGCCGCTTGGCGGGCGCATCGACCGCGTGGACGTGGACGCCGAGAATCGTGCCGTGGTGATCGACTACAAGCATCGCACGGGCGTTGAGGAGTTTAAGCTCGCCGACCCCACGGTGCGCGACGAGGAATCGGGCACGGCGCCCATCGACGATCCGCGCTGGTTGCCACCACATACCCAAACGCTCATCTACGCCCAGGCCATGCGCCGGGCGCTGGATTTGGACACCCGCGCGGCGCTCTACTTTTCGACCAAGGGCGGCAAGCCGGCGTTGCGCGGTGCCGCGAGCGCCGAGCTGCTCGAGGAAGAGCGCGGCGACGGTCGCATCCCGGGCCTTAAGAAAGGTTTCCCCGGCGAGGGTGGCAGCATGGACTTCGACGCCCTGCTCGATCGCGTTGAGGCCGGCATCGCCGAGCGCCTGCGCGAGCTCGAGGCAGGCAACGTTGCCGCCGTCGACCCGACGTCGGCTCAGGCCGCGCATGCGCGCTGCTCGTATAACCACGAAGGAACGTTTGTAAGGAGGGACGTGTAGACCATGGATCTTTCGACTTTGATGCCGCAACAGCTGCAGATTGTCAAAACGCTCGACCGTCCGCTGTTTGTCTCGGCGGGCGCCGGTTCGGGCAAGACCTTTACCCTCACGCGTCGCATCGTCTACGCGCTCTCGCCTGAATCCGGTCCGTTCGTTGAACATCTTGACCAGGTGCTCGCCATTACCTTTACCAAAGATGCCGCGGCCGAGATCCGTGACCGCGTGCGCCGTGCGCTTATCGACGAGGGCATGGACGAGGAAGCACTGACCGTCGACGACGCGTGGATCTCGACCATTCACGGCATGTGCTCGCGTATCCTGCGCGCGCATGCGCTGGAGCTGGGCATCGACCCCGAGTTCACGGTGCTCACCGATACCGACGAGCTTATGGACCAGGCTGTTGAGCATGTGTTGGCCCGCGCGACGGCGCCCGATGCCGCCCCCGAGCTCGCGGCATCGCTCAAGGCCCTCTATGCCTGGTATCCCATGGCGGGCGAGGGCGGTTCCTTTGGCGCTGGCGCGACCATCAAGGGCCTGGTGCGCGACCTGCTGGAGCTGTCGAGCCAGTTGCCGGGCGGTATGGACGACGTGTGCGTGGCGCGCGGGCAGGACGATACCTCGGCACTCGCCGATGCCTATCGCGCGGCGCTGGGCGCAAGCAAGGCCGCGACCGAGAAGGCGCAGATGGCACTCGACGCCATTGACGCGTTCGAGGCGAGCGGCAAGACCATGGCCGATGCAGCGCGACTCATGATGTCGTGCACCATGCCGCGCGCGAGCAAGGCATTCCCTAAGGAGCAGGTCGAGCTGCTCAAGGCCGAGGCCGCCGATGCGTTTATCAATATCGTGCTTGCCTGCGGTGGCCCGGCGCTCGATGCGCTGGTGGGCCTGGCCCGTTCCGTGGAGGCTGAGTATCGCGCGCTGAAGGCTGCCCAGTCCGCCCTCGATAATAACGACCTGCTGCGTATGGCCTACGAGGCCCTGCGCGATTACCCTGCCATCCGTGCTGCGTACGAGGGCCGCTTTAAGATGGTCATGATCGATGAGTTTCAGGATACCGACCAGATGCAGGTCGATCTGATACGCTACCTGACGGGTGCGGGGGAGCGCGCGCTGTGCACCGTGGGCGATGCGCAGCAGTCCATCTATCGCTTCCGTGGCGCCGAGGTCGAGGTGTTCCGTCGTCAGGAGCGCAAGGTGGGCTCGTCTGCCGCGCCCGAGGCGACTGCCGTGGCCGATGCCCCTGCCGGCGAACTCGTCAAACTCGTGCGCAACTTCCGCAGCCATGACGAGGTGCTGCGTTACGTGGCACGCGTCTTCGACGGCGATGACGGCGGCCTGATGCAGAGCTTTTTGGATCTTGAGGCGAGCGACGACCGCAAGGACACGCTGGTGGCGGACGCCTCGCGCCGCCAGGCCCTCTTTGTTGCCGGCGGCAGTATGCAGGAGCGCACACAGGCCAAGGCCCGCGCGATCGCCGAGCGCTTCCGCGCGCTTGCCGATGCCGGCCAGCCCCAGGGCGGCATGGTACTGCTGCTGGGCCGCATGACCAACGCCGATGTCTACGCCCAGGCCTTCCGCGATCAGGGGCTCGACTGCGTCATCGCAGGCGGCTCGGTCTTTGCCCAGGCAGCCGAGGTGCAGACGGTGCGTGCCCTGGTCTGCGCGCTCGCCAATCCGGCCGATACGGCGCAGGGCCTTATGCCGCTGCTCGCCTCGCCGATGTTTGCGCTCGGCGCCCAGGAGTTCCTGGCGCTGGCGACCAAGCTCGATGGCGAGACGGGGGAGACCTCGCGCCGGAATATCGACATGGGCATCATGAGCGATTCCGATGTGCCGGGCTTGCAGGGCTTGCCGCTTGTGACGCGTGCCCGCGAGGTGCTGCGCTACGCACTGCGTCGCGTGGGGCGTGATTCGTTCGCCGCCATCGCGCGCGACGCGGTCAATGCCTCCGGCTGGTTCGTGCGCCTGGCGCAGCGCGGCCCCGAGGGCAAGGCCATCGCCGCCAACGTGCTCAAGGCGCTCGACGCCGTGGCCGAGGAGGAGGCCGAGTTCGGCAACTCGCCGCGTTCCATCGCGCTGGCCTTCGACCGCTTCTTGGCGGGCAAGGAGGCCCCGGGTGCCCTCAACGAGGAGGGCGACGGCGCGGTGCGCATCATGACCGTGCATGCGTCCAAGGGTCTGGAGTATCCGGTCGTAGCGGTTGCCGAGTGTTTTGGCGTGCGCAAGCCGTCCGGTGCGGCTCAGATGGGGCGTGTCGAGGGCGGAGCGCAGGTCGTGGCACTGCCAGCTCGTTTTGATGGCGTTAAGCTTGCCGATGGGACCTTTGTGAAGGGCGATGACGTCAAAAAGCAGTTTGAGCATGCGTTTAAGGGCAAGGGCACGTCGCTGTGGCTGCCGCCGGAGCTCATGGAGGACGTCTGTGCGACGGGTTCTCCCGCCGAGGCATTTGCTCGCCTGCGCAACGACGACCTGCAGCTTTCGCTCGAGGAGCGGGCTCGTCTGCTCTATGTCGCCATGACGCGAGCGCGTGAGCTGGTCATTCTGGCGATGGATGCCGGCGTGAGCCGCGGCAAGGTGACGGCGCCGACCTTTGATGTCGAGACCGATCTGACCTACGATGTGCTGCGCCGTATTTTGCCGACCGATGCTCTGGATATGCCGCAGCTCGATGCCGACCGCTTGGTGTTCGACAACTCCCAGCTGGGCGACTACGAGCTCATTTCGCTCGCGGGCTTTACCTTTGGCGAGCAGACGTTTGAGGCCAACGCTTCGCTGGATGCCGAGGGCAGGCTTGTTCGTGGCGATGCCGATACGGATGCTGCCGACGATTCGGCCAGTACAATCGTCCCCGGTCCTGTCGACCCCAAGCCCGATTCGTTCGAGCTTGTGTATCCCCAGGCAGTGGGCGTGCGCATGGGCATCTGTCCGTATCCGATGCGTGACTCGTATAGCTACTCGTCAATCGCCGCGGCACTCCATGCCGAGACGGAAGACCGTGCCGCCGAGGCTCGTGTTCCCATGGACGAGGCCGGCGATGATGCGGAGTCGGATGGTTCCGAGATGACGGACGCAGACGTGGCCGCTGTCGAGCCCGCCGGCAATCCCATGGCGCTGGGCTCGGCCTTCCACGCCGCCTGCCAGTGGCTCATCGAGATGGGTGCCGATGCGCTGCCCGCTGAGCGTGCCGACGCCCTGGCTCGCCTGTGGCACCTGACGCCAGAACAGCGCGAGCGCTTCGATGTCGCTCTGGAGCGCTGGCTCAAGTCGTCGGTTCGTGCCGAGCTGTTCGCGTGGCCGTGCGTTCGCGCCGAGGTGCCGTTCTTCTCGCTGGGCTGCGAGGACGAGGACATCGCCCGCTACGGTGCATATGCCGAAGGCGCCATCGACGCTTTGGCGACCGATCCGGCCGATCCGTCACGCGCACTGGTCATCGATTACAAGACGGGTGGCACGCCGGATGAGACGCCGGACCAGCTGCTCGAGAAGCACGCCCTGCAGGCGCGCGTCTACGCCGACGTGTTGCACAAGGCGGGCTTTGAGACGGTGACGGTCAAGTTCGTTCGCGTGGAGCAGGCGAATCCAGCCATCTTCGTCGAACCCGCCGAACCTCAAGTAGTCATCTACAATCTCTAGCCCTCAGATAACTTGCGGTGGAATACGGGCTGTTTTGGCCAAAAAAGCCGCCAAACAGTCCGCATTTCACCACAACTGCAAGAGGAGCCGTGTTGGTTTGGCTAGGTTCGGGTGCTGTCCGTGCCGTGCGGTAAAATCGTTCAGTCAGAACACGAACCCGCATCGGAGCTCATCACATGGCATTCGTCCATCTGCACAATCACACTGTTTTCTCCATGCTCGACGGCGCAACCCGTATCCAGGATATGGTCAATCGTGCCGTTGAACTTGGCATGCCCGCCGTGGCCATTACCGACCACGGCTACATGTATGGCGTGCCCGACCTAGCGCTGGCCTGCGACGCCGTCAATCACAACACGCCCGAGTACAAAACCTGGAGCCACGACAAGGCCTTCTTGGAAAAGGACCGCCGCGACGAGCTGGTGGAGCCCGACCCCGAGGCAAACCCGCGCGAGCATGCCCAGTACGTCAAAGACATGGCCATGTGGGACGAGAAGGGCAACATCGACGAGCTCAAACCGCCCCTGGTCATCAAGCCCATCTTTGGCTGCGAGGTCTACTTTACGCCGGACGAGACCCTTGCCCGCGACCACAAGCCCGAGCTCTACCACATGATCCTTCTGGCCAAGGATCAGGAGGGCTACGTCAACCTAATGCAGACGGTCTCCGAGGCCGCCGTGCAGGGCTTTTACTACAAGCCGCGCGTGACGCTCGACAACCTGCGCCGCCATGCCAAGGGCATGATCTGCACGAGCGCCTGTATCGCGGGCATCATCCCCAAATACATCGACCGCGGCGACATGGAAGGCGCCATCAAGTGGGCCGAGACCTTCCGTGATACCTTCGAGCCCGGTGACTTCTACATCGAGATCCAGGAACACGGCATCACCACCGACAACGGCCTGACTGACGAGCAGATGGACCGCACGCTCATCGACATCGCCAAGCAGGTGGGCGTCAAGGTCATCGCCACCAACGACTTCCACTACCTGCGCCGCGAGGACGCGCCCGTGCAGGACGTCATCATGTGCATTGGCATGAACGCCAAGGTCGACGACCCCAACCGCATGCGCATGACCGGCTCGGAGTTTTACATGAAGACCGAGGAGGAGATGCGGGCGATGTTCCCGTATTGCCCCGAGGCCTGCGACAACACGCTCGAGATCGCCGACAAGTGCTACGTCGAGCTCGACTGGGACTCCATCATCCTGCCGCGCTTCCCGTTGCTCGATCCCGGAGAGACGCACGAGAGCCAGTTCCGCCGCGAGTGCGAGAAAGGCCTGCGTCAGCACTACGGTGACGACTGGGCCACGCGCGAGATCGGTGGCGTCAACATCAAAGAGCGCTTTGAGTACGAATACAAGGTCATCTGCGACAAGGGCTTTGCCGCCTACTTCCTCATCGTTGCCGAGTACGTGCAATGGGCCAAGGACAACGGCATCGGCGTCGGCCCCGGCCGTGGCTCGGCCGCCGGCGCTATCGTCGCCTACGCCATGAACATCACCGCGTTCGACCCGCTCGAGAACGGCCTGATGTTTGAGAGGTTCCTGTCCCCGCAACGTACCGAGATGCCCGATATCGATATGGACTTCGACGATGAGCGGCGCCTCGAGGTCGTGGAGCACGTTCGCCAGCTCTACGGCCCCGAGAAGGTCACCCACGTCATCACCTACTCGACCATTAAGGCCAAGCAGGCCATCAACGACGCCGCGCGCGTCCTGGACTATCCGGTCTACATGGGCCAGCGCCTGTCCAAGATGGTCTCGAGCGACCCCAAGGTCAAGCTCAAGCAGGTGCTCGACAAGCAACCCGGCAAAGAGGATCTGTTTAACCCCGACTTTGCCGAGGCCTATAAAAAGGATGACGACGCCCGCCGCATCATCGACACGGCGCTCTCGATCGAGGGCCTCACCCGTGGCGAGGGCGTGCACGCGTGCGCCGTTCTGATCTGCCGCGACCCCGTCAACGAGCACGTGCCCACCAAGCTCGACACCAAGGGCGGCGTCGAGATTACCCAGTACGAGGGCCATACCGTTGCCGACATGGGCCTGCTCAAGATGGACTTCCTGGGCCTGCGTACGCTGACGGTTATCTCCAAGGCCAAGGCAAACATCAAAAAGAACTTCGGCATCGACATCAAAGAGGAAGATATTCCCTTTGACGATCCCGAGATCTTTAAGCTCATGGGCTCCGGCCACACCGCCGGCGTCTTCCAGGTCGAGTCCGCCGGCATGACGGCCACGATCAAGAACATGAAGCCCACCGAGTACAAGCACGTCGTAGCATTGATCGCCCTGTACCGCCCGGGCCCGCTGGGCGCCGGCATGGTCTCGTCCTACATCAACCGTATGAACGGCAAGGAGCCGGCCGTCTCCTACGACGACCGTCTGGACGACATCCTGGGCGAAACCTACGGCACCATGGTCTACCAGGAGCAGGTTATGCTCATCTCCGTCGAGATGTGCGGCTTCTCCAAGGGCGAATCGGACTCGCGTATCCGTAAGCCCGTGGCTAAGAAAAAGATCAAGCTGCTCACCTCGACGGTGCTCCACTGGGAGGATGGCTCGGACGAGACCACCTACGACCACTGGATGAACGGCGCTATCAAGAACAACTACACGCGCGAGGTCGCCCAGAAGATTTGGGACGATGTTCTCGAGTTCGCATCTTACGCCTTTAACAAGTCGCACTCCGCCGGCTACGCCATCCTGGTTATGCAGACGGCATGGCTTAAGGCGCACTATCCGCACGAGTACATGGCGGCCGTTCTGACGTCCTACACGGGCAAGACCGACAAGATCGTTCACTACGTCTCGGCGTGCCGTCACGACGGCATCCCCGTGCTGTCGCCAGATGTTAACGAGTCCGGTACCGAGTTCACGGCTACCAAGGAAGGCGTGCGCTTTGGTTTGGCCGGCATTCGCGGCGTGGGCACCGGCGTGGCGCAGGCGATTATCGCCGAGCGCGAGGCGGGCGGCCCGTTTAAGACACTGCACGACTTTGTCGAGCGCGTGGACTCGAGCCAGGCCAACCGTCGCGTGATCGAATCGCTCATCAAGGCAGGTGCTTTCGACTCCACGGGGTATCCGCGTCGCCAGATGATGCACTTCGTGGACAAGAACAACCCCGAGAACATCATCGATGCAGCGGTAAAGCGCCAGAAAGATCGCGCGAGCGGCCAGACGTCGTTCTTCGATATGTTTGGCGACGTTGAGGGCTCGGGCTTTGAGGTGAGCGTGCCCGATCCGGATGGCCAGGAGTGGGACCGCCACCTTAAGTTGAGCCAGGAGAAGGAGGTTCTGGGCATCTATGTCTCGGACCACCCGCTGCGCCCGTTTGAGTATGCACTAGCCAAGGCACGCGACTTCTCGTTCTCGCAGATCGATACCGGCTACGAGGTGCAAAACCCCACGGGCGGTACCATCAACCAGGAGATTCCCGAGGGCAAGGCGCTGTGGTGGGCCGGCATGGTCTCGAGCGTGTCCAAGCGCGTGACCAAAAACGGCGACCCCATGGGTATTGTGCAGCTCGAGGACATGGAAGGCGAGGCCACGGTCGTGGTGTTCCCCAAGACCTACAAAGAGGCCGAGGGATACCTGTACGGCGAGGTCGATCCCGAGACCGGTGCGCAGCTGTCTGATGCGTTTGTTCGCATTAAGGGCAAGCTCGAGCGTTCGGACCGCGGCGACCAGATCATCGCGCAGGAGATCGTGCCGCTTGAGCTTAACGAGGAGAACAACAAGCCCAAGGTGTTTGAGGTCATGGTGCCCAACAGCCGCTTTAGCCAGGGCAATATGGCGCGTCTTGCCACGGTGCTTACCGCAAACCCGGGCGGCGACCGCGTGGAGATCTTTATCGAGCAGGTGGACGGGCGCGTACTGCGTGCCGAGGTGCCGGCCAAGGTCAACGCACGCTCGATTCCGCTGCTGGCAGAGGCAAAGGCGATTGTGGGTAACCAAGGCAGAGTGACGGTAATTTAAGGACGGCGTTGGCGGGGTAGCTAATTTGGGACGGGGCTATTTTAGCTACCCTTTGACTGACGGCGAATGAGTCGGGGTCGGAATGCATCTCAACCGACATATGGGGGTAGCTAAAATAGCCCCGTCCCAAATTAGCTACCCCGGGTGAGATTGGAGGAAGTGATGGCGCAGGGGACGTTTGTGCAGGCGCTTCGTAAGGAGGCGGCGCTTAGCAGCACCTTTATGAAGGGGCGCTCGCTCATGCTCAACGGTGCCGTGCTGTCGTTTGAGGACTCCGGCTCGCGCTTCTCCAAAAACGTGAACATCGAGGGCACGGTGCGTGGCTCGCGCGGCGACCTGTACAAGACGCACGTGGCGCTCGATATGGACGAGCACGAGGTTATTGACTACGACTGCGATTGCCCCGCTGCCTTCCGCTATTCCGGCATGTGCAAGCACGCCATCGCCACGGCGTTGGCGTATCTGGATGCCAGTGGCGCCGAGCCTGTCGAGGGCCTGCGTACGCCGGTCCGCACGTTTACGGCACCGCCCGCACAATCCAAACAGTCCGCACGCCCCGCGCCTAGCGCATCTTCGGTCAACCCCAACTTTCCCTTCCCTGCGCCCGTCCCCACGAGCCCGAGCCTTGTGGCGGCGCTTTCCGATCTTTCGGACGCGCGCATGGACGAGCTCGCGGCCATGCGTCGCAAGCTCGCCGGCACCATTGACCCCGATGCGCCCAAAGCGGTGCTGGAGCCCTCGCTGGTGCCGTACTACAATCCGCTGTTTGCCGATCGCTTTAACTGGGCGCTCGAGTTTCGCATTCGCTGCGGTTCGGTGTCCTACGTGGTTAAGGATATCGACGGCATGGCCGATGCCTATGTGCGTGGTGGTACGTTCTCCTATGGCAAGAAGCTTACGTTTGCCCATGTGCCCGAGGCTTTCGATGACGTGTCGACAAAGCTGCTCGACTTTATCGCAATGACGGTCGCCTACCTGAGCGACATCACGAGTTCGCGCTCGGCATCGTATGACTTTGCTCGCAGCGGCTTTGTTGCCGAGCGTCAGTTGCCGGTATCCGAGTATTCCATCGTGTCCGTGCTGGACCTGCTGCGCGGCAGGACCATGTCCTTTGAGCCTGCTTGGTCGCGGGGGACGACGACGCATCGCTCCTACGAGGTGGAAGTCGAGCCGTCGCCGCAGGGGGAGGGCGAAGTCCCGGCTAAGCGCCCGCCGCTCCTTGCCGCCAAGATTGCACCGGCGGCGGGAGGCAGCTACGACTTGCGCCTGCCGGCCGATACGTACTGCTTTATCGCAGGTGACGCAGCCTATCTGGTCGATACGCGCCGCGCGCGCCGTACCGACGCGGCGTTTGCCCAACATGCGGCGCCGTTCCTATCGCACTTGTTGCCCTGCCGCACGCCGGTCCATATCGCTGCCGACCAGGTGGGTGAGTTCTGCCGCATGGCGCTGCCCATCTTGCGCGACTACACCGACCTGACCGCTCCCGCCGTACTTGACGCCGTGGCGCCCGAGCCGAGTTTTGCCATGGCGATTGGCGTCGACGATGGTCTTGTGACCTGCAAGATTACGGTGGCCTACGGCGATTGGTCGGCAGATCTCTTTAGTCTTGGTGCTCCGGGCAGTCCTTTCGAAGAGCAACGCCCCGGCGTTCCGCCCCGCGATACGGTGGCGGAGTTTCGCGTTATGGACACGGCTGCCCTGTATTTCGACTTTTACGAGGGCGGCCTGGCATTTGAGGAGCGCGATGACGAGAGCCTGTTCCACTTGTTGACCGAGGGCCTGTCTGCTCTGTCCGAGCTGGGCGAGGTCATGCTCAGCGACCGCCTGCGCCAGATCTCGGTGCGCCCTGCGCCTAAGCTCTCGGTGCGCGCCACCGTCAAGAGCAACTTGCTCGACGTCGAGCTGGGTGCGAGCGGGCTTTCGGCGGCCGACCTTGCCATCTATCTCGATTCGTATAAGCGCCACCAGACGTTCGCGCGCCTTACGTCCGGCGACATCGTTCGCCTGGACGAGGGAGCGCGCGCCGCGTTTGGACTTGCCGAGGACCTGGGCGTCGATGCCGTCGACCTGCTCGACGGCATGTCGCTTCCCGCGTCGAGCACCCTGTTTGTCGATAGCATGCTCGCGCGCACGCCAGCGCTTGAGGCCGATCGCGACGCTGCGTTCCTCCGTACCGTCGAGCGCCTGGACACGCTCGGCAAGATGGACTTTACGGTGCCCGCCTCGCTCAAGGCCACACTGCGTGGCTACCAGGTCGACGGCTACCAGTGGCTCGGCTCGCTTGAGCACCTGGGCCTAGGCGGCATCTTGGCCGACGATATGGGCCTGGGCAAAACGCTGCAGATGATCGCGCACATTCTGGCGCGCGTGGAGGCGGGGGATACCAAGCCCACGCTCGTGGTATGCCCCGCGTCGCTCGTGTACAACTGGGCTGCCGAGCTGGAGCGCTTTGCCCCCTCGCTTGATGTGTGTGCCATCGTGGGCGCCAAGGCCCAGCGTCGCGTGCAAATTGCCGGTGCCGCCGAGCACAACGTGGTCGTGACGTCGTATGATCTCATGCGCCGCGATATCGACGAATACGTCGAGCAGGACTTTGCCCGCGTGGTACTCGACGAGGCCCAGTACATTAAAAACCCGCTCACCCAGGTGGCCCGCGCCGCCAAGCGCCTGCCGGCCGGCGTGCACTTTGCCCTGACGGGCACGCCCATCGAAAACCGCCTGTCCGAGCTCTGGAGCATCTTCGACTTTTTGATGCCGGGCCTTTTGGGTACGCGCGACTCATTTGCCAAGCGCTTTGAGAGTCCCGTCGAGCATGCCGAGGGCGACAGCGCCGCTCGTCTGCAGGCGCTTGTGTCGCCGTTTGTGCTGCGTCGCGTTAAGGAAGACGTGGTGACCGACCTGCCCGAGAAGATCGAAGACACGGTGATGGCGCAGCTTACCGGAGAGCAGCGCAAGCTCTACCTGGCCAACCAGGACCGCATCGCCCAGCAGGTGCAGCACCGCGAGGCATCCGAGTTTAAGAAAGACAAGCTCAAGGTGCTTGCCGAGCTCACCAAGCTGCGTCAGATCTGCTGCGACCCGCATCTACACTACGAGGACTACAAGGCAGGGAGCGCCAAGCTCGACGCTTGCATGGAGCTCGTGCGCGGTGCGCTCGACG
>ERZ825670.1958-NODE-1958-length-20929-cov-25.346124_pt1 | contig 20929 bp, 30 predicted proteins | sample MGYA00519929_ERZ825670 | MGnify/ENA primary metagenome ERZ825670 (study PRJEB31778, sample SAMEA3449207) | human gut metagenome | biome: human gut; feature: human-associated habitat; material: faeces | place: United Kingdom | collected 2010/2012 ...
CTTTTTAAGATTTTTGATGAAATTGACTTGACTTCTTATAGTTAGTCACTTCCTAACTGCTATAAGAATTATAGCACACTATCTTTTAAAATTTTATATTTAAAATAAATTTATAATTCTTTAGGACAATTAGTTTTGTATTTAACATCATTAAAACCATATACTTTTTTACAATCATTGCAAATAATTGCTATATAATCTGCACCAACAATACTAAACCCATCACCTTTTAATACTGATATATTTTTGGAATTACATTTAGGACATTTAACTTCTTCTTTCATCACTTCATTCTGACTATATGCATCCCTAACTATTTCATATCCATTTCTATCATATTTAGGAACGTATTCATCTTTATTAAATTATTTTAATTCTACCAAACATAAACTCTAATTTATCAACTTGTTTTTCTGTATGGTAGTGTCCACAATACCATTTGTCGTAATTAATATTTTCTTCTATTTTGTCTAAAAATTGTTCCGTAGATTTATCTACTTTAGATTGATCTAATCCTTGCATAAATACATCTCTAGGCTCATATTTATAAGGACAAGTATGAGTTAGTACTATATCAAAATGTTTACCTTTTACTTTGCCTAAAATAGTATCCATTTCTTTCTTAGTTAACTGCTCATCTTTAAACCACTTATATCCATGTAGTAATCTATACTGTTTATCTACTGAATATGCTCCACCAATTACTAAAATCTTTTTACCATCGATATTATAAATTTCTCCCTCTTTTGCAAATATTAAATTTGGATATTCTTCTTCAATAAGTACCTTTCCACCAAACATTTCAACTTCTTTATAAGTAGATATGTTTTCTGGTCTTTCTTCATGATTTCCTCTTACACAAAATAATTTTAAATTAAGTTTTTTTAAGTATTCTTTGTAATTTTTATCTTCTTCATTTAAATAATAATTAATTCCGACATCTCCTAATACTATCAACATATTATTACTATCTTTTTTCAACTTATAAAATCTAGAAAAATCTCTATGTATATCACCTGTTATATAAATCATTTATTAAACCTCCAAATCAGAATAACATAAAACTCCTCTGGTTTCTTTATTAACTCCTCAAAAACAAGCTTTATCTTATTCTTTTGTTTAAGTGTTAAAGCTTCCTGTAAATATTTTGCATCATTATTATTAGATACAAAATAATATAAAGATTTCTCATCTAATAATATTGATGATATTTCACTATAAAACTTTTGTTTATTTTTAAAAATAATATTCCAGTCTACAGATTTTTTTTCAACTTTAAATTTATTATCTTCTAAAACTTTTACATGATAATTCAAAATGTCCATACTATCACCTACTACAAAAAAGCAGTATCCATCTTAAAAAGATTAAATACTGCTCATCTTTATAAGGATATATTATCATATTTTGACATTTTTTTCAGTATTTTCAGGACAATTTAATGTTATTTTAGTTAAAAAGCAAAAAAATAGCATTTATTCCTTAAATAAACGCTATTTTTACAGTGCTTAATATCTTTCTAGACAATTATACTATCTAACTCAATCGTCTAAATATAGTCGTCTTAATACCCAATCAAATTATGTAATGGTAAGTAAACTCACCACCTCCTGCATTTATGTGATTAGATATTAATATTGTATTAGGGTCTCCACCAAAGGCTTCATTAGCTCTTTTTAATCTATCTGCTCTACTTAAGTCTTCATCAAAATCTCTTGTAATAACTACAGGGACTCCCAACTGCTTAAATCTATCATACATATATAAAGCAGCTTCTAAAGTAAAGTCTTTTTCCTTTAAATTACCACTAATAGCTCCAGGGTCACTACCTCCGTGGCAAGTATCGGTTTTCCCCAAAAACTATCATCTTTACTATTTTTATAGGTTATATTTTATAAATCAAGATTCCATATTATCTTAATTTCTCTTGTATTTGTTTCTTTATTCAGTTTACCAATATAGATTTTTTCAACAAATTCATCAACTATTACTTTATTAAGTGTTTTTATATTTTTATATTTTTTAAGTATACTTTTAATATCTTTGGTATTTTCTTTTCTTTCATTAGTGATTTCTAATTCATTATTAATTTCTTCAAGTCTAGTTTGGTTGCTTTCAACATCCTTTGAATATTCTTCTCTTAACATTATAAAATCATCCTCTGATATTATTCCTTTTAATTTGTCTTGGTATAGATTTTTAAAATATAATTTACTTTCGTTTAATTTCTTTTCTATTAATGATTTTTCTTTATTTAGATTTATTATTATAGTATCTTGGCTATTCTTTTTATTAAGTTCTTTCTCACACTCATTTTTTAATATTATATCATTACACTTTTTTAATAAATCATTGATTGAGTCTAATACATATTTTTCTAATAAATCTAATCTAATTGAGCGATTATTATCACAAGTATGATACTTCTTATTTCCTTTGCATTGTAGATATGCTCTTTTTTCAACTTTTCCACCAGCACAAGTTATATTACATTGGTTTCTCATAAATATTCTATTACACTCGGAGCAATAAACCTTTTGACTTAAAATGTGTATTTCTCCACTTGTCATTGGCTTTTCGTGTTTTCCTATTCTTCTTTGAACTAGATACCAAGTTTCCTTATCTATAATTGGCTCATGAGTATTTTCTGTTCTACACCAATCTTTTTTAGGTATTTGTTTAGATTTATGATTTTTATAACTTATATTTGTTCTTTTTCCTTGTACTAAATTACCAATATAAACTTCGTTTCTTAACATTTTTGCAACCGTGTCTGGTGTCCATATTCCTGTTGTTTCATAATCAAAATTGCAACATACAAAATTACTTCCAATAGATTTCTTATAAAGAGACGGTGGTAAAATATTACGACTGTTTAAATCAGCACAAATTCTATGATAACCAATTCCATCTTTATATTTCTCAAATATCTCTTTAACAACATGTCTTACATTTTCATCAACTATCAATTTATGCTTATCATTTGGATCTTTTAAATAACCATAAGGAGCAAAACTTCCCATATATAGTCCATCTTCTCTTTTATTTTTTAGAGATTTCTTAACATTATTTGATAAATCCTCTAAATACCATTCATTAACAAGTCCATTGATTTGTCTTGATTTTTTATTTGCTTCATTGTTAGTATCTGCATTATCAACAATACTTACAAATCTAACTCCCCATTCAACAAACTTATTATGAAGATATTTTTCTATTACTTCCATATCTCTTGAAAATCTACTTTGAGTTTTACATAATACAATATTAATTCTTCCATTTTCACAATCTTTGATAAGTCTTTCAAAGTCTGGTCTATAAGTACCTGCTCCCGAAAAATCATCATCAGAATAAATATCTACAATTTCCCATCCTTGCTCTAAAGCATATTTTAAAAGCATACTTTTTTGATTAGCGATTGACTCACTATCATCATTCTTATTTTTCTTATATCTATCTTCATCAGATAGTCTACAATATACACCTACCTTTTCCATTTATTACACCTCAACTTCCTCAAGGTATAACAAATTTAAATCTATAAATGTATTATACTTCATATTAAGAATTATTTAAAGCTACACTATTAGTATTCTCTAAATTAAGTATTACTCTAAGCAATTTCTTAGTTAAAATATCTTCTATTTCTTTATCTGTTCTTTCTAAATTATCTTTTATTCCATAAACTACATTATATACTACCTCCATTTTCTCATCCCCCTTTTTATTTTTTATAAATATTGTCCCCCTCTCATTAACACTTCTCCTTTCAATCTTTAAATTCTTTTAATAATTCTGTCATTTCAGCTTGCTCCTCTTGTGTTGCTAAATTTCCTTGACAAAGTTCTGGATGTTCCATCCATATTGGTATTGGAGCTACCCTTTTATTATTTATATTATTTTTTCTTTTATATTCTTTTCTTTTATATTGGAATTTTTCTTCCATACTATTTTGGAAATTTTTTTCTTTAACCTTAGCATTTTCTTGGTTAACTATTTCAGGATTTAAATATATTCTTCTTTGATACTCTAAATATTCCATTATAATTACATTGTCCTTTTTTAATTTAGATAAAGAATTTGATATTGTTTTAGTACCTACATTTAATTCAGTTGCTAACATACTATTTTTAGCATAGCAATATCCCTTATTATTTGATAATGAGTTAATCATTCCTAAAACCAACTTATCTGTTGATGAATACCTGTTGTCTTTTAATACTATTCTTGGTACTGCAATAAAATACCTTATAAAAGACAATAGAATCCTCCCACTATAAGATGATAGTTTTGGTTTTAACCATTTTGGGTATTAATTGTAGGTACTAACATAAGCCTCCCAATCTTACTGTACCTTAACTACTAGGTGTTCTTTAACTATCCTAGTAATTTTATTGTGTACATTCCTGTGTCATATTCCCTATATAGTAGATATTTACAGAACTCTAATGCTTTAAGATTGTTTATGAGTCCCTTATTACTTATTGAGATATAAGACTGTAATTCTCCAACATTTAAATTAGTGATATTTCCTTCAAATCCTTTTGAATAAATATACGAATATATTATCTTTCCTTCAGGTTTGATTCTTTTATCTTTCCAGATTTTGTTGGAATCATCTAAATGTAGTTTAGTCAATTGCTTATTCCTCCTTTCTTTTTCAGTACTTATTAACGTTTTAAATTAAAATGTTAATTTTTGTTAACACACTCAATATACATCATATTTATTACATTGTCAACACGACAATTAACATTTTATCTATTTTTGTTGACTTTTGTTAACAAAAATAGTATTATTAAGTTGTGAGGTGTACAAGTATGCAAGAAAAAAAGATAGGTGAATTAATTGCTGAGGCTAGAGAAAAAAAAGGTCTTTCTCAAAGGCAACTTGCTAAAATTGCTAAAATAAGCAATGCTGAATTATCTAAAATTGAATCTGGAGAAAGAGAAATTCCAAATCCTAAAACCTTGAGAAAGATAAGTAATATTATTGATGTTAATTACAATGATATGATGTATATGATAGGATTAGGCATTGAAGTTAGTCCTTTAAATCCATTTATAAAAGACTACTACGAAAAAATGAATTTAGATCAACTTGCAGAAGCAGAAGTTAATGTTTTAGGAAGTATTAGCAACTCAGAACAATTAGTTAAATCTTGTAAAGAGAATTTAGAAAAAGAAAATATATTAGAATCAGAAAAAGAATTATTACAACATACTATTGAAGATACAAATTATCAAATTAGAACATCAAGAGAAATTGTTAAGTTAATTCAAAATTTGAAATTGAGGGAGAGAAATAAAAATGAAAAGAAATATTAATAAAAAATTATTAACAAAAATAGGAATAATATTATTAAATTTATTTATGTTAGTAAGTTTAATATTAGTTTTAGGATTTAAAATTAACTATGGTTATTCAATGTATTGGGTTATTACTCCATTCTTAATGGTATTAGTATTATCTGTAATTCAAAAATGGAGTGTTAGAGGTTTAAATGCTGATATAGACGAATCAAAAACAATTCAAAGGTCATTTGACGATACGACAACTTTATCAACAGTATTCTTCGGCTTAATATATTTAATAATTCAAGGTATAGAATTTTGGAAAGAAAACATAACAGATAATCAAGTTGTAATAATAGGATTTTTTATAATAATGATAGTTTATGAATTATTTACTTATTTATCAATTTATAATGCAAAGAAAGAAACGGCAAAACTATTAGAGAAAAAATATAATAATAGAAAATAAATTTATGTGGTACGTTTTGTTGAAACAAAGTTTCAATGAAAGTAGCGATAATAAATTTATTTATCAATATTCAAAAGAAAAAAATAACCTTAATACCTTTTCATAATATTAGGTATTAAGGTTATTTTAATATAAAGAATATTAGGCAAATTTTGTCAGCCATACTGACAAATGAAGTCAAATATTCTTTCTTTTTATTTAAATTAATTTAAATAAGAAGGCAACAATATTACATTACGAAATTTTGTAATATGTTGCACTAGGGTTTCCAAAGGGAATTCCCTTGGCACACTTATCCTAGTTGGCTTGCCAACTTGGTAGTGTGTTACTATCTTGTTTAAAGATAGTTCTATAAGACATTATTTTAACCCTATTTGAGACATAGTTGATAGCTTTCCACCTTGGAACATTAAAATAACATTGGAACCAACGCCACCATTTCCATTACAACCATAAGATACAGTAACATATTGATCTCCAGCTCCTATATCAGTAGTTCCTGTATTTGTACATTGTCCACCGATAATATCCCATACTTGTTGTTCTGTCATTCCTGATGATAAATTATTGTATTCTTCTAAAGACACAACAACATCCTTACTATCTGGATATACATATTCTGCTTCTTTTACATCATTAGATAAATCTTCTAGTTCTTCAGTACAACCAGTTAACATCAATGGAACTAACATTAATGCTACTATAAAAACCATCTTTTTCATATTTTTCTCCAATTCTATACTAATATATTTCCATTTGCATCTGCTTTTTTACATAAGCCAATAATGAATTCAATAAATGCTATAATACTTGGTATAAAAGTCCAACAAAATAAGATATAAAGAATACCAGTTCCTATTTTTCCAGCGTAAAACTTATGAACTCCAATGCCACCTAGAAAGAAAGCTAATAAACAATAAACGACCTTATTAACAGCCTTTGTGTTATTTGCAACATACATAGGTTGAGCTCCAGTTTGATTATTACTAACATTAATATTTATGCCAGCATTACTACTATTGCTGTCTCTTTTTTCTTCTTTTTTTGTAACAATCAAATCATTTTCAGTCTCATAAATTTCTACTTCATCTCCAACATTTGGCGTAAAACTAATGTCAGTTGCTCTAACTTCTTTAATTCCACCTTCATTAGTTCCTATAGAAATAATATCCCCATTAACTTTAATGATTTTAGCCATAAACGCAACTCCTTTCTACATCATTATATCACACTTTTTCAAAAAATACTATTTTTAATTATATTTGTATAACTAATATTACTAGTACACAAAATAATATTAGTTAAAATGTTATTAAGGAGGTTAAATATGAATAATATTAAAGAGCTAAGAAAACAAAGAGATATTTTGCAAACAAAACTGGCTTTAGATCTCAATTTAACTCAAGAAGCAATTAGTTCATACGAAACCGAAAGAGTAACTCCAAGTGCTGATGTACTTATAAAACTAGCAGACTACTTTAATACTAATATTGATTATTTGTTATGCCGTACTAAATATAATTTACCTATATCAGATATCAAGCCATCTAATATTAATGATGAACAATTTAGATTATTAACAAAAATCAATAAATTATCCAAAATTAATATTGCAAAAGTAGAAGGATATATTGATTCATTAAATGATAAATAAAAAAGTGAGATAGCGTCTATATTGCTAATCTCACTTTTTATTATAAGCTTAATTCAAAATCATCTTTATCTTTTTCTTCACTTACACAATCTAATTTAGAATGATTAATATTAACATACTCTTTTTCTACTCCTGCGTAATTAAACAATTCATCTTCTTTTGAAGTTCCGAGTGAAATATTAACTACATCTTTTCTAGTAAAGTTTTTATTATCGTAATGTGCCATTATTTCACTTGTAGTTGTATCTTTTACTTTTTCATTACCAAATAATAGCATCTTCCTAAAAAAGGTTTTAATTGCCTTTAAAATAACTTTTATTTTATTTTTTAGGTCTCTATTTTCTTTTTCTAATGTTTCATTTTTATATTGTAAATACTCTACTTCATTTTCTAAATTATTTTTCTGCCTTTCTATACATCTATAACTATAAGCATAATTATCAATTTCATTATAAATATAATTTAACTTAGGTTGCATATCCATAACTTTTTTAGACTCATTGATGACATTATTCATACTATCAAAAGTATCTTTTTTTATTTTAATATATTCCTTATTCAATAAAACTTCCCTGCTTGTTTTCATTTTTTCATTAAATAATTCAAGAGATTTATTTAATCTCTCATTTTTAATATTTAGTTCATTATTTAGTTTCTTAGTTATTTTTTTGAACTCTTTTAAATTTATATTTTCATTATCAGAATTTTTAATTCCTCTTTCTAAATCATACCCTTTGTCAGTTAATCTCTTATGATACTTATCTTGTAACTCGGATAAATGTTTTTTATCTTTAATATACTGTTTCTTTGATATAGTATATCTTTCAGTATTACTCCTTTTATCCAACTTTTTTACAAGTGGAATTACTACACAATGAATATGAGGAGTTTTCTCATCTAGGTGTACTGTTGCATGTAATATTTGATCTTTCGTATACCCTAAATCATTATAGACAAAATCCATACAAGTATCAGCCCAACTCTTTATATCCTCTTTTGCCATATTCTTGAAAAAAGAATTGGTTGCAGTAAATATTAATTCATCTGCAACCACATTTTTACTTTTATCTAACATTTCTCTAAAAGTTCTTTTTCTATCATCTCTTTCAGTTTTCATTCTCTCTTCAAATTCTTTTTTATACTCACTTATTTTGCTATAAAAACCTCTAACATATTTTTCTGTTAGAGGTACTAATTCTATATTATTACAAGATAATTCTTTTTTTATATCTGGATTAGATTTATAAGATTGCTTTTCTCTTTTATTATGAGAACCTATTCCAGCCAAATCATTTATAGTCATAATTGGTTGACTTCTAAATATTGCATAGTTTAAATTCATTTATCATTCCTCTCTTCCTTATAAAATAAAAGAATACCATTACAGCATTCTAATTATATTTTTATTTCAGTTATTTTATATAAATATTTACCATTAGCTGATATCATTTGAATCTCAATCTCATATTCTTTAGGTAAATCTTCAAATTTTTCTATAAATTCAGTTATTTGTTCTATATTTGAGCATTTTATATTATCATACCTTTCAATTATTTCTCTTATTTTTATATCAATTCCTAATATATTAAAAGTAATATTTTTGGATACATTCATTATAGATGTATAGGGCAGTTTCACTAATTGCTTTATCTTGGTAATTTCAGTATTTTTCTTTAATAGTTTAAATTTAACATTAAATGCTTTTACTTTTCTCCTTGAATCTATAATATAATTATACAATCTATTTATTGTTACAATATCATCTACTCCTATCTTATTAGGCACATTAAATTTAATATTAAAATACTTTTCGATTATAATTATTCTTTCAAGAATACTTATGTATCTTTTTAAAGAATCTACTATCTTTTGTGAATTTTTTTTCTTATTTATACCAGATAAAATTATCTTACCATTGTTTTTATCTACAATGGAGTATTTTTTCAATAAAAGATTTAAACATAGCTTATTATAGATTAATTTTGTTTTACTATCATTTATTTTATTTTCATTTATTTGATAATTTAATTTACAGTTACACAATTTTTCATCAACAGTTAAAATTAATTGTAACTGTACTGGTTTTGTTTTTTGTGCATAATTATCTAGAATAAATTGTTTACTTGATATTTGCTTTGTTAATTTAAGTTTAATATTTTTTAAAGTGTAATCAGAATCATCAAAACACATATCAACATTCCATACTATATTTGGTAATTTTCTTTTATGTGGCATAATATATGATTTTACACCATCTTGTATAGGTGATAATTCAGGGTTAGGATATGGATCTAATTCCGATCCTAAATATTGCTCAAAATTGTTTATTTTAACTTCAACTGGACTATCAGCATATTGAAGCATATCTAATAATAATTTTGAATCTTTAATATTCTTATACCTTTCATCTACAACAGTAAAGGAACTTTTATAGTTGACTGGATATTTTAATTCAGCTTCTTTGCAAGTAGGTTTACTATATAATCTATATTTTCCGTCAGAAGTTTTAGTATAATCAACCATATATAATGGAAATAACTTATGAGAAGTTGTCATTTCCATAAATCTATCATCATTATTAATAAAAAAATAATTTGTTTGATTTTCTATATTAGCCTGATTAATCGTTTTTATATTACTATTTTTTATCTTTCCTATACTATTCTTTGTACCATCCATATTATTTATTCACCTGATTAATTTGATTAATATTACTATTGTTTACATTTTTAATGATATTTTTCTTTTTTGAATACTGAACACCACCTAAAAATCCAAATATTCCAGTAATTATTGCCATAGCTATTTCTAATATAATCCTAACAACCTGATTGTCTACAAAATCAAACATAATATCACTCCTTATTACTTTTATTATATCACTAAAAAAGATACTTTCACATGAAGTATCCTATTTTTTATAGATTCCTATTTGTTATACCATACACTGGGGAACAAATAACTTGGGTGTCCAGCATCTACAACCACTCCACCATTTACACGCTCATCCATATTCTCACCTCAATATAAAATATGAATAAACTAGTAATTTGACACTAAAACACCTAGAAAATCATTTATTACTCAACTTCGTAACCATTTTTTATTTCTAGTACTAAACCTTTTTATTTCTTATTATTTCCTTTTAAATTAATTTTTTTATAATCATATTTTTCCTGTTTCTCATATCTTGATGTTACATAATGATCAGAATAACCTTTTCTATCAGTATCTTCTACTATTTCTTTCAACTCAAAATCACACATATCATCAAAAATTGATTTACGGTACTTTGCATGGGAAACATAGTGATATAATGAGGATATTATAGAAAGAAGTCCTTTTATTACAAAACTATATCATTTAATTAGAGATTAAAAAAACAAAGAGTAGTTGTTTCCAGTAAATACTACTCTTTTATTCTTGCATTATATAATCCTCTAAAACCATCTATTTCTTAAATGTCACTTGAAATGTTGTTATACCATCCATTGATGAGGCCTTTATCTTACCTTTATGTAATAAAACAATATTTTTAGCAATAGCTAATCCTAAACCATATCTATTATCCTTTCTACTTCTTGCTTTATCAACTCGGTAAAATCTTTCAAATATTTTTTCTTCTTCTCCTTTAGGGATAGCTTCCCCTTCATTTTCTACTATATCAACAGTTAATTTTTTTTCTAATCTTTCTTTAATCACATCTGCTAAATTATATTCATCTTCAATAATTAATACTTTCATACTCATCACCAATATTAGTTAATCATTTATTTATTAAATAAATATTAAATTTTTATCTATTATAGCGCAGAAAAGGTCTTGTTAATTGACTAAGTTATGTGCTATAATTTAGTTGTAGCACTTAGGGGATTAGTTTAATGGTAAAATAGGAGTCTCCAAAACCTTTGTTATAAAAGTTAAAAAGACTGATTTTACCTTATAACTACTGGGTTTATCAAATGTTATGTTTTGAACTGGTGGCACTTTTGGTGGCATAAGTATAAATTTGAAACATATCATTTCGAATTAAATTAGTTTATAAATGATAATAATATATCATTTTATAATATAAATTGTTTGCTCTTAATTGAGCATTTATAGGGGTATAATATAGTGGTAGTATGATGGTCTCCAAAACCATTCGCGAGGGTTCAAATCCTTCTACCCCTGCCAGAAAATCAATCGTTTTTAAACGATTTATATATATATACTAGTAAGAAATCTTACTAGTATTTTTATTTTCTATTGAGACCATTATACACATAATTAATTTTTTTTGCAAACTGACTTGATTAATTTTTTCATGAGAGTTAACATCTCAAACGAGGTGATTTTAGTTGAGTAAATATGTTTATGAGAATCATGAAGTTGAAGAAGGATTATTTGTAACATTACAATTAATTGATGCTATCGACATGAAATATAGTTGTTGTTTTCCAGCTGATATTGAAAAGGATATTGAAAAATTGTCTAGGCACTTAGTTAAATATGTTGAAGGTGAAGACAAACATCCTAATGTAGATATTGAAAATACAAAACTTATACAGCAGTTTATATATAATAAGGATGATATTGATAAAATAGAAAAAAATCACAAATAGTATTATATAATGTATGTTATGTGTTATAATGTTTTTGCAGGTGGTTGTTTATGGATAAATTTGAAAGATTAAAAGATATAATTAGAAATAAAAAAAATGATTTTAATATAAATAATTTTGTATTGGATACTAAAGGTTCTAAATCAAATATAAGTGATTATGCTATTGATTATAAACAAATAGAAAAACATCCTTATATTATAAATCTATTAACTTACGAAAAATCCATTCCTGAAAAGAAAAAAAATTATGGAAATAAACTTGATTATGAAATGAATAAGTATTATTTTCTTAAATTATATATAAATAAAGAAGAAGAATTATTAGAAATAACATTAAATAAATCATCTACAAAAAAAGATATACATTTATTATTTTTGGAATATCTTGATAAAATAAACTTCTTGAATATAAATGACTTCTTAGAATATTTATTTAAAGTTCTTCAGTAGAACTATATAATAACTACTTTTAAACGAGTAGTTATTTTTAATAATTTAAATGTCGATTTTTGTGTTATAATTATATAGTAGTAAAAATTATTTTTGGAAGTAGTATTATCCTTGACTTTGGTGATACTACTCTTTTTTTGTTTCAAGAAAGGATGGCTATTGTGAATATTAAGGAGATTGATTATGAAACTGATTTTGGAAATGTAAAAATTAAATTAAATGTTTTAATGGATAAGAAACATATATCAATAAGTACTATGAGTAAATTAGCAAATGTTAAATATGAAATAGTGAAAAAATATTATTATGGTGACAATTATGCTTTTACTTCAGAAATACTTGCAAAATTTTGTTATATTTTAGATTGCAAAATAGATGATATATTAGTATATGAAACCTCGAAAGACTATGTAAATCAAGGCTAAACAAAGTAAAAGGAGTTTATAAAGAGTTTATAACTTATCATATAAAGTGTTTGATTTTTATAAAGTCAAGGGATAAAATGATTATAATAAGTCATAATTATGAAGAAGGATGAAAAAAATCCTTTTTTCATTTATTCCACGAATTGGGAATTGACTTAAAAAATACAGAATGCTATTATAGTCAACAAGTATTTAAAAACGGTCTTATATCGTAATACTTTGGGGGATTGAATAATATGGGTTGGATTAATTATCATAGAGATTATTATACTGATGAAAATCAACAAAGAACCTTCTCCCCTTTTTTTAATAATAGCAGTAATAATTACAAGAGAGCAAACTGACTTGTTAATAGTCTTTGCTCTCTTTTTGTTTGGAGGAAGAAATTATGAGAAAAAGAAGGACTGACTTTTTAAACGATTATGTTGCTAATCAGTATCCCATTGAAAAATTTAAAGAATTGATTTTTATAACACTTGATATTGTAGAAAATTTTTTACTTACATTAGAGTGTGGGTATAATTATAATTCATCGTCAATTGCATCTTATGGGGAAAAATATGGTTCTTCTCAAAGAAATACTAATTCTAAAATTGAGAGCATTATAATTAAAAATATGAAAGATGAAGAAAAAATGAGTAATTTTTTAAACTGCTATTTCTCTGCTTACTCTACTTTAAATAAAGATGAAAAAGATATTTTTGATGCAACATTTGTTGATAGATTAACGGATCAAGAAATAATTGGAAAATATAAAACATATTCAAAACATATTACACAAGTTAGGAAAAGTGCAATTATTAAATTTTGTTTAAAAAGTGGTTTAGATAAATTTGTTGATGTAATTAAATAAATAATAACGAGTTTATAGGGATCTCGTTATAAAAAAACTAAATTTATAAGATAAGGAGGTGAAAATTTAGAAACTTGTAATCCATACTACTCTACAAGATTAGGTAAATTATATAAGGGTGATTGTTTAAAAGTTATGGATTATCTTATTGAACAAGGAATTAAAGTTGATGCAATTATAACGGATCCGCCATATGCTGTAACATCATATTCGTGGGATCAAATTATTCCATTTGATCAAATGTGGGATAAGCTTTCCAAATTGATTAAAGATGATGGTGCTATTGTCCTTTTTGGCAATGAGCCATTTAGTAGTAGTTTGAGGATGAGTAATCCTAAATTCTATCGTTATGATTGGAAATGGATAAAAACACAAGTAACAGGATTTCAAAATGCTAAATATCAACCATTAAGATGTTATGAAGATATTATGATATTTTCGAAATGTGGTGCTGTTGCATCTGCTAAACCACCAATGAGATATTTTCCACAAGGTATTATTCAAGTTAATCTTAAAGTCACAACAAAACCTATAAATTATTTAGGTGATAAAAAAAGTGATGAAAAAGTTAGTTATACCCAAGAGGAAGCTAATTTTCCAAGAAATGTTATTCAATTTGCAAGAGAAACTGATTTATATCATCCTACACAAAAGCCAATTGTTTTGATGGAATATATTGTATCTACCTATTCTAAACGAGGTGACCTAGTTTTGGATTTCACAAGTGGAAGTGGGTCTACCCTTTTAGCATGCGAAGTTCTAAATCGAAGATGGATCGGAATTGAACTTACTGACAAATATTGTGAAGTTATAAAAAAAAGAATTCAAAAAGGAATTCAACTAAAATTACAATTTGAATACGATAATGAGAACACATAATGGGAGGGATTTTTTTATAAACAAATTATTGTATAAAAAAAGTCGAAAAAACAAAGCACTCAATTTATTCGACTACTCATATTATAACAAAAATGCAAAACTATTGCTAGGAGCTATATATTAATGGAAAGCATATTACAGGATGTTTTAAAATTAATAAATGACGCTATGGGATATTTAAGGTTGTTCGTGATTGGTGGAACAGCTTTTTTTGTCGCCAAAGACTACGCTCTTAAAATGGCATCAAGTGATGATAATCAAAAAGCAAGTTATGATCGAAAAATAAAAACTACAATAATTGCAGGTGTATCTGCACTTGTCACAACTCAATTCGTATCATGGATTTTAGGATATTTTAAATAATGAATCAAAAAGATTTTAAAAAAACAATAAATGAAATTTTAACAGAGGGTAAAATTGAAGGTAAAGATATTAAAAATATTGATACATTAAAATATTTGCTTGATGATAGAAAAATTAATAAAAGTTTATATGATGGTTTCACTAAAAATTATGAGATAGAATATGGTTCAAATCGTGATTATATTTTAATGAAAATACAGGATATGCTTTATAGATTACATTTATTAGTTAATTATAATTTTGTTGAAAGATATGGAATAATTGATAAGAACAATATTAGAAATGCAATTAGTATTTTAATTGATAATGATGATATTGATTTTTATGATGCTGTATCTTTTGATGATTCAGATTTTGAAATTGTTGACTTACAAGATTTTGATGTAAGAAACGTGCTATGTATAAAAAATATATGAAAAAGAAAACTTGGCATTCATTCGTAAAAATCCATAATTTAGTTAATCGAATTTATGATATGCTAGATTACTTCCACTGCTTTGATGAAGTAAAAAATGTGGAGTTAGCAAAAAATCAAATAAAAAATAAGATTCGAAGTATTTATTATGTTGAAACTCTAGCAAAATACTTTGATGATAAAAAAAATAAACATATAAAAAACATAGAGTTAAGATGTAATCTAATTGATTTAATAAATGATTTAGATTATTTAAAACAATATCTTTATAAATAAAAATTTGACATATATTAAAATAAGAGTTAATATCTCCTAAAAAGAAGGTGATCTTATCAAAAAGAAAATTATTGGATTATTGATTGGTTTATTAATCATTAGTATTATTTTTATAACATGTTTATTTTTGTATAATTTCCATAATAAATATGATTCAAAAAATAAAAATAATCCATCTGTTGTAGAAAAAAAGAATTCTGATAATAAAAAAGCTGTTAAAGATGAAGTAAAAATCAAAGATGAAAATGTTGATAAAAAAGATGATGTGAATAATGACGATACTACTTCAAAAAACAATGAATCAAAAGAGACCAAAACTAATAATTCAAACAAATCAAATATTCAGTCAAACGAAAACAAAAATAACCAGAAAACAACAACTTCCGAAATAACTCAACCACCTGTTCAACAAGAAGAACAAAAGGAAGAATCGAATAATAATGTTAAAGCAAATAATCCGTGGGATATTCTTGGAATCACAGAAGATCAATATTATAATAAACCATTATATAGTTGGGAACGTGTAGATTTTTCAACATATGAAGAGTGTGCTAATTATGAAGAATCTTATAAACCATATTTAAATGGTGAAGAATTGTATCATTGCTCTACGGTTTCAAGTGCATCAGGCAAAAATCTAGGATGGATGTTTCATACTGAGAAACTTAATTAATACTAAAAGACTTTTTAGAAGTCTTTTTTTGATGGGAGGAATGTATAAATGAATAAATTAAGTAAAATATTATTATTTGTTATAACAATTGTGGGAGCATTTTTAGGGATAAATAAAGTAGATGCTCGTACTTATGAAGGACAAATAAAAGCAGGACCTTATGTTGGAGGTCCATTTTATGTTATGCATACACGAGGAGAAAGCAAAATGTGGTTTAAAGGACAATTTATTGTTAGAACTAGCGATGGACATTTTGTTTATTGTGTGCAACCGATGACGAAAATTAATTCAGATGCAACTTATGAGGTAACCACAGAGGATATACAAGCCGTAGCTAATATACCTTTAGATACATGGAATAAGATTTCAAAAATTGCCTATTATGGATATGGGTATAAAGATGCAACACATGATCATACTGATGATACATATTATTTAGCAGCACAAATGCTAATATGGAAATTAGCAGATCCAAATGTTGATAGTTTTTTTACTGATACACTAAAAGGAAATAGAAATGATAGTATTTTAGCAGGACAAATGAATTCTATAATGGATTTAGTTAATAATCATAATACAACGCCAAATTTTACTAATTTTCCAGATACAATGGTAGTTGGACAAAATATTAATATAAATGATTCAAATAGTGTATTAAATAATTATCAAATATCTAATGTAGATAATGGTAGTGCAACGATTAATGGTAATAACCTATCTTTAACAGCAACTAATGTTGGACAATTAACAATTACACTTACAAAATCAGGTAATAGATATGGAAGTCCAATAGAACTTTATTATGCTACTAGTTCACAAAATGTAATTAAAAGAGGAGACATTGATCCTATTAGAATTGTAAAAAAAGTAACTGTATTTGGTGGAGATGTAAAAATTCACAAAACAGATTCTGAAACTAAAAATAATAAGGCTCAAGGTGAAGCTACATTAAAAGGAGCAATATATGGTATTTATAAAGAAGATGGTACAAAAGTAGGAACTATTACAACAAATGATGATGGTACTACTAAAAGTGATTATCTACCATCATTGGGAAGATATTATTTATTAGAAGAAAAAGCTTCAAATGGATATAAATTAGATCCAAATAAATATTACTTTGATGTAACTCTTGATCAATTACATCCTGAAGTTCAAGTTTTTGAAGATGTAATAAAAAGAACATTTCAATTTATAAAAGTATATGCAGATAATAAGACAGGGATTATGACTCCTGAAATTGGTGTAAAATTTGGAATATACAACAATAAAAATGAATTAGTTAAAACATTAATAACTGATGCACAAGGCAGTTTTGATATAACATTACCTTATGGTAAATATGTTGTAAAACAATTAACTTCAACTAAGGGTTATGAAAAAGCAAAAGATTTTACCATTGAAGTAAAGGAAGATGGTGAAATTGTAAAAAAAGTAATTGCAAATGCAGAAATAACTGCAAGACTTAAAGTTATAAAAATAGATAAAGATACTGGTGATGTTATAAAAAGATCAGGTATTAAATTCAAAATTATTAATGCAAAAACTAAAAAATATGTTAAACAAACAATAACATACCCTAGTGCAAAAACAATTGATGTTTTTGAAACTGATGAAAATGGAATATTAATTACTCCATATCCGCTAGAAAGTGGAACTTATTTCTTAGAAGAAGTAGATCAAAAAATAGATGGATATTTATGGAATAAAAATTCAGTTGAATTTACAATAGATGAAAATTCTAAATTAGTAAATGATGACAAATTTGGGATTTTATATGAAGTTAAATTTGAAAACAAAGCAGTTAAAGGTAGCCTAGAACTAACTAAAACTGGAGAAAAAGTAGAATTAACTAATAAAGGTTATGTTTATACTGAAATTAATCTTAAGAATGTAAAAATAGGATTATATGCTAATGAGGATATTTATGATTCTTTAGGTAATTTAAAATATAAGAAAGATACTTTAATACAGATCTTAATTACAGATGAAAATGGATATGCTAAAGTTGAAAATTTGTTTTTAGGTAAGTATTATTTACAAGAGATAGAAACAATAAATAATCATATATTGGACAAGACTAAATATACTTTTGAATTAAAGTATAAAGATCAGTATACAAAAATTATAAACTATACAACTTTATTAAAAAATCATCTTCCAAAAGGGACTCTAGAATTTACTAAATCAGATTTTTCAAATGATAAAACACTACCAAATACTTTGATTGAAATTTATACTGAAAATGATGAATTAGTATATGTTGGTAGGACTGATTCAAATGGTAAAATTATTATTAATGAACTACCACTTGGTAAATATTACATCATAGAAAAACAAGCACCTGAAGGTTATAAAATAAATCCTAATAAGATGTGGTTTGAAATATTAGAAGATGGTAAAATTGTTAAAGCAATAATGAAAGATGAAGTTATAGAAGTTCCTAACACAGGAGTTAATGATTCTCATATAATTGATATTATTGGTTTAGTATTTATTACTGGTGGTGTTGGATTTATTATTTATGATAAAAAAAGAAAAAAATAAGAATAAAGATTTCAAGAGTCAAATTTTAGTAATTGGCTCTTTTCTTATTTTAATTGGATTATTTATAATTGGATACCACATCTATTCAGATTATAATTTAAAAAGAATTGAAAAAGATAATGTGCAAGAATTTTTTGAAGAAGAACAAGTTGTTGAAGATATTACACAAGAAAATAAATTTGTTGAAGTTGAAAACAAAAACATAAGTAAAACTAATTATAATTATATTGCAGTATTAGAAATTCCTAAGATAAATATTAAAAGAGGTTTATCACAGGAAAAATATTATAACAATGTTAATCGTAATGTTGAAATATTAAAAGGATCTGATATGCCTAATATTTCTAAAGGGAACTTCATTCTTGCAGGTCATTCGGGATCAGGCAGAGTTTCATATTTTAAAAATTTAGATAAATTAGTAATTGGAGATATTTCATATATATACTATGGTGGAATTAAATATACATATAAAGTGACTAATATTTATGATATAGAAAAAAATGGTACAGCACTTATTACAAGAGATTTAGACAAAACTACTCTTACTATGATTACTTGTAGGCATAACACTAATAAACAAATTATTGTTATCTCTGAGTTAATTAATCAAGAAAACTATTAAGGAGGAATTTTAATACAAATATTAGCAGTTAGTCAAGTAGAACAAAAATGGTATTTAGACGTGTTTAGAAATGCACTTTGGAGTATTGCCAAAGGTATTCTTTGGTTTCTAGATGGATTTTTTGATATAATCAATAAAATTTGGCGTTATAAATTTTTTGATAATGATTATGTAAATAAAATATTTGGTGGTGCATTAATTGTTGCCTGTTCATGGTTAATTCTTAAAGTAGTTATAGAACTCGTTATGAATTATATCGTAAAAAATGATGGTAGAGGTAGCCCACTTACAATTTATCGTGGGGTCATATTAGCGATAGTTATGATGTTTTTAATTAATCCTTTATTTCAATTTGGTTATGATTTTTCTACAAAAGCAACTAATGCAGTAATAACCGTATCAGGTATGGATAAATCCAATGGAGCTGAAGGAACCATATCTAAAGCTTTAATTAGAGCTACATCATATGATGATGAAATGAAACAAACGGATAAAGAATATTTGATTAATAATTGGAAAAAAATAAAAATCAATTCTACTGAAGGTGGTTTTGCAGGTATTGGTGATTGTTATAAATATTCACTTAATTTTATTATGTTAATAATTCTTTCCGTTGTGACAGTCTTTTTACTCTTCTTTGTTGCAATTCAAATGGCAAAACGAGTGATGGAAATTGCACTGATGAAAATAGTTGGACCTTTTTGTTGTACCAGTTTAACAAATAATCAATCTAAAGCATTTGAAACATGGACTAAAAGTACAATGGGATATTTTTTAATTACAATTGTTCAATTTATATGTATTGGGTTATTGCTTAACATGTTTGGTTCTGCAATAAAGGATAATGGAACTCTTACAGGTATCTTTTTAATTATAGGTGCTTTATTGTTTATAATAAGCACACCGACGCTGATTAGTTCATTACTTGGGCAACAATCAGGTATGATGTCAGCATTTGGTGATATTCAATCTCTTATGGCAGTAGGTACTGGTATAAATGCAGGATTAGGAATTGCTAAGGCAGGAACTATGTCTGCTCTCGGTATGGGTGCAAATGTCATTAGATCTGGTGGTAGTAAAATCGCAGGAGGTATTTCAAATATGTTTAATGGTCGTAGTGGTAATTTAACCAAGGAACAGATGGCTAATGTTAAAGAAAAAATGGCTCAACATAATAATTATGGTGCCAATCAATTAATAAAAAAATATACAAATGAAAACATGAAAAAAAAACCTAACACATCATTTAATAATTCAAATCCTTATATGAATCCTTTTAGTATGAAATATAATCCTATTAGAAATCAATATATGAGCAATTCAGGGCTTGAAGCAAATAGTAATTTTGATAGGAAGTGACTAACTATAAGAAGTCAAGTCAATTTCATCAAAAATCTTAAAAA
>ERZ825670.1961-NODE-1961-length-20901-cov-3.937254_pt1 | contig 20901 bp, 16 predicted proteins | sample MGYA00519929_ERZ825670 | MGnify/ENA primary metagenome ERZ825670 (study PRJEB31778, sample SAMEA3449207) | human gut metagenome | biome: human gut; feature: human-associated habitat; material: faeces | place: United Kingdom | collected 2010/2012 ...
TTCCATACACAAATAAAGCAGGAAGGAATTATACTTTATGATAGTGGAAAATACAAATTGTCCCGTAGGAGAAAACTCAATTTTGATGAGATAAAGAAACAGGCACAGGACTATTTTAATGAGAAGTTTGAAAAAGGAAATTTCTTTTTTGATGATGCCATAACAAATAAAGAAAGAGAAAGGTATCAAATGGCATCTTTTTATCTTCATCAATCCTGTGAAAATTATTACTATGCTATCCGATTGACATTTACTTTGCGAAATAACAAACAACATAATCTATCCAAATTATCTTCTACCACCAGGCGCTATTCCGATGATCTGAGTACTGTATTCCCTCAAAACACTCCTGAAGAGAAACGACTTTTTAAACTATTAAAAGCCGCTTATGTGGATGCCCGGTATAATCCTCACTTCGTCGTGACTAAAGAGGATATCGATGCGCTTATCCCAAAAGTCGAATTGCTTAGGGATATAACGAAGCGGATTTGTGAGGCGAAGATTAAGGAATATGGGGAGCAGAGTGGTATATAGATACATCGACACTTTCGATAGTTGTCCTTTTTGTATTTACTGGAAATAAATATTATCTTTGTAACTAATACAATAATATTGATTAAGCCGTTTATTGCTACTATAGTATGACTTTATTATATACATTCGACGAAGATAAGACAGAAGCCATAATGAAGGTTCTGGCACAAAACTGTCAGAAGAGACGTTTGGAAAAAGGCCTCTCACGAGATGCTTTGGCAGATTTGAGTAAGGTTTCTGCTGCTACAATCGCGAAATTTGAAACGAAGCATGTCATATCTTTAGTTTCTTTTGTTGCATTGGCAAAAGCGTTGGGATATACCAATGATTTGAAACAATTATTGTCAGAACCATTATACAACACAATGGCTGAACTGGATGAGATAAACAGGAATTTAAACAGGAAAAGAGGAAGCCGTAATGTCAGGAAAGAAAAAGAGTGAAACCAGGAAGATAAGGTCTTTGGAGAAAATCAGACAGATAAATAAAGTGTCTGTATTCTATGGAGACAAAAAGGTGGGTGAACTTGCTATGACTCCTACTCAAAGGTGTGCTTTTGAATATGATAAAGAATGGCTAAAGTCCGGTTTTTCTATTGCTCCAAGGCAATTAGACTTGAAAGAAGGTTTGTTTATTGCCCCCATAGAACCTTTCTATGGCAATTTTGGAATTTTTGAAGACAGCCTGCCTGACGGGTACGGGCGTTATCTTTTAAACAGAATATTGCAAAAAGAGGGGATAGATGATACCAGCTTGACTCCTGTGCAACGTTTAAGTATTGTTGGCGCTTCCGGAATGGGGGCCTTATCGTATGTGCCTGAATTATATATCGGTGAGCCAAAAGGTCTACCGGAATTAGATTATATGCAAAATTTAGCTCTCGAGGTGCTTGCCGAGAAAACGGATAAGGATGTCGATGTTCTTTATTTTAATAGTGGTAATTCAGGTGGCTGTCGCCCAAAATCACTTTATAAAGATGAGGAAGGAGATTGGATATTGAAATTCCGTCATATCAATGATCCGAAAGATATGGGTAAAATGGAATATCAATATAATAAAGCTGCTCGTGCATCAGGTATCAATGTGCCTGACTTTAAACTTATTGAAAATAAATATTTTGCTACAAAACGATTTGATATAGAAGATGGTCAACGTTTACACACCGCAACAGCCGGAGCTTTACTTAACCAATCTATCCATTATCCGGCATTGACTTATGAGAATTTATTGGCTTTAACCGGGGTCATCACGCAAGACCCTGTTCAGGTGGAAGAAATGTTCCGAAGAATGGTCTTTAATATACTGGCTGAAAACAAAGACGACCATGCTAAAAACTTCAGTTTTTATTATAGGAACGCCCAATGGGAATTGGCACCGGCTTACGATTTGACAAGATGTAGTGGCGGTTATAATGGTGAACACGCAACAACTGCTAACGGCAGCGGAAATCCAACTATTGAAGACATGCTTGTCGTGGGCGAGGGTATCCGTATTTCCCGTAAAAAAGGACAAGAGATTATTGGTCAGCTTAAAGAAGTCTGCAAAGAAATTCTTGCCGACAGATTCAAAGAAAGATCCAATAAGTAGCAGTTGTTCACATAATAATGTACTTTTGTATTTTAACGTTGTACATAATCAAGCATAATGAAAGACTCGATCGCTTATCTGCCCAAAGACAAACAGGAAGAACTGAATTTTCTTGTAACGGAGATACTTCGTCGCTTACCTCAGACGGAGTTTATTATTCTGTATGGAAGTTATGCGAGGGGTAATTATGTTCGCCGTAGCATACGAATTGAAGACGGCGGTATTCCTACCGTTAAAATCTCAGATTATGACATCTACGTGATAACAAGCGGAATAAACAGTAAAAAAGCGGAAACCATCCTGGATAACGTAGAAGATATCTTCTTTGCCGGAAAAGATTTTGACCGCGATACTCCGGTCGAGTTTATCAACGATGATATTAAGCAGCTTAATAAGTTTATTGAAGAGGGTCGGTATTTCCATACACAAATAAAGCAGGAAGGAATTATTCTTTATGATAGTGGGAGATATAAATTATCTCGTCGTCGGAAATTAAACTTTGAAGAGATCAGAGAGCAGGCACAAGAGTATTTTGATGAAAAGTGTGTGAGAGCAAATAACTTTTTAAAGTATGCAATAATGGCTGACAAAGAGACAGATTATAAAGAGGCATCTTTTTTTCTTCATCAATCCTGTGAAAATTATTACTATGCTATCCGTTTAACACATACACTACGAAACAGTAAACAGCATAACCTTTCCAAATTAATATCTTCTGTAAGACGTTATTCCGATGATCTGAATAATGTATTTCCTCAAAACACCTCCGAAGAGAAACGATTTTTTAAACTATTAAAAGCTGCCTATGTGGATGCCCGCTATAATCCTCATTTTGTAGTCACAAAAGAAGATATTGATGCACTTATACCAAAGGTGGAAATGCTTCGAGATATTACAATGCGGATTTGTGAGGAGAAAATTAAGGAATATGGAAATACTGATTGACCAGAAATCAATTATATTGCAATTTAATGAATGCTTTGCATTGATAAAATAAGATGACAAACGAGGTTACCTTTTTTTATATTCCAAAATAAATAAACGATATTCTAAATTTCATTTATGGGGCTAAAATCGGTTCTGTTTTTGTGTAATTGGTTTTAAACCTGTATCTTGCGCGCCTTTTAAAATATTTATTAATGAGTAAAAGCGTGTTATGAAGAAGAATTTGTTTAGCTGTTTATTGCTACTATTTTGTGCCTCCGGAGTATTTGTTTCTTGTGGGGACGATGATGAGAAAACGACTGTTGGATATTCGGGTAAGGATATAAGCGGAGATGCTGGGATTACCCGTGATAAAGAGACGAAAAAGGCTGTGCTGAGTGTGGATACCGATAAAGCCTGGGAATTATATGCCGGTTCTACAGCTGAAGATATCGATATGAATACACCTTGTCTGACCGGTGACGGAAAAGGCTCTTTCGATTTGAGCGTCGATGCCGGAAAAAGATCCGTATTCTTGTTTAAGACGGCTGAAGGTCAGGCTTTATTAGCGGAAAGATTGTTGCCGGTCACTGCGTATAACTTCAGGGATTTGGGTGGTATAAAAAATAAAGAGGGGAAATTTGTTCGTTGGGGAAAATTGTTCCGTACGGACGAAATGAATAAGATGACTGATGCCGACCTGACATATCTGGCAAGTACGGGACTGAAAACCGTTGTCGATTTTCGTACTGCAACAGAAAAAGAAGGTGGATTTGGCGGTATGATGCCGGCTGCTCCGGATAAATTGCCTTCTACTGTAAAGAATCCTTATAATTTAGAGATCAATGCCGGTAATATATTTTCTGATGAAATTATCGAAAGTATATCTAAGGGACTTAGTGAGGAAGAAACTGCACAGATCATGATTGACGGGTATATCGAAATGATCAGTTATGATGATTATGTGGCCAAATACAAAGAGTTCTTTAAATATCTTCAGGATGAAAATTCTTTACCGTTAAGTTATCATTGTTCAGCTGGTAAAGATCGTACTGGGGTTGCGACCATGCTTATCCTGTCGGCTCTCGATGTGGATAAGGCGACGATTATGAAGGATTATTTGCTTAGTAAAGAATATATTAAGAGTAAATATGATTCGTATTTGAAATATTATCCTCAGATCGCCCCGTTAGTAACTGTCGATGAAAAATATCTGAATGCCGCCTATGATAAGATAGACGAAAAGTATGGCTCCATGACTAAGTTCCTGACAGAAACGTTAGGAGTCGATATCCAGAAGATGAAACAGTTATACTTGTATTGATTACTTGTAAACCCCGATTATTCCATCTGCTGTAATTGTCTCGGCACTTACCTTGAACTTCCGGCATCTGCTGTTATTGTAGAACCGGATACTGGCTTTGCCTTTTTCATCCGGAGTAACGGAGGGATTCCAGTATAAAGTGCGTCGGTAATCCGGTTCGGGAGGAAGCACTGAATAATCGGGACTATAAAATTCTTTGACCTGGCTGTAACCTTCCAGCCAGGTTTTTCGTACCCCTTTACCTGCATCTGTCGGAATCTTGTCTTCCGGGTATGTTTCAACAAAAACGACACAACCATATATCTTATCTATTTCCAGCGGAGATATTCTTGGGTCTGCATATTTACACATAGTGGAGATATCCTCGTTGATGTAGATAGACTTGATGGCTTCGAGCCGGATCAGTTTGTATTTGTTGTAATCCATTTCAGTAGCCATCGTCGGTTCATAGTTGATTACAAAAAGAGGCATTCTGCCTTTGTATTGCAGATATTCGTCCTGTCTGGAGAAGGCTTTTCTGAAATTATTATTCATATTAATCATCAGTTCATGGATATCTTTTCCGATGTATTTGCCCTGGTCCGTGATATCATCCCATTCTGACTGAACGTCATAATAGGCGATAGATTTCGATCGGTTGTTGTAGATATCCTTTTCACGTGATCTCTTTTTAGCGGTAACGGTTACTTCATCCAGGCGGAGGATTTTTTCTTTGTTTCCCACTTTGGCCAATGAATCTTCGTAAGAAGTCAGCAGGGCGTTGATATCTTCTTCCGGTTCCTGAATATCGGGAACTTCTTCCAGCTCAGTTTTTTCTTCTTTATCTCCTTCCGCTCTATCGGCGATGTTCACTTGCATCTCGGCATAGCGGTATCTCTTAGGTTCCGGAGTGAAAAGCCTGTCCAGTATGATCCGGTGGTCTTTCTTTTTCCCTTTTTCGCTTACAGCCAGTATCATATTCCATTTCCCGGTAATATCTGTACGGAAAGCGAAACGTCCCAGGCTGTCTGTAACAAATACATCGAACGCATTGCCGGGCTTTTCCTCTTCGCCCCTTTTGAGCAGGAAGGAAGAGACGGTGACATTCGGTTTGGGTATTTTCCTGACAAATGAAACTACCTGGCCGTGCATTTCGATACCTTGTTCCGGCCTGTATTTCAAGTCGAATGGTTCTATACCAGCCATCTGCTTCCAGGAATAACGGTGCCAGCCTTGCACCATCATAAGAAGGTCGAGAGCTGAGCGATGGGTAGAGTCGTCCGCTTCGAAATAGTAAGACGGGTTGCGGACGTACCCTTTGATTTCGGACATCAGCAGTAGATCGGTCAGGATAGTATGATTCCACGCAACTTCGTTCATGCCGTCTCTCACCGATAAGGAGAATGGCGTTTGTACGGGATTGGCTTCCCGGTCGGTTAGGGTAAATTCCATATCGACTGCTTCGTAAGGCTCGTATGTCTCTTTCGAGGTTTTTGACTGAATACTAAATTGGTTGTCTTTGTTGTTGAATAGGAGGCGGTCGCAAAGTATTTCTCCATCGGAATTGAATAATATGGCTTGTGCAACACCTGCCGGGAAGTTTGTTTTATCTACTTTGAACCGGATTGTTTCATTATGGATGACATTAATAAGGCTGTAGCCATGTAGTTGTCCTCTGCTGATAAAAACCAGGCCCAGTTTCTCGGCGGGAGTATATTTATTTTTCTGTAGGGAGATTTCGAGACTGTCAGGAGAAGACAAGTTGTCCACATGGAAGGTGAATCCTTGTGGTAATGGCTTGGGCATATCAAATTGGTATTGTTTGCCGTTGTAGTCGACTATTGCTTTTCGTTTGCTTTCGTCAGGTGTATAGTCGAAGAAACCTCGTCCTTCGTGAACTGTTGAAAAGGTGGAGATATCTTCTTTGTCTTCATTGATGATCTTTCCGGAGGCTTCCAGTGGGTTACCGAATGCATCGGTTATTTCGAATGCAATCCGTGAAGTGATGCCGTGGATCAGGTTTCCTCCTTCCGGATAGAGTTTCAAGGTTACTTTCTTGTCTTTTTGAGGCTTCTCCCGTTTCTTCGGGTATTTGCCGTATCCGTATTTCAGCATGTTTTTCTCTTCGAAGTTTCCCTCTTCTTTGGGCTTGTTAAATACGGGCAGTAGCCGGGAGAAGATAACGTCTTCGCCGAAGTTCAACATATATTTCGTGTAGGCACGGACTTCATAAAATCCGGAATAGAAGGGAAGCTGGCCTAGCGTGAAATCGCCATGGCACCGGCCGTCTTCTATTTTCAAGACACGCTTGTCCACTATTTCTCCTCCGGGATTGAGCAGTTCGACATACAGGGTTTTGCTCAGTTCGGTTGCCTGGTGCAATTCGGAGGTTACGACGTAACATGTAAACCAAATATTATCGCCCTGATAGTAACTGGTGTTATCGAAATGCAGGTAGACTTTTTCGTCGGGAATATATTGGGAAAACTGATCGGTCGCACGAATAAACTGGGTTAGTTTATTGAGTACACTGTCCGGTTCCTGCCCCGATGCTTTAAGGCAAAATAGTAAGAGAAAAATATAGTTGATAACGTTGTAATGTGTTTTCATGCGACTTCGTACTTCCCTTATATGGAATAATATACGAAGTTACAGATAAATAAAAATGTTGCAAAGGGATGCAGGCTTTTTTTAGAAAGGGCGCATGCTTTTTCGGAATAGCATGTGCCCTTTTTCTTCAATCTTCCTTATTCTTCCGTATCGATTACAGGAGCGTCGAGATTCGTTATTTTCTCTTCTATATCGAATGTTTTGCCGTCTGCATCTGTGTAACTGTATCTTAGATAGAAACTTTGTCTTGTTTTATCGTAAGTACTTTTACCCAGATCAGTTATTTGGGCATCCAGCCAGGGTTTTATAGTAACAGATGTGCTATCCGCGCCGATAGTGAGAAGCATAAAATTGGTTTTTATGTATCTGGCTTCTCCGGACAATGAATGGATAGGCATCCGTACAGAATTGGAAGACATGGCTTTCAGGGTTGGCTGTACCGAACGGATTGTTTTAGGTAACTCAATAGAACTACCCGCATAATTTCCAGAGAATCCGTTGACCATTTTAACTTCGTAAACCATTGTTTTCAATTCTTCGTTCACATCATGCCCTTCGCTGTTTGAGACGATTGTGAGAGGTAGGGCATACGAGATGTCGGGATCAAGCCCTTGTGGCTTTAAGGGGATATGAAGTACTCCGTATTGAGCATTTGCCGGAATGGTCACCGATAAATCCGTCGATGTGTAATTTGCTTCCGGTAACAATTTTTTGTCGATGTATAGAGGATTCCCCAATGCACTTTTTTTATTGAGCGAGTCAAGCGCATTCGGGTTGATCGCCAGTTGAACCGTCAGGTCGGACTTGGTAGGTTCGGAAGAGGCGCAATAAATTGAAAATGACATGGAATTGTTTTCACTTCCATACGCATGTTCACCCACGTAGAGCATATCACGGCTGTTTACGATATAGAGTGTTTTTTTATATTGTTCACCAAAATCAGCCGGTTCACTTGAACAACTCCAAAATATGAAGGCTGACAGGGAAAATAATATGAGCTTTAATTTATCTGGTTTCATAATAAACAGTATTAATGTATTTGTCTAAAAACATGTTATTAAAATCCGGGCATCTGGTCCAGATTAGGATTTTTATCCACTTCACTTTTAGGTATGGGGAAGAAAGTCTGTCTGCGGGTAAAGACCTTGTAGATCCAGTCTCTTTCTTTTACCTGGATAATGTTGTAAAATTTATCCTTTTCTGCTTCTGTTGCGCTTACATCACATCCCATAACCGGTGCGTTCTCGTAGATAATTGCTTTTTTAGTACGTCGCAGGTCGTGATATCTACGTCCTTCCCAGGCAAATTCGATCTGACGTTCCCGTGCAATCAACTCCCTCATTTTTTCTACATTGGCAACATCGGCATCGGTGATGCCCGGTAATCCGGCCCGGTAACGGATCAGGTTGAAACAACGTTTCATTTCGCTTGTGTTGCGTGTCACTGTAATGTCGTTGATGGTATATGCCTGATCCAGTTCATTCATCGCCTCTACATAATTTAAATATACTTCGGCCATACGGTAGGCCGGACAATATTTGGTTTTCTGCCTTCCGCCGCTGATCCATGAATCTTCGTAATGAAGGAATTTCCGGCAGAGATATCCGGTCATTGGGTATTCTTCGGCTTCGCCTTGGGGACGGTTCAGGGCATGGTCCCGTCCACTTTTTGAGTCGCTGAAATATTTGGCCACTTTGCCATCCTGCTGGTCCACTTTGTCGGGAGGAGTTGAGGTGGAGGGGAAGTAGGAGTTATTGAAGGCAATCGTTGCATAAAAGCGCATTTCACGATTCGCATACCATTTATGAGTTCCGCTCAGCAGCGTAAAGCCATTACTGTTTTTCTCTCCGGAAAATACCAGATCCGTATTTGTGTAACCTTCTTCATAAGGATAGGCTTCACTTGCATTATTGATGGTACGTCCGTCAGCCATGTAGTAAGCATCGACCAGTGATTGCGGTACAAAGAATACATTCCAGGCATTCAGTACACCCGGGGCGGCATATTTATTCATGCCGTTGATTCCCGTTCTTTGGCGGCTAAAAAGTATCTCCCGGTTAGATGATGCTAATACACATTCGCCATTGAACATATCTATGTAAGAATGGTAAGGATCGATACCTCCTACGCCATCCGGGAAATCACCTTGTTCGGCTGCCGTTACAGGGAAAGTCGGAGTATTCTCCATTTTGGGAACAGTATAGAGATCGTTGGGTTTGATGTCGACCAATCGTTTAGCATTGGCAGCAGCGATGGCCCATTTTTTTATGTCTTTTACCGGATTGAGATAAGGTACTCCCTCATTGTTTATAAAATCGCTGAATTCTGAATTTTCACCGTTATAAAGCGGGCTGGCCGTATAAAGCGTCAGGCGTGACAGTACTGCCAGTGCAGAATTTTTTACTGCCTGGCCGATTTCTGAATTATCCCTGACCTGTGTGGGTAATAGTTTGATTGCTTCTTCCAGCAAGGCAGATACATAATCGCTGCATTCATCCCATGTGTTGCGTTCGACCATCATCTGGTCGATAGGTGTGTCGAAGTCGACAGGCGTATCAGGGACAATGGGGACGGGACCATAGGCCAGCATCAGTTCAAAATAGATCATCGCTTTAACGAATGTCGCCTGTCCGATCCATTCCGATCGTTGTAAAGCGCTTACTTCCTGACATTCATTTACTCTTTGAATAAAAGTATTGGCTTTGCGGATTCCTTCATAAAAATAATTCCAATAGTCGAAGTGGTCCAGATCTTCCGCTTTCATTTCATTGTTACAGAAATAATTGTAGTTGTGTCTGTTTCTCTTGTAGCCTGCTACACCTTCATCGCTAATTAGAACCCAGGGTTGCGCATTGTCTGTCCATGCACTTGGCGAACCGTAGTCGACCAGGTAACTATATACGTTATTCAGATACTTCTGTGTATATTCTTTTTTTGCAAACACAGTGTCAAGGGTGAACAGATCGGCTACATACGGATCTATATCCAAAAAGTTACACGATTGGAAAGTAATTCCTGCACTGTTGAGGATAACGAATAAGAAGGCAAATAGACTTGTTTTTATTTTTTTGCTTGTCATGATTCGATGAATTAAAATGAGACTTGTAAGACCATTGAATAAGAACGGGTAATAGGATAAACGGCACCGTTGTCGCTTGCTTGTTCGGGATCCCATAATTTTACTTTATCCCAGACACATAAATTATCTCCGAGCACAGATATACGTAAATTACTCATGTTTATTTTCGATAATATTTTTTTAGGGATCGTATATCCTATTTCAAGAGTTTTTAAACGGAGGTATCCTGCATCGGCAAGCCAGAAAGAAGAGGGCCGATTGTTGTTTACATTTTCTCCGTAGGTAAGACGGGGAAAACGGGCGTTAGGGTTCTCTGTCGACGGGTCTCCTGAGTAAGAAGCCGGTGTCCAGCGATTTTTCTGATCGTTCACGATGGAAAGAACGTTGCCGGTCACACCTCCGGCAAACGGGTAATATCCGTTTCCTCCCATGAAATAATCAACCTGTGCTGCTCCTCTGAAAAATACACTGATGTCGAAACCTTTCCATTTGGCACTGGTCGCAAATCCGTATTGAACTTTTGGTATGTTGGAATTACCGATAGGAGCAATATCATAATCGTCGATACGGCCATCGCCATTTATGTCCTGATACTTAATGTCTCCGGGGAGAACTTTGCCGAATTGGGTAGGACTGTTTTTAACATCCTCTTCATCTTTGAAGAGTCCCAGAGCGATTAAACCACGGGTCACACCATAGCTGGTTCCTTTTTTAGCCAGATAAGGGTAGCGGGGAGGTACCTCGTCGTAATCGATGATCTTATCTCTTGTCAGTGTGAAGTTTCCGCGCAATTCAACGTCTACATTACCAAAACGATGGGTATAAGAGGCTGTACCGTCTGCTCCCCAGCTCTTCATCTTGCCCACGTTTCCCCAGGGTTTTGTGCCTACGCCGATGGTTCCGGGCAGTGTGGCACGTTCCATGAAGATATTATTTCGTTTGTCGATAAAAGCATCTACCGTGATGTCAAGCGCTTCCCAAAGGGTAAGGTCGATACCGAAATTCTGTTTGATCGCTTTTTCCCAGACAAGGCCGGTGGAACCCAGTACGGCATCGGTCACTCCACCTCCCGAATTTTGGTACTGGTCGCCGAAGACATATCCGGGTGCACTCATATTTACGGTTGTAAGATAAGGAAAACGGACATCGTTACTGATCTGGTCGTTTCCTACCAATCCGTATGAATAGCGGAGTTTTAGGGTCGTGATGAACGGTAATTTCTTTTTCACCAGCGGATAGTTGGAAATAACATACCCCAAAGCGGCTGAGGGGAAAAATCCGAAGCGTTCTCCTTTCGGGAAATTTTCGGAACCATTATATCCGAAGTTACCTTCTATAAAGTAGATATCATTATAAGAATAAGTAAGGCGTCCGGCTATCCCTTGATTACGATGCGGGATAGATGCCAGTTCACCGTCTGCATCCGTGCGTTGGTAGTCCTTTTGATTGTAGAGGAACAGTCCGCCGATACGGTGCTTTTCGGCAAATAACCGGTTGTATTCCACTTTACCTTCGACATAAATCGTACGGATACCGTACGAAGTACTTTTGAAAGTCATTGGCTCGGCAACAACAGTTTTGAGTGTCATCAGTTCCCCGGTATTCCAGTTGCGATCAGTCGCTTTATACAGATCCGGCATTTTGGTACGGCTGGTAAGATGATTGTTGTAGTTGTCGAACGACAGAGATGCCGTCGCTTTTAAGCCTTTCGTAATAAAATCTAGCGATTGTTCTATTTTCAATAAAGATTCTATAGAATTATCACGGTCAGTGAGGAAGCCGGTTTCATTTAGCAATACGGAAGGAGAGGTCATGTCTCCTTTTCCGTAAGCGGGAAGCTGTCCGTTCGAATAGCGTACCGGAACAGTCAACGGGGTTAAGGATGCTTGTGCACCCCATATCTCTTTGGTCGTGCCCATGCCCGGACGGTTCATATCAACCAATTTGGCGGATAAGAGCAAACTAATCAGTGTACTTTTGGTCAGATCGACATCGATGTTGCTTCTGAAAGTATATTGATTACGTCTTACATTCGAGTGATAACGTTCCATGCCGGTTTGTTTGTAAATGGCATCGTTGGTCCGGTAAAAGGCACTCATATAATAACGGGCCAGTTTGCTACCGCCGGAAATATTGATATTGCCCTGTACACCCAGTGTCCGTTTTTTCAATATCTCATCCTGCCAGCTAACATCCGGATAGAGGTCCGGATCCATGTTGTATTTTATGATATCAAAAATCTCGGGAGAATAAACCGATTTATCGCCTCTCACTACTTTGGCTTCGTTGGCCAGTCTGGCATAGTCGTAAGCTCTGAGATAGTTGGGAAGTCTGGGGAGTGTTTCTATCATCGTCTTAACACTGCCGTTGATCGAAACTTTTCCTTCAACACCGCGTTTGGTATTGATCAGTACCACACCATTCGCTCCTTTGGCACCATATACGGCAGTTGCTGTTGCATCTTTCAGAACGGAGAAACTCTCGATATCTTCGGGAGCCAGTTCGTTCAGGCTGGAACTTCCGCGGTCTATCCCGTCTATTAGTATTAAGGCACTGCTATTGGCTCCGAATGTACTGATACCACGGATCCAAAATTCGGATACATCGCTGCCCGGTTCGCCGCTCTGCTGAACGCCGATCAGCCCGGCTACACGTCCGGCTAGCGCATTACTGACTGAAGTTACACCGCCCACATTCAATGTCGTCGGTTTAATACTTGTAATGGCTCCGACTACGCTGACTTTTCGTTGTGTGCTATATCCTACGATACTGACTTCTTCCAGTTGCTGCGCATCGGCATCCAATACCACATTGATTGTTTGTTCCTTGGCCGTGCCGATTTTGATCTCTTGTGTTTTGAATCCGATATAAGAAAAAACGAGCGTTGTGCCAGGTTTGACCTGAATGGTATATTTGCCGTCTATATCTGTAACGGTTCCATGCGACTGGTCGTTTCGCGGATATATGTTTACACCGATCTGGGTCTCATTATTAGAGTCGGTGACTACTCCCTGAATATTAATTGTTTTTTGCGCTGAGGCAAAAGCCGGCAGCATCGTCAAAAACAAGACGATCAATGCTATATATTTTTTCATTTTTATGTACTTTAATCTATGGTTATTGAATAGCTATACAACGGATCAAATAATTGTAGGTGTCGGCCACATATAGGATACCGTCGGGGGTAGCTGCTACATCGTAAGGTTTATTGAAAAGTGCTTCCTGGGGTTTACCGTCTTTATATCCGGATTCTCCCGGAACTCCGGCGAAGATGGTTGCATTGAACTCCTCATCTACTTTCCAGATGACATGATTGGTGTAGTCTGCCAGATAGACGTTCCCTTCCTGGTCGGCGGCCATTCCTTCGATCTCTCCGAGTTGTGCGGCTTTTCCGTTTCCTTCTTTAGCCGCGCCTTTACCTGTACCAACGATATGTTCTATCTCGTTTTGTGTAATCCATGGAGTAGAATGTCCGGCAGGAGTATGATAAGGATTCAGGCGATAGAGGCGTCCCCAAGCTTCGGAAGTGATATAGAGATATCCGTTTTTCTTATTATAGGCGATGTGTGCCCATGAATCCATATTCAGATTCTCTCCGATTAGCTCTACCTTTTTTGTTGCAATGCTTACACGGATCAGGCGTTTACCTGAAGAGGATAACAGGAAAACATAGTCATTGTCGGAAATAGCCGCACGAAGCCACCAATCAAAAGTCGACACACTATCTTCCCTCTTTATAGCCCCAAAGTAGTTATTTGTTGTTACGCCTAAAGTTTTATAATAATCTAATTGTCTTGTTTGATTGTATGCTGTGTCACTTGTTGATATTTTATTGCTTGTTCCATCTTCATATACCTCATGAGCACTCAGTAAATATATTTTATTTGTTGATGTAAAATTACTTGTATCAGCACTTCCATGTCCCGATATTACTTTTGTTGCTTTTATTACTTTTCTTAATTCTTCTGGTAATTTATTATAGAAATCTCCATTTGCGTATGTACTCATTTCACTTCCTGGCCAGCCATCTACATTCCATCCATATTCATATTGTTGTCCTTTATATTCTCCTGATGGATTCATTCTTCTTCTTTCAACAATATCTGCAAACTCTACTACAAATCCACAAGCTGTTTGGGAAAAATCATTTCTATTACATTCTGCTGGTGTTGATTTATTAGCAATTCTGACTGTATATGAATTATTACCTATTAAAACTTGTTTTGTATCTCCGACATTATATACATTGGATGAGGTATTTTCTGCTATTGTTTCCCATGTATCTTCGGCAAAAGATTTTGGTTGTGGAACATAATTGTCTTTAACTGTCACATGACAAGCAAAAGATGCTCCTTGATCTATAGATTGATCTTCGTTTGTGTCTGGAAAACTTATCGTTAAATTATAAATGTGTTTATCATTGTTGGCTCCTGATACAAAATATCCTTTTCCAATGTATTGAATTCCTGATGAATTTATAGTCCCGGTTGCGTCATTTGCAAGATTTCCATTACTAGATGATGTGCTATCTTTAGTGAGTGCATATGTTAATGCACCTTCAGAAAATGTATTATTATCTATAGCTATTCCTATTTTATATTTTAAATCGGTATTTGTGGTAATAGCATTTGGTTTTGTATTATTAAATCCGGTTAATGTAAATTGTTTAGTTACGGAATCTCCTGGTTTAATATTATTTAGAATTATGTTGCTAGAATTATTTTCATATGTTATAGATAACTGACCACTTTCTACTTTTATAGTGCTTGAGCTTTCGCGATTGTTAATTTTTGCTGCTAAATATGAATATGTTACTCCTAAAGTAATTGATAATGTTAATATTAGTAACGCTACATAAATTAAATATCTATTTTTCAATATTATCACCTATTCTTATATATTACTATTATAGTATAAATTTTGATATATAGTCAATTTATAAGTGTAAAATTTTATTCAATACGAAAGGTTGGTGCTAAGCCATAAATATAGCTAGCATTGGCTGTACGAAGCCACCAATAGGTATTTGTTCCATTAAATTTTTTGCATGTCCAGAAATTGTTTTAGTTGAAATTATTACTTTTTGTAATTCTTCAAGCAGTTTATATATAAACACTTCGTCTAAATATTTTTTTTATGTTGTTGCTGGCCAACCACCAACACTTGTGACCGAAGCATTCATTGCTCTTTCTTCTACTATATCAACAAACTCAACTACAAATCCGCATGCTGATTGGGAAAAATTATCATTCCTACACTCATCGGGGTTGAGTTATTTGCTATTCTCACTGTATAACTTGTTCCATCACTTAACACTACTTCTTTTTCTTCTCCAACTATCATTTTTAAATGATGGAATATATTGTTCGACTGTTATATGGCAAGCAATTGAGGCACCTTGATCTATTGATTGATCAATATTAGTGTCAGGAAAACTTATTGTTAAATTATAAATGTGTTTATCATTGTTTGTTCCGCATGTAAAATTGCCATTTCTATATATTGAGTACTGCTTTGGTCTATAGTTTCAGTTGTTTCGTTTGCTAATTTTCCATTTGTTGATGAAGATGAATCTTTGGTTAAAGTATATGTTAGAGCACCATTTGAAAATGTATTAACATCTATAACTATTCCTACTTTATACCTATTATTATAGTACAAATATTATTTTATAGTCGATTAATGGATAATCATTAATTTTGAAATAATAGATCATGTGGAAGGATTTACATCAATTGGTCTATTCCAAAAAAACTCCACTGTGGAGTTTTTTTTAGAATAGAGTGTTAAACATTAAATCTAAAGTAAACAATATCGCCATCTTGCATTAGGTAGTCTTTTCCTTCTAAACGCATTTTACCGGCTTCTTTTACTTTTAATTCACTACCATATTCTTTTAAATCTTCAAATGACATTACTTCGGCTTTGATGAATCCTCTTTGGAAATCAGAGTGAATAATTCCTGCACATTCCGGAGCTTTCATTCCTTTTCTAAATGTCCATGCACGGCATTCATCTTTTCCAGATGTAAAGAAGGTTTGAAGTCCTAGTAAATCATATGTAGCATAAATTAATTTATCTAACCCGCTGTTTGAAATACCTATTTCTTCTAAGAATGATTTCTTATCATCATCGTTCATTTCAGCTAGTTCTGATTCCATTTTGGCACTTACTACAATTACTGAAGAATTTTCGTTAGAAGCATATTCTCTAACTTTATCAGTGTATTCGTTATGTCCAATAATGGCATCATCTTCATTTACGTTTGCCATATAAATTATGGGTTTTAATGTGATTAAGCAAAATGATTTTAATAGAAGTAGTTCATCTTCATTTAAATCTATTGTTCTTAATGATTTATTTTGAAGTAGGGCTCCTTCACATTTTCTTAGGGTTTCTAATTCAAATAAATCTTTTTTATCTTTACTTGATTCACATTTTTTGGCAATTTTACCAATTCTATTTTGAATTATTTCTAAATCTGACATTATTAATTCAACATTAATTATTTCGATATCTCTAATAGGATCTACTCCGCCTTCAACATGAATTATGTCTGAATTCTCAAAGCATCTTACTACTTCAACAATAGCATCTACTTCTCTAATATGAGATAAGAATTTATTACCTAATCCTTCACCTTTTGATGCACCTTTAACTAGTCCTGCTATATCAGTAAATTCATAAGTTGTTGGGACAGTTCTTTCAGGCATATACATATTTTCTAAAAATTCCAAACGATAATCGGGTACTGTTACTACACCGACATTAGGATCAATAGTTGCAAATGGATAATTAGCCGCTAAAATATTCTTTTTAGTTATGGCGTTAAATAATGTACTTTTTCCTACGTTAGGTAATCCGACGATTCCTGCTTTTAACATATTATCTCTTCTTTCTTTTTTCTTGATATTTTTTTGATGATAAAATTTCTTTTTTAACTGATTCTAAATCTAGTTTAACTCCTCTAGAACTTGAATCAAGTCCATTCCAGGGTCTCAATTTCCGTCAATTATTAATGGACCGTTTTCAGTTATTGCAACATCCCACCCAACAACGTTTACATCGTCGTTAACTTTGGCTGCTTCTTTAGTCATTTTAATTATTTCTTTCCAATATGGAATAACAAATCCATCTACTTTAACTTTAGTTGTAGGTATATAATCTGATTCACGATTTTTCTTTGATAATTCTTTTAAATCGTTATAGTATCTTTTATAATTTCCTCTTAACGCAAATTTTAATAGTCCCACTTCTTCGTCACCTATTGGTATAATACCAAATTTTTTGAAATATAAAAAGCACTTTGTATTATTTAAAGTGCTTTAACTAGCTTTTTTGTTAAGATTTAAAGTTACAGTATATTCTTTTGTTCCTCTAATATATGTACATTTAACTTTGTCTCCTACTGAATACATATATAAATAATATTTTAAGTAAGATGAATTCTTTATTTCATAATCACCGAATTTAGTAATAACATCGCCTTTTTCTAATCCAGCTTTTTCAGCTACTGATCCTTTTTGCGTATAACCTACAACTGCCCCTTCAGTAATTGATTCATCAATTGTAAATCCATATTGCATTTTCATAGCTAGTGTATCAGTAGTATCTAAAGTGCCTACACCAAGAACTGGTCTTTCAATTTTACCACTTTCAATTAATTTTTCAGCATATTTAATAGCATCTTCAATTGGGATGGCAAAGCCCATTCCTTCAACGCCACTGCTTACTAATTTCATGTTAGTAATACCTATAACTTCACCATTCGAATTAGCAATAGGTCCACCTGAGTTTCCTGAGTTAATAGCTGCATCTGTTTGCATTACTTTCATTACCCATTTATCTACTGAAGTATTACTATTTTGACTTATTTCAACTAAACGTTCTTTTCCAGATAATATTCCCCTTGTAACTGTCCATGAATATTCTGTATCTAGTGGAGCTCCAATTGTAAATAAGGTATCTCCTAATCTAGCATCTTGATATGAACCAATTTCAGCAACCTGAATTATATTATCTTTATTAACTGATAATATAGCTATATCCGAATAAGTATCGCTTCCTACTATTTCCGCGTCAAATGTTTTATTATTAGTAAATATTAATTTAACTGATGATGCACCAGAAACAACATGAGCGTTAGTTAAAATATATGCTTTATCACCATCTGTTTTATAAACAAAGCCAGTTCCTGATGAGGCAAGGGTGTTCTTTTGATAATTTTGAACAACGACTACAGCATCATAAAGTTTTTCAACGGCATCTGCTATACCATTTTCATTAACTGTTACTTCTTTTTCTGATTTATTGATTATTGTTTGATTAAATAATCCTTTTTTGCTTATTAAATAATATGTTCCAAATGAACCAAGAAGGAAACATACTATCATTATTATTATAATTATTATTCTATTTTTATCTTTCATTTTTATTCCTTTCTTTTTAATATCTTATTATTTCTTTATAATTTACTGGTAACCCCATGGCATCTAATACTTTCTTAATTTCAATTGTGTGTAATCTTCCTGCTAATACATCTATTTCATAACTTAATTCACTTATAAATAATCTAAACTGATTATCAGCTAGTAATTGTTTTAAAATTATAACTAGCGCTAAGATATCATTTTTACCATAGATATATTCGCCATTTTGAATTGGTATGTCTAAATAACTATGAATTCCATTATCTTCAATCATTTTTTGGGTTCGATGATCATAAACAATATCTTCATGAGCACATAAATTTCGATAATTAGCTAAAATTGGTAAATAAGTTATTAAGCTTTCCTTTGAAACATTATATACTTCCGCAATTGCTTCTTGATCGCTCTCTTTCATTATGGTATATAATTCACTAACTATACCAAACGATAATACTTTAACAACTACCCATAATGGAATGTATCCGTAATTTTTTATGTAATGCATTGTTGCTTGATGTTGGCCACCGTTAATTCTAATTTGACGTTTCATTTTTCTTATAAGATCATTTATTTGTCTTTGCTTTTCAGGATTGCGAGTAAAGTTGGTGCTTCTTAAATAATCTTTTTCTTTATAACCATATTCTTTTGATAATTGATAGGAAAAAATACTTTTCATGTTATTTTCTACTACTAATAGATTTTTAAAAAATATATTTCTTATTTGTCTATCAAAATTAAATAAGGCTATTACTTCTTTAAAATTGGTTCCCTCTTTATAGTTTTTATCACTTCCATTTTTTAAAAATAAATGTCGATACCCATTTATAAAAAAGTAATTTTCTCTTATTAGGGTATCCTTTGCAAAATCGATATCATCTATTATCAAACCTCTGGCTTGCAAAATAGATATTTGTTCATCAATTGTTTTAAAGACTTTTGTTTTCACATTAGAACTCCTTTACTTTGAAAGTATATCACATTTCGCAAGATAATAGTACTAACTTAATATGAAAAATTTATGAAATTACGAATAATATGTAATTATTCCTTCCGTTATTATCTTGGATAACTTTAATTGATATTCTTCTGTTTTTAATTTGTATCTTTCATTATCGTTGGAAATAAATCCACATTCAATTAAAATTCCTTTCTTCTTCAATAACTTATACATATATGTGTTATTAATTGTTTTTACTTTACGTTTAGTATTTAAATATTTATTTAATGTGTTTTGAATAATTTCAGCTAATTTTTGATTATCTTTAACATAAAATACTTGTGGTCCACTATATTTTTTATTTTGATATATGTTTTGATGAATTGATATATATAAATCAGCATTTGAATTATTTATTAGTTTAATGCGATTATCAAAGTCACTTTTTTTACGATATAATGCATTGGGACTGCTAATATCATTATCATCTTTTCTTGTTAGAAGGACTGTTGCTCCAGCACTAGTAAGTGTTTCTTTTAATTTATAAACTATTTGTAAGTTTAGATCTTTTTCATGTACATTATTGACAGTAGCACCGTTATCAACACCACCATGTCCAGCATCTAAATATATTGTTTTACCTAATAATGGGAAAGTTAAGTTACTCGCGTTTACATTAAAAATAGAAATAATTATTATTAAGAATAATAGTAATAATAGTGTTAATTTAATAAGTCTTTTTATTTTTATCACCTATAAATTATATGCTATTGATGATAAAACACTACTTAATAGAATATAAAAAACTGATAGTTAAAATATGTATCAGTTTTCTATAATTGCGTAATTAATTATTTAACTTATTTTAAACGATATGCTCTTCCTTGACTTACTTCTTGGGAATATTCATTTACATATTCGTCTTCATAGTCGATACGAGTGTCTATATCTACCATTTTATCAATTTCTAGTAATTGTCTTTTTATTAAAACAATAGGTATTTGTAATCTTTGACTTTCGTATATATCACTTTTACTTATCTCATCTATTGAAACAATAAAATCTGGTTTTTTGGCAATAAAATCTTTATACGATTCGTTATCTTTAGAATTTATTATTTGAATTTCACTGTACCATGAGCATCCATTAGATAATTCTTCGGCAGTCATTATTCGATTAATCTTTATTCTAGGATGAGTTACTTTTTCATTTAAATCATAACTATATGAATCTCTTTCATGAACATGAAGAACTTTTTCTGAATCTAGGTAATTATAACCATACAAAGTAGTTGTACCATTACAAAAAACATCGGTATTATCATTAGAAATAATTGAATAGCAATTTCTTCTAGTAGTTGTTTTTTCTTGATGATTTTCTTCTCCTCTAATTAACATAAAAAATTCTTTGTTTCTTAAATCATATATTTGAGTTTTATTTTTTAAACTTAATATTTTACTTGGATTATAATTAGTATAATTAAATAATTTACTATTTA
>ERZ825670.1989-NODE-1989-length-20612-cov-4.927762_pt1 | contig 20612 bp, 18 predicted proteins | sample MGYA00519929_ERZ825670 | MGnify/ENA primary metagenome ERZ825670 (study PRJEB31778, sample SAMEA3449207) | human gut metagenome | biome: human gut; feature: human-associated habitat; material: faeces | place: United Kingdom | collected 2010/2012 ...
TCTTACCGTCTTTTTCATATCCCTTAGATGCGTCGATAATTAAAATATCATCAAGATCGTTTCTGGAAGTTCCTTTTTTAAGCACCATTATTATGGTAGGAATGCCAGTTCCGAAAAAGATATTGGCGGGCAACCCTATTATGGCATCTATATTGTTCTTTTCTATAAGATTCCTGCGTATCTTCTCCTCTTCGCCGCCCCTGAACAATACTCCATGCGGTAAGACTATGGTCATAATACCATTAGCATCTAGGTGATAAAGATCATGCAATAAGAAGGCATAATCCGCCTTTGTCTTTGGAGCAACGCCATATTCAGCAAATCGAGGATTATTTTCCTTGTTAGTAGGGTCCCATTTTTGCGAATAAGGAGGATTGCTGACCACCGCATCGAGATTGCAAAGCGGTTCGTATGTTCCGTCCGGGTCATTTTCGTCAAATAAAGGCCAATCCTTGTCAAGAGTATCGCCACAACGAACAGTAATATTGGCAGGATTTATTCCACGCATTATCAAATTCATGCGAGTTAAATTATATGTATTTTCTTTCAACTCCTGAGCATAATACTTAATTTTGTCTTTCGCTCTGATATGCTTGGCAACCGCTCCGCCTATATTTATAAGTAACGAACCCGAACCCGAAGTAGGGTCATATATTTTTATTTCGCTACGATTTTTTAAGTGGTCGGCAATGATTTCACTCATAAGCAGCGAAACCTCATGCGGCGTATAGAATTCTCCTGCTTTTTTCCCTGCGTTCGCAGCAAAATTACTTATAAGATATTCATATATAAACCCGAGGACATCGTAACCGTCTTTGTCGTCTATAGGAATATCTTTGATAATTTTAATTAGTCCTTTAATTGCTTTTGTTTGGGCAGAAGAATTTTCACCAAGCTTACTCAAGCCAGTTTCAAGAGTATTAAAAATATTGTAATAAATTGTGATAAATTTTGTTTGATATCACGAATCATTTTCTTTCTTAGCATATTACCATTTCACCTCATCAATCTTTTTAGGATTTTCATTTGGTGTTACACTCTCTATTTTTCCATTCTTTACTCTTATTACTGTATCTGCAATTTCTGCAAATAAACTATTATGTGTTACAAGGATTACAGTATTTGCACCTTTGTTTCCATCACATTGTTTTTTTAGTAAATTTAAGACTTCTACACCAGTTTTAGAATCTAGGGCTCCAGTTGGCTCATCACATAATAATAATTTTGGATTTTTAGCAATAGCTCTTGCTATTGAAACTCTTTGTTGTTCCCCACCTGATAACTGATTAGGAAATTTATTCATATGATCTTCTAATCCTACAGCTTTAAGTGCTTCTTTACTATCATTTCCATTTTTTACAACATCTTTGATTAATTCCACATTTTCTAATACTGTTAATGTTGGTAATATATTATAAAATTGAAAAATGAATCCTATATTTTCTGCTCTATATTCACTTAATTCATTTTCATTATATTTTGAAATATCCTCTCCATCTATTTCGATACTACCTTTTGTTAAAGTATCCATTCCTCCAATTAAATTTAATAATGTTGATTTTCCTGCACCAGATGGTCCAAGTATTACGACAAATTCTCCCTTGTTTATTGATAAATCAATATTATCTAATGCTTTAAATTCTTTTTCTCCTGTGTTGTAAATTTTACTTACATTTTTTAGTTCTACTATCTTTTCCATATTTCCTCCTTCTTTATATGAAATTTATTTCACATTTTATCAAATTATATCTTTCTATTCATATAAAGTCAATATAATATGAATATTTTTTCATATTTTGTTACAAGATAATGGTTTAGTAAAAATTAACACGAAAAGACTTTAAATATAAGCTTTGAATGAAATGACGAATGTGCATGGAGAAATTTTAGAAATTCTTATGTAGTTTTATGGTAAGAGTTCACGATAGTGGAAAGGACCCATAAAACAAATTAGAATTTCTTAAATTTCGTAATAAGCCGAGGAATGTAATGAAAAGCTTATATTTAAAGTCTTTTTATATTAATTTAAAGCAATACATTATGCTGTAACATATTATTGACAATCACTTTTTTCGAATGTATAATATTCTTACACTAGGAGGCATTAATTTTATGAATGAATATGAAATAAGAAAACCTATACAAAAGAGATCTATAGAAAAAAAAGAAAAAATTATCCAATCAGGTTTTGAATTAATTTGTAAAAAAGGATATTATAATACAAATACTGCTGAAATAGCTAAAAATGCTAGTGTCTCAACAGGAATTGTATACCAATATTTTAAAGATAAACATGATATTTTTATAGAAGCATTAAAAAAATATGCTGACAATATCTTTTACCCAATGCTTAATATTCCTTTAAAAGAATTTGATAAAAATGATTTAAATAAAATTGTTCGAAACATGATAGAAAATTTTATTCAAAATCATAAGCTTTCTCAGTCTGCCCATGAAGAAATTATGGCAATGGCTCATTCAGATAAAGATGTAGCTTTTTATTTTCATAAAAGAGAAATTGAAATGACAGAGAAAATCTATGATTTATTAGTTGAAAATGGCTTTAATAAAAAAAATTTAATGGAAAAATCTCATATCGCTATTGGTTTAATTGACAATTTGTGCCATGAAATAGTTTATCATAAACATAGTAATCTTGATTATAACGTAATGATTAACATCTGTATTTATACTATTGTAAACATGTTAAGAAAAGATTAGCTCATTAAATAGCTAATCTTTTATATTACTTAAACTTCTCTATCATCATCATCGTCATCTAAAGAATTTCCAGATAATTGTCTAATAGTTAAATCATATTCTTTTGAAACCTCTTCTCTCGTTCCATGTCGTAAGTCATTAATATCATAACTAGTATTATCTAAATTTTCTTCTACATTTTTTGTTTTATTATATATCTGTAAAGAAATTGGATGTCCATATGTTCCCAATTCAGGAAAACTAAGTCTTAAATGTTCAAATAGTTTTTCTACATTAGGATACAAATCTGCATATTTTTCAACCACTTCTGATTTTATTACACCTCGGCCAGTTTCTATTTCTCTTTGCTTAATATTTCTTAAAGAAAGCTCTAAAGTTGGATTTAATATTACAAGCTCTGGCTTAATGTTGTTTCTTATAGCTTGTTCTACTTTTTTTCCAAATGCTGGTGCAGTAATAGATCCTTCATATACTATAGTATCTTTTGGAATCGCATGTGCTTCATATAGTGATTGAATAAAAAATGATTTTCCAGCTCCATATGGTCCAGCGACATATATGCACCTATTAATATTTTTATTTTTTATTGCTCTCATATAAAATTCATTTGTCAAACAGGCTGCACTATTAGTTATAGCTAAATTATATTTCCCCCTGTTTTCCTGACTTCTAGCATAAATATCAAAAATCATTTTCATCAAATCCGAATTTATATAACTACCATTACGTGATGAAACAAGTTCTTTGTATTTCTCCAACAATTCATCTGTCCTAGTTGTAGATATTTTAATAATTTCATCTTGTACCTTTTGCAATTCGGGACTATCAAATTTCTTTCTCAATATTGTTTTTTCATCTATATTTCCCATATCTCTCATTCCTTCTATAATTAATAATTTGACATCTTTTTAATTCTTTCCTCTAATTTTGGATTTTTGGCAGCCTCCATGGAAATTACTTTTCCCAGTTTAACTAAATTTTTTATATACAATTCTTCTTTTTTCTTTTCTTCATTCATATTAATTTTTTATGACATATTTTACAAATCAAATATCTCATATACTCCTTCCATTAAATATTTCTTTATTAGTATATCATATGTTTAATATAATTTATATAGATTTTTTCAAATTTTTTATTTTTATAATTACTCTTTCTTTTTTTTATCAAAAGTGATATTATACAAAGTATAATACATAGCAATAATGGAGAGTGAAAACAAATGATATCAAGAGAAAAAAATCCAGAATATCTAAACTCATTTTTAGATTATTCAATAACTATCTTAAATAAATCACCAAATTCAGTAAAAGAATATAATTATGATTTAACTAATTTTTTAAAATTCATGGTAGTACGCTTTAAATTAACAAATGAAACTGATTTGTCTAAAGTAGATATCTTATCATTTAAAGAAAATGATTTAAAAAAAGTAACACTTGATGACATTCATGCTTATATATCGCATTTAGCAATAGATAACAGAAGTAAAGCGACAACAAGAGCCAGAAAAGTTTCAACAATAAGAATATTTTTTAAATACCTATCACAAAAAGCTAATATTTTAAATATAAATCCTGCTCAAAACTTGGAAACACCAAAACTTGAAAAAAGAATGCCAAAGTATTTATCTTTAGAAGATAGTAAAAAATTATTAAGTGTAGCAGAAAATGAAGATAATAGAAATTATAAAAGAGATTATGCTATTACAACATTATTTTTAAATTGTGGTATGAGATTATCTGAATTAGTTGGAATTAATATAAATGATATAGATTTTAGTGAATGTAAAATGACTGTAATTGGAAAAGGAAATAAAGAACGTACAGTTTATCTGAATAAATCTTGTATGATTGCATTAAATGATTATTTATCTTCTCGCCCACCATCAAACATGATTAAGCATGATAGTAAAAATTCAGAAAAAGCCCTTTTTCTTAGTGAGCAAAAACAACGTATTAGTAATAGAACTGTCCAAAATATAATAAGTAAAGAATTAAAACAAGCCGGTCTGGATACAAAAAATCTGTCTGTTCATAAATTAAGACATACTGCTGCTACATTAATGTACCAATATGGAAATGTTGATATAAGAGCTTTACAGGAACTTTTAGGTCATCAAAGTATTTCTACAACCGAAATCTATACACATGTCAATAATGAACAAGTGCGTAATGCTGTAGAATCAAATCCTTTAGCAGACCCTAAAGATTTGTAATACATGTTAATATTTAAGCAAAAATGAAAGGATTGAAAATATGAAAAATAATAAACAAGAAATTTTATTTAAAAATGTAACAAAATATGATTCTAAAAACTATAATCAATTTATCCAATTTCACAATAAAAAATATGCTTTTTCTAATAATTCTTACATCATTATTATGACAATATTATTAATTTATTGTGTGATTTTAAATATAAGACAAAAAAACATACCTCTTATATTTCTTTTTATAGGGTTACTTATAGGTCTCCTACTTTGGAAAATTTATTTTCCTATGACGAGATATCAAAAAACTCAAAAACAACTTAATAATATAAAAGATGCTCATTATACATTTTCTTTTTATAATTTATATTTTAAAATTGATAAAAAGATTATATATTATTTTAAATTATATAAAGTTTTTGAAACAAAAGATTATTTTTATTTATACATAAATCCTGATTATGCTATGTTAGTTAGTAAAAACGGATTCAAAATTGGTACTGCAGAAGATTTTAGCAATTTTATAAAGAAAAAATGTTTATTAAAATATAGAAAGCAAGCATAAATTTTAGGAGAGGATTAATTTCCTCTCCTTTATAGATTTTTATATTCATAACAATATAGGTTGAATTTGTTCACCATCTAAAGCATATTCTATTGTTTTTATCAAATATGATGGATCAAAGACTACAGAACGTGGTTTAGTAATCGGATTATCTTGTCTAAACGGAACAAAATAATAATGTTTTCTATTAAGTAATTTTCCTATGTTTTCTCCTGCACCTGAAAGTCCATTATTGGTTGATATAGCTATAACTACAGGTTTTTCTTTTCTTAAATGTGATTTTACTGCCATAGTTGCAGAATTATCTATGATATCATTTGCAAGTTTTGCCATGGTATTACCTGTTGCAGGCGCTACCACTAATATATCTAACATATCTTTTGGACCAAGTGGTTCTACTTCTTGAATGGTGTGTAAAATTTTGGTCCCAGTAATATCTTCAATTTCATTTATAAAATCTCTAGCTTTTCCAAATTTAGTATCCATGGTATAACTGTTTTCTGACATTATAGGAACTACTTTAGCTCCTAATTTCACAATCTTCTTAAGCTCATCTATGGTTTTTCTAAATGTACAAAATGAGCCTGTCATTACAAATCCTATTCTTTTCTCTTCTAAATTCACAATTTAAATTCCTCCTTTCATACTATTTCTATATAATATGAATTTTAGGAGAATTTTGTCGAAGTGAAATTTGAGATAATTGTAATTTTTAAAATCCTATCCTATTAAAATAATGATTTTATTTTACTTATTAGATAATGGCTTCCACCTAAATCTCTACCATTTTCTACCATACTTATTATTAATAATTGATTATTATTCTCATCTGTTGTAAAACAATCAAACCAGCCAAGTACGTCTGCTTCTGCATCTTTTGAACCTTTCAATTCTGCTGTTCCTGTTTTTCCTGCAATAGTTCTTCCAGCAACCTTCATATCCTTTGCAGTTCCTTGCTCTACTACTTGTATTAAATCATCTTTTATCGTATTTGCAGCTTCTTTAGAGAATGCATTTTCTACTAAATATTCTGTTTTATTGCCATCTTTTGCTTCTAAATATGGTTTAATCATATTTCCGTCATTTGCAAAAGCAGAATATATAGAAGCCATATGTATAGGATTTACAAGAATTTCGCCCTGTCCATATCCACTATCTGCTAGTACTTTCTCATTTTGAATATCATCACTGTTTGAATATTGAGATTTAGATGTTGTTAAAGTAAAATCTATATTTTCTCCAAATTTTATTTTTTTCAATCCACTTGTAAAATTGCTTTTTCCAATTTGTAAAGCTGCTTGTGCAAAATAAATATTATCAGAATATATTAGAGCATTTCTTAAGTTTTTAGGTCCATTATATGCTGTAAGTGTTGTTATGTCATATTCACCCCAACCGTCTTTTTTCCAACTTAATCCATTATAAGAAAATGTATCTTCTACTTTTAATGAATTAGTTGTTAGTCCTACTGCGCCAGTTATAGGCTTAAATGTTGAACCTGGGCAATAACTTTGAAGATATCTTGCAAGCATTGGTTTATTCTCATTATCTTTAATTTCATTCCATTTTTCTGTGTTCATTCCTAGTGCAAAATCATTTGGATTATATGATGGTGTACTAACAAGTGCTAATAATGCACCTGTCTTAGGATGCATTACAACAAAACATCCTTCATTATCTTTAAGTTCATTATATAATTTTGTTTGAATGTTTGAGTCTATTGTTAATTTGATATCTTCACCATTTTGCACATCAATTTTAGCAATATCTGTTTTTCTTGTTCCCTTTGAATCTTCTATATATATTTCTACTCCATCTTTTCCTTTTAATCTATCTTCAAAAATTCTTTCTAGTCCTGCTTTTCCTATAACACTTGTGCTTGTATAACCTTTTCCTCTATTTTCTTGTAGCTCTTCTGCAGTAATATTTTGTACATAACCAACTAAATGTGCTGCTGCTTCTCCTAAAGGATATGTCCTTCCTTTATCTGTTGTTATTTTTACACCTGATATTTGAAGTAATTGCTCTTTTAGATTATTATCATCTTTTGAAACTTTTTTTATTGGAACAAAAGAATCATCTTTTACCCATGAAGCTGATAAACTTTTGTTAATTGAATCTACTGTCACTCCTAGTAAATTAGCCATTTTTTCTATATTTTCATTTTTATTTTCTCCAAGCTTTCCTGGCACAATTCCAACTGAAGATACTGACCCTTTTCCTGCTAATAACTGTCCATCTTTATCAGTAATTGAACCTCTCTCAGCCGATATAGTTTTTATTTTTACTTTATCTGTGTTACTTAATTGAGGAAATATTAAACTAGAACTCCAATTAATCTCATATCCATTTTTATTGTCTTTATTTTTAGTTAATCTAACTGTATTTTGAAAGTCAATTTGGCCAGCTTCTGTATCCATTGTTGAATTATATGTAATTTTACTTGTTTTTGAATCCTCATTTTCAATGCCTATAATTTCTACTTTCATATCTGTCATATCAATTCCATCATAAATGTTTTTATTTCTTGAAATAAAATCGTCTTTAGAAATTTGTGCTTTTGAATCTTCTGTTAGCATATCATACATTTTTTCATAGTTTTGTTCATTTATATATGATATATATTGTTTCCATATTTCTTCTGGATTAGATTTTGTTTTATTACTTGTATATAATAGTATACCTCCTGCAATCGCTAAAATTATTGCAACCACTACGATTACCCATAGTATAATTTTCTTGTTCATTTATTACATAATCCCTTTCTTATTTCCAATTTTCTACAAATTCTTCTGGAATTTGTAAATTTCCTTTTCCTTCTCCTAAATTTATTCCAACTTTATTCTTTCCATGGTAATCACTTCCACCACTTCTAAAATATTTTCTATCTTTTGTCAATTTTAATAAATATTCAATTTGTTCATCATTGAATTCACTATGCATACATTCAATTCCATCAATACTGTAATTTGCTAAAATTTCGTCTATAAATTTTTCTTTATCATCAGCCCATTTATATATGAACAAGTGTGGCAAAAATACCAACCCATTACATTTTTTTACTATATCTATAGCTTCTTGCACAGATGGATAGTCTGCTGTTTTATCTATATATAGTTTACTATTAACATCTCCACAATACTTTTTAGAAAAATTATCAAATGTATCTAATATCCCTTGTGGAAATATACTTTTATTTTCTTCATATTTTATAAGTTCTTTATATATGCACACACTTGCCCATTCTTTTTCCGGATCAAAACTATTTCCTAAATCTTCAGCTAATTTTAATCCCATTTCTTTACAGTTTTTATATAAAATATCAAAGTACTTTTTTTGTAATTGTGTTTTTGTCTTATCTTTATAATATACATCTGCCCAGTCTTGCATTTTTTCTGTGTCAATCTTATATCCTAATATTTCTATTAACCTTCCTTTATATCCACATTTAATTTCAATTCCTGGAATTATTGTTCCAGTATAATATTTTTTTATATCTATGTTTTTTAATTCTTTATAAGCATTGCAATTATCGTGATCAGTTATCGATATATAACTTAATTCCATTTCTTCTGCTTTCTTCAAAACCTCTATTAAGCTGTCTGCTCCATCTGAATAGGTTGTATGAACATGCAAATCAATCATATTTATCACCCTTCTTTTTTAGGAATTTATTATTTTACTTTTGTTCCTGCTCTTCTTGCTCTTTTGCTAAAAGTTGACAAAATTCTTGTTCTAGTTTTGTTATTTTATCCATCTGAATTTTTGTTTTTACTCTTGATTTTAATGACTCTATTCTTTTCAAATAGTCCTCAGAATTTGCAAATAATCTTTTTCTATCTTCATTTCTTGTTTGCTTTATACACTCAACAACATTCGGATATGTTTTCTCTCCAGCAGTATACACTAATTCAGGCGTTGTCTCAATTTTCCCCCTTTTAAAAACTCTAATTTTATCATATAATTTTTTATCATCTATTTGTTGTAATGTTTCAAGCATTTTATTATATGCTCTGTCGTGATTTTCTGCAGTTACAGCTCTTGGTGGAAGATTTAACTCTATAAACCTTTGTTCCCTTTCGTATGAAGATAACAAGCTTTCAAATCTGTCTACAGCTAATACATCTATTTCAACATCATATCCACCTTTTACTTCAACCTCTTCTCTTTCACCATTTTCTTGCATATTTCCAATTTTTGCTTTCCCACCATTTCTTTGGAAATTTAGTATTTCAAGATATCCTTCTGTACTTCCAAATGTCCCTTCTTGTATTATGTTATTTCTTAATTGCACTGCCCTTTGTCTTAAATATTGGTCTAAAGCAGGAAGGATAAATTTCTGCAATTTTGCATAAGACTCATTAGGGAACTCTTTTAATATCTGTTCATAGTATTTATGATAAATTGCAACTTCATCTGGGTTTATCTCTACAAATAAATCTCCAGTTTGTTCTCTTTGTTTCTCAGCCTCTACAAATGCTTTTAATCCAGTTTTTCCTCCTCCAGCTTGTGAAACTATAAAAATAGATTTTGGTTTATCTGATGTTTTTGTTCTCATTAATAATGCAAGCTCTGCCATTTTTAAACTTGATTCAAATTCCTCTTTTGTTAAATCATATTTTTCATTCTTTACTTCTGACATTTTTTACTCCTTCACTTCTTTCAAATATTTTTCAATTACTTTGTTTATTATTTCTTTATTTCCTAAATATATTTGATTTCTTTCATTTTCAAGTTTTACTATTTTTTCTTTGAATTTATCATATTCTTTTTCTTTATTTTCTTTTATTTCTTTTGCAATTTTCAAATTAATAATATTTATGGCTAATTCTACCTGCTCCATTTCCTTCTCTCCTTACATTAAAAATCTAATTATATTTTACATTGTTTTTTTATACTTTTCAATTTTTTTTATTTTATTCCATTTTTAACAATTATTAATTAAGTTACAATATAAAAAATGTATCTGGCCCTAAATTTACAACTCAAACCTATATGCAACACGATTAGCTCCATTATAAGTACAAGTAAATAAGGTCATATCCCAATCTCCATTTACCATTTCATTTACAGACTTTGGTGATAAAGTTTCAATAGCCTTGCAATGATATTTATATACATTTCCATTAATATCTTTAAAATAAGCAATATTACCAACAACAAGTTTTGAAAGTTTGCCAAAAGATGATTTATAATTATGCCCTGCAACAACAAAATTATTTTCTTTAAGACTTCCTGAATATCTACATACAGAGACTTTTAAATTACTTTCAGTGCACTCTTCTATAACTGGCAAAGCAAGATTATTTAATATTGGTATATATACAATTCCAATATAATTATGTCCTTTTATATTGATGCTTGTCCTATCATTATTACTTGTTTCTTTTGTTGTTTGAATATTATTTTGACTATTTCCTTGTTCATTAACTTGCTGTTCTAAAATATTTTCCAATTCTGTAACTGTTTCTAGGCTTTCTTCTTCTACTCTATCATTTTCTGAAGAATTATAAAATAATAATACACCAGCACAAACTAACATTAAAACTGCTAGTATCATGAAAAATATGCCTATTTTACTTTTTTTTTAGATGTACTATATACTTTTAGCCATGCAACACAAAATATTGCAATTCCAGCAACTACAAGTACTGGTATTGGCCAATTTAAAACTCCTGTATATGGTAATTGTTCATCTTTTGCTACTTCTGTCCTTTGATTTTCATTTTTATTTACTATTTCTTTATTTAATATTTTAGGTTTTACTGTAACATCATATTTCAAGCCATTTTCTGTAGTCAATTCAGGAACTGAAATTAGCATTGTTTGCATAGTAATTTCATCTTCCTTATTTTCTTGAATAAATAAATATGTTCCTAACTCTAAATTATTTAAGTTGAATCTTCCGTTTGAATCAGTTATTTTTGTAAACACTGGACTTGCATTTGTTTTTGCATAATCTTTTAAATTTTGTAAATTGCTTTCTGATAAGTCATCTATATTTAATGTGCAGTTTTCAAAACCGACAGCGAAACTAAAATTTCCTTGTTCATCTTGTTTACTTACTTGATATATTGAAATTTCTAAATTTTCTACTACTTTTGAATCAGTGTTATTTATTGCTACAAATTGAATTGTTCCTAAACTTGCAGCACAAGCTGTTCCAATCAAACTAACCATAAGCATTATAAAAATTAAACTACTTAATATTATCTTCTTCATCTACTTCTCTTTCCCTTCTTTTTCTTCTTATACTAATCATAATGATAAATAAAATTATAATTAATGGAATTGAAATTATTGGTATTAATGTATTAGAATTTATTATTATTGCATCTCCTGAAATATTAGTATCTACAGTGTCATCTTTAAGTTCTCCTCTAACTAATAGTCTATGTGTATTTACTCCATATGGTGTACAAGTAATTATTGTTGCATATTGCTTACCATCTACCAATTCTAGTGCATCTGTCTCATTTGGCTCAACTACAAGTATTTGATCTATTTCATATGTATATCTTTGGTTAAGAATGTCTAATTTAAATGTATCCCCTACTTCTAGCTCAACCAAATCAGTTAATAATTTTGATGATGGCAATCCTGTATGTCCTGATATAACTACATGTTGTGTCTCTCCATCAACAGGTAATGATGAACCTTCTAAATGTCCTATTCCATTTTGTAAAACTGATGCATCTGTTCCATGATATATAGGTAATCTAACATTTATTTTGCTTATATACAAATACCCCATTATTCCAGTATTGTCCAATGAAAGCAGTTGTTTATAATTTGTGTTTTTTGATTTTTCTATGTTTTGTGTTAAATTATTTCCTATTAATGTTTTATTATATTCTCTTGCATCTGATAGCATTTTATCATATTCTTCAAAAGATAATCCTGCTACAAGATTCTCATATTTGCTTATTTCTCTACTTTGAAGCCATGAATTTATTATATCACTGACTGAAGGGTATAAAAATATGCAAAGTCCAACAATAAATACTGTTGCTAATATGATATTAGGTAATTGTTTTTTTATGTTGAATTTCATTTTTTATCTCATTCCTTTCTTTAGGCACGAGTCAGGTTGGAAAAGAATTAAATTTTGGCAAGGAAAATTTTATTTAAAAGGCAAGGGCGCATACTATTTGTATGTAACCGCGTTTTAAATGAAATTTGACGCAGCCAAAATTGTAATTATTTTTCAACCATTCCTCCTTCAGTCAGTGTTTATTTATATCTATCATTTATAATATATTTAAGCTCTTTTAATAATTAATCATTTTTTCTGTTGTGTGCAACTAATGCTACAACTGCAACAGCCATTACAGCTATACCTACAACTGTAAATATTGTTGTACCAATTCCACCTGTTGTTGGTAATGAGCCTTCTTTAGCATTTAATACATCTATTGCAAATGAAGCTGATGTTGATGTTGAATCTGTCATGTATCCTTTAGCTGCTGTATTGTTTACATCTGCTGTGTAATCAAATGTAGCTGTTAATGTTCCATCTTCTAAATCTTGACGAATTGTAAATGTAAATTCAAAGTTTGGTATGCTATAGTCTGCTGGTGCTTCTGTTTCAATTAATGTATATGATCCAGCTTTTAATCCAGATATTGCAATTTTTCCATTTGCATCTGATACTAATTCTGTTGCTTCTTCTTGTGTTGCAACTGTTCCTGTAAATACTCCATTATCATCAAATGTTGCAAATGTACCATCTGCTAATTTTAATACAAATTTTGCTCCTGGTAATGTTTCTCCTGCTGTATTTTTCTTTGTAAAGTCAATTTTGTATGTGTAAACATGAACTATATCAGGAGTTGTTTCACCTTTTCCATCTGTTTTTGGATCATTTGAATAAGTAATTTTTACTTCGTTTGTATTGTCTAAAATTGTTGCAGCATCTTTATTTAATGTTGCTGAATATGTAACTTTTATTTCTTCTCCTATTTTATCTGTTAGTCCTGCAAATTCTGTTGAGTTAAATGTTACTGTTAATGTTGTTGTACCATCACCATTGTTCACAATGTTTTTTGTCCAAGCTGTATATGTTTCTCCACCAATTGTAACATTAATACTATTTTCATTTAATGTTAATCCTTTTGATAATGTATCTGTTACAACAAATGTATATGAATCATATCCTACTACATTTGGTACTTTTGATGTTACTGTATAATTTACTGTTTCTCCAACAGCTGCTGTTGCTTTATCAGCCTCTTTTTCAACTGTTGTTTTTTCAGCTTTTAATGCTACTGTTGTATTTTCTGTAACATTTGATAACATAGCTGCAGCTATAGCTCTACCTGTTCCAACTGTTCCTGTTTCATCATAAATTAAATAATATCCTTGACCTGGTACAGTAAATACTGCATCTGTTGCATCTGCTGCAACTGTTGTTTTTGCTATTGCTGATATACCTGTTTGTTGGCAATATGCATAATATTTTTCAGCAATTTTAGTTAATGCTGTTGAATCATTTTCAAATCCTTTTAAATAATCTGTTGCTTTTGCAACTGTTGTTAATCCTAAATTCAATCCATCTGCATCTGTTAATCCTGCAAAAAATTCTTCTGCTCCCTCAGCCCAAGTATAATTGTAAATTGGTTTTTCTTCTGTTCCTGTAACTGTTAAATCAAATAATTTATAAACAGAAAGTGTTCTACCTGCAACATCTCCTGTTACTGTAATTGTTAAATCACCATCAGCAGCTAAGCTTTTTGCTGGTGCAAGTGCAATTATTGCAACTAAAATAATTGCTAAAATTGTAAATAATTTTTTCAATGTTTTCATCCTTTTTACTTTCCTTTCTTTATCTTATTTTTTCTTAAATATATTATAATTGTTGAGCATCCCATTAGGAAAATACCCAAAATGTAAAAACTATAAACGCCACATCCTCCAGCCTTTGGCATTGGTGTATGTGAAATATTAATAATGTTCAATGTATCTTTTGTTTCATTTAGTGAAACATACTCATAATCTCCATCTTCTGCTTCTTGTTCAAATGTATTATCTTTATATAAAGTTAAAGTATCTTCTTCACCTTGTTCGCCTTTATTTATTATTACATAAATTGGTGTACTATCAAGGTAATACCCTTTATTGCCTTCAATTTCTGTTACTACATATTTTGTATTATATTCTAAATCAACAAAGCTTAACTTTCCATCTAATGAAGTCACAAGCTCTTTAGCTTCAAATGTAGAATCTATGTTTCCTAAATCATCTACTTTTTGTAATCTAAATGTTACACCATCAATCGGTACTCCAAGCGGACTGATTTTGTTTATATTTATTTTTACTAAATGTATTGTGTTTATTAAATCAAATGAGACTTGTGTTACATTTCCATTTGAGTCTTTTGTTTCTTTTTGCTCAGTTGTATATGCTCTATATTGTGTATATGCATCATAGCTTTCCCATATTCCTTTGTCTGAATCATATTGACCATTTGTAACTGCTTTTATGTCTCCTATTTGTACTTCTCTTACTGAATATATTGCTTTTTTTCCATCAATATATAATGGTAGGTTTTTCCAAGTATAAGTCCAATTATTTTCTTTCTTTAAACTTACTTGTTTTTGGACCGTAATAGTATCTTTGTCATCAATTTTTCCATCACCATTCAAATCATATTTTAAATTATAATTTGAAATTGGCACATTATTTAAATATAATTCAACTATTACATCTTTAATATATTCTACTGGTACATCTTGCCATACTTTTGTTACTTTTACTTCTGTCAATTTAGAAGCATTATCAACTTCTAATACTTTGTTTTTGTCATCATACTCTTTGCCAGTTCCCTTTGAAATTACAGGAACAACAACACCATCATTTTGCGTTGTAAGAGTAACTTCTACTGAACTATTTCCATCATATCCTTCTGGAACAGATATTTCAACTAATTTATATGTTTTGCCTGTTGGCAAATTATCTATAATTATTGAACCACCAGATGGTGATGTTAATACTGTTTTGTCTCCATTTTCATTATATGTATAAATTGACTCATTATAGGTGAATTTTATAGGTGAATTTTCATCTATGTTACCATTATTCACTTCATATAATGAAAATTGCGCATTAGCAAGCCCATTATTTGTTGCTGAATCATCTTTCTTTATTGTTATTGCTGATGTTGGTGCATATGTATTTGTAAAGTTTACATTTATTAGTTTTGAGTTATCTATAACTTCTCCACTGTCTATTGCATAATTGTTTACACCTATAACATTTGCACTATCAGCATTTGTTGAGCCCTTTGATTGATTTACATATGTTGTAATAAAGTTTCCATCTGCATCTGTTTCATAATAATATGTTCCATCTGCATTATATACTTTTTTATACTTAGTACTTTCTGGATCAACAATATTGTACACAGTATTTGTAATATATTTATCTACATTGTAGTTCTTCTCAGTAATCGTGTAATTTATTCCATATCTGACATCAACTTCCCATGTATATTTAAGTTCATATGTTGCTACACCATCTTGTACTGTCGACTTATCTTCTAGCTTCGCAGAATTCAAATATAATTCTGTTGTTGTTGCAGTAGTATTTCCGCCTTTCATCTCTAAATAATAACTAGAATTTGAAGATTGCTTAGTATCAAAAGAATATCCTGTTACTGCTTCTATTGCTGCTTTTGAACCTATAAATGTTTTAGTTACAGTCATTTTTCCTTCTTTTCTAACTAATTTTCCATCTATATGCCAACAATCATCTTGACTTTTAAATACATACCATCTTATTTCATAATGTTCTAAATCTAATTCATCTATGGAAATTTTTTCGCCATCTATTGAAAGATTATTTGAATATTTTTTTAATTGGCTCAAAATATATTCATCTGTTGGTATACTATAAATATATGCAGAATTTTCTTTTACACCTTCTAATTGTCTAATTGCTTTATTAGCTCCATATGAATTATCTGAAGTTGTATCTGCTATATTACTTGCTAAATCGCTGTTTCCAACATAACTTGCCCATAGTGATGGAGTATATTTATTAGTATCTTGCCCTGTAATATTTCCATCTGTATCTACAGCTACTGAATCATATCTCATATAAAAATTCACATATTTCTTATTATTATTAATATGATTCCATATTGTACTAAGGCTAATTTCTCCATTTTGTGCATATGAATACAATTCGTTCCAGCTAAGTTCTATTTGCTCATTTATAATTGTAGAACCGCCATTAACTTTCCAGCCAGCAAATTCAAGAATTATTCTATCCTTTGTTGTAGCATCACTGTTATATGGTGTTACATATTTGTCTGAAAGTTTTTCAGTTATTGTTCCATTATTATATGTAATTGTCGTTGCATATGTATTACTTCCTTGCACTGTTGGTATTGCAATTCCATCATACTTATACTTTGCATCAATATTTGTTGCACTTGTTGATGTATCTACTGTATAATTTATTTTTATTTCATTTGATTCTGTAATCGTAATGTCTTCATTTACAGTTATTTGTGTTCCACCATCTGTTAATTCTGTACTATTTCCAACTTTCCATTTTAGATTACTTCCTAATGTGTATTTTGAACCTTTATTCACTTGCTTTGTAGTAACGGTTCCATCTACGCCAACAATTGTAACCGTACATTTTTCTACTGGAACTTGTTTTAATGTTGTTGCACCTGTTATACTAATTTCAGTTCCGCCTGGTACTATTTCAGTACTATCATTTACATAGTAATTATATTCACTTGATAATTGATATTTTGCTGTTCCACTTGTTGTATATACATATTTAGGCGAATCTTTAATTTCAACATTCTCTGATGTTTTTTCTGTAATTGAGTAAACTTTAAATTTGTTATTAGTATTTATCCTATCAATTGTATTGTTCAGCCTATTTGATGTAACATTTGCTGTTATATATGCATCTACATATGAGTTACTGTTTCCAAAATAATATTGACTATAATATTCACTTGCTATAGAAAATGTAGTATTTCCACCAGTAAAGTAGCATAAGTTGAATTCACCAGTGCTAGGACCTATGCTTAATTTCTCATTAATTAGATTTGTAACATCACTTGAACTAACAACCTTACTATTATAATAAGATGTTTTATTCAAAACTCCAATCAATGTCCAATTATCATCTATATTCACATATAAATTTACAGCATTATTGATTGTAGAAGCTCCAACATTATCTAATGCCATAGTTGAAATCCTATTATTGCTATCCGTATCTTCAGTAATTTCTTCTTGTTCTAAATTTTCTGGTATATTTTCTTGTAAATTTGTTTCATCAGTTTGTTCTAAAAGTTTATCTTGTTCACTTTCTTGTTGTTCTTCTAAATTAGTGTCTGTTGTATTTTCATTTTGTTCTTCTTTCTCTTCTTGATTTATCTCTTCATGTTTATCTGAACTCGTAACTGCTACTTTCTCATAACATTCTGCTGAATGTACATGACTTTCATCAGTATTGTCACAAATTAAAACTTCTTCATATGAAACATCTTCTGTCATAGTTATCCCTTGAATTTTTAATTTATACCATGTAGCTAGAACTAAAGCAATCGCTAAAAATACAAATAGAAATGTTTTTCTTCTGTTTTTTAGTACATCAGTCATTGCTTTATTCATTTCTACTCCTTTCCTCAAAAATTTAATTTATTAAGATTTAATAAATTACAAAAGGATTTAATTTAAATTTAATTTTTCCTATAATTTTGTCTTTTGAAATACATCCTATTGATTTACTTCTACTGTCTATTGAAACTTCCCTATTATCTCCTAAAATAAATACACTATTTTTAGGAACTTGATATGGGAATGTTATATCACAATTTCCATAAGCTAACTCTTTTACATAGTTTTCTTCTAATTTTACACTATTAACAAAAACAGTCCCGTCATCTTCAATATTAACAACCTCTCCTTCTGTTGCGATAACTCTTTTTATTAATACACTATCATTGTAGTAAAAAGCAACCATATCACCCTTTTTAAAATTAAAAAAGCTTGATGTTATTAATAATTCCCCTTCATGCAAATTTGGTTCCATACTACTTCCACTTACTTGTAGAATTTTAAAAAATGATGTTGATGTTATTATAGCAAATGCTATGACCACCATTGCAGAATAGACTAATGTTTTTATAAATCTAATTTTTACACTTCTATCTTTCCTCTTTCTTAGTTCTTCTTCAAGTTGTGGAATTGAAATCTTTATATTCTTTATTAATGCTTCATGCGTCTGTTTCGATACCTTTTGGGGCAATTTAGGGTCGGTTCCGTTTTTGCCCTTGGGACATTCGGGGTCGGTTCCGTTTTTGCCCTTGGGACATTCGGGGTCGGTTCCATTTTTGCCCTTTATGTTTATTTGCTTTTATTTTTGATATTAGTAGTTTTATTATAACAAAAACTTTTTTTAGTATTACACTAATTTTTATCCAAAGTTTTGTCTTAAATCGTACAATATCATTATTAGCAAGAACAAGATTGCTTGATGTTTCGTCAATATGTATTTCTTCATTAGTCTGATTTAATAGCTTGGTATTATGTATCTTGCATAAAATCTGTAGCTTTAAAATATAAAATTGTTCTATACAATATATATAAAATCCTTGTAGATGCAATACGATTTTATTCAAAAAAGAACTTGTTCCGTTTAATAATTATATGACATTTATTCTTTATCAATGGTATTTTGTGTTTTATTATAGCATTAAGATTTTGTAATTCTTTTTTTAAATATTTACATATTGTTTTGAATATCTTATATAAAATAACTTTATAGTTTATTAACATTAATTGATTGCTTAATCTTGTTTCTTTAGTCTCACTTGCTTGTTTAAGCAATTTTATCTTACGGGATTTTATATTTCTAATTTTATACCTTAATATTATAAGTTTAAAATTACAATATACTATAAATCCATTCATGTGTTGAATTATTTTTACACATATTAATTTTATTGATTTGCAAGCATTTATCGTCTCACAACAAATTTTCGCCCAAAATAACTTCATAAATTTTTTTATTGAACGCTTTATTAATTTTATCTTTAATTTATAAAATTTAGTAAATTTCTTAATAATTACTCTTTGCTTTAATTTATTTACATATATTTTATAACTAATATTACTAATTGCTACGGGAAACTGCAATTTGCAATACTTACCAAAATTGACCATATGCTGTTTTATTGCATCATACATTAGTTTTATATATCTAATTATTTTTATGATATAGTGTTTTAATTTTATGAAATTAATTTTAGCATTAAGTCTTACTTTTTTTGTAAAAAAATGTATATTTTCTGTAGTGCTTTTTATAAAAGGCATTATTTTTACAAATATATACATCAAAAAAATTACTACCCTTCTTAATAATTTTGGTTTTATTACCATAATCTTATTATTTACAAGTACTAATTCTTTACTAATTTTATCTTTTGCTTTATTGTCATAGGTATTTTTGCTTTGGAAATTATTAGAAATTTCACTGTTAGTCTCGTCTTTTGTCAAATCTCCGTTTATTTCTGCACATTCTTGAGATGGCTTATTAACTTCTTTTATACTTCTTAAATATTCATCTGCTGCTTGCTGAGCTGCCTCAAATATTTTGTTTATTTTTAGTGATGCTTCTGCGATTGAACCAGCTTCCTTCATCTGAATTGTTCTGTCTTCGAGTTGTTGTTTTAATTCTTCTACCTCTTTCGTTAATTGTTGTATCTGTTTTTCTTGCTTGTATATTATTGTTAATAAGTCTGTTTTCCCAAGTTTATGCAAATCTTTTTCTTGCATAACTTCCTCCAAAAACTATACCTATTATTCTTTATTCAAAAAATTTATATCAAAAATTTTTTTATTTTGCAATACCTTTTTTACATTTTATTACAAAAAATTTAAAAATCTCTAAAATCCTTTACATAAATAAATATTAAACATCTTTTGTAACTATTCAGAGGTAGAAGCATAAAAACACTAGATTTTTTATCTAGTGTCAGACTGTTGACAAAGTATATAAAAATATTTTGTTCAACAGTCTTTCTTTTCATTTTTTGAAATAAATTATTTATTCTTAAAAAATTGGTCTAAAATTAATAATATG